>Ga0208435_100464_pt1 | contig 11484 bp, 6 predicted proteins | sample 24_taG_FD_184097 | JGI IMG/M metagenome (GOLD analysis project Ga0208435, IMG submission 184097) | Marine viral communities from Cariaco Basin, Caribbean Sea - 24_WHOI_OMZ (SPAdes) (version 2) | ecosystem: Environmental > Aquatic > Marine > Oceanic | place: Caribbean Sea: Cariaco Basin | collected...
ATACTATCTAGATTTTATTACAACATACTGACTGTTATCGCCTGATTCATTTATCTTCAATAATCTGTTACTTAGCCAACTCATCGACACTGATACCAAGACCACCAGCGATCAACGCTTGCTGCTGTTGAGCATGCAGTTTTGGTGACCCTGTGGCAGGTGCTGCACTCGCAGGACGCGCCACTGGTTCCATGACTTTCGCCTTGGTTGGGTGTGGTACGACGATACGGAACATATGCGGTGCTAAATAATACCAAGCGCCTTGGTTAAGCGGCTCTTCTTGTGTCCAAACGATCTCAGCCAAGTTGCTATATTTTTCAATCTCAGCCATCAAACGCTGCTCTGGTAATGGGTAGAGCTGCTCAATACGAACAATAGCGACATGATCTAGACCTAAGGCACGGCGCTGCTCAAGCAAATCGTAATAAACTTTACCACCACAAAGCACCATACGAGTGACTTGGTCTGCATTTTGGTTATCCATCTCTGGCAGTACCGTTTCAAACTTACCATTCGCCAGCTCTTCAAGATTTGAAGTGGCTAGCTTATGACGTAGTAAACTCTTCGGTGACATGACAATCAATGGCTTGCGAATTGGGCGAACTGCTTGACGACGTAGCGCATGATAGATCTGCGCAGGTGTCGTTGGCGTTATTACTTGCATATTGTCTTCAGCACATAGCTGTAAGAAACGCTCAAGACGAGCAGATGAATGCTCAGGACCTTGACCTTCAAAACCATGTGGTAATAACATAGTTAGACCACAAACGCGCTGCCACTTGGTTTCACCACTTGAGATAAACTGGTCAATCACCACCTGCGCGCCGTTGACGAAGTCACCAAACTGCGCTTCCCAAACGATCAAGGCATTTGGTACTGTCGTTGCATAACCATATTCAAATGCTAATACCGCTTCTTCTGATAACAATGAGTTATAAGTGGCAAAGCGGGCTTGAGTGTCACTCATATGAGCCAATGGCACATACATACTGCCATCATTGATATTATAGATTTCGCTATGACGATGTGAGAAAGTACCGCGACCCACATCTTCACCAGTAATACGTACCAATACTTTATCGTTATCGACTAGTGATGCGTATGCCAACGTTTCAGCTGCACCCCAGTTTAACGGCTCTTCGCCTGTCTGCATTGCTAAGCGCTGCTCAACCACTTTTTGGACTTGGCGTTGTAACTTATAGCCTTCTGGCATTTCCGCCATGCGACGTCCATACCCTTTTAGAATCTCGATGTCGACACTGGTATCCCAATCATCCACCAAATCGTGACCTAAATAGGGTTTCCAATCGACGAACAACTCTTCGTTAGGCTCATTAACCAATGAGTTTGCAACATAGTCACCACGGTCTAAAGACTCACGATAGTCATCTTCATACTGCTTTTCTTCTTCAGCATTCAAAATACCGTCTTCGATGAGTTTTTGTGCATAAATCGTACGAGTCGTTGGTAGTTTCTTGATAACTGCATACATGAGTGGCTGAGTCGCTGACGGCTCATCGGCTTCATTATGACCATTACGGCGATAGCAGAACAGATCGATAATGATGTCTTTATCAAACTCGTGACGGTAATCTAATGCTAACTGCGCGGCAAATACGACCGACTCAGGATCATCACCGTTCACATGTAGGATAGGTGCATGTACCATTTTTGCAACGTCAGTACAGTACTCAGTCGAACGCACGTCTTCTTGACGGCTGGTCGTGAAACCGACTTGGTTATTGATCACAATATGTACAGTACCACCAGTGGTATAAGCACGGGTTTGTGACATTTGGAACGTTTCTTGAACCACGCCTTGACCAGCAAACGCAGCATCACCATGAATAACGATTGGCAATACTGAATTACCGCCTTTATTGTCTAAAAGTGGCTGATCGTTGCGACGCACCTGACGGGCACGTACGGAGCCTTGCAATACCGGTGCTACAATCTCAAGATGTGATGGGTTAAATGCCAAAGCCAAATGCGCTTCACCGCCTGGCGTCATCACATTCGATGAAAAACCATTATGGTATTTAACGTCACCTGAGCCTTTTTCTGGCTGTACTTTACCATCAAACTCGTCGAACAAGTCCGCAGGGTTTTTACCTAAGATATTGACCAATAGGTTTAGGCGACCACGGTGAGCCATACCAATGACCATCTCTTTAGTGCCATAGCCGCCTGCACGTTGGATGATTTCATTGATAGCAGGGATAAAGCTTTCGCCGCCCTCTAGTCCGAAACGCTTAACGCCCGTATATTTACGTGCTAAGTATTTTTCTAGACCTTCAGCTGCTGTTAGCCGTTCAAGAATAGATAAGCGCTTTTCTTTATCAAACTTGATGTAACCTAAGTTGGTTTCTAGATACTTTTCCATCCAGCGTTTTTCAGTACTGGTGGTAACGTGCATGTATTCAGTACCAATGTAACGGCAGTAAACACGTTCCATAATTTCGATGATTTCACGCAATGGCGCTTCGTCTTTACCGATATTTAAATCATTGGTAGGAAATACGGTATCCAGATCAGCTTCTGAAAGGTTATGATAAGCAAGGGTTAAATCTTCCACTTCTGCACGTGGATGTAGATTTAACGGATCAAGCTTGGCGCGGCGATGACCACGGCGACGGTAAGCTGAAATTAGCTGTTGTACACCCATTTGTTTAGGGTTAGCACAGTCGGCTAAGCCTGCGTTTTCAGCAGGCGCTTGAGTGCTGGCTTTATTAGCAGTTTGGTTGCGAGCAAGCAACAAAAACTGCTCCTTAATAGCATTATGCTGTGCATCCTTTGGCGATTTGTATTGTTCAAAATACGTTTGCCAATCGGTATCAACACTATCAGGGTCGTTTAGGTACTGCTCATAAAGAGCTTCTATATAGCTGGCGTTGTCAGCAGCCAGTTCTGTATGTCCTAGGCTTGCGGCTTCTTTAGTTATACTATTCATAATAATCGTCTATTTGATAGATAAATGAATGGAATCGTGCTTATTATTGTGTAATCTGTTGTATGTGAGACATCTAAATACTTAATGCTACAAAAACTCAATCGTATTCTGTTCAGTACTGATTTATGAACCACACTTATTACTATAAAAGAAAAGTACGCTTATCTGTGATTTCGCTTATGACAGACAGTGATGCTAAATAGTGATAATAAGTGCCATTACAATACCTATATTAAAAATATAATTATTTGTGAACGTCCAGTTTTGTTATCTGACTCGTCTCACAACATTAATTTATATATACTGAAGTTAGTCATAACCAATTCATCAAAGATAAACGATCGATGAATTATTGACGCCTTCAGCTGGCCTATTATTTGGCTATCCTCGCTGGAACGTCTGGTTATTTCCAAGCTATCATTGCTTTTATGGCAAACATACGTTGCTGTATAGAGTAGCATAACAGCAGTCCGCGCCATAGTTTGTTTGTTCAATACTAACTATTTAGGTAATGAATATCTACTATCATTCTGGATGTATTATTCCAGTCTATTATTTGTTTTGAATACTTACTTTATCAGTAAGTTAACCATTAACGACTGATAGTGGTTCGTCAAAACAACTAATTATTAAAATAATGCGCTATTCTAACATTTAACGTGGTGAATATCTCTGGCTGAATACTTTTTTCTAACACCAATTATTTGACATACTCCCGCCACTTTCGACAAGCTCAAGTGTGGGATTCTAAAAGCAAAAGCTCTTAGGTGACTTTCTCACGAAGGTCACAAGCTTTCTGTTTCATCGGGCGACCTTTACCGCGTCCTCCCTCCACAAACAAAACGGCATGTCCTACCGTAAGAATATTACGAGCTGCATTAACATCAGCATTCGCAATATAACCACATTCAACGCACTCAAATTTTGCTTGGGTGCGTCTATTTTCTTTGGCAACATGCTTGCACTCAAAACAGGTTTGGCTAGTAAATCTTGGGTTTACTTGGATCAATAATCCACCTTGCCACTGCTGTTTATACTCAAGCATAGTCAACGCCATACCCCAACCCTGATCAAGAATTGATTTATTCAATCCTGATTTGGCTCTGACATTGCGACCTTTGTTTTCAAGCGTACCACTTGCTGATTTCGACATATTAGCTATCTTCAAATCCTCACAGACAATCATGGCGTGGTTTTTGCTGATGTCAGTGGTGATCTTATGCAAGTAGTCATGGCGAATATTGGCGATATGATGGTGAAGCTTTTGGATTTTACGGTTTTGCTTTTTCCAATTATTACTAAATAAGACCTTGCGGCTTAATTGGCGCTGTAGCCTTGCTATCTTGACTTGATTAGCTTTGAAGCTATTTTTGGGCTGAATAATATCAGCGTTTGAGGTAGTGATAAATTTAGTAATCCCTAAATCAATACCAATGGCGGTTTTGGACGGATGGGTCGGTGTTTCAACCTCACGCTCCGTACCGAAAGACACGTACCATTGGCCGGATTTCTTACTGATGGTGATATTCTTTATGACACCTATGATCTCTTGAGATTTTTTAAACTTCACCAAGCCAATACCATTCGGTAATTTGACGCGATTGCCATTAACGCGGCAATATTTATCAAACTGAACCAAGCGGATTGAATCTCGACCATCTGATTTACGTTTAAAACGCGGCATGAGTGGGCGTAGTTGGATTTCAGTGCCGTCGGCAAGCTTGAGGCATTTAGTTTTTCTAGGTTTTCTGTTATTTTCTTTCAGCCTTGCATGAACTTTAGGGTCAAAAAAGCGCGACCAAGCAGAAGCGAGATCACGAACTTTCTGTTGTAAAGATACCGCATTGGAGCTTGTTTTTAAGAATGCAAAATCAGGATTGGCTTTAATATCCATGATTTTATTAACCAAATTCGTTGCATTAATAAACTCATTCTTAGCAAACATCTCAAACGATATGGCCAGCATTTGATTCCAAACAAAGCGCGCAGAACCAACAAGGTTATTTAAGATAACCTCTTGCTCTGCGTTAGGCTCAAGCCTAAACTTATACGCTTTACTGATTTTCATAACACCAATTCATTTTCGTCTGACATGTTATCAATACTAAAGATTAACACGATTTATTTCAGTAACTAATCTGTATAAAAATATAAGGCGGTGTTCTAAAAAGTATGGTGACGAAAAAATTTAATACGAAGTCTATGCTAATTTCTCTGATTCCATAGAGCTTTCAAGGCTTCAAAAATTGTTCAAATTTTAGTCAACATATTTTTTGACACACCACCGAATATAATAAATACTAAGTGACATTCCCCTCCGCCCTAATGCCGGGTGGAGTCCTATTTCGCTTTTTTGATAGATTGCTGACGTATATATCATGCCTTCTTACATACAACCAACGTATTGATAGCCCAGCCTTACCTTTAACCATGACGAATAATCGTCTCTATAAGCCCTATCTGGCACTGAAAGACAATCAAAGAATCTCAGATTATTGTTCATAAAAAACACCACCTAATGATTAGGTGGTGTTTTTCGTACGCTATCTGCAAAAAAACAGACAATTATAAACGATTAACCTGCTTGGTCAATGAGCATATTACGTAAATGACCGATTGCTTTGGTTGGGTTCAAGCCTTTTGGACAAACTGATACACAGTTCATGATACCGCGGCAACGGAATAGGCTAAATGGATCATCTAAGCGCGCCAAACGTGCTTGCGTATCACCATCACGGCTATCAGCCACGAAGCGATAAGCGTGCAGTAGTGCTGATGGACCTAAGAATTTATCAGGGTTCCACCAGAACGATGGGCAGCTGGTTGAACAGCATGCACATAGAATACATTCGTACAGACCGTTTAGCTTTTCGCGTTGCTCAGGTGACTGCAAACGCTCTGTCGGCGGTGCTGGCTGATCATTTATCAAGTACGGATGTACTTTCTCATATTGCTCATAGAATTGGTTCATATCAACAACCAAATCGCGAACAACAGGTAGACCTGGTAATGGACGAACCGTGACTTTTTCTGGCAGAGTGTTCATGTTAATGAGACACGCTAGACCATTCTTGCCATTGATGTTCATGCCATCAGAGCCACAAATACCTTCACGGCAAGAGCGACGGAAGGTCAGTGTTTCGTCTTCCTTTTTCAGGCGTAATAACACGTCAAGCAACATACGATCTGAGTCTAGCAACTCAATCGTATACGTTTGCATGCGCGGCGCTGCGTCCAGATCAGGATCGTAGCGATAGATTTCGATGGTGCGAGTACCTCGGCTCATAATGCTAAACTCCACACGTAGGTGATGGCGGGCATACAAAGGTTGCAGCATATCAGCGCTATTGATTAGCCCATATTGACAGTAATTATCAAATATCAACTAATCATATTGTCACGCTGGCATGAGCATGTAGCTGGCGGTCACCTTTTAATAAATGAATAAAAAATAAAACTTTTACGCTGTTCGTATCGCTAAATTGCGCAGTCTAAAATTAATAGACGCGAACTTTCGGTTCGATATAATCAACCGTTAGTGGTACTTTACGAACTGGCTTATAAATGATGCGATTGCCTTCAGAATACCATAAGGTATGCTTCATCCACTCGTGGTCATTACGGCCATTTGGTGCGTAATCATCATCTTCTGGACGGTCATAGTCAGACACACTATGAGCACCGCGGCTTTCGTGACGCATTGCCGCTGATACCATCGTCGCTTTGGCCACTTCATACAAGTTTGCCACTTCAAATGCTTCAATGCGCGCTGTGTTAAATACTTGTGATTTATCGGCCAAATGGATTTTTTCAATCTTGTCACCAAGCGCTAAAATCTTCTCAACGCCTTCGTCCATCATCGCTTGCGTGCGGAACACACTCGCATGCGCTTGCATGGTAGCACGAATCTCGTCAGCCACGTCTTGGGCATTGTAGCCTTCAGTCGACTGTTGCAGCTTGTCTAAACGACCGACCGTATAATCTAGCACGCGTGGATCTAGAGGCTTATAGTTATGATCGGCATGATGAAATTCATCAACGATATGCTTACCAGCAGCACGACCAAATACCAATAGATCAAGCAAAGAGTTAGTACCTAAACGGTTGGCACCATGAACACTGACACAAGCACATTCACCGATAGCATAAAGACCTTTAACCACGTTGCCTTTTGCATATAGACCGTCTTCATCCGTACCTGCTTCTAGATCAGGCTTAATGACTTGACCATGAATAGTGGTTGGAATACCGCCCATCATATAGTGAATGGTTGGAATAACGGGAATTGGCTCTTTGGTGATATCAACGTTAGCGAAGTTTTTACCAATCTCAAATACCGATGGCAAACGCTTCATGATGGTTTCTACACCCAAATGGGTCATATCCATTACGATATGGTCAGCGTTTGGACCACAGCCGCGACCTTCTTTGATCTCTTGATCCATAGAACGAGAAACCAAATCACGTGGTGCCAAATCTTTCACGGTTGGCGCATAGCGCTCCATGAACGCTTCGCCATCTTTGTTACGTAAGATAGCGCCTTCACCGCGGCAACCTTCAGTTAACAGTACGCCTGCACCGTGGACACCTGTTGGGTGGAATTGCCAAAACTCCATGTCTTGTAATGGAATACCAGCACGAACGGCCATGCCAATACCGTCACCAGTATTGATATAAGCGTTAGTAGAAGCGGCGAAGATACGACCTGCACCACCTGTCGCTAGGACAGTAATTGGTGATTGGAATACGGCAACCGTACCTGTTTCTTGCTCAAGCGCGATAACACCGTTGATATTACCCGCTTCGTCTTTGATCAAATCAAGCGCAATCCACTCGATAAAGAACTCAGTGCCTTGCTGCAAATTCTTCTGATATAGCGTATGTAATAGCGCGTGACCCGTACGGTCAGCTGCAGCACACGCACGTTGTACGGCTTTTTCGCCATAGTTTGAGGTATGACCACCGAATGGGCGCTGATAAATCGTGCCGTCTTCGTTACGGTCAAACGGCATGCCCATGTGCTCAAGCTCATAGACGACTTTAGGCGCCTCACGGCACATGTATTCAATCGCGTCTTGGTCACCCAACCAATCTGACCCTTTAACGGTGTCATAAAAGTGGAAATGCCAGTTATCGTTGCTCATGTTGCCCAAACTTGCGCCGATACCGCCCTGAGCCGCAACCGTGTGCGAACGGGTTGGGAATACTTTGGTCAAAACGGCAACTTTCATGCCCGCTTCTGCCAAATGTAGTGAAGCACGCATACCTGAGCCGCCGCCACCAACGATGACTGCATCGTAGTTTAGCGTCTTAATATTACTAATGGTATTATCTTGTCTAGTTGCCATTACGGTTTTCCTAATGCCTATTAATGCTTAGAAGTAAATAAAAAGGCTGTCTCAAAATCATCCTATTGCTGAGCAAAACACTTTATTGTCTTGCCACTATTTGCAATGATCAAAGTGGATGACGCTCACAACCCTTAACCACCTAATTTGCATATCTATCGTTATATTGGGTTCGTTCACTGACTAAACCATAGCGCACCTATTATATAAGTGACTGACTAAGTCAATGATGTCCAACGCTATGATTGGCTATGACTATTTTTGTCTACTAACGGATGACTTTGACATTTGCTAGTCGCGTCCGTTATTGTTTATAGATAAATCAAGTTACAGATAAATACATATTATCAATACATAGTCTGTTCAATATAATATGGATACAAGGAAGGCGAGTCACCAGAACTACAAATAGTTGACTAAGCGAGCCTGACACCGTATCCAGATTATAGTGGATTGGCTATCGTTAAACAGCAACCACACCGAAACCAGTACCCCAAAAAATCATAATGCCCCAAAATAGAAACACTAAAATAGCGACAATCATCAATGACTGTAGCACTAAGCGTAGACCTGCTGCGCTTGAGCCCAATTTGCCAGTAGTGATATAGTCGGTGAACACGGTCCACATACCAACCCAAGCATGACCAGCTAGGGCAAGTACCGCCACCAAGCTAAATAGGCGCATAGGTAAACTGGTCATAAATGATGACCATTCAAGATAAGTAACATCGCCGTGCGTCAAAAAGAAGCCCAGCAATACCACACTATAAACAGCTAAAACGACAGCGCTAATACGCTGGATAATCCAATCGCGTGAGCCTGAACCTGTCAGACCAGTCGCACTTTTGATTCCTGAATCATTTTTTATCATTAGAACATCACCCATACAAATGACGCGACAATTAGAATCGCTGCAATCACAAAACTAACCATAGACGCAGTGCGGCCAGATTTTAGCTCTTCGTTCATGCCCATATCAGCGAATAAGTGCTTAATACCCATCACAAAGTGATAAGCAATCGCGGCAACAAATATCCATGCTAAGAAGCGCACAAGTACGTTGTCAAATACGGTCTCAAAGCTCTCAGCCGAAGCCAATGAGTTCTGTAGTAACCACAGCATGACAGGAATCAATAAAAATAAAATAATGCCAGAGATACGATGCAAGATAGAGGCGATCGCAATCGGTGAGCGATTAACGCTAATCACTTGGCTTAAAGGCAGATCAATAGGTCGGTTGCTTTTCACAGCGGGCATCCTTTTTGCGGTTATACTCCTGTATCTGCTATCAACGCTTGATATCACTGATGTCGATTAAGCATTGAGCAACACACGAGACGAATAAAGTAAGGAAGAGCTAGCTGACTTCGTTTAGTTTGCGCTAAATATGAAGAAAGGATCGTGGGGTACAAGGTATTGATAAACTGTTTAATATCGCTCGTCAAATCGACAGGTCTATAAAACAACCCGTCTATTATACAACAAAGAAAATAAACATGAGTAAGATCGATTAACTAGTCTATTTTTACTGGTCATATCAATAGAAACAACGCTACTCCGTCATCGATATCAATACAGCCCTTTTACTAATGACTTAAAAATAGAACAGTTAACAAAAGCATTCAAACCATGGATTACAGATATTGTCTATCAAAACGCTAGTGCGTCGTTGCTCTTGTGCTACTCAGCCATAACCGAGTATGAATAGAAAAACGACACTACATCATGACCACTTATCAATTCGCACAAAGCGAGTGCCAGTTAAGTTCCTACAATTATAAAATGACTGGGCGATAATTACAAATTTATCCCCTAAGTAGTAAAAGGCAAACGCTGGGTTAACAAATAAATAGACAGCGGTCATACGTATTTGCCAAAATTGCTCAATTTTGAGGAAATTTACGCCAAACTCAATTCGTCTACTACGCATACTCTGTCTGTTTTTAACCCGAATATTAATAAAACCTGCTACATTATTATCGTAAAATTCTTTAAAAATTATGTGGATAATGTAGCTGTACTTACTGCCATAAAAACAAGCTTTCTAAGCAAAATAACCAATCAGACATATTTTGATACAAAAATTACAGTGAATAAACACGACTAAACCGTGCCAATTGGTGCTATTGATGGTAAAAGTCTTTTCAAATCATAAGTAATTACTGCTAATATACCCTGCGTATTAAATGAGTTAAATGCATTTTTATGATTTGACTAACGATAGACCGAGGGTATGCGTCTGTCGTAATTTTATTCTAACAAGCTAAAACCAATGGAGAGCAATTTATGGCTGACACTAATGCCAAACTAACCGTCAATGGTAAAGAATACGAGTTTCCTATTATCGAAGGTACTTTAGGGCGTCCAGTTCTAGATATTGCTGCTCTACAAGAATCAGGATTTTGGTCTTATGACCCTGGTTTTAAAGTAACCGCCCCTGTTGAATCAAAGATTACTTATATTGATGGCGGTAAAGGTGAGCTACTACACCGCGGCTACCCTATCGATCAATTGGCAAACAATGCTGAATATTTAGAAGTGGCTTATGCCTTGATTCATGGCGATTTGCCGAACGCTGAGCAAAAAGCAGATTTCTTTGAAAAAATCCGTAAGCATACGGGTGTTCATGATCAATTGCGCAAGTTCTTTGAAGGCTTCCGCCGTGACGCACATCCAATGGCCATTATGGTTGGTGTCGTTGGTGCTTTATCCGCGTTTTATCATGAAGCATTAGATGTCAGTAACGAAGAGCATCGTGAAATCACGGCTATCCGTCTAATCGCTAAAATGCCAACGCTTGCTGCGATGAGTTATAAATACTCGCAAGGCGAACCGTTCATGTACCCACGCAATGACTTTAGCTATGCTGAAAACTTCTTATACATGATGTTTGCCACGCCTGCTGATGTTGATTATAAAACCAATGACGTCATCACTCGTGCCATGGACAAAATCTTTACTTTGCATGCTGACCATGAGCAAAACGCGTCAACGTCTACGGTACGTCTAGCTGGTTCTACTGGCGCCAACCCTTATGCGTGTATCGCTGCTGGTATCGCCGCCCTTTGGGGACCATCACATGGCGGCGCGAACGAAGCCGTGCTTGAGATGTTAGATGAGATCGGTTCAGTTGAAAATGTGCCTGAATTCATGGAAAAAGTGAAAAGCCGTGAAGTGAAACTGATG
>Ga0208435_100465_pt1 | contig 11484 bp, 3 predicted proteins | sample 24_taG_FD_184097 | JGI IMG/M metagenome (GOLD analysis project Ga0208435, IMG submission 184097) | Marine viral communities from Cariaco Basin, Caribbean Sea - 24_WHOI_OMZ (SPAdes) (version 2) | ecosystem: Environmental > Aquatic > Marine > Oceanic | place: Caribbean Sea: Cariaco Basin | collected...
CGATAGGCACAACGCGGTCTTGAATGTCTTTATTTTTTAGCATGGCTGATAGCAGGCGTACAAACACCATGGTAGTCGATTGCTCTTTACCATTACTGCCTTTAAGCACACGATCAAAAATAGACAACTCTGGAATATTTAATGGAATATGACCACTACGGCGATTGGGCAGATGACCACCTAAGGCTTCGCGGCGACCTTTTAGGTATTTCATCTCAAGTGAATCTTCTTTTGGACGATAAAACGGTAGCGTCTCTAACTCTTCATCAGTAAACGGCAAATCAAAGCGATCACGGAAATACATCAAAGCTTCATGATCGAGTTTTTTGATTTGATGCGATTTATTTACCGCTTGTGCTTGGGTCGACAAGCCATAGCCTTTAACAGTTTTGACCAAGACAACGGTCGGTTGGCCTTTGGTTTTCATCGCTTCACTAAAAGCAGCATAGACTTTCATCGGATCATGACCACCGCGGTTTAGGCGCGAAATGTCATGGTCGGACAGCTCATTTGCCATCTCCTCTAACTCAGGATATTTACCAAAAAACTCTTTACGGGTAAATTCAGGCGTACGCGCTTCATATAGCTGATATTCACCGTCGACCGCTTCTTCCATGCGATATTTGAGCACGCCTGTAGTATCTTTATCTAACAAGGTATCCCACTGACCGCCCCAAATCACTTTAATCACGCGCCAGCCTGCACCGCGGAACACCGACTCAAGCTCTTGAATAATCTTGCCGTTACCACGCACAGGACCATCGAGACGCTGTAAGTTACAGTTGACGACCCAAATTAAATTGTCCAATTTCTCACGACCAGCAAGAGAAATCGCACCCAAGCTTTCTGGCTCGTCGGTTTCACCATCACCTAAGAAGGTCCAAATCTTGCGATCTTCTTTTTCTAGCAAGCCGCGGTTTTCCATATAGCGATGCACGTGCGCATGATAAATGGACATAATTGGGCCCAAACCCATCGACACGGTTGGGAACTGCCAATAATCTGGCATCAAATATGGGTGCGGATAGCTTGACAGACCCTTGCCGCCGACTTCACGGCGAAAATTATCTAATTGCTCTTCATCTAAACGACCTTCTAAATAAGAGCGCGCATAAATACCGGGCGCTGAGTGACCTTGATAATAAATCATATCACCGCCGAAATGATCGCTTGCCGCACGAAAGAAATGGTTAAATCCTGTCTCATAAAGGGTCGCACTTGAAGCAAAAGTTGCTAAGTGACCGCCTAAATCATCATCATTTTTGTTGGCACGCATAACCATTGCCAATGCGTTGTAGCGAATCAAAGCTCGAATTTTACGCTCAATTGTCAAGTCACCTGGGTACATTGGCTCATCTTCAACCGCGATGGTATTGATATAAGCGGTATCGAGACGGTTAAATGGCAGTCCTTCTTGTACCGCCATGTTGTATAACGCTTTTAATAAAAACTGCGCTCGATCCTTATCGGCATGTTTGATAACCGACTCAAAGGCTTCCAGCCATTCTTGGGTTTCGGTGCTATCAGCATCCTTGTAATAATTCATCTTTACTTGTCCTTTTTATGAGTAGTTCCTGTTTACTACAGGATTGGTTGTTTCGCTTAAATACTAGGGTAAGACTTATTGGTTATAAAATAAGGTGAAAGCCTGTAATTAAGGCTTCTATATTACTTTATGTATAACCGTTATTCATTAAAATAATGAAGAAACAGACAATTTTGCAACTTCTTTATGCTGCTAAAGGGTACTGTCTACTGATTTGGGTTTCAATGCGAGGTTAGCATGAGAGGACTTTGTCCATTGGGTTGAGAGCAATCGCAATCTAAAAGTCAGTTTACATATAATCACTGAGCTCTATTATAGGCACTTATGAGCTAAATGTTTATGGCTATTAGTAAATACCGTTACGTTAGGCATTTTTTAGAAAAATAGCGCTGTAAAAGCGATCCTATTCTTACAATACTCTTGCTATCTACCTCCTTCCTATTTATTAATTTAAACGCAATATAAAAACATAAGTTCGTGAATCTGAAATAATCTAATAGACTACTCGTCTGATTTTTTGATTTTATAATTATACTGGATAACGAATATGACCAAATTTATCATTAACATCCTAGTTTGTGACAAATTTTGGTCAATGCATACCTTGCTTTATATAACTAAAAGTTTTTGGCTTATCTCGTTATACCTTATCTGTCTTAAGTTTTAAGTCGCACTATAAAATGCAGCTAATCCTTTATACAAAAAGGCCTGTAGCGTATTTTTCTATAATTATATTAAGAGTTAGAGAGTGCTTTGGCATACTTATTGCCGTGTTTATAGTCAGTAATAGCTGTAAGAGCACTATATCGGTTTATTTAACCGTTTATCAAAGAGGTATAAAAAACACTCCTTTAATTAAATAGATGCAATGAAGTATAAAACAAACATAAATTTACTAAATCAACCTTCTATCCTATGATAACTACCGTTCATCGAAAAGTTTAACAAGCTGCATAAATATAGCTAAAATTATGGCATTCATTAGCAATAAATCAGTAAGAAATGTATTGCCTACGCCAAAGATATCGAATAAATAATTATATTAAAGGTGACAAAATGCGTCAGTCTCATAAATTTTTAGCAACTATAGATAGTTCTTTCTATCGTAGGTACTTGCAACAAATGTTGATGATAGTGGGATTTATACTGTTTTCTTTGGGTAGTAGCTCTGCGTTTGCTGCAGACAATCCTGGCGCAACTTGTAGTGGGATTGCAGGTGCATCTCAAGGCAGCCTAAAGAATGCCGATTACACTAGTATATTGTCTAATACTGGTAGCTATGTCACGGTAGCAGGTAATGCAGCAGGCAGTATACCTTTGCAGATAAAGATGACGATTTCAGAAAAAAATGGTCCTCCTACTAGTGGTAGCTTTACTGTAGCAACGGTAGGTGATGATAGCGCATTTAATCTTGTTCGCAATTTCCCTTATGTAGATTCTGTTACCTCAGTTGATCTAGAGTTTCGTAATAGAGTTACTGAACAACCCATCTTTTTAACTAATGTAGCACTTAGCGCTTTTGATATTGACTATGCATTAGATTATAGAAATGCTTTTGATGATTATGTATTGTTCTCAGGAGTAACTGCCAGTGGCGATACCATAAATGGATCTTATCAATCTCTACAGGCAGCAGGCTCAAATATCCGTGCTTTTTCAGATAGTCGACCAAATACTTCAGGCCTTGGTCTATATACCACCAATACTAACACTGCTACTGAGTGCCCAGGTACCAATTTAGATGTAGACTGTCAAGGTTCAGTACAATTTTCAGAACCCGTCAGTTCGGTAAAGATTCGCTACTCCAATGTCAATTATCGTACTAGTTATAGAAATCCAACTAATCAGCAAATCTTTTTTAGAGTAGATAACTACTGTTATGTTCCTCAGTACATTTTCTCTGGTACTGTATTTAATGACAATGGCGGAATTGATGACACTCAGGCTGATGCCAGCAACGCTAATATCACTAGTGGCACTTATTTTAATAAACCAAACTACTTCAATGGCGTATTTGATACTGCACAAGAGCTAGGTATTAGTTTGGGCATTGATGGAAGTACAGTAAAACTGGCTAACTGTGCTAATACCTCAACAACTTACACTACTCAATCTGTTATTAAGGATGGTGCACCTGTTGGTAAATATATGATTAGCATTCCAAAGACATCTTTACCAACCAATACCAACCTTTGTTTGGTAGAGAGTCGATCGGGGAATACTTATCCTATTCGCACCAATAGCGAAAGTCGAAACATAAGATTTTCTAACACAACTTATAATTACCCAGACAATAATTTTGGTCGAGTCATTGCTGCAAATGCAGCATTGGTACTAAGAAAAGCTCAATATGTCAATGATTGCCCTGCTACTTTGGATTATAGTGCAGACTCCCTTAACACTCCAGATAATACAAACCCGAGAAATGGCTTTAGTGAAGATGGAATCAATGGAAGTAACCTTATTCCTGGTCAATGTATTGCTTATAGAATTACTGCAACCAACCGCTCAAACCTTAGTATTAATGACTTTATTATGCAGGATAAATTACAGAAAAAAGGAGCAGAGGGAGCTTTAATCACCTCAGTATTGATTGGTCCAGTTTTTAATTCTTCTGAGTACGCTTCTAACAGTGTGGTTATAGGTCAAAACAATCCGGTCATTACCAGACCACTTGTATTACCTGCTAGAGATAATAAGGTTTTCTATTTCAACACCAAGTACGGAACAACCGTAGATCCCTAATATCAATTACCTCTTGCATTATCTCTAATATTCAAAACTTAATTATTTCCAACAAAAGCCCTATCTTTCCAGATAGGGCTTTTACCGTTCAGATACCTCAAACGACCTTTTGTCGCTTTTATAGTGACAGTATGTAAGTAATTTGTAAAAATCCATTCTAAGAGCACAGTCGATATTTTTCAACTTATCGAAAGCCCAATAACTATCCAGTTTGCTGACGGCACAAGCCAGATCATTTCCGATAGTGACGATTTGATAAAGGATTTCCTATGAAAGGTTCTAATTTTTTACGCCATACCTTATTCGCTATCTCAGCATCTGTACTTTTATTAGGTACAGCAAATGCCGATGACGCCTTAAAGATGGATTTAACTGCCAACAAAGTCATCAAGAACGCTGAAGGTAAAACTACTTATCTGCCAGTCCGCAATGCGCCAGCTGGTACGGTCATTCAGTATAAAGCCACCTATAGCAACACAATCAATAAAGACATACAAGACTTGGCAGTTGTGCTGCCTATTCCTGCGAACATGACCTTCACTGGTGAAGCTATCCCTTCAACCGCGCAAGCCAGTATCGATGGTAAAAACTACGCTGATATGCCACTGATGCGTAAAGTCGACGGCAAAATGGTCAAAATCCCTTTTTCTGAGTATCGTACCCTGCGCTGGAATATCAAGTTACTACCAGCACAGAAATCAGCAGCTGTTGCTCTAAATACTACTGTTAATTAAACCTTTTTATCCGTTCATTTTTTTCAACCTTACACATAGTTTTTATCATCACTTTTGGAGCAATACATGAAATCAAACACTTTTAACTATAGCTTGCTTGCCGTTGGCGTTGCAGCGCTAATGGGCGTCTCGACTGGCGCAATGGCTGCAAGCCCAAGCACAGGTGGATTTGAAAATGCTGACGTGTTTGCCGTTAGTAACGTTGCAACAGCAAAATATAAAGTAGCTGGAAACTCTACTGAACAAGAAGCTAAATCTAATAAAGTTACTGTCAACGTTACTGAAAGTGCGTGGTTTTCTCTTATCGCCACATCTAACGACGGTGTAAAAGATGATGACTTTAACAAAGACCGTGAAATTTTACCCACAGATAATGCAGTTCCAAATGAGTTTACTCACAAACTAGCAAACACAGGTAACGTAAAAGACACTTATACGATTACGTTAAATAACGTAGCGGAAGAGGGTGTAAAAGGTTTCGACTACAAGATTACTGAAGCAAATATTATCACCTATCAAGTAAAAGATGCTGCAGGAGTTGATGTAGGTAGCGCTGTCAAGATAAGCAGTGGCGGCACGATCACGCTTGAAGCCGGTCAGTATGCTGACATTACCATTAATGCAAAAGCTAATGGCGAACGTTATATTGGTCAAAACGGTGCCCTGACTGTTACAGCAGACAGTACTTATCTAACTGGTGCAAAGCAACCGTCTACTGCTCTAAACACTGACAATGCCATTGTCAAAACACCTACTTATGCTATTACGAAATCTGCCACTACTAATCTTGGTGACAAAAACCTAGACTTTAAAAATGAAAATGCTTGGGTAGACTACACCATCACAGTTAAAAACGATGGTACTGCTAAAGGTACGGATGTCACTATCGTTGACACACTGCCTGCAGGCTTAATCGCGATATTGCCTAGTCAACCTAACTATGTACTTCCTAAAGTTAATGAAACTGCCTCAGCTGGTATTATTTCAACTGACGGCAAAACCATCACAGTGACAAATCGAGATATCGAGATTGATACCACTACCACGATTACTTTCCGTGCCAAAGCTAATACCAGCTTAGTTCAAGATGAGGCAGGAGCATGGAAAGCTACCAGCAACTTTGTTAACTTTGCTGTTGTTAAAGATGACTTAAATGGGGATGGCACGTTCGATATTATTGATAGCTCTGGCGATAAGACCGATACAAATACAACAGAAAAAACATTCGAAGATCCGAATAATCCTGAAAGCCATGGTAAAGATAACAACACTAATGCCACAGTTAGCCCTTCAGCCCAGAAACGTGACATCACTATTTCTGAGGGTACAAACAAAGAAGTAGCTCTAAAAAGTGAAGGAAATATCTATAACTATATTATCACCAACAAAGGCATTGATATCACAGAAGCTGATGCTCCTGATGAGGTTTACTTCACGGTTAAACCAGAGACTGATAACCCTGAGGTTACCATTAATCGCGTCTTTGTAGATGCTAATAATAATGGTGTTTATGACGCTGGTGATACTTTATTAGAGGCAGATGTTACTACTGGTAACTATGATCTAAATGATGCAGTTAAAGGTGGTTTAGCACCTGGTGATTCTGTAAATATTAAAGTAGAAGTTAGTACCAACGGTACAAGCATTACTGGTGGCAAGGATGATATCGATAAAAGTGAAAAAATGATTATTACAATTTTACCGAAGACCATAGTACAAGGAACACCTGCTCCAACGACTATTCCTACCAACTCTACTACAACAATGCGCGGTGTTAGTTTATCAAAATATCAAGCTATTGCTGAATGTGGTACGGCAGTAACTGCTATTGCAGATGGTGATTGGAAAAAGGCTGAGACAAAAGGTGCACCTGGTCAATGCATATTTTATAAGTTAGAAGCAACCAACACCTTTAGTACTGCTAGTGGTGTAAACGTAACAGGTTTAATTTTATCGGATACGTTGGATAAGAATATAAAATATACAGCTAATTCTGCTGTAGCGAACCCTACTACAGCATACTCAAGTCAAATCTCTGAGCCTCTCATTCAAGGGACATTTGATACATTAGCACCTGCAGCCATAGCAACTCTGAAGTTCTCTGCGAAGATTACTCAAGAGGGTAATGCAACAACAACACCATAATTTAATGGTTTAATTGATATCACTTTACTTTCAACGTCTATAAGTATCCATCGGTACTTATAGACGCCTTCAAGCTTTATTTATAGTTGCTTGATGGACACCCCCTTATTAGCATTTTTGTTTTATTGGATAAGCGACATATGACTCTATCTGTAATGACACCGTCTAATCGTACCGCATTATGTACAGCGAAGATCTCTGCGCTGTCATTGGCGATGTTGCTTATGCAATCGAATATGGCGTTTGCAGCGACTGATTCACATTCAGCAGCAAACCCTAATCTACAAATTATCAATAACATTGCAAACGCTACCTATAATGTCAGTAGCCAGTCTGACGTCACGATATCTAGTACCTCGAACCAAGTCCAAGTTAAAGCGTCAGCACTTCCTGAATACGGCATCAGCTTAAGCCAGCAGCCTTTACTTACTGTCATGCCAAACGCCTTAGTGAACTGGGTCAATGTCTTAAGTAATACCAGCTATAGCAATCAAACGGTTGAGTTGACACTTAATATCGCGCCAACCCTCTCTAATATTAAGGTCTATCAAGATCTCAATAAAAACGGCATTATTGATGCAGCTGATAGCGAAGTTGTTTTTGCTAATTTACGTGCCCAAATTAAACTTGGACATAGCGAAAGCATCCAGCTTATCGTCCAAGCATTGTCAGACCCTAACGGTAAGAGTGGCGATACTGCTGATATAAAAATCGGTGCAGTGGTATTAGAAGATCCGTCAGTAGCAATGGCTAATGCCACTGATAAACTGATTATCGTTGAGCCTGAGATTAACTTTACCACTCCTAAGTTTGACGATAATAAAACCACTTCACAATTGGATGATAATGTCTATATCGAAGCCAGCTACGCGCAGTGTAATGTTCAGTTAGATAAGCCTGATCAAGTATGGGTCACGATTACTTCTTTATTGACTGGTGATAAGTACTCATTAAAAGGGATTGAAACCGGTAATAGCACTGGCAAATATCAGCTTTCAGCACCGACGCAAAATAATGCCAATGCTCTCAATGACAAAATCGTTCAAACCTTAAAGAATGATACTTTGACAGCAAGTCTAGATGCTTGTATCGCACCTTCTGTTGGCACTGGTGCTGGGCAGCTGCCAAGCGACGCTGATCTTACTGTTCGTATCGATAATTTGGCCACGCAAATCAGTATCATCGATGACCGCGCAATTTTAGTAGTAACTAAAGAAGGCGATGTCAAAACTGCGGCTTTTGGCGATTATGTAAACTATACGATCAATATCAAAAATGACGGTGCTACAACCGCCTACGATGTGCAACTAAAAGACGCCCTACCACGTGGCTTTGCTTATGTGGATAGCAGCGTGCGTATTGATAAAGCACAAACTACCGAATTTAAAACGGACGGCAAATACCAAGTTTTAAGTTTAGGTAATATGAATGCCGGTGAAACCAAAGACATTACTTATCGCGTCCTTATTGGCTCATCAGCATTAGGCGGTGACGGTATTAATCGCGCGACTGCCGTTGCTAATACTGAGCAAGGTCAGAGCCTAGTATCACGAGAAGCCCAATGGAAGATTGAGGTTGAGCGCGGTGTCATGAACACTGACGGCATCATCATCGGTAAGGTTTACCATGATATCAACCGCGACGGCATTCAACAAAAAGAAGATGGTGAGCTTGGTGTTGCAGGCGTGCGCATCTATATGGAAAACGGCAACTTCGTCGTTACCGATCCTGAAGGTAAATATAACTTCTATGGCGTCAGTGCAAAAACTCATGTTCTAAAAGTTGACCGCACCACCATTCCTAACGCCACCGAAATGGTTACTCAAAGCAATCGCAATGCTGGAGATGCAAGCAGCCGTTTCGTTGATTTAAAATATGGCGAGCTACATCGTGCTGACTTTGCTATCGTTGGTGGTATGGGCGATAGTACCGAACGTTTAAACGCAGAGCTGGTCGCGCGCAGCAAATCTGTCAGCGCTAAAAATGATAGTTTAGAACAAGCGGTAAAAACCGAGCTGGTGTTAGAGCCTGATTATAACCGCGACAATAAAGACAATGTCGATGCAAGCGGTTGTAAATCTAACGATGTCCTAGATGCCGGCATCCAGTGCGACTCCGCCATCGTCAACGAAATGGTCAAGCCAGCTGCCAATCGTGTCGATATGACAGTGACGACTATTGCTCCTCCGGTAGAAAAAGAGCTTGAAGAATACTTAAAAGAAGTTTCTAGCAATGACGTTGCCTTTATTAATCTTAGCGAAGGTCAGCAGCTCAGTACCTATAAGCAAATGGTACAAGTACAAGCGCCGCTAGGTTCTAACTTTACCCTATATGCCAATGGTAAAGCCGTATCAGCCGAGCAAATCGGTAAAACCGCTGAGCAAGAAAAGCAAAAGGTGACGGCGTTTGATTATTATGCTGTCGATTTACAACGTGGCACTAACACCTTACGCGGTGTCGCGACTGACATTAATGGTAAAGTCATCTCTGAGCAAACTATCAAGGTTTTGACACCCGATAGCTTGCAAGCCATTGACTATCGCACGCAAAAACAATTGGTCGCCGCAGACGGCATCAGCGAATATCAAGTAGTGATTAGCCTAAAAGACCGTGACGGTCGCCCTTATATCGCCTCAACGCCGATTACAATTGACACCAATATCGGTCGTATCAATCTTAGCGATAGCAGTAAGGATCAAGCTGGCACTCAAGTAACCGTCTCTGGTGGCGAGCTACTAATACCTATCACCGCTCCAAGTGTACCGGGTAAAGGTGAGCTAGTCATTAACACGGGCAGCAGCAAACAAGTGATTCCGCTACAGTTCACTGCTCAGTTGCGCCCTCTTATCGCTGTTGGTATCGTCGAAGGTGCTATCTCGCTTAAAGACTTCGATGGCAGTAATATTACTGATGCCCAAGGTGCTTTTGAGCAAGAACTGCGTGAAATCGCTGGCAATGACGACTATTCAGCAACGGGTCGCGCAGCGATGTTCTTAAAAGGTAAGGTGCGCGGCGATTATCTACTGACACTAGCTTATGATAGCGATAAAAAAGGCGAACGACTATTCCGTGATATCGAGCCGGGTGAATACTATCCTGTCTATGGCGATTCTTCTGCTAAAGGTTTCGACGCCCAATCGACGAGCAAGCTTTATGTACGCGTTGATAAAGGTCGATCATTTGCAATGTATGGCGATTTAAAAACCCAAATCGATAATGACGAAGGTATCAAACTTGGTCAATACAACCGTACTTTAACGGGTTTAAAAGCGCAGTTTGAAGATAGTAACACTCGCATCACCGCGTTTGCCGCTGAAACCAGTACTTCACAGCGCGTCAACGAGACTCGCGGACTTGGTATTTCAGGTCCCTACCCGCTTGCCAATGATTTCGACGCGGTATTAGAAAATTCAGAAACCATCGAAGTCATCACCCGTGACGCCAATAACCCAGGGCGTATCGTGCGCCGTGAGACCTTGACGCGTTTTGCTGATTATGAAATCGATCCTATTAGCCGCAGCTTATATCTAAAGTCACCGATTGCCAGCCAAGATATCGATGGTAATCCTATTTACTTGCGCGTGACGGTCGAGGTCGATGAAGGCGGCGAGAAATATTGGGTTGGCGGTATCGCTGCCAAGCAGCAAGTGACCGATAAAATCGCCATCGGTGGTAGCTATATTAATAGTGATGACCCACTGAATAAAGAAGAGCTTGCCAGCGTCAATACGGTGGTCAAATTTAACGATAAGCTAAAGCTGGTCGCAGAATATGCCAAAAATAAAACAGAAAATCCAAACTCGCAGCCAAGCGATCAGATTAATGCCGAAAAGCTAGACGGTAAAGATACTGAAGGCGATGCACTGCGCATCGAGCTTGACTATGACGATAAGAAAAACACGCGTGCCAAAGCCTATTATAATGATACCGATGAAGGCTTCGTTACCAGTGCTTCGCCGCAAACCGCTGGACGCACTGAATCTGGCATCGAAGTCACTCATACTTTAAATGAGAAAAAAACCGCGCTTAAATTGGAAGGTGTGCGTACAGAAGACCATACCACTGAGGCCAGCCGCCAAGGCTTCCAAGCAAGTATTGAACAGCGTTTAAGTGAAAATATCGTTGGCGAGATTGGCGTACGCTATTATAAGCAAGAGGCCACTGCCGCCTCACGCAATACTCAAGCTGCAACCGATGTCTTAGATATTACTAACGATACCATCTTTAATGACGACATCATTAACCAATCAGCGCTTAATGGTGTAAGTAGTGCTGAGAAAGACATTGAAGGCACCACTGCCCGCGCCCGTCTTA
>Ga0208435_100466_pt1 | contig 11458 bp, 9 predicted proteins | sample 24_taG_FD_184097 | JGI IMG/M metagenome (GOLD analysis project Ga0208435, IMG submission 184097) | Marine viral communities from Cariaco Basin, Caribbean Sea - 24_WHOI_OMZ (SPAdes) (version 2) | ecosystem: Environmental > Aquatic > Marine > Oceanic | place: Caribbean Sea: Cariaco Basin | collected...
ATACTCATACCTTGTTGTTTAACACTTTTAATCACTTGAGCACGAAAATCTGCTGAATAAGTCATAATCTTTTTACTTTTCGCTTGTTTTAAAACTAATGTACCACTTTTATAAAGGCTCTACTATACTATTGAATTCATCCTCATTAAATTTGAATGCAAAGGTAGGCTTAAGTCGACCATTTTTCTCTTCATCAACATATACTAAAGTTGCGTCTCTAGCTAAGCTTTTAGTTCTTTTTCTACTTCTCAATATACTCTTTACAGCTTTATTTGTAGCAATGTTTTTCCCTTTTTCATTAGCTAGAATTTGAAGCGATATAATTTGTAGAAAGTTCTCATCATCACCAGATTTTCCACCGTTATGTTCAATGCATGAAGGAACAGTAATTAAAGAAATTTTATCACTTTTAGGAAAGAGACATTTAGGAGGTACATGCTCTCTTGTTAAAGTATCTTTATTTAGTGATATTCCACACTCGTAGCATATATTCGGTAAATGTTGATACATAATTATTTCGCTTAAATAACTGGAGGCATCTATAAGTTTGGGTTAAATTTATCAAGGTTTCTAATTGTTAGGCATTTGAATTGAGCAAATCTGTAGGCTGCACCTCACACATACGAACAGATACAAACTAAAGTAGGATTAAGTCCCACACGTTTAATTATATAGAAAAAGACCTTGCCATATTATATGACAAGGTCTTTTCATTATCTAAAACAAAATTGATATTAAGAAGGATGCACCATATCCGCAGGCGTCACCCACTCATCAAACTGCGCTTCAGTTAACAGCTCCAATTCAACCGCTACTTGCTTCAAAGTCTTGTTTTCTTTATAAGCCGTCTTAGCAATTTTCGCCGCGTTTTCATAACCAACATGACGGTTAAGTGCAGTCACTAGCATCAATGAGTTATGCAAGAAGTCATCGATTTTGTCTTTTACTGGCTCGATACCAACGGCACAGTTTTCGTTAAAGCTGTTGCACGCATCACCAAGCAACTTGATAGATTGCAATAAGTTAAAGGCAATTACTGGCTTATAAACGTTTAGCTCAAAGTTACCTGACGCGCCTGCCATGCTGATAGTGACATCGTTACCCATCACTTGCGCAACAACCATCGTCATCGCTTCTGACTGAGTTGGGTTTACTTTACCCGGCATGATAGAAGAGCCTGGCTCGTTCTCTGGAATCGTCAATTCGCCAAGACCACAACGAGGACCTGATGCCAACCAACGGACGTCGTTAGCGATTTTGTTTAAGCTAGCGGCTAGCGTTTTTAGTGCACCTGACGCAAATACTTCAGCATCACGGGCGGCTAGTGCTTCAAATTTGTTTGGTGACGTGACAAACGGCAAGCCAGTCAAAGTTGACAGTTGCTCAGCTGATTTTACTGCATAGTCAGGATGGGCGTTTAGACCAGTACCAACCGCGGTGCCGCCTAGTGGCAATTCATATAGACCTTGTAGCGCGTTGTCGATACGAGTCAATGAATGGTCAAGTTGGCTAACATAGCCGCTAAACTCTTGACCCAAAGTCAAAGGTGTGGCGTCTTGTAAATGCGTACGACCGATTTTTACGATACTATCGAACTCTTTCGCTTTTGCAGCTAACGTATCGCGTAGTGCTTTTACCGCTGGAATCAATAAACCATTGATCTCACGAGCAGCGGCAACACGAATCGCTGTTGGGAAGCTGTCGTTGGTAGACTGTGCATGGTTCACATGGTCATTTGGGTGAATTGGCGTGTAGCTGCCACGCTCAGAACCAGCAATTTCGTTGGCACGGTTGGCGAGTACTTCATTCATGTTCATGTTTGACTGGGTACCAGAACCCGTCTGCCAAACGACTAGCGGAAACTGATCCGTTAGGCCACCATTGATGATTTCGTCAGCAGCTTGTACGATGAGATCACGCTTGTCGCCTTCGATACGCTTTAGGCTAGCATTGGTGATTGCAGCGGCTTTTTTGACCAGTGCCATTGCTTCAATCATTGGACGTGGCAAAGTCTCGCCACCGATTTTAAAGTTCTCACGGCTACGCTGAGTTTGCGCACCCCAATAAGCGTCAGCTGGGACTTCCACGTTGCCCATGGTATCTTTTTCGGTACGAGTTGCCTGATTCTGTGTCGACATAACTACCCTCTTTGATGGTTTGTTGTATAGCTGCTTCGAAAAAAGTGCAACACACGCTGCACATAAAGGAAAATACGCTGTAAAGTGGCGTTATGATAGCATGACTAGACCGTGTTGAATATTCACAAATAGTCATTGCGGCTCTCTACAAGCAACAGCCATCATCAATTTAATACATTATTGGATAGTCTATCTATGCATCCTGAGTTAAAACATTCTGAGTTTCAGACATCTACCGTTAGCAATCCGCCGAGACGGCAATTTACCCGCCAGCGTCGCCAATTAACGGTTGGCGAACGTAGACAATACGCGCGCATGGCAAGTTTGCATTTAGTTAAGTTGCAACAGCGCTTAGCACCGCGTGCGCGTATTGGTTTATATTACGATGGCTTTGGCGAATTACCTACTCAGCCACTATTGGATTGGTGTCAACGCTTAGGCTATTTACCTTACTTGCCAGTAGTTGGCTCGCTCGGTCGCGATGATAAGGGTAATATGGATAAACAGCTGCGCTTTGTACCTATTTATCAGTCGAAACTGTTAAATGTACCGACGCGCATTCATAGCTTAGGCATGAAACAAAACCATCATCGCCGATTACTTTGGGCGCGAGAATTGGATGTGATTATTTGTCCGCTCGTGGCAGTAGACCTAAACGGCAATCGTATGGGCATGGGTGGCGGCTTTTATGACACTACGTTAGGTAAAGGCTATCGGTCAGGGGCGAAAAAGCCGTTAAAAATTGGTTGGTGTTATGACTTCCAAGTAGTTGAACAATTACAGCGGCAACCGTGGGATGTGCCACTAGATGGCTTAATTACGCCAAGCGGCATAAGGTGGTTTTGATGAAAGAGGATAAGAAAGCGATGGATACTAACTCTAGCGCTGATCATGTGGATGAGTATTTGCAAACGTTAGGTAACGAGGACGCTAGAGAGTTGCGTTACTATAGTCAAGAGCAACCTTTTAGCTCTGATGAGATGACACTGCTAGTCAATGAAGAACGCTTGAATGAGTTGCTCGAGCAAAGTGATGCGTTTTTGAGTAATTTGAATGGTGAGTTGAAAGATTTTGATAAAAGTACAGATAACTAAGAAATAACCAACTGGTCAATTGAAAAGCCACTATATTAGTAGCCTCTTGATATATTACATGATATGGACTATTGTTTATTTTTAAATTATGAAATACAATTACTGTAAATAATTATCATTACAACATTGGTTCAATCTACCATGAATAAAGCAAAAAAAGAGTTCATGTCACCCGCTTCATTACAAGTCTGCTTTTACTTTTGGGTAATTATGTTGTTTCTTACACCAGCTGCTTATATTTATGATTACAATGATTTTGATATTGCCGAGCTGAGAAGTTTTTCTTTTGCGTTAGTTGCATTTTATACCTTTGCATTGATAACTTATATTGAAATAAAACGAATAAGGCAGCCTAATAATATATTTTTTCACCGCTTTATTGCCATAATTTCTCCTATAGTCTTATTAATTTTGCTAGTTTTATTTGGTTTATCAATCATAGACTACAGTAATGGCAATCTAAAACTAGAGCGGATTTATGATCCTGCGATTGAGTTATTTTTTCTATACCTTCTATCTAAAGGGATAAGAGACTTTAAACAAGGCTCACACAATGAAGAGATAACATTGGTTTCTTAAGATTTTTCCTAATTAAATGATTTTTTGAAAACCAAAAAGACGCTTAGAAAAGCGTCTTTTTTTCATTATCTTATAACTTAGGTATTTTACAACCTTACAACACCATCGCTGCAATCCAACCAAATATCAATAACGGAATGTTGTAATGCAAGAATGTCGGCACCACACTGTCCTTGATATGGTCATGCTGACCGTCGATATTTAGACCAGAGGTGGGTCCAAGCGTCGAATCTGATGCTGGAGAACCTGCATCGCCAAGCGCGCCAGCCGTACCAATAATCGCCACGGTTGCCAATGGCGAAAACCCTAACGAGATACATAGCGGTACATAAATCGCAGCCAAAATAGGAATGGTCGAGAATGACGAACCAATACCCATCGTCACAATTAAACCAATTAATAGCATAATAAATGCGGCTATCGCTTTATTACCTGCGAATAATGACGCGGCACCATCAACCAAGGGCTGAATCTGCTCAGTCGCTTTCATGACTTCCGCAAAACCCTGCGCGGTAATCATAATAAAGCCAATCATTGCCATCAATTTGATACCATCATTAAAGACTGTATCGGCTTCACTCCATTTAACGACGCCCGTCGCCATAAAGACGCCAAAGCCAAACATTGAACCAAGCAAGAGTGAGTCGGTATACATCTGCACCACAAATGCCGTCACAATCGCGGCAAGCGCCACCAACGTTTTCATCTTGCTTTGTGTTTGCGCACTAGCTGCGGTTTTGCTTAACGCGTCACCCTCTAACACTTCATCATGCGCAGCTTTATCAATTGCTAGCTGCTGATACTGGCGCGGTTTACGGTAACTGATAAATACGGCGACGAGTAAGCCTACAAACATACCCAAAGCCGGAATTGCCATGGCTTTGGTGACTGAGATGTTACTGATATCAATGCCTGCTTCGCCAACGTTTTTCAGCATGATTTGATTAAGATAAATATCGCCAAAGCCATACGGAATAAACATGTAAGTAGTCACAAGACCAAAAGTCAGTAGACAAGCAATTAAACGTCTATCGATGTGCATACGATTGAAGGCGAGCAATAATGGCGGTACTAGCAATGGAATAAAGGCAATATGAATAGGGATTAAGTTTTGGCTGAAGCAGCTCATGGTGATTAAACCTGCAAACAGCATGTATTTAATCATGCCACCTGCCCCTATACCTGCGCCGCCCGCATCAATGCGTTTGATCACCGCCCCTGCCAGTGACTGTGGCAATCCTGAATGCGCAATCGCCACTGCAAAAGCCCCAAGCAGCGCATATGACAGCGCAATTTGTGCGCCATTTCGGATACCTTCTTGAAAGGCATTCAAAGTATCGGTCATACCCAAACCAGCGATGAGTCCGCCTGCCAGCGCACCGATTAATAAGCTGAGTACCACGTGTACACGCGCCAAAGACAGCCCTAGCATGATGATGACTGCCAGCAGTACCGCATTGATGGTCATATATTGCCTCTTATTCTGTCTGCTATAGTCTGATTAAGACCTATTAATATCTCATGGATGATGGATATCACCCTCGTCTCTAAACCGCTTGACGCTAAAACCACCGTTTAAGACGCGCGTCAGTTTACCTTATTTTGCACACAAATCCTACGCACAGAACCCAATAGGTGTTAGCTATGCACTTATTACCCATGCTCTGTATACATTGAATTTCAGCTAATATTTAAAATTATGAATAACAATATGACTCGCAGTCTTTAGATAGATACAACTATTTTGCGCAGATAAGCGTGTGACTTTGCCTACAAGCCTTGCAATTTTATCGGTGAGCACCATTTATCTAAACATGAACCACGAACTTGACTTTACAAGTCTGGTGAACGAGGAAGAATATATGAGTGAACATAAAATTGCCCAAGACAATATCGACATCGATGTCGACGTTTCATCTACTGTTGCTGATGATCAGGAGCTAGACAGCGCGCCTGACGATACGACAGGTGATGTAGCTGCAATAGCTGATCGCGTTGAAGATGGTGATAGCAAAAATAGTGATGATAAAGATAATGAAGACAAGGACAACACTATTGAAGACGATGACGCGAAAGACGATAGTATAAAAGGTGACGGTACAGAAAACTATTTACCACTACTGGCATTGCGCGATGTTGTCGTTTATCCGCACATGCAGATTGCCTTGTTCGTCGGTCGTGAGCCTTCAGTCAAAGCCGTTGAATTGGCACAGGCTGAGTATGGCAATAAAGTCTTGGTCGTGGCACAAAAAGACTCGCTGACTGAAGACATTGATCAAGATAACTTGTATCAATACGGTACGGTTTGCCGCATCGTCAGTACCATGCCGCATGACAGTGATGAGAACTGCATCAAAGTATTGATCGAAGGTCAATATCGTGCGCGCGTTGATACTATAGAAAATCACGACACATTATTAATGGCAAGCTTTGAGCGTGCTGACCTTGATGTCAGTATGGATGAGAGCCAGCAGAAAAATACGATTCAAGCATTAACCACACTGTTTGAAAGCTACGCAGATGCGCGTCTGCGTAATGCTCGTGAGCTGACTCGTGTGGCAAAACGTATCGATGACTTGCTTGAGTTGGTCTATTTCATATCGACCCGTGTGTCGATGGATTTAGATATTAAGCAATCATTCTTAGAAAATGATGACCTTAAAACCCATATCAATACCTTAACCGAATATTTGGTTAAGCAGAGTGCTGAACAAAATATCGAGCAAGATATCCAAGAAGCTGTCCGTCAGCAAATGGAAGACAATCAGCGCGAATATTTCTTAAACGAGAAGATGAAAGCCATTAAAAATGAGCTGTCAGATATGAATGACGGTGCGTTCGATGGCGAAGATGATGTGGCTGAGCTAGAGCAGCGTCTAGAAGATGCTGACTTGCCTGAAGATGTGCGCAAAAAAGCAGATCAAGAGCTGAAAAAGCTCAAGATGATGCCGCCTGCATCAAGTGAATCTTCAGTCGTACGCAACTATATTGAATGGATTTTGGACACACCGTGGAATGCAACAACCAAGGTTTCCATCAATTTAGAAAAAGCAAAAACGGTGTTGGACGAAGATCATTACGGCTTGCAAGATGTGAAAGATCGCATTTTAGAATACCTCGCCGTACAATCACGAGTGAAAAAACTCCGTGGTCCGATTCTTTGTTTGGTCGGTCCTCCAGGTGTTGGTAAAACCTCATTGGGTGAATCGATTGCCCGTGCGACTGGTCGTAAGTTTGTGCGTATGGCGCTTGGCGGCGTGCGTGATGAAGCGGAAATCCGTGGTCATCGCCGTACTTATATCGGCGCGATGCCGGGTAAAATTGTCCAATCGCTGGCCAAAGTTGAAGTTAAAAACCCGCTGTTTTTGTTAGATGAAATCGATAAAATGGCGCAAGACTTCCGCGGTGATCCAGCATCAGCGTTGCTTGAAGTGTTAGATCCCTCACAGAACGATACCTTTAGCGACCATTATCTCGATATGGATTTAGATTTATCGCAAGTGATGTTTATCTGTACTGCCAACAGCATGGATATCCCGCCTGCCCTGCTTGACCGGATGGAAGTCATTCGTCTGCCGGGCTATACCGAAGAAGAAAAGGTCAATATCGCGCAGAAGTATCTTGTGCCAAAAGCGATCAAGAATAACGGTCTCAAAGAAGGCGAGATTGAGATTGTTGAAGCGGCATTGCATAGCATCGTGCGAAGCTATACGCGTGAAGCTGGTGTGCGTAACCTTGAGCGTGAAGTGAATAAAATCTGCCGTAAAGTGGTTCGCGGTTCGGTTGAAACTCATGGTGCACGTGCTCCGAAGAAAGCAGAACGTCAGCTAATTGTGGTCGATGACAAAAACATCGATGACTATCTCGGCGTCCATCAGTATGACTATGGTCTGGCTGAAGAAGAGCCTGAGATTGGTCGTATCACTGGTCTTGCTTGGACACAAGTCGGTGGTGAGTTATTAACCATCGAAGCGGTGGCGATGAAAGGTAAAGGCGAGCTCAGCTTTACGGGTTCACTCGGCGATGTGATGAAAGAGTCGATTCGCGCTGCCATGAGCGTGGTACGTGCTCGCGGTGATAGCTTAGGTATCGATTATGAGACCTTTAAAACCACGGATGTCCACGTGCATATGCCAGAAGGTGCGACCCCGAAAGACGGTCCCTCTGCTGGTGGTGCTCTTACCACAGCGCTAGTCTCTGCATTGACGGGCATTGCTATTCGTCCAGATATCGCCATGACAGGTGAGATTACACTGCGCGGTAAAATCCTGCGTATCGGTGGTCTAAAAGAGAAGCTATTGGCCGCCCATCGCGGTGGTATCAAGCATGTGTTGATTCCAGCGACTAATGAGCGTGACTTGGCCGATATTCCTGATAACGTGAAAGCTGGTCTGACCATTCAGCCAGTGGCAACGATTGATGAGATATTAAAAGTTGCTTTGGTCAGTATGCCAGTTCCGCTTAAGCCTGCGAAAGTGACGGTTGATAAAACCTCAAGCAAGGCGCTGCATAACTAATCTGATTAGTTATTAATCCAGTCTTATAAATCAGAAAGCCGCTCATCATAACGATGGGCGGCTTCTTTTGGTAATAATAAACAACAATCTGGTTAAGACCTTATGCTATATTTTAGACAAATGTTTATTTGGTAATAGCTATAATGTTAAACCACCTGATTTTAAACCGCTTAACGCTATCTTTATTGCTCGCTATCTCTTTTCCAGCAGCGCTAATAGGTTGTCAGTCTAATCTTGCAAAAGATAATTCTACACCTGCTAACTCAATAGTGACTGGCTCTAGCACTTCTGCTCCAATATCATATCAGCCCATCATAAAAACTGAAAAGCTGGAAGAAAAAATTGTAGTGGTAGCTGATGAAACAGCTAATGAAGTTACGACGCTGCAATGGGCAAGTAATTATTATTGGCAGTTAACACAAGTTAAAGACAAAAAAAGTAACGCTATTAATATTAACACTGACGCGCCGATTACTTTAGAAATTGCGCCCAGTTCGTTAAGCTTGTTTCAAGGCTGCCAACATTTTGATATCAAATTCGTATGGATGTCCGCACCGCCTTTTGAGTATGGTAGCGAGCTCAGAGAAAGACCCTCAACCTGCAAAAATGCTCCTGAAAATAAAGTAAGTAATACAAATATCAAAAAGTTATTTCCTAACGATAATAATATTATTAAGTTAGATGTTGAGCTATTACCAGTCGCAAAAAGCAAACTCGTTAATACTCAAATGGCATCGAAAAGCTTGTTCATTAAAATCGAAAATGGCAATACGTTAACATTTGATGGTACGCCTAGGACATTTAAAGAACCGACTGGACTCCCTATTGATAAGGCATTATTAGAGCACTATGACTGGCGGCTGGTTAGCGCCGTTCGTAATACTTTTAATGACAAAGGGCAGGTAATATCTCGAGAGTCTATTGGTCATTTTTATCATCCAGAGTTTCCAGTGTCGCTAAAATTTAGAGGGTATGACGATAGTCAATACGCATTTTTTAGTTCTAGCTGCAATGGTATCGGTGGTCCTTATATTTTGATGAAAGATTATACATTGCTAGTTGGCTCGGGGCCACAAACGCTCATGGGCTGCGGTGTTACTGGTAATAGAATTGAGGGCGAGCTTGCTAAGCTTATCAGTAATAGCCAGAGCACTCTTAGTTTGAGTTTGCAACCTTCACAATCAATATCGCCAACAGCAGACGATCAGACTGATATGCCTCGCTATAATTTATTGCAAACGATGGAGACTGGCGAAACTCTAGTATGGCAAAACGAAGTAAAGAAAATACCGTAAACAATTTTCAAACCCATACGATACTTACATTTATTAACCGATTGTTGCGCATTTGATGAATAACTATATCTAACGCTTGGCTATACTGGTTGCGGTATTAGGCAATATTTGAATATCTTAACCAAAACTATAGAAACTCATCATAATGATTAAATATAAATGGAGATAATAATGAATAAGACGATTCTTGCAAGCGCGCTATTATGTGGTTCAGCGTTAGTAATGACGGGTTGCCAAACGGTCGAAGGTCAAATGCAAACTGGCAATCCACTTAGCCAACCTGCCTTAAAATCTACTATCAATGCAGTCGCTGGCAATAAAAATGAAGTGGGTCAAGTATTCTTACGTCCAGTTGATGGCGGCGTACAAGTCTACGGTAAGCTGATGAATTTGCAGCCGGGCAAAACAGTATCATTACATATTCATGAAACGGGTAGCTGTGCTGATATGGGTAAAGCGGCAGGTGGTCACTTTAATCCAGACAATAAGCCTCACTCTAACCCTGACGACATGAATGGTCATGCTGGCGACTTACCTAACCTGACTGCCAATGCAGATGGCGTGGCTACTATTAACTATGTGAATAAGAAAATCTCTGTCGCGGATGCAGGTAAATATAGCGTTAATCGTCTAGCCTTTATCGTGCATAGCGGTGCTGATGACTATACTAGCCAACCAGCTGGTAATGCAGGCGACCGCGTTGCTTGCGGTATCATCGAAAAGAACTAATAGCATCTGAACTTAGCTGTTATTGATAGCACAACTATGAATAGCACAAAAAAACCTCTTAGATTATCTAAGAGGTTTTTTTATTTAAAGCGATTGATGGTAAAAGTAAGACAGACTTACTCCTCTACCCATTTGCCATTACGCCAATACACACCCCAACGTGTGGCCTTGCCATTTTTCTCAGAGCCGATATATTGCTCTTTCTTCTTACGTGACCAGCGTAAAATGGTGGGATTACCATCTGGATCTTCATCTGGACCTTCAAACAGATACTGAAATTTATCTTCCATTTTATCTTTGATTTGGCGTAGCTCAGCCAACTTTGGTGCGCGTGTCTCGCGTACTTTCGGGAATTTAGACGCCGCCAAGAACATCCCAGCTGCCCCTTCACGCAAGATAAAGTAATCATCGTGCTTGGTTGATTTCAGCTCTGGCAGATGAATAGGATCCATGCGCGGCGGTGCGGCTTCGCCTGTTTTTAGCACTTTACGCGTATTATCACATTGCTGACAAGCGAAGTAAGGACCAAAACGTCCCGTCTTTAGCTCCATTTGTCCATCGCACTTATTACAGTCAATGGTTGGAGAATCAGAGCCAGGCACTTCAAACTTGCCTTCTTCTAAGACATAACCATCACAATCAGGATTGTTACCACACACATGCAGTTTCAAACCGCCATCGACGATATAGCCATTCATTGCCGTGCTACATTTCGGGCAACGCTTTTTCTCCATCAAATCTCGAACTTCTGCCGCTTCATCATCGCCTTCTGCCTCATCAAGATTGGCAAAAGCTTCGACGGGCATTAAATTCTTAGTGCCTTTACAGCGCTCTTTTGGCGGTAAATTATAGCCAGTACACCCTAAGAATACACCCGTTGAGCCAGTACGTAATTGCATTGGACGATCGCAAAGATCGCAATGCACGTCTGGTACGTCAGTTGGATCATTTGGACGCATACCGTCTTTTTCTTTGGCGCGATCAAGCGTTGTTTTAAAGTCGCCATAGAAATTATCAAGGACATCTTTCCAATCTGTATCACCTTCTGCTACATGGTCAAGCTTGTCCTCTAGCGCGGCGGTAAAGGTATAATCCATCAAATCTGG
>Ga0208435_100467_pt1 | contig 11452 bp, 10 predicted proteins | sample 24_taG_FD_184097 | JGI IMG/M metagenome (GOLD analysis project Ga0208435, IMG submission 184097) | Marine viral communities from Cariaco Basin, Caribbean Sea - 24_WHOI_OMZ (SPAdes) (version 2) | ecosystem: Environmental > Aquatic > Marine > Oceanic | place: Caribbean Sea: Cariaco Basin...
GGTTTCTTCTAGCGCTGCATCCGACAGCAGGTATTCGTGGTCAACCAATGCATTACCTATCGCCATCACATCGTACATACTGTTTCTCTCCTCAATGAATTTATCAGTACTTAATTTACTGACATTTAATTTATCAATACTTAATCTATGGCTGCTTCGCTTAATTTTTTATAACCACAAACTATGCTGTTTGTAGTTCAAGCAGGCGCTGATAAAGTGCGTTCTTTTTGACGCCTGTGATATCAGCGGCCAAGGCAGCGGCTTTTTTAACCGATAAATCCTCTAACAAGCGCTGTAATAATTTATCGTGGATACTGATGTCATCATCGTCCTGCGCCACATTTACCCCGGCGACGACCACGACGATTTCACCGCGTTGCTGATTGTCATCGGCTTTGACAAATTCGACCAATTCGCCAAGCGTGCTTTTATGCACGGTTTCAAAGGTTTTGGTCAATTCACGGCAAAACGTCACTTCGCGCTCTAGCCCAAAAATAGCTGCCATATCTTCTAAGCTAGCAACAATACGATGCGGCGCTTCATAAAATATCAAAGTTTCGGTACGTGAATTGAGAGTCGTTAATTGTTTTTGGCGACCGTGGGTTTTGGCTGGTAAAAAACCAATAAAGCTAAAACGGTCTGAGGGCAATCCTGCAACCGATAGCGCAGCAATAGCAGCAGAGGCACCAATAATAGGAGAGACGCGAACACCAGCAGCATGAGCAGCTTGTACCAATTGATAACCGGGATCGCTAATCAGCGGCGTACCAGCATCACTAATCAAGGCAACCGAATGACCTTGCTGAATCATTTCAATGATTTTGGGGGTTTGAATGGCACTATTGTGTTCATGATACGCCCAAAGTTTATGATGACCTTTTTGTTTGGCAGCGCCCTCAGAGTCGTTTTCGGCAGCGTTTTTATGGTTGTGTACGGTTACTTCATCTGTATCTTTGTCACCTTTGGTGTTAATACCAAAATGTGACAATAACTTGCCTGAGGTGCGGGTGTCTTCGCAGGCAATGATAGCAACTTGCTTTAAAACATCGATTGCGTGCGGTGTCATGTCGCTTAAATTACCAATCGGCGTGGCAACGATATAAAGACAAGCTGGCATCGCGGTAGGGCTAGACATGAAAACCTCGGAGTATTAAGAAATCGTCTTAAGAAAGAGCATTGAAAACGCATATGAAAAGCGATTATGAAAACGTGAAAGTGGTTAGTTTAGCATGATGTGCTATGATATTTCTCAAATGTTCCGCTGACCGATAGCCATGATAATAAAAGCCCGTGATGGTAAATAACAAACCTCTAACCCTGACTTCGCCGACCCAGCGTCAAGGCAGCCGTTTTGAGCAGCAGGCGTGTGCGTTTTTGCAAGCGCAAGGCCTGATGTTAATCGCGCAAAATTGGCAACAACCAAAAGTGGGTGAGCTCGATCTAATTATGCTAGAAAAAGGGCAGGCGTGGTCGACACTGGTATTTATTGAAGTGCGGCAACGGCAGCGTTCAGGATTTGGTGATGCTGCCCTTAGCGTGACGAAAAGTAAGCAATATAAAATTATCAAAGCGGCGCGCTATTTTTTGCAACAGCATCCTGAATATAATGACTTCGAGTGCCGGTTTGATGTGATAGCCTATAATACCAATGTCAATACTAGTGCCAGTCATAAAAACAAGAGTAATGAGGTTAAAGAAACGGCGTCAAAAAACACTCAACCAGAATGGCTGCAAGGCGCTTTTATTGCCTCGGCTTGGTAATAGGTTTTTTAGCGTGAGTATTTTAAAAAATTAAGCCCGATAACTCAGTTAAAAAAGTAAAATAAATAAGCGTAATAAGTTACCGTTACCAAAAGCCTAAACGCCTCAGGTAAATATTCAGTAAAGTAGCGCCATTAAAAAGTCATTAACTACATAAAGCGCCTACCTTATTATCAAGCGTCACACTATTAATTACCAGCTACTCACCAGTTAATCACTACATCATGTTCTAAGAGGTAAATCATGACACGGATGCATTTGCGCACTGCTATTTTTGGCTCATCACGTCGTAAGGCGATTGGCGTTATGCTATTGACCAGTATCGTCGCCACAGGCTGTACCACCAACTATTTGACCAATAGCACAGAAGGAACGTATGGCGTACCGATGACCGAGCGCACCATTCCGCAGCGCCTGCTTGACCGCAGTATCGAGCATACCGTCAAAATTAACGTCTATGGTCTGCAAGAAAATTTGCAGCAAATCAGCCGTATGAGCATTGATAGTTTTAATAGTGAGGTGCTGCTCACCGGTGAGGTGCCAACGCAAGAGATTAAGACAGAAATTGAAAAAGTGGTTGGCTCTATGCCAGACGTCCGTCATGTCTATAATGAGCTGAATGTGAGCGCCTCAAGGGGCTATAGCTCAACCGTTCACGATGGTTATATCACCTCCAAACTACTGGCAAAAATAGCCTCTAGCAATGGCGTAAAAGCTTCGCAAATAAAGGCGGTCACCAATGATGGCGTGGTTTATATTATGGGTCGCATGACGCCGACGCAGCAAAGCCACCTGATTGATATTGCCAATAATACCGTCGGCATTACAGAGCTGGTGCTGCTGACCACCGTCGTTGACGATAGAGGGGTGAAGATAGGCGAGGACGATATCATGTATGAAGAGAATTTAGCCAACCCTACTAGAGGCCCAGAGCTCAATAGTCGGGCAGCGCCTGAGGTCACAAGTGTAGTAGAGCCACCGATTAACGCTACGCCAATTATCGTCGACGAGAATGGCGCGCCCGTTAATTAGCCGTCATTAAATTGCCATTATCAAGTTGCTATGTTTACCTTTATCAAAAGTCTTGTCTCGCTAATAAACACAAGAAACCTAAACACTCATAACAGGAACAGAACGATAAATCCTCAGTCTGCCAGTAAGATATAAAACGTAAAAAGTAGAAGTGTGGCTTTAGCCAAAAACGCGCTAACTAAAATTATAAAAAATGAAAAAGCTGTGACTCTACTATTGAGTTTTAATCAACTATGACCAAACGACAAGCTTATAATAGGAATACTGGCGATGAAGGATTTAAGTAAAGCAACCGTACAGCCTGTGCCAAGAAAAAATCGCCTACCTAAACCTATCAGCGTCGGTGTGACGGCAGCATTGGCTGTCGGCGGTATTGCGCTTGCGACTCAGCAAGCACAAGCGTTATCGGCACTGGCTGTTGTGAATGGTATCACCTCAAATGGCGGCGTTGGTGTCAGTAAAAATATCTTGTATGGCGACAAGCCTTTGCAGGATTTAGATATTTATTATCCCAAACCTTTAGCAAAAGCCATGCAGTCAAAAAAAGCGACTGCTGATAACCCAATTAACCACAGTTATCCGATGGTGGTTTTCGTCCATGGCGGCTCGTGGGAAAGCGGCAGTAAAGATGAATACGCCTTTGTTGGTCAGAGTCTGGCACAAGCAGGCTATGTCACGGCAGTGATTAACTATCGTAAAGCGCCTGAGCACGTTTATCCTGATTATGTAGAAGATACGGCGCAGGCTATCGCGTGGAGTTATAAGAATGCCGAAAGTCTGCATGCTGACCCCAAGCGCTTGGCGGTGATAGGGCATTCTGCGGGCGCATTTAACGCGGTTGCTGCCGTCGCTAATGAAGATTTTTTAGCGCCGTATGGGGTGAAACCAAACGATATTAGCGCTGTGATTGGTATTGCAGGGCCTTATAGTTATGACTTTCGTAAATTCAGTAGTGCCAGCGCTTTTGGGGCAAACGCCACGCCCGATAACATCATGCCAGACCGTAATATTAAAGGTGCGCAGCCGCCATATTTATTATTAACTGCTGAAAAAGACAAAGTCGTTCATATAAGCAATACCCTTAAAATGACACAGGCGTTAAAAGCGGCAGGCGTTAAGGTTGAAACAGGCGAAATCGCAGGTGCCAGTCATGCCACCAGCATCGGGGCGATGGCGCCACCTTTACGCTGGGTCAATGACGTGCGTGCGCAAGTGCTCAGCTATTTGGATAAAACGCTATAATAGTTAACACTGCAATAGTTAAAGACAGTTGTAGAAGACAGTACTGTAAGATGGTCAAACTCTTGTTATAATGGCTAACTTTATATCCACCTATTAAACCTTTAAGGCAGAATATTCTATGAGCATGAACGCTGACGATTTGATTGCATTTTTACAAACTCACTTTCCTGATGCTTTTATTCAAGCTGCCAATCAAGGTACCAAGTTTGATGTACGGGTGGTTGACGCCAGTTTTGAAGGCAAGCGCGCAGTACAACGTCAGCAGTCCGTTTACGCATTGGTCAATGACAAAATTGCTAGCGGTGATATTCATGCGCTTAATATTCAAGCATTGACGCCTGCCGAATGGGAAGTGCAATCGCAAGGCTAAGCCTTTTTTATGACTAGGATTTGTCGCACCGGCAATGGATATTGCTGGTTTTATCATTTCTGGTTTTTCATATTTTTTATACTTATCGCTAGGTTGTCACCTTTATGGATCAATTTTTAATCACCGGTAGCAGTCGTATCGTAGGGGAAGTCACCATCTCAGGCGCCAAAAATGCCGCTCTGCCGTTACTCGCTGCTATGATTTTGGCCGAGACCCCAACGACATTGCACAACGTGCCATCGTTACAAGATGTGCGCACCTTGATTGAATTGATCGCTGGCATGGGCATTGATATTCAAAAGCAGGGTCACACTGTCGTTTGCGATACCAAGAATATCGACAATTTTTATGCGCCTTATGATTTGGTCAAAACCATGCGCGCCTCGATTTTGGTTTTAGGCCCTTTGCTGGCGCGTTTTGGCGAAGCCGAAGTGTCTTTGCCGGGCGGCTGTGCCATCGGCTCACGTCCTGTCGACCAGCATCTAAAAGCCTTTGAAGCCATGGGTGCTGAGATAAGCGTCGAAAATGGTTATGTCAAAGCCCAAGCGCCAAAGGGCGGCAAGCTTATCGGTTGTAATTTTTCATTTGATATGGTAACGGTTGGCGGTACGGAAAACGTTATTATGGCCGCGGCATTGGCAAAGGGCACGACCGTACTTGGTAACTGTGCGCTTGAACCAGAAGTGGTCGATTTGGCCAATATGCTGGTAGCGATGGGTGCTAAAATCAGCGGTATTGGTACGGCAACCATGACCATCGAAGGGGTTGAGCGCTTGCATGGCTGTGAATATTCGGTCGTACCAGATCGTATCGAAACGGGCTCTTATCTTGCCGGTGCTTTGATGACACGCGGTGATGTGCTGACCAAAAACACTTCGGCACTTTTATTAGCGCCTGTGTTAGAAAAATTTGAAGACATGGGAGCGATTATCACTACAGGCGATGATTGGATTCGGGCGCAAATGAAAGGTCGCCCACTACCAGTCAATATTCGTACCCAGCCACATCCGGGTTTTCCAACCGATATGCAAGCGCAGGTGATGGCGATTGCCTGCCTTGCTGACGGTACCAGCACCTTTATCGAAAATATCTTTGAAAATCGCTATATGCATGTGCCAGAACTCAACCGCTTGGGTGCATCCATTCAAGTAGACGGTCATACAGCTGTGGTTAAAGGCGTCGAGCACTTTACTGCGGCGCCAGTGATGGCAACAGATTTGCGCGCGTCGATGTCACTGGTCATGGCGGCGGCTTCTGCTGAAGGCGAGAGCTTGATTGATCGTATTTACCATATTGATCGTGGCTATGAGCACGTCGAAGAAAAACTGCGCGCGCTTGGGGTCAATATCGAGCGTATTAATACCAACGACTAAACTGGTTCACTAACCATTATTATCGCTATTGATACCTAATAAATTAATAACGCCTGTTAAGTAAGGCAACTAACTGTACACGGACACGAGTCATTATGACTGAAGCAAGTAACAGCTTACCAAATGATGGTTTATTAAATGAAGTAAATGAGGCGTTTTCAGGTTTGACACTGGCGCTATCAAAGGGTCGTATCTTAGAAGAGACGATGCCTTTACTGCGCGCTGCTGGTGTTGAATTGTTAGAAGACCCTGAGGCGTCGCGCAAGCTTATTTTCCCAACTTCAAACCCAAATGTACGCGTGTTAATTTTACGCGCCAGTGACGTGCCAACCTATGTTGAACACGGCGCTGCTGATTTTGGCGTGGCGGGTAAAGACGTGCTGCTTGAGCATGGCGCCAATCACGTTTATGAATTGCTCGATTTACAGATTGCCCAGTGTAAGCTGATGACAGCGGGCGTGAAAGGGGCGCCGCTGCCAAATCGTCGTCTGCGTATCGCGACCAAATACGTCAATGTTGCCCGCGCTTACTTTGCCAGCCAAGGTCAGCAAGTCGATGTGATTAAGCTGTATGGTTCGATGGAGCTTGCGCCATTGGTTGGTTTAGGCGATTTAATTGTAGACGTCGTCGATACGGGTAATACGCTGCGCGCTAATGGGCTTGAAGCGCGCGACCATATTTGTGATGTATCGTCACGCCTTATCGTCAATCAAGTCAGCTACAAGCGTAAATTTGCCCTGCTTGAGCCGATTTTAGACAGTTTTAAAAACAGTATTGCCAGTGCTTCTTAAATGAGCATTTATTCAGTATTGATAAAACACTGTTATTAAACGCTAGCAATCATTGATAATATCAAGCATGACTATACAAAAATTTAAACCAGTTTGGCGCTCTAGGATAGATATAGCGTGCTAAACTGGTTTTATTGTATTTGCTTGCTAGAAAATAAAAGCTCAGTATAATCTGAGTGAGATAACTAAGAATAAGCGGAAATAAGCAGACAGACCAAACTTTTCTTATTTCCTCTTTTATTCAAACTATTTTTTTATAGCCGACTTTTATGCTCACCTATAGGATTCAGTCATGCGCCAACTAAGTACCCAAGATGCTGATTTTGACAGTCAATTGACCCAGCTTCTCGCTTTTGAAACCGTCAACGATGTTGAATTATTAAAAACCGTTGACGATATCATTGCAAAGGTACGTCATGGTGGCGACAGTGTGGTACTGACGTTGACCCAAGAGTTTGATCAGCATCCGGCGAAGGCGATACAAGAGTTAGAGCTGTCTAAACAAGCACTTGCTGACGCGTTTGCCAGTCTCGATGATGAGGTAAAAAATGCGTTAATGACGGCAGCGACACGCGTGCAGACATTTCATGAGCGCCAAGTGCAAGAAACTTGGCAATATGAAGATGAGCTTGGCAATCGTTTAGGTCAAAAAGTCACGCCGCTTGATCGTGTCGGTATTTATGTGCCCGGCGGTTTGGCCTCTTATCCATCTTCGGTATTGATGAATGCGATTCCTGCCAAAGTGGCTGGCGTTGCCGAGGTAATCATGGTGGTGCCAGCGCCAAAGGGCGTGCTCAATCCATTAGTGTTGGCAGCGGCGCATTTGGCACAAGTTGACCGCGTCTTTACCATTGGCGGAGCACAAGCGGTTGCGGCCTTGGCATACGGTACCGAGACCATACCAGCCGTAGATAAAATCACGGGTCCTGGTAATAAATATGTCGCTGCAGCGAAGCGGGCGGTATTTGGTCAAGTAGGGATTGATATGATTGCTGGCCCTTCTGAAGTATTGGTCTATGCAGAAGGCGAGGCGCAAGATCGCGCCGATTGGTTGGCGATGGATTTATTGTCACAAGCGGAGCATGACCGTATCGCCCAAGCTATCTTTGTCACGACAAGTGAACAGCAGCTTGCAGAAGTGGCGGCGGAGATTGAAAAAGCCTTGGCAGAATTGCCAAAAGCTGATATCGCCCGTGATTCACTAAAAAACCGCGGCGCGCTGATTTTGGTCAAAGACCGCGTGGAAGGTATGGCGGTGATTAATCGCGTTGCCCCTGAGCATTTAGAATTGTCAGTTGATAACCCTGATGCGCTGCTGAATGAAGTTCGTCACGCTGGTGCTATCTTTATGGGTCGTCATACGCCTGAAGCGATTGGTGATTACTGTGCCGGTCCTAACCATGTGTTACCAACCTCTGGTACCGCGCGCTTTTCTTCACCGCTTGGTGTTTATGACTTTCAAAAGAAATCCTCGATTATTTATTGTAGTGAAGCGGGTAGTAAGCCGCTGGCTGCGACGGCGGATATTTTAGCGCAGCGTGAGGATTTAGAAGCCCATGCGCGCTCAGCCCGCTATCGCTATCAAAAAGATAGCTAATAAAACAGTTAGGTAGTTGAGTTTTAATAAGCTGATTTTAATAATTCGATTTTAATAACCCAATTTTAATATTTACGTTTAATCATTTATGTGGCTAATGAGTAGGATAACTTATGAGTGAGTTAAAGATAGACACCAGACTTTGGTCATCTAAAGCGCGAAATCTGTCACCTTACGTCCCTGGCGAGCAGCCTCAGCATAAAAATTTGTGCAAGTTAAATACCAATGAAAACCCATTTCCGCCGTCACCAAAAGTCGGCGAGGCCATCGCAAAAGTCTTAGCGCAGCAAGCCGATGAGCTGCGTTTATATCCTGCGCCTGAATCGGATGATTTGCGCGCCGCCTTAGCCGAGTTATACAACCTTGATATCAATCAAGTCTTTGTTGGTAATGGTTCTGATGAAGTATTGGCATTGGTATTTGCCAGCTTTTTCTTAAAAGAGCGCCCTGTTTTAGCGCCTGATATTAGCTATAGTTTTTATCCGGTTTACGCCCATACCTTTGGTATTGAGTTGGTACAAATCGCCCTAGAAGCCGATTTTAGTATCAGCCCTGATGCTTATCGTCAGCCTTGTAGCGGTATCATTATTGCTAACCCAAATGCGCCAACGGGTATGCTATTATCGCTTGCTGATATTCGTAAACTTGCTGGCGAGCATTCAAACTCAGTGGTTGTGATTGATGAAGCTTATATCGATTTTGCGCAGAAACAAGAAAATGGTTCAGATGCAGAAGTGTCGGCGATTAGCCTAATCAATGACTGCGATAATATCCTTGTCACGCAAACTTTTTCAAAATCACGCTCGCTTGCCGGTTTACGGGTCGGTATGGCGTTTGGTAATGCCTCGTTAATCGAAGCACTGACGCGTATGAAAAATAGCTTTAATAGCTATCCGCTCGATAAGTTGGCGCAAGCAGGAGCAACCGCTAGTGTCTTAGATGTCGAATATTTTACCCAGACCTGTCAGCAAGTCATTGATTTACGCCGAGCGCTCAGCGCCGAGCTGACGGCACTTGATTATGAGGTGTTACCATCGCACGCTAACTTTGTCTTTGCGCGTCCGAAAAATGGTGATGCTAAAGGTGTGGCGGCTGATTTGCGCGAGCAAGGTATCATTGTGCGTCATTTTGAGAAACCGCGCATCAATGAGTACTTGCGTATTACTGTTGGTACGGCAGCGCAGAATAAGCGTTTGATTGATGCCTTAAAATCGCTACAAACAGAGGCTGAAAGCGTTACTGAGTAATACCTTAATAATGTAAAGCCAAAACAACAAGTTATATAAATAAAAGAGCCTGCTAACGTTATGTTAAGCAGGCTTTCTATTGGTTTTTAATTTGCCTTTTAGATAAAGCGTAAGTTTATTGCTTTATATTGTTTTGAGCTAAAACGCCTAACAGGTTGCCGACTTTATCCAAACATTCTTGATATTCAGCATTGCAATCAGAAGCAACCGTGATACCACCGCCTGCCCATAAGCTGACACGTCTTTCTTGTTCTGACTTATCATTCGATAAGGTATTGGCTTGCAAAGTACGAATTAATACATTCCATTGACCGCTACCATCAAAGTTCATATAGCCCAGGGTGCCGCAATACGCACCGCGCGCGGCACCTTCTAGCTCTGAGATAATTTCAACAGCGCGTTTTTTTGGCGTGCCAGTGATAGAGCCAGCAGGTAAACTGCCAAACAATACTTTGAGCGGATGACTATCTGTCTTTAGCTCAGCGGTAATGGTGCTGACCATATGATGCACATTGCTAAAGCTTTCAATCGCAAATAATTGCGGCACTTTGACGCTGCCAATCTTGGCATATTTACCCAAATCATTGCGCAATAAATCAACAATCATGACATTTTCGGCACGGTCTTTTTCGCTATCGATAAGCTGCTGTTTATAAGCGTTGTCTTGTGCAGTATTTAACCCGCGCGGCATCGTCCCTTTAATGGGCTTGGTGCGTATATGGTGTTTGCCACTATTATTGTCTTTGATAAAGGTAAAAAACAGTTCAGGCGAGCAGCTTAACAATTCAAATTGATAATCTTGCGTATCAACGCTTATTTCGTTATCAATATGATTAACCGCTAAATATCCTGCAAACGGCGCTTGGGTATTACGATGTAGGGTAGGTAAGTAATCAATCAGTTTTACTCCGCTACCATTATCACTTAGAGTATTAAAAGCGCCTTGCCATGCTTGGGTGAGATTGATTTGATAGCAGTCACCTTGTTGCAGGTAGGATTGCGTTTTATCAAAAGCTTGCTGATAATCTCGCTTACTCCATTGTGCTTTTAATAATAAAGGCGTGGTTTTATAGGACGTTTCAAGTGCTGGTTTTTCTAAAGCTTGGTTAGATAATTCCTTATCCATTATATCTAAATATGAGATAAGCGTTTTAACCAGTACGCCTTTTTGTTCGTTATCAGTATCAGTGACGCTGTCTTTTATAGTGAGCTGCCAACTGGTTTGCTCAGCGTTTGGTGTTAGATAAATATCATAATGCCCTAAGGCGGCACAAGGCTGCACTGCGAGCTCTATTCGCGCGTTTGGGCTAAGCTCATAAGCGGCAATATCATAACCAATAAAGCCTATTAATCCATGCTGATAACTTGGCTGCTGCTCGATTTCTGTAGTTGAGGACGAGTTATTATCACAAGTATCATCTATGTCATAAGTCTGACTATAAGCAATTAAATCCTCTTGCCAGTCGCTATAACTCATATAGCTACTAATAATCGCTTGATTGGTCTTAGCATGGCTATCTAAACCATCACGGTAAGTTCTTATAACTTTATAAATAGGCGCTGGCTTATTAGAGTTTGCTGCATCATTAGAAAGAGGATAAACCGACCAGCTCATTTTTGGTAATAAACCGATGACAGGTCTTCCGTCGTTATTCAGCCAAACCAGTTGCCAATTTACATTAGGTTTTTGTACATATAAGTAACGTTGTAGACGGGGCATTAATTCGGCAGCAGTTAGCCCACCAAAACGCCAGCTAGGATAAGTAGCTGGCGATGGGGCAGATGCTGTCTGCTCAGTTTTAACAGGCGGAGCTAGAGGCATAGTTAAGCATCAAACTTTTTAATAATAAGAGTGGCGTTAGTACCGCCAAAGCCAAAGCTATTGCTCATAAGCGTTTTAAGCTCAATATCACGCTTTTCAGTGACAATATCAAAGCCTTTGGCAGCAGGGTCTAATTCTGTAATATTGATACTTGGGGCAATAAAGCCTTCTTGTAGCATCAGTAAGCAATAAATCAATTCTTGCGCGCCGACTGCAC
>Ga0208435_100468_pt1 | contig 11444 bp, 10 predicted proteins | sample 24_taG_FD_184097 | JGI IMG/M metagenome (GOLD analysis project Ga0208435, IMG submission 184097) | Marine viral communities from Cariaco Basin, Caribbean Sea - 24_WHOI_OMZ (SPAdes) (version 2) | ecosystem: Environmental > Aquatic > Marine > Oceanic | place: Caribbean Sea: Cariaco Basin...
AAGTACGTAGAGAACTGCAAGATTGGCTTATCTATCATGACGGTATTCGAAGACGTTGTTTGATTTTGATTGATTTGCTATGGGCAGAAGCAACAAGGTTAGAAGACTTATCACCTTCAGATATTGAACATGCAGCTTATGCGAAAGAGGAAAGTGGTAAAGTATCTCGTGTACGTTTGACTAAAGAGATTAGAAAAACAAGTTACCTTTTCCCCACTTATAGAGCTTTTAAACTTACTACTCATCTAAAAAATTCTGAGTTCAAGACGTATAAATGGCAAATAGTGGGTATTGATAGAGAAAAAATTAAGAAACGCGAAGCAGAGTGGGTGAATATGCTACTTCGAAAAAAAGATATGGACTGCTAACGACTGTTTAACCCTATTCCTTGTATCTGCTGATACAAGGTATTTTGATGCCTTAGATTGTGTAGAAGAGCTATGAGAGCTGAAAGGAGACAATATGAACAAAGTTAGCTATCGCATAGAGGAGTTGCCACGTCTAACAGCCAAGCAGCAAGCCGACTTAGAGCATTGATTGCAGCTGATAAGTGTCGCTAGCTGTTTGACGTTGAGATAACGAGCGCGTAAACTCAAACCCTAGAAATGATTAACCCCCAGTGCTACCAACACTAGGGGTTGATTGAATTTTAATCCGTGTCAGCAGATATAAAACCCAAAAATCGTACCTATATTTTATATCAGCAGGCACACTAATACAAGTGTGCGTTATGTTACTGCTACCTGAGTTATACCCAACCCTGCCCTACAAGCCTTATTGCACTGATGATTTAGGCACTCTTAGTATCCAGCCAAAACAGATCGCTGTTAAAAAGCGCTACATCCAGCACAATCCGCCCTGCATGACCCACTTTATCGGTTTAGATATTGATCATCCACATGGCGCAATGCGCTGGGCTGAAGAATACCTGCCGCCGCCGCGCTGGACGACCCAAAACCCTGTGAATGGTCACGCGCACATCGTCTATGAGCTAGAAAAACCTGTTTGCACCAGTGAAAACGGCAGTATCAAAGCCCTAAAATACCTAGCCGCCATACAAGCAGGACTGATCAGAGCCACTCGCGCTGATTCAGGATACAGCAACTTCATCACCAAAAATCCCTTACACCCTTATTGGCGTACCGAGGTATGGACGGATGAAAAATATAAGCTGGACTATTTAGCTGAATTTATCGAGCTACGCGCTTTGAACACCACCGAGAAGCAAAGCGGCCTTGGTCGCAACTGCACCTTATTTGATACCGTGCGTCATTGGGCGTATAAGGCCGTCAGAGAGCATCGAGGCAAGCAGTGGGAGTTATGGTATAACTCAGTGCTTAAACATGCCCTGAGCGTCAATATGGCGTTTCCTGAGCCATTACCTTACTCAGAGATCAAAGCCACTGCCAAAAGCATTGCCAAATATTGCTGGAAACGTGATGGCTACCACTATCATGAGTTTATACACCGTCAGGCGATTAAAGGCAGTAAAGGCGGCAAAGTGTCTAAGCGCAAACCTGATCCAACTTCAGAGCAATCATTAAAGCCTTGGGAAGAACTGGGTATTTCTAGACGAACATACTATGACGATAAGAAAAGATTCAAATGATAATTATTCTTAAAAGCTGCACCAGATAAGCCTAAATCAGATAACAGCGCTTTTTGTGGGTGGTGTATGTGCTCCTAGGGTAAAAAAGAAAACCCTGCACAAAGGCAGGGTTTTCGCAATCGTCTAGGGGGGAGGTGTTAACCTACGATACCCCTAGCTCACAATTCAATTATAAGGCTTTATCAGTATGAATTCAATGCTTAACGCTGATGTGATCAGGAGTACCTTGTCACAGCCAAGATTATCTACTTATGAAAAATATACGGTTACTCTAGATGAGGCTCTAGAACTGTATCAATGGAATGCCAACATATCAGGTGCATTTTTTCCTTGTTTACATATTTGCGAGGTGACTATCAGAAATGCCGTTTCAGAGGTATTGTTTAAGCAACATGGTAACCAGTGGCCTTGGGAGACTGGTTTCATAAATACCCTACCCAATCCTAGACATGGCTACAACCCTAGAAACAACGTGCAGAAAGCACGAGATAAAGTGTCCGATGTGAACAAAGTCATTCCTGAGCTAAATTTTGTGTTTTGGCAAAAGATGTTCACAAGTCGTCATGATGATCAGCTGTGGTTACCTTATCTTAGGGATACTTTTCCCTATGCGCCTAGTTATAGCGACATTGCGGCGTTGAGAAGTGAGATCTATAACGATTTGGAAAAGATCAGACGGCTCAGGAATCGTATTGCTCACCATGAGCCGATTTTTAGAAGGGATCTGAATAAGGATTATGAGGTGATCATAAAATTAATTGGGTATCGCTGCTGTGATACTGCTCAGTGGTTATGCTCACACCAAAACGTAGTCTCATTATTAAACGATAAACCCAGATAGTTACACTGGCTCTAGAAGCTACTGTCACCTTCTTTAAGCTCTTTTGACACACTAGCGATCAGATGACGGGAGCAATCAGTAGTCTTTTGAATGTCGCTATAGCTGAGACCAGAATTTAAGAGACTAGCAATTACCTTGCGCTTTTTAACATCTTTACCGCGACCCTTATATTTGCCTTCAGCCTTAGCTTTAGCGATACCTTGCATTTGACGGTGGCGGCGGTCTTCATAGTCTTTACGGGCAATGGCAGCGAGCATATCAAGCATCATCGAATTGATAGCTTGTAAGATACTGCTCATAAATTCGCTGCTTTTGTCTGATTGGAACGCCATAAACGAGGTGGGTAGCTCTTTTGAGACGATAGCCAGTGTTTTATCTGATAACATTTGCTTTAAGGTATCCCAATCAGCCTGATTAAGCCGTGCAAGACGGTCTATTTGCTCAACTAGGATAATATCGCCCTCAGATGCTTCATCAATGAGTGTCATCAGCTGTGGGCGCGTGAGCGTCGCTCCTGATTCATTCTCAACGTAGAAGGCTGCAATCTTGTGGCCATGCTCTTTAGCAAAGGCGGTAAGCTCAGCTTTGGCGCGGCTTGCGTCCTGCTGTTTGGTTGAGGCGCGAAGGTAGGCTCGGATCAGCACAATAGATCTCACAGACTGTTATAAGTGGTTTCATTATAGCAGTCTGTTTTATGTGGTGCTAATGGTGCTTATTCGGTCGGTTTTGGTGGTTCTGTTGGGGTATACTAAAAAGCGATATTTGTTTTTTGTTTATGTGGGTAGTTGCCTATATTCTAGAGAAAGTGAATGTCATTAAAAATAAACGAAATAAGAGGTTTAACAATGGTACGTCAGACTAAAATAAGTAGCAATTCTAATGCACCTGAATGGCTGTTACATTTTGAATCGAGAGAAAGTCAGTATCTAATTAATATAGTTAATAGTTTGATAGATCACACTGATTTTGATATTTCTATTGACTATACAAATAGTGTAGATAAGGAAAGAGTTTTTCATATATACGAGCCATTTATAGCACTTAATTATTTAGGTTTTATATCACCTTCAGTTGTGTCTCTTAAGTTTAAAGAAGGCAACAAGGTAGAATTTTGGTCTGGTGATGATAATGGTCTGAATATGTTCTCTGAACGTCTGGTATTTGAAAAAGAGTCAACACTACCTAGCAATCCTCATCAATCAATAGATTTTTGGCATTTTGTAGATAGTATTGGCACTTTAACTGACGATTAATATTCATTTTCAATAACAGGTGATTATATGGGACAGGCAAAAGCTAGAGGCACTAAAGCGCAGCGTGAAGCAGAAGCGAAAAAAAGAAAGCTAGAAAAACTCGATATTAATGAAAGACCTATCGAGGAAATCTACAAAGAATTTGATTTACCTGATAATAGCCAGTTTTTAGGCTATGTAGTGAATATTACCGAGTCAGACGAGTACGTAGCTAGGTTTGAGGACACTCCCGATGTTACCAATACCGCTTATGCAAAAGTACCTGATTTGGCTATGAGGTTTAATGATATAGCTGATGCCTTAGATGTGGGCAAAAAAGTAGCAGAAAAGTATAAGACTGATATATGCCTTCTATTTGAAACTACTGAACAGTTTCGAGTTATTCCAACATTTACCGTTAACCTGTCTGATTTTGCTCACTAAGGGGAATATATCTTGCTCTTGAATGCAAAGCCTACATTGCTTTAGAGCAATGTAGAATCTTTACTAACAATTAAAGTTAAAGTCTTTGCAAGATTGCACAGATTGTCAGTATTATCATACAGGTTTCGTATAACGACATCTTGTTCTCCTTATATTTTGTGGGTTCATATGTATTTAATAAAACTCAAAAATCGATGTTTTTTAGTCTGTTAAGCTTTGGATCATTTTGTCAGAGTTACTTCTCAAGACAAAAAAGACTAGTTTGATAATTCTTAAGTCTTAGGAACATGAAATATCTTATAGTCTTGCCTAGCTTCACGTTAGATGATGCGGTTCAGGTATGGCGTAGATGCATTCACTGCAAGACGCTTATCTTTCAGCTATAACTCTTATTTTACTGACATTGATTGCTTAATCTTACGGGACAGAGTTCCGATATCGTTATTAAAGTCCTTTACTGTAAGCCCAACAAGTACGTTTGGCGTGTATTGGGAAAATCCACGCTATCCGTTGATGTATCGAATTAGAGCCATTATTTCCGATCCGCCTAATACTATTATGAATGACCTTTTTACTAGGCTTTGAGGGGTGTTCCGCGCCTCTCTCTCATACGTAAATCACTAAATTTCAGGCACAAAAAAACCTTTAGTTACCTCTAACTAAAGGTCAGTGGCGCTTAATAAGATTTTTAGATCGTGGCTCTAAGCCTCAGCTATCTGCTTTAGCAAGAACTCAACGCGACTCGCATCATCCCCTTTGCCTTTATAGCCATACGCCTTATCTACTGCCTTATCCAGCGCGATATGGGCTTTGGTTAGCTCAGGGTAGGGGTCAATCATATAGGTGTTGTAGAGCTTGGCTAAGGTCGGTGCGTCCTCGCTACCGTCCTGATAGAGCTTACGAGCATCTAAGACGGTTTGGGCAGCTTTGGCAATGTCATCACGCGCTTTGGTCGCCTTGCTGTCGTCATCTTCTGCCATGAAGGGATAAGGGAAGTTGTTATAAACGATGGTATTTGAATAACTATAATCGCTTTTCATACGCCCAGCTGTTAAGCGCATAAAGGCATTGTGCATATTACTTGATAGAACCCCAAAGTGATAAAGTGTGCCGTTTAATACAACATACAGTTTATCACCTGCCACTTCGCCATTTAAGAATCCAATTGGTATATATCTTCTATTCTCAGATGACACTCTAGGTAAGCCAATGTATTTATTATCATTGTATCTACGCTCACCAAACAGATGAGGAGTAGCCGCTAGTTTATTTGTAGCAGCTCGATTGCTATTCAGCCTTTGGTCTCTGGTAGCTTGGATACGCTCAGATACTAATGGCATGCTTTTCAAGTCTTTGTTCAACTCAATAGGGTCTATATCGTCAAGCCAAATGCACCATCTTTTAATATTATTTAAAAACTCCCGACCCATTAAAAACGGTTTGATATATTTTTTTGCTAATGGCTCTTCGCTAATCAACAGCTCATACTCATCGTTGGATAGTAATAGATTGCCACCATCATTAGGCATCGAACCATAGTCCATAGCAAGCTCATTTGAAACCTGCGATTTTGATTTATCAAAGGTGATAATAGGTGCATTAACTAAGTAGCCATTGATGATTTTGACTTTTTGGGTGGTAGGAGCACCTGCAATATCATCATAGCTAAAAATGGTTTTTTCTTTGTGATTAACCATTGAGTAGCCAACGATGACACAGTGAACAGCGGCAACTTCTTTGCCCTCATTCGTCCACTTAAAGGTATGATGAGCAAAATTAATATGACCGCCTAGCGTTTCAAGAATATACTTCCACAGTAACGCGACTTGTTCACCTTGAACGATGGAATTTGTCGATACAAACGCCGTTTCCACATGATGATTTGGCTGGGTGACTGACTGCATATAGTGCATAGCTTTGATATACCATCCAGCCACATAATCAAGCGACTTGTAGCCCTTAATGTCACTAGCCACCAGCTGCATATCCGCTTTTTGCTCTTTACTTTGATTAGACTTACCAATAAACGGCGGATTACCCATCACAAAATCGCACGTATTTGCCGCGAGAACGTCCTCCCAATCGATCTGTAGGGCATTACCCTCAGTGATGTGTGGACTGTACACAATGGGCGTTGTGGGGCGCGTTGTGCCAAACAGGTCAGCGGTGGCTTGGTTTAACTGGTGATCGGTAATCCACATGGCCACCCTTGCGATATGCGCGGCGTGTGGCTCAATCTCGATGCCATAGAACTGATCAACGGTGACTTGGCACATACTGCTAATATCGAGTAAGCCCCTTTCATCACCATAAATCTGTGCAATCAACTGGTTTTCTAGTAAGCGTAGCTCTCGATAGGCGATGATAAGGAAGTTACCGCAGCCGCAAGCTGGGTCAAAAAACTTGAGTGTGGGCAGTTTGTTGTAAAGCCTGATTGCGCGTGGCTTGTCTTTGGCGCACTTGGCGAACTCGTCACGCAAGTCTTGCAGAAATAAGGAATTGATGACCTTTAAGATATTTTTCTCACTGGTATAGTGAGCGCCGAACTCGCGGCGTTTGTCATCGCTATTATCGGTGCTATCGATATCGAGCACACTTTGGAACATTGAACCGAAAATAGCAGGGCTGATCTCGCTCCAATCAAGGCCATTACAGTCAACAACGAGGTTATACAGGTTTTCATCAAAGTAAGGAATGCTGATGGTATCAGCGAACAGATCGCCGTTAATGTAGGCAAAATCAGCGTAGTGCTGTGGCAGACGGCTTGATCGGTTTTCAGTGTTTAGCGTATCGAATAGGGTGCTAAATACTTCGTTGAGGTTGCTACCATCAGGGTTTGCGTGGTTTTTAAGTAAGCCATGCAAAAGGTTGTTTTGCCCAAAGATGCCAGTATCATCAGCGAAGAAACAGAATATCAGACGCGTTAAGAATAGTGCCAGCTCGTCCGCATCCACACCGTCATTGATAAAAGCTTGATGCAGTTTGGCCACCATTTCGGTTGCCTGACGGTTAATCGGGTTTTCCTCGATGATCTCCGTCATTTCAGTGCTAGGCACTAAAAAGCCTAGCCATTCAGCGTTTTTAGGTAAGTCAGTTAAAGCGCATTTATACTCTTTGATGTTTAAAGGGTTATCAAGATCAAAGATCCACAGCTCATCAAAGTTGCAAAGCACGATGTAGCGCGGCTTGTCAGCATTGCTTAGGCGTTCATAGTATTTGCTAACTTGGTTATAGGCTTTGTTTAAATCAACGCCGCGACTTTTTTGCTCAATCATCACAAGCTTTGGAATAAAGGCATCCACGTACTTTTGTGACTTGTCTTTTTTGAGACGATGCTCAAATGCTTTTAGCTGTGTCTGACCTGCTACGCCGTAAGCATTGAATACTTGCGTCCAAAAGTTCTGACTTTGCCCCCTCTCATAGCCCTCAGCATCTTTATAATCGTGGATAACTAATTGCAGCTGCTCGCGGATGTGCTGATAGTCTGAACTCATGGATCGCCTTGTTGTATGGATTATTAGGAGTGCGCCTAATGATACGCAATATTTTGGTTTTTTGAAGACTTAATAATCCAAATACTCTCTAACAGGGCGTTTTTTAAACTGTGAGGCGTCTTTTTTTAAGCGATTGATCATTTCAAATTCCCACGCTTGTTCACTCTGACCAGCTGGACTCGTTGAGCTAACCATATGATTGTAGTCTGCTATAAAGCTAGGATTGCGAGCAATACGTCCTAGCTGCTTATCATTTAACCCTTCAATCGTGAACATATCTGCTGTGTTCCTGTCTCTGACAGCTTCCAGTTTCGCTTTTTTTGGTCGCGCTTTAGTTAATACCTTAAATTTAAAGCCTGCTATAGCCACGCCCTTTTTAACCTGTTCGTAGCTGACTTTTAGGTCTGATTTTTCATTTATTTCTTTCACTGCAAGGTCTAGGACGCGCTTTTTAAAGTCGCTCATTGCCTTGTACTCAGTATCTTCAACACCTAATTGCCCTCTGAAAACATCAAGATCAAAGCTTACCTTTTTTGCTTGCCTCCATTGGTTAAGTAGTTCGTATAACCTCACAGAGTACACACTCTTCATTGGTGCTACCTGCTCAAGCGCAAATCTTGTGAATAGAGTTTTAGCTTCTATAGCATCGATACGTGTAATCTCTTGAACTACAGCAGGTGTAAGCATTATTTCTATGATTGCTTCATCATCTAAATACTTTGCCTGACTTACCCAGTGAGACTTAACTGGCTTACCATCCCGCTCATCAAGAAATGTAAAATAACGCTTAAATAAAGAGGTTTCAGCCTCAATAAGAACTTCATACGCCGTTTGTCTTGTTACACCAAACGCTTCAGCATAACGGCTTGCGTGGATAGATAAGGGAGTTACGGTATCTATGCCTGTGCCTGTCTCTCTTGCGTCTATAATTGCTAACTGCATGAGTCGAATTTCAGCAAGTGATAATTTCTGTAGAGCTGTATTTAGCCTGTGAGTTTTAACAACCTCATTTTTTAACTTTTTGCTGCTCATATACATAAACTCATTCTAATGAATGACTCTAATTTAACATGTCTTTTAAAGGACGTAAACAAATTACGACCTTAATTGACAGGTAAACGTCCCTTAATTGACAGGTAAACGTCCCTTAATTGACAGGTAAACGTCCCTTAATTGACAGGTAAACGTCCCTTAATTTACTCTGCATCCCAATAATACCAATGCCTTCAGAGAACTTAAAAGCTTTTAAAAGCTTTAAAAACATTAAAAACCTTTTTTTGTTTTTTATTTAATAAAATCTATTTCAAGAAAAATTCATTCATATCATATTTTTTACCTGCATTCTCATCAAAATCACGCTGGTCACTATCGTTTGAATAAGGTTTAGGCACAGAATTACCTACACGATGCGATCTAACTCCACGTTCATACTTCTCTTTTTTTGACATAACCTCAGTATCACCGTTATAAGCTACAAGCTGCCCACTTTGAAAATATTTATCATCTTTGTGCTTACGATAACTCTTACTAACACCCTGTTCAGTGACGCTGATATCAAACTCTTGTTTTAATAACTTAGAAATGTCGTCAAAAGTGTAGTTAACATACCAATCTTCTCGCTTCTGGATAATGAAGCGGATAGCGTTTTTCGTCAACTTACTCTTTGCCATAATGTTTCCTGTATGGTTGATTGATCATCATTGGTAGCTCCTATAGTACCTTTGAACGCCAATGAAACCAAATGAATGTATTTGAAACTATTTGAACGTATTACAGCTTTTTAAAACAAATTTTTGAACGCTAATGAATCTATTTGAACGCATATGAAACCAAATGAACGTATCAGTTTTAAAATCATGTTAATGAGGCTGGTAAGTTGAACCTAAATAGAAAAATGGAGGTGGTAGAGGATATTTTTAGGATTGCAGGATAGGCTACCGCCGTCAAAAATGGGGTATTTTTGGATAGGGTTTAGTTGGTCGCAGTTCATAAGACGACTTTTTCTTAGTGACAGTGAGAACGCTATTACTGACCAAATGGAACACAAGTGATCAGTATCGTTATCTGTAGCATCAAGAATTAATCAAAAGTTCCTAAGCAGCAGCTTAGGAATATTCCTTCAAGTCAGAAAAATTATGATCACGGCTAGGCTTCCAATTTTTATAGAGCAGCTGACAAGATCAGCAAAATAAAATCTGACGTTTCACCCGATCTAATTTGATCTCTCAAATTCTCATTTCACCAAAAAACTACCGCCTAGAACATCCAAGCAGCCCAAAAAAAACCACAAAATCCGCAGCAAAATAATTTTGATGAACGCATTTGGCAAGTTAAGCAAAACTGGCCAAAAGGACTGTCGTGCCGACGGCAGAATATAAGTACACACACTACGCAACTGGTTGCAAACGCGCAAAGCCATACAGCGTAAGGGTTTACGTGTATGACAAACGAAGGGCACGTAGTACCACAAATTATGTTTTTTTTCTTATAAAAGCCTTTATAATAAAGGCTTAACTTGTACCACAAACGGATTTTAAAACTGATGCAAAATCGCAAAAAACTCAATATTAGAATTGATGCTGATTTACACGACTTTTTATGCAAAAATGCGCCAAATACGCTCACCAGCTATGTAGAATCTTTGATCACTCAAGGCGTTATTACAGAGGTTAGTGATCTTTATGACAGAGCAGAAAATAGCTATCAAACGGCGGTACTGGCGGCTAGAAATGAGGCGTTAAAAGCCAAAGACGCTGAGATTAAAGCCTTAAAAATTCAGATAGGAAATGCAAATTCTCAGCTTGATACCCAAATAGATCTTATGTCGAATATCTGCCTTTCTGAAGGCGTACCACGCGAGACAATAGAGAAATATGCTGAAGATATGAACGAAGAAGATAATATGACCAGCAAGCTAAAATTCGTTAATCGTTTGGCAGTAGAGCTTGCCAAGGCAAGAGGTTATGAGAGTAAGACCATTAAAAGTTGGAGTCGCAAAAATTAAAAAAATAATAGAGGAAATGCTTAGAAATGCTTAATAGAATAAAGATTTTGAGCATAGCTGTATTTATCATAATAGCGACAGCGTGTGTGAGTACGTTTAATAACACCTATGAAAAAACACCTATAAATACCAATCTTTTAGAAAAAAAAGCTTTAGAAGAAGATAGGATAAATATCCAGACTGTAACTGAAAAATCTGATTTTAATGAATTAATAATGTCAATTTTGACAAGCTTATTAGTTTTAGTTGGTATTGCTCAAGTAATGATGCTTATAAGCCAGAAAAGACAGAACCAGTTAGCTTTGCTTCAAGAGTACAGATCCAGATGGAATGAGTATAGAAGGTATTGGGCTATTGTAGTGTTTGTGGGTAGAGGTGAAGATGAATATTATCAAGTTGCAAGTAAAAGTTTGCAATCAGAGCTAAGTAAATTAGTTAGAAAAAACTTGGATACTTCGCCTTCAGTTTGGGCGCTAGAATCCATTAGTTATATATGCAACACCCTAAGTGATGTGTGCTTGAGAATACTACAAGGGCAATTAAATATAAAGGACGTGTACCCTTTGTTTGGTAGTGAGTTACTTCGTCATAGTCGTCCTTTTAGGGTCTTACTAGATGTATATTATGATTGTGAGTCATATGACACGCTGCGAGACGAAACTGGACGATATAGAAAGTTATCAAGGCATGAGGAAGTACGTAGAGAACTGCAAGATTGGCTTATCTATCATGACGGTATTCGAAGACGTTGTTTGATTTTGATTGATTTGCTATGGGCAGAAGCAACAAGGTTAGAAGACTTATCACCTTCAGATATTGA
>Ga0208435_100474_pt1 | contig 11391 bp, 10 predicted proteins | sample 24_taG_FD_184097 | JGI IMG/M metagenome (GOLD analysis project Ga0208435, IMG submission 184097) | Marine viral communities from Cariaco Basin, Caribbean Sea - 24_WHOI_OMZ (SPAdes) (version 2) | ecosystem: Environmental > Aquatic > Marine > Oceanic | place: Caribbean Sea: Cariaco Basin...
ATAGAAGATGTGCGCAACGCCTACAACTTCACCAACTTGCAAACCTTTTTAGATATCTACTATGCAGGCGCAAATGTCCTGATCACTAAAGACGATTTTTATGATTTAACGTGGGAATATATACTTAAGTGTGTTGAAGATAACGTCATTCACACAGAGATATTTTTTGACCCGCAGACGCATACTGAACGAGGTATACCTTTTGAAGTGGTGATAACAGGCATCAAAGAAGCGCTTGCAGATGCCAAAGAAAAATATGGTATCACCTCTTGTATTATCATGTGTTTCCTAAGGCATTTATCACAAAAAGAAGCGTTTGAGACCTTAGAGCAAGCACTGGTATTCAAAGATGACATCATCGGTGTCGGTCTTGATTCGTCAGAGCTGGGCAATCCACCATCGAAATTCAAAGATGTCTTCAAAAAAGCTAAAGAAGCAGGTTTTAAGCTGGTCGCCCATGCTGGTGAAGAAGCAGATTTTTCGTACATTTACGAAGCACTGGACTTATTAAATATCAATAGAATTGATCATGGTGTGCAATCGATAAAAAGCCCAGAGTTGATGCAAAGACTTAAAGACGAGCAAATGCCGCTGACCGTTTGCCCGAACTCAAATATTGAGCTGAAAGTCTTTGATCATTACAAAGAACACAATATCAAAGAGCTGCTAGATTATGGTCTAAATATCACCATAAACTCAGACGACCCAGCCTATTTCAAAGGTTACATGAATCAAAACTTTATAAATATATGCGAAAATTTACCGCTAACAGAAGATGATGTTGTTACTTTGGTAAAGAACTCCTTTAATGCCTCATTTATTAGTGATGAATTAAAAGCAGCATATTTGGCGAAAGTTGATCTGGCACTAAAGTAAATCAACTATGATTAGGTTTTAGTACCCGAGGCTTAACGGTTGATATCAATCGTTAAGCCTTTTCTTTTTTACACAGTATGCTTTTTAGGTTCAAGCGACTTAAGTTCAGGCGACTTAAGTTCAAGTGACTAGAGCGCAGTGATTTTCTGGATTAATAACGGCATAATCACACCAGCTTTTTCTGCTAAGGTGATATCCACAATAGTATTCGGCGTTGGATTGGGATTTATCTCAATAATTTTGGCACCATTTTGCTTCGCTAACTGTGCGAGTCCAGCGGCAGGATAGACGAGACTGGAGGTGCCAATACTGATAAATACCTCGCAGTTCGCCGCCGCATCTTCTGCCGTTTGCCATGCTTGTACTGGTAATGCTTCGCCAAACCAAACGATATCTGGTCTGATATAGCCATCGCAATGGCGACAGGTCATCAGTGTGTCATCAAAATTGATTGTATCCTCGCTATGATACGAACCCCTCGATTGACTTTGGCAGACTGTTTCGCATTGACTACAGCGGTTATGCCACAGATTGCCATGCAAATGAGTTACCGTACTGCCAGCTTGCTCATGTAAATCATCAACATTTTGAGTGATAAGTGTTAATGATTGATTGGACGACTGAGTATGGTATTGCCACTGCGCTAGGGCAAAATGTGCAGGATTCGGTTTTTTATCTGCGACCAATTGCCTGCGCCATTGATACCATGACCACACCAGTTTTGGATCACGAGTGAACGCCTCAGGTGTCGCCAATTCTTCCACACCATAGTTTTCCCACAAGCCTGTTTGCTTATCTCGGAAAGTTGGAATGCCACTTTCTGCTGAAATCCCTGCACCCGTTAAGATGCAAATATGCTGTTTGGATGTCAATAATTTAGCAGCAAGTTCTACTTCTGCTATTAACGCTGGTGATAATTCTGCTAACATGAGCCAACCCTTGCTAATAATGGATATCTCTTCTAATGATAGATGGAATTTGGTGGCTTGTCATATTGTTTGCTGTTATTGCCGCTTTATGGTTGTTGGCAAAGTCACGCGGCGTAAAAGTGGGTGAGACAATTCATAATAAATCGTCTAAAAGCGTGAAAAAACCTATTAATGACGATTTGCAAAAAACATCCGTGCTGATCAAACAGTATTTTCCTGATTATCGAGTCACACGCAAGACCAATCATTTATTGCTCAGTAAACAAGATAAAAAAATTGCAATGATTACGATGGATAAGAAAATTGCTTCAGGTCAGCGCCTGTTGGGTAACGTGCCCGTGATTAATTATCATCGTGTGCCTAACCGTGCCCAGCTAGCGGCTAATTTGCAGCAAGCAGAATAGGCGAGTGTTATAAGCAAAATGCCTATCATATAAGAGAACTGTTTATCAATAGACGAGCACGCACGGCGAAATCCGCAAATATTTTGAGCGCGGGGTTGATGTATATTTGAGATTTAGGGTGCTACTAGGGAAGGATGAAACAAATATTATAAATACGATGATTGGTGCGCTCGGCGGGAGTCAATCACATAATATAAGTTATTGATATATATGTTTATATTATTAAAAAATATTTATATGTACAACGATATGTACAACATTTAATATGTACTACTTCTGCCTTTTACTTCTAGTTTACGAGTTAAAAATTGGTTACAAAAATTCAAGGGCCGTACGCTGATAGTAATAGACTCTTCAATTATGGTGAGCTTGTCTATAAGCTTGATTAGCTTCAAATATAGCTGAGTTACCATAAGAATCATAAACATCTGTGATTTTGCAGCTTGTACCCTGACAGGTTAGTTCAAAGTCTTTATATTCTATAAAGTCAGCAGGGTCATATTAACTGTCTGCTCTTTTTGCTAAAAACATAAAAAGCGTACTACCAAAGAACCAGAATAAGGCCAGCCCTAAAGATATAACATTTAGCACTAACCATTGATAATGATCTTTGATCAGTAAAAGTGTATTTTTTTCATCTAAGCTATTGTGCATGGTGCTAGTACCATTTTTGAACATGGGAAAGTATCCTTTTCTTTTATATATGAAGTGATATTGAATAAATATAGGAGTTGCGATGAAAGTCATAAACAACATTTCATACATATTCAACTTTCCTTTATAAAAATTTTCACTACCGTAAAGATACTTGCATAAAGGTTTTAAATTATTCTGAGTGTAACGAATAACTAGTTGCTGTGAAATCATCCATAAAATCATGCCTCCCAAAAAAATAAGAGAGCCAATATCTACTAATAAGTCATACGTCATAATATATTATTCACCTGATCTCCAATATCTCTAACTACTTACTTTTCTCTTCAACCATGCAAAAAAGAAAACTCCGAATATCCAAAACAAACCAAGACCTAAAGATACAACGTTTAGCACCAACCACTTATAATGGTTCTTGACTAATAGAAGTGCATTTTTTTCGTCTAAATTAGCATGCATTATACTAGTACCGCCTTTAAACATTGGCAGGTATCCTTTTCTTTTATATACGAAGTGATATTGAATAAAAATAGGGACTGCTATGAATGTCATAAAAAACATATCATACATGTTTAGTTTACCCTCATAATGATATTCATCGCCATAAAGGTAGCAGCACAAGGATCTTAAATGTTTTTGCGTATAGCGAATAACCAATTGATGTAATATCATCGAAGCAACTATTCCGCCTAGTCCTGATATTATCACCAGCCAACCTATAATATTTTCCCAGTTCATCATATTTTCTCATCAACTTCATATGCTAGTAGGCTTTCAGCTTCAGCACCTGCTAAACTTCCTTGTTTGTCTTTTAAATACTCTCCACCCCCTGAAATCCACGTCTTAGGATCCATCTTTATACAAGCGGTAATAGAGTAGGCAAACACCCGCTAGGATCGTGCTGATGATTTTCATAATGTTGATCCTGTTGGTTAACCTTGAATGAGTTGTCGGGAAGACAGAGTTTTATTATTGTTTGTAGAGATAAAAATAGACGATTATCATTTGTTATTTAAGCTGATCAGGTGATGGTCTGATAGCATTGCCTTCGCAGATAAACGCTACCGTTGTGTAATCAGGAAGATTGTTAACCATTCTAAACTTTTCAACTGAACCATACTTTTTAATAATTATATCTCCATTGCAATCAGTGACTTTATTAGGTAAATAGGCTCCGCCGTCTTTACAGACATAATCGTTTGTTCCTTTAGGTAAGTTATTATCCTGCCAAAACAACTCTGCATCTGACGGTTTAAGTTGCATACTCAGTTTGTTCCCTTTGCAGTCTGCCACTAGCCCATGATCGTTTGACAGATAGTCTCCTCCACCTGATAAATAGTCACTATTCCAATTTTGAAGATTACCGCAGGCAGTAAGAGAGAGTAGGCAAACACCCGCTAGGATCGTGCTGATGATTTTCATAATGTTGATCCTGTTGGTTAACCTTGAATGACGTAGCGGAAAAACATATTTTTATTATTGTTCGTGAAAATAACAACAATAGTTGAATGAATCAAGACATCATTAACTGTCTTAAGTTAAAGAGGATTTTCTCTTAGGAAGAATTTGAAAAAAATGGTCTTTTTTATTCCTGATTTCTGTATTTTATCTGTTTTTATTCTAACCAGTATCATCATTTATCTATCATAATTTTCTCATCAAATCTAACCAATATTAAGTTTGCATACTAGCCTTTATATACTCTACTATCATACAATGAGCTTTATAAGCCGTCATAAGTCGATGTATGCCATCGCAGTACGTGTTAGCCAATTTTTAAGCCTGTCATATCATCCAAAGTATTTATCCTTGCCCAACAAACAATAAGACACTCTAATGACCAAAAACTTCTCTCAAACAGCGGCTTTCATCTGGTCTGTCGCTGATCTATTACGTGGTGACTTTAAGCAATCTCAATACGGCCGCATCATCTTGCCATTCACACTACTGCGCCGCCTAGAGTGCGTATTAGCAGACACTAAAGCTGCTGTGGTGGCTGAGAGTGAGCGTATCGCTGGCATGGGATTATCTGAGGAAGCGCAAGAGAAGTTCATCATTCGTGCCAGCAAGAGACCTTTCTATAACATCTCGCCCATGGATCTAAGCAAGATGGGTCAAAGCGATATCAAGGATAATTTGAATACTTACGTGCAATCCTTCTCTAAAGACGCGCGCGAAATATTTGAGCACTTCAAGTTTGAAGAGTTTGTCGGGCAGCTAGCCGATGCCAACTTACTTTATAAAGTGGTGCAGAAGTTCGCCAATACTGATCTTAGCCCTGACGCTATCTCTAACCATGAAATGGGTTTTGTGTTTGAAGAGTTGATCCGCCGCTTTGCTGAGAGCTCAAACGAAACCGCAGGGGAGCATTTCACCCCGCGCGATATCGTGCGCCTGACTACCTCGCTAGTGTTTATGGAAGATGATGACGCACTGACCAAAGACGGCATTATTCGTACCATTTATGACCCGACAGCAGGTACGGGCGGTTTCTTATCCTCTGGTATGGAGTACGTACTAGAGCTGAACCCTGATGCGGTGATGCGTACCTATGGGCAAGAGCTCAACCCTGAGTCTTATGCTATCTGTAAAGCCGATATGCTGATTAAAGGGCAAGAGGTGAATAATATTAAGCTGGGTAATACCTTGTCTAGTGATCAGCTGGTCGCTGAGAAATTCGACTACATGCTATCGAACCCACCGTTTGGGGTAGATTGGAAAAAGATTGCTGGCGAGATCAACGATGAGCATACGCAAAAAGGTTTTGACGGTCGCTTTGGGGCGGGCTTGCCGCGTGTGTCCGATGGCTCGCTATTATTCTTGATGCATCTGATTAGCAAGATGCGTCCGATTACTGTTGATGATAAAGCGACAGATAGCAGCAGCACTCAAAACAGCAACCAAGGCAGCCGTATCGGTATCATCTTAAATGGTTCACCGCTATTCACAGGCGGCGCAGGGAGTGGCGAGAGTGAGATCCGCCGTTATATCCTTGAGGCCGACCTACTAGAGGCTATTATCGCTCTGCCTACCGATATGTTCTATAACACCGGCATTGCGACCTATGTATGGGTATTAAGCAATAAGAAAGCGCCTGAGCGCAAAGGTCACGTGCAATTGATCGATGGCAGTAACCTATACGGCAAGATGCGTAAATCACTCGGCTCCAAGCGTAATGAGATGAGCGATGATGATATCAAGACCATTATCCGCAGCTTTGGTGACTTTGAGGTAGTCGATGCGCGCGTGCTAGATAAGCCTGAAGAGGTGAAGTCTAACCGTGGCCGTCAGTCTGCTAATCCTAAAGCTGAGCCTGCCAAGACTTTTGCCAGTAAGATATTTGCCACTCATGAGTTTGGCTATCGCCGTATCACCATTGAGCGTCCGCTACGTCTATCCGCTCAGCTATCCGACGATTCCATCGAAACCTTACGTTATGCCTCTAAACCGTTTGATATGGTCATGCCAGCGCTGTATGAAGCATTTGGTAGTAACTGGACAACTGATAGCGACAGCTACGGTGACTTATCGGCGGTCACCCTAGAAGCGCGCGCTATGATCAAGGCTGACTTCTCTGAGCTAAAAGAAAAGCAAATTAAAGATGTGCTCGATGCCAAGCTTTGGCAGGATCAGCTTGAGATCATAAATAAAGCCAAAGCCTTGCAAGCGGCAATCGGTAATAACCAGTTCGATGATTTCAATGAGTTTGAAAAAGTGCTTAAGCAAGCGTTAAATGACGCTGATGTGAATTTGGACGCCAAAGAGAAAAAGCAGCTGATGGATGCCATCACTTGGAAAAATCCTGAAGCTGAACCTGTTATCAAAAAAGTGGTTAAGGTTGCCAATCCGCTCTATGGGGCGTTTACTTATCGTGCAAAAAACAGCACCGATCCTGCCAGCAAGACGAAAATAGTAGAATTCCAAACAGACAGCGACCTACGCGATTATGAAAACGTACCGCTCAATCCTGAAGTGACGACCACTGAGCTGATTGAAAGTTACTTCGCCCGTGAAGTGCAGCCGCATGTGCCTGATGCGTGGATCAATAGCGACAAGACAGATGCGATTGATGAAGAGATTGGCATTGTGGGCTTTGAGATACCGTTTAACCGTCACTTCTATGTGTATGAGCCACCGCGTTCTCTGGCTGAGATTGATGCAGACTTAGATGCGGTTAGTAGCGAGATTATGCAGTTATTGGGTGAGGTGCATTCGTAATGGCGAAGTATCAGCGGTATGAAGAGTATAGAGAAGTCGATGTTGAATGGGCTGATGCAATACCAGTACATTGGAAGACAGCTTCTCTGTCAAAGCTATTTATGATTAAAGCAGGTGGAGATTTACAGGTTAATCTGTTCTCGGACATAAAAAGTGAAGAATGCCAATATCCAATTTATACCAATGCAAATGACTCTAAAGCCATCTATGGTTATACAAAAAAACCAAACTTTCCTGCTAACGCTATAACTGTAAGTGGAAGAGGAGAAGTTGGGTTTGCTGTTTACAGAAACCATGAGTTTGACGCTATTATCAGGCTATTATCAGGCTATTATCAGGCTATTATCAGGCTATTATCAGGCTATTATCAGGCTATTATCAGGCTATTAGTTCTAATACCGCTTGTTAATTGTGATGGACGGTATTTTTCTCATTTTATCAATGAAGTTATAGATTTTAATGTACAAAGCTCTGCAATTGGTCAGCTTTCTACACTTCAAATATCACCTTATAAGGTAGCGATTCCTCCCTATCAAGAGCAGAGCTTAATATCAGACTATCTCGACCACGAAACCGCTCAAATTGATACCTTAATTGATAAGCAACAAACCCTAATCCAACTGTTAAGAGAAAAGCGCCAAGCTGTCATCAGTCATGCGGTAACTAAAGGCTTAAATCCTGATGTACCGATGAAAGATTCGGGCGTTGAATGGTTGGGGGAAGTGCCTGAGCATTGGGAAGTTGGTCGCCTAAAAAATGTTTTGAGAATTCGTAACGGTCGAGACTATAAAGAGGTAGAAGTAGAAAGTGGTGGCTATCCTGTTTATGGATCGGGCGGTATTTTCAAGCGTAGTTCGGATTACTTATTTGATGGTGAGTCCGTACTATTTGGAAGAAAAGGGACTGTAGATAAACCGCTATTAGTTTCGGGAAAATTCTGGACAGTGGATACCATGTTTTATAGTGAAGCGTCTAGTAACGCTAAGCCAAATTACATTTATCATCAAGCATTACTATTCCCTTTTGATCAGCTTTCAACAAATACTGCATTACCAAGTATGACGCAAGAGAATTTATTAGAACTAGGCTTTGTTATTCCACCATTTGATGAACAAGAACAAATCTGCCAATACTTAAGCGACAAGCTAAAGGTTTTTTCAAATTTGGTTAGTAAAGCAGAACAAGCAATCCAACTTATGCAAGAACGCCGTACCGCTTTAATATCTGCTGCCGTTACGGGTAAGATTGATGTGAGGGGCTGGCGGGCGCCTGATGATGAGGTTTTGTAATACACGACCAAAATTATGCGTCATAAGAACGCTTTATCAAAGTTGACTGGTATAGGTATTAGAGTTATGAAAAGATTACTATTGATACTATTAGTAGGAGTGGGTACAGCCCAAGTGAACGGCGCTGTCGAAACTACTTTCCAACAAAATAACACTTTGACCCACACGACTAGCAATGATTCTACGTCTGCAAGTTATGGTTCTAGTCGCAATATATATGCTACCAATAGTGGTGCTACTGTATATAGTAATGATGAGATATCCAAAGCTATTGATAACCTAAGTGCTCATGCCAAGCAAAAAAAATATAAGATAGGCTCGCTAAGTAGCCGTTTATCCTATGAGAATAAATATTCTGACGCTAAGGATAGTTTGGCCGATATGAAAAAATGGGCAAACCAAGGCAATGCAGAGTATCAAGTTAAGGTTGGTTTAATATATTACAACGGTGAAGGCGTCCGTCAAGATCTTGTATTAGCAAGAAAGATGTTTCAAAAGGCAGCAAAACAGGGAAACATACAAGGTCAAGGGATGCTTGGATACTTTTATGAAGAAGGTTTTGGTGGTCTTAAGCGAAACCGATCTACAGCAAAGGAATGGTACGGGAAAACGTGTGACAAGGGTCATCAATATGGCTGTGATCAATATAGACGATTAAATGAACGTGGTTATTAATGGACGCCCACACACAATAGCAGAAGTGAATAAAGTGTGGTTGATTAAAGTAAAGCAATGAGACACAACATATTCTATGGTAAGCACATAGCGTTAGATAATCGACCCAAAAGGTAGGATGATTTTTTATTCTTAATGTACAATTGTTTTGTTTTTATGCTAGCATCGTCCAGCATGCTTTTATACCAAAGATGCTAGATGATATAGCAACTAACATAGTATTGGTTATTGAAAAAATAGACTGTATAAAAAGGCTAGATGATGTTTTGGTTTTTAAAATCTAAATCTGCCAAAATGGCAGGAAATGTTCAAAAACTTTTTCTTAAAGATAGTTATCATGAGGCTATTGAGCTGGCTGATAACTTATATTGTCAATACATTGATAGCGAAGATTCACAAGAGCGCGCCCATGCCAAAGCTGCTTTAACATGGAAAACAACAAGCCTTATTATGCTTGAAGAATATCAAAATGCTATATCAGTTTGTGAAAAAATTATTGATATTTATATTCATGGAAATCTTCCTGAAGATATTCATGATGGCTATAATAAAAAAATTATAAGAGCGGCATATACTGACAAAGCCAGAGCACTATATGGATTGAAAGAATACAATAAATCTTTAAAAATTATAGACTCAGTAGTGGATGAAGGGATTGGTTGTACCGATGAATTGACAGAGGTTGCAGTACTTGAAGCATTATTATTAAAGTATGAGATTCTTCAAATGGATCCGAATCTTTCTAATAGATTGATAGTACTAAATAAAATATCTTTTCGTTTTCAGCTGAGTGATAACCCTAAAATTTTGGAGCAAGTTATTCCTGTCGTTAGAGACATGATGCTTATATTTATAACACTTAAGGATATTAAAAACCTACATATTGTCCGTCGTATTCTTGAAAATATTAGTATCAGATCAAAATCTGAAGAGGTTCCAGCTTTTCTATCATACATAGATAAATTTGAAGAATCGTTTAAAGAATAGAAATAGCAGTTATCGGCTATATATAATATATGGAACATACAAAGGGTTTTGCCAGCGCTAGCTGATATTTTGTCTGCTATATTTATATACCGTTTAACAAAAGTAAAAATAAGAAAATGCCATGAGCCGCGACGTCACCTAAGAATCTGTACTCCTCAAATACAAGCGCAAGGCTTGCAGTTGGGTCGCACCAGCGGCTATCAGATAGCAGCGTTAGTATTTGGTGTCTATCCATAATTAATTTCAATTGATGTAAGACTCCGCACCGTTTTAATCTCTGCTGCCGTTACGAGTAAAATTGATGTGAGAGGTTGGCGGGCGGATGAGTCGTCAGTAATGTAAAGATGAAGCGCTTGTTTATATGTCATAACCAGCAAAATAACCAAAGGAGTTTCATTTATGAAAGCAATGACGACAGCCGCCATTTTTGTCTCAATAGCAGTCACCACTAGCGCCCAAGCGCAGACTTATGAGTGGCGCTCGGAAATGAAGTCTTGTCAATATCGAGGTGATTTTGATAATAATAAATATACTGCCAAACAAATAGAGAATTCTCATTTTGTATTGAACAGTTTGACGAGAGCAAATCTTGAAAGTTTTTCTGAGCCTATGAGCAATACTTTTTCAGACAATATATCTTCGAAAGACCCAAAGGTACTGACTAAAGAGTATAAGCAAGCTAAAAGTAATGTAGAGCAACTTGAGTTAGTTCCCGAAGCACAGACGTATAAACAACAGCTACTTAAGACTATTGATGGTGAATATAAAACGGCACAATTGGCTATTTTGGCTTATCGCAATCCTAGTAAAGCACTCAAGCAAAGCCCGCCGCTGTGTCAGCATTATGTAGAGGCTTTATTGCAAGATGAAACGGCAGTGCAGAATAAATGGCAGCAAGTGGTGGAAGAAAATATTCAAGATAAAGTACGTACAGGTGATTTGGGTGATGAGTTTTATCGTAAGATTGAGATGAGAGATTATCAAGAACAAAAGTCACTGAGTGCTTATTTTTATGCGCGAAACGCTATTGTGTCTTCTGGGTTTTACAACTGTGTTAAGAGTGATGTATGCTGAAAAAACCGTAGACAAAAACTTGGTAAACTAAAGAAGACAAATAGGAGTTTGCCATGACAAAGAAAGTTAAGAGATATAGTGAAGAATTTAAAGCAGAAGCGGTCAAAGCAATAGAAAATAATGGTGGCAATGTCAGTGCCACAGCAAGGCAGTTAGGGCTACCAATGCAAACGCTAGCTAATTGGCAACGGAAAGCTAATCAAGGTAAGCTCAAAGGTACTAAACAGTTTGATTCTGAATTAATGGCCGTTATTGAAGAGAATAAGCGTTTAAAGCGAGAGTTAA
>Ga0208435_100475_pt1 | contig 11389 bp, 9 predicted proteins | sample 24_taG_FD_184097 | JGI IMG/M metagenome (GOLD analysis project Ga0208435, IMG submission 184097) | Marine viral communities from Cariaco Basin, Caribbean Sea - 24_WHOI_OMZ (SPAdes) (version 2) | ecosystem: Environmental > Aquatic > Marine > Oceanic | place: Caribbean Sea: Cariaco Basin | collected...
ACAGGCTTTGACGTACCTTTTCTCGATACCATCTACATTGATAAACCTTTGCAAAAGCATAGCCTGATTCAAACCATCTCACGGGTCAACCGTAAGTTTGAAGGCAAAGAGAGCGGCTTAGTGGTTGATTACATCGGCATCAAAAAGCAGATGAACCTGGCGCTCTCACATTACACTGGCGGTCAGATTCAAAACCTAGAAGATATCCAAAAGTCAGTCGTGGTGGTCAAAGACCATTTGAACCTACTGGATACGGTTTACCATAAGTTTGACTCTAGCCTGTACTTTAATGGCACGCCACTGCAGCAACTTAACTGTTTAAACGCAGCGGCTGACTTTGCGCTGCAATCTAAAAAGCTAGAAAAACGTTTTATGGATTTAGCCAAGCGTTTGAAGTCTGCCTATGATATTTGCGTCGGTAGCAGTGAGCTCACAAAGGCGCACAAGGACAAGATTCATTACTACCTAGCCATTCGTACCATCATCTTTAAAATAACCACTGGTGGCGCGCCTGACGTCGAACAGATGAACCAAAAGGTACGTGACTTGGTGAAAGATGCGCTGATGAGTGATGGCGTTGAAGAAATCTTTAAGCTCGGTGATAACACCGACGGTGAGATTGATATCTTTGATGAAGACTACCTAGCCAAGCTTGAAGTGATTAAACAGCCCAATACCAAGTTAGAGCTGCTACAACAGCTACTCGCAAAAGCGATTGGTGAGCTGAAAAAGACCAACAAGGTCAAGGGCATCGATTTCAGTAAGAAGATGAATGCCTTAGTCGAGAAGTATAACGACCGTGACGAGCAAGATGTACTGCGCGCCGAAGTCATCGGCGACTTCTCTGATGAGATCATAAAGCTGTATCACGAGCTGCGCGAAGAGATGGCGTCGTTTGGTGAGATGGGTATCGACTTTGAAGAAAAGGCGTTTTACGACATCCTGCTGTCACTGGCACATAAATACGACTTTACCTATCCCGAAGACAAGCTGATTGAGCTGTCTAGAGAAGTGAAAAAGCTCATCGATGAGAAGGCTAAGTATACGGATTGGAACAAGAAAGAGGATATCCGAGCTGAGCTACAGTTTGATTTGATGGTATTGCTCGATGAGTGGGGCTATCCACCAGTTGATTCAAAAGAAGTCTACAAAGAGATATTTGAGCAGGCTGAGAATTTTAAGAAACATCGGGTGGTTTAGATATACTCATACGTAATTTATGTATGATCTCTTTGATTTTGAAGATGCTATAACGATAATTTAATGATGTCAGTTATTGTTGCCTGACTCAAGTAAACCTGCCTCCGATATAGTCGGGGCGGTTCACTGCCTATTTTGAGCTTAGTTTTGGGGTTTGGGGTGTCCCCAACGTGTTTTGAGAACTGGGATAAATGAGCTGATATGTGAAAAATATTACAGTCCTCGGAAACGCACTCTTAGTAAGAGGAACTTAACCATTGTGCTAAAAAAAATATTTCCTTAAATTATAGTTTAACTAAGTGGTAGCATAAATGGAATTATGCTTAAGAGGCGACTGGATATGATTACAAGAGTTACGTTAATTGAGAACACAGGTAACTATCAGAAATTCTCTGATGGTAACGTGAATTTTAATCCTGTAACTATTATTTATGGTGAAAACAGGAATGGAAAAAGTACTTTTTGCGATATATTTCACTCGCTCGCTTTAAATGACCCCAAAATAATTATGGACAGAAAATCAATAAATCCATCTAATTTGACTAGCCAAGCACAGCAAAAAATAAAAATCCAGTTTTCTACTGATGACGATAGAAAAAAAATTGTAGCCTTTACAAATGATTCTTGGGATTCTCATCTTCCTGATAACTACCAATTACATGTTTTTGACCAAGCTTTCATTTACAGAAATGTTATGGCAGGTATGACATACAACAGAGACAACTCTAAAAATATTTCAAGCTATATTTTAGGTGAAAATTCAGTAAAATTTGAAGAATTAGAGGTTGATAATCAGAAGCTAAGAGGGGTTAGGGATTCAATAAGAACACTTACCAACAAGTTTCATTCCCATAACATACATAACATCGATGATTTTATAGCTTCTCCCTTATCGCCATTATCTCTTGTAGAGATTGATGAAGAAATTAAAAATTCTAAGGAATTACAGCAAAGAATTAGTACTCAGATCACCAATACTATTCAAGTTAGCAGAAGATCAAATCTTGAAGAAGTGATCAGGCATAGAGCTATAGATACGGCGCTAAAGTCTATAAATGACTGTCTAGGCTTCAATATGGAGAATGTGCACGAAGCTTCTAAAGAAGCTGTTGCTAATCACAAGATGAAAGTTGGCAGCCCAAACCTATTTGATGCTTGGGCTGCTAAAGGTATTACTCATCTAAAAGATGATTGTCCTTTTTGTGGACAGGAATTAGAGCAAGAAGCTCAGTCCTTGATTGAAAACTATCAAACTGCTTTCGATGATAATTTTCAAAATTTTGTAGCTCAAACGAAATCAAAAGCTAATTCTCTAAAAAGAAAGTCTTTGATCAGTACAAATATAGAAGATATTAGAGAGAAACATGATAGGAATTTAGCATTTTTAGATACTTATATTGAAGCTGATATTAGAAGTGAATTAGAGACACACGAGTATATAAATCAGTTGATGACCTGTTTTCAAAGCATAGAGCTAGCTTTATCTGATTTATATCATACTAATAATAATGTCGCTAAAACCATAGAAAACGACCTTAGTTACAAGTACGAAGTTCCTTACAGTTCACTTCCCCCTATAGATTTTACGCAACTAAAGAGCAAGTTCTCTATATTTGATAATTCAATTGCTGAATATAATAGCGTTAAAGATAAAATTAACGTGGAACTAGAACGATTTAAGGCATCACAGAACACCGTAGTGCTACAGAATTCAGTGGATAATGAGGCAAATGCAGAGAAACTGCTTCTATCTCAAAGAAAAAGACTTGATATGAACGAGGATTGCATAGAATTTTCTGGTTTATGCTCTGATCTGCAAGCAGCTGAGGATGAATATAAAGAGCGCAAGGCCAAACTGGAGGAAGATCAAGAGGAATTCTTGAACAATTATTTTGATGAGATAAACAGGATTTTCTCTAGCATTGGAACGAAGAATTTTGAAATATCTAGAGGTACTAACAATATTGGAACGAGAACTGTCTATGAATTAAAAGTCTCTTTTAAAGGAGAGAATATAAATAAAGATAAGTTTCATTGCATATTTAGTGAATCAGATCGCAGAGCGCTAGCTCTTTCTGTTTACTTCGCCAAAATTAATAAGCTACCTGAGGATGAGAGATTGAAAGCTATTTTAATTATGGATGATCCTGTTACTAGTTTTGACAGTGAGAGAATTACCAGTATTTTAGGAATACTATATAGATTAAAATCTCATGTTAAACAATTGATTGTTACTACACATTATAAAGGTATGGCTTCATCTATGATGATGAAGTTCAGTAAGGAAGCTAGTGCTATAAAAATCATTCAAACACAGAATGGATCAATACTAAAGCAGGCAACTGAAGCTGAAATGACTGAAACAGCACATAATAAACGCTACAATGAAATAATGGATTTTGTAGAACGTAGGACAAATGAAGATAAAATAGAACAACTACGTGTATTCGTCGAAGCTGAGATGAGAAGTCGCTATAAACGACAGCTTATCTCGCTTAATTTAAACGAAAAAAGTACTTTTAATGATTGTTTAAAAGCCTTGAAAGACAATAGCTATATTACAGAAAGTAGTTTTCTGTCACTTGACGATCTTCGAGGTTCGCTAAATGTTCCATCACATAACATACAACATAGATCTCTTGAAGACTCCAGATCGTATGCAGAAGATATGATGAAGACCATATACAACGAAATTTGACAGAGATTTGAGCGTCCAGTGAGGTCTTTTGATAAGATAGACAGCTTTTTTTCTGATAGCATTCTTTTGAGAGTATCCCAATCAGCTTGGTTCAAACGCGCCAAGCGGTCAATTTGCTCAACTAAGATCACATCGCCCTTATGAGCATCTTCAATCAGCTGCATAAGCTTTGAACGCACCAAGATAGCTCCTGATTCGTTTTCGACATAGAAAGCAGCAATTTTGTGGCCATGATCGTTGGCAAAGGCTATGAGTTCGCTTTTGGCACGCTTAGCTTAGCGTCTTGTTCTTTGGTAGACGCTCGTAGATACGCTCTGATAAACATAAACACCTAAAATAGTCTGTTCTAAGTGGTTCCATTATAGCGGTCTATTTTAAGTGGTCTGTTAATAGGTTTGAAGGGTGGGATAGCTGGTTCCCTTGGGGTATACTCATAATTTGAACTACATTACAAAAAACAAAGCATGAGAACACGCTACAGCTCTATTAATTTCTAATTCGTATAAGATATATCCAAATAAATATCGTTGTAGTTGCTTGTTTACCTAGGATTTCTATATGAATAGAAAGATGATAATAATCATTGCTGTCACTACTATTTTTGCATTTTGGCTAGGCATCAAAGCTCATGGATTTTATTACGATGATATTTGCTTGGATCTAGGCGGTGGCAAGAACCCAGGCGGTTATCCTATTTGTGTCATTGAACGATAACTATGCTGCGACGCTGCGACAATCGACTTCATAGTTATTAACATCATATACAAGACTGGCAGTTCGATGCTTGTATAGCGCACCGAACAAGTGAAGGTATACCTATTTTTGAAACTTACTACAACTTATAGTGCTTTTTTAAAATATCTATAATGGGTGCATACTCTTCTTTAAAGAATATATAGTTTTCTTCAGCTAGTGACATAGAGCTTCTAATCTGCGGTTGGCGTTCTAGTACGCAGCTTACTAAGTCAATATCTCCTGTAATAACGCTCCTTTCAAGTAAGTTTCTACTATACTTATCTAAATTCTCAACATCATAACCCTGCTGTAAAGCACGCTCTAAGAGCTTTAAATCTTTTTTATCAAGAGCCTCATCCACGGTATTTTCATATACTGAAATATCCTGAAGGTCGAATAGAGAGCTACAAAATTCTGAAAAGGATTGTGCCAGCTTGGTACATTTAGTGCTTATAGTATCGTTATCATAGAAGTAGATTTCTCCGAAACTATCTGCCGCTAGACTTAGTATGATGTAGTTACCTACATTGTCATCGGCTATAATTAAAAATTTTCGTCCTTTCTCATGATCTATGTTTTTTCCCCTCTTGTACGAATTGATTAAATCAAAATAATCATTGTCATTGGAAATCCTATATACATGGTGAACAATAGAGTATTCACCTTCAAATAATTCAAAAGTATTTTTCTCAAAACCCCTACCATTATATTCTAGCAAATAATCTCTATAGTCTTGAGGTAGTGTTACACCTAACATATTTTCTAGGGTTACTAATCTTTCATTATCCAAAGTAGAGATAGTCTTTTTCATTCAATTGATCTCTATTCATGTTAAAGAATATGACGTGTACTATTGATTTAATGGTTATTAAAGTTATATTTAACACTAGCAGTTCGATGCCTGTCTATCGCACCAATCACGAACAGAGTGTGTATGGTAAGTACACCATGAAGTACACTGTGACTATTTCAGCGAGTTAAAACGTTGCTACCATTAGCTTACAGCCAAATATTCAAGTCCTCACTAGGGACTTGAACCTTAGCTACATACACTAAGACTGGTTTATTCACTCGAACGATTGATGCTACTAGCTTAAATATCTAATCGTCCATTTTGAATGAGAATGAGTGTTCACGAAGGGCAGTATTTTCCCAGTATCTTTTTTCACAAGATTTAGTCAGAACCTCAGACTAAATCTTGTATCTCAATCTCTAACGCATCGCATATTTCATACGCCTTCTTTAGCGTAATATTCTTCTCTCCACGCTCGATATTTCCCATGTAGCTTCGATCAATTCCTGCCATCTCTGCCAGTCTCTCTTGAGATATTCCTTTGGCTTTTCGCACCTCACGGACACGCCTTCCAAAGGCAATCATACGCTCATCTGTCGTCATCTCATTAACCACTGCTAAAAATAGCAATACTCACAGTGGTGGGTTATAATATCCACGGGATATAGTCGGTATTAAAAGGCGAGTATGAAAACAAAATTAGAGTACCAACCAGGCATTGCAGAAGCTACTAAGCTTATCTGTGAGAAGTACTGGTTAATGAGGCGTAATAAACCCAACGAGTTTATACATACCTGTCAAGAAATTGGTCAAGCATTTGGATTTAGACCTAATGATATCTCTAATATTGCTAAAACCAATTCTCACCTTGTCGTACTCGACAGCCAATGCATCGATTGCGGCAAAATACATATCTGCCATAATCGCGCACAGTTTAATCAATTGACATTAGAGAGTTGGCGGTGTGATCCGTGCTGGAAAGCACTTAGTAAAAGAACAATACAAGCGCAATCACTTTTAGAAAAACCTGTTGAGAAAGAGAGTTTAAAAGAAGAGCAAAAACAGGCGTTTCTCCAATACATTAATAGCCATCGGACTATTCAACTCACTGAAATTCCGTCAGTAACCACACTTAGCGAAGCTGACAGGCTTCTATTAGCAGCAACTATAGAAAGCCTAGGAACAGACGATTTAAAAACCACCATCTCTCTACATGACATTCAGTCATTACCTTTATCGCCAATCTTTCTGTTGGATGAACATCTCCTTCAACATCTTTTCGAGCTAAACCTGCTCTTATTGGTTCCTGAAGATAATTTTGAATATATCAATATCAATGAGGAACAGGAATTAGAGATTGATTATCAACGGGCGACTTTTGAGTTCGCTTATGACACCAACGATCTCAATAAAGTAATGGTGGTTGCTAAATCGAAGAAAAACATTCATGCCTTAGTCGCCGATAAACAGTTTAGAATGTGGTGTGCAGACATCCAACTAGCAGAATGTTTAAACTATCTGACTACTAGAACAAAATTAAATAACTTAGAGCCGTCTATTACTGAGAAATTATTCAGTATTTTTAGATCCTGTTTGGCAGAGAACTCTGTCTCGGTTATGCACTATGTAATCTATAGAGCAGTTGAAATGGCTGCTAAATCTTCTCAAAAATCAAATAATACTCAGAAACATCCAGCCAGTTCTATTTCCAGCAATATAGAACTGGTTTTCGGTCAGATATCTACTGGAGTATGTCGACGCAACAATTCTTTTCGAGACAATAACCACCCACAGTCTGCTATAACCAAGTTGTTTTTTGATTATGTATTTGGAATAGAAGATGGCGGTTTTCACTACACTCTAGATGAGTTATTTAATCCGTATAGGAGTCAGAAATCTTGTGGGCAGGTGAGTTATTCGATGTTAGGAAGTGCTCAAAGTACTAGCTATTCAATTAAGTTGGATGATTTGAAGGTAGTATAGATATCTTAATATATTAGGTCTATTCATGACTAATAACTGATCAAAGTTATTCTATATAGTTTCACTTTTATAAGCAGAATCTATAGCATTAATATTTCGTAAGGCTAACAAAACTTTTCTAGCTGTAGGCGGAGGGCTTGTTAGCATTTCCTGATAGGCACAATTTAAGCTGTATAAAAACTCATCGGATGGAGGATTTCCAGAAAAATCATCTAAGCTCGGTAAGAATTTAATGCCTATAGCTTCACACATTGCTTTTTCTAAACCTTGAGGTCTGGCTTCTACAATTTCAAATGACCTTTGCTCTTGTGTTGTTCTACCACATTCAGTATACCAATAACCAAAATCATCGATTGCTCTTCGTCTTTTGCCTGCCAGACAATAATGCGAAAGCTCATGGAGCAGGCTTCTTGGATAGTTACTTCTAAAATGTATAGTAGCTTTAGTATCAGTTTTTGGAGCCTCATAAAATGGCTCGTCAGCTCCTCCTCTGATAATTACGTTTGGTAAAGCCTCAAAAAGTAATGCTATTAATATTTCGCATAACTCGTCATCATCATAAGTATTCATTAAATAAGCCTAATACAGTTCAAGATTTACTATAGAAAATATTTTAAATATCAAATGAGCTTAATAATCGGTATTTTATGCTTATTTGGTATAGGAACTAATTTTATATTCTGACTCTCAATTAACCCTGTCTCTAATTCGAAATTTCTTCTAACTACATTGAGATACTGTGTCATTAACAAATCATATTCCAGTTTTAATTGATCATATTTTTCTCTCGCTTTTATCTTCATGTTTTTTTCATGCTGAAGCTTAGCAGCATGATTGGGTCTTACTAGAGCATTTTCCTTACGAGCGTTTTCGGCGTCGGATATTGCATCGCAAAGAATTGGATAGCGATCGTAGCGCACATAACCTTTACTTTTACCAGCTTCTCGCCCTACAGCGTCCTTAGTAAGTTTAAATCTAACTGATTTCGTGTCTACATATTTTGTTTTTCCACTTTTTAAACGCTCCAGAGCATCCCAATATTGTTGTTCTGCTTTACTAATATTCATATTAATACACCGTAGACTCAACTAGTTTACTCATAAAACTATTAATTTTCTTGATATTTAATTCGTACTCTTGACGAGCGCGCATTGGAGGTTTTTTAGCCAATTGTGCTTCATAAAAAACCTTGGTTTGCTCTAAAGCAGCTTTGGAACCTGGCAGGAATATAGCACTCTCACAACTAATACAAGCAGAGGCTAATACCCCTGCACCTTTGTTACAATGTTTTTGAGACATACAGCCTCCCACTAGAGTAGAACGATAACGGATTTTACCGTTTTTAACTGCATGCTGTGTTTTTTCACGGCTCTCTAAAAAATTAGGCAGATCTCCTGATAATTGCTGTGCTCTCAATATTTTCCCAGCACTCCCAGCTAAAGGTTGATTGCTGTTTAGCAGTTGATGAAGGTTATCAGACTCTATACGAGCTTTTGCATTAGCCCACTCAGCGCCTAAAGCCTTCACCTCTTGTTCATTACCTAAAATATTGATGGCTCTTGAGCTCGAATCAGAATAATAAACAGTCATGATCATACTTATATGCTGCAACTGAGCCTTCAAAACTGGATATGAAACCATTCCACTTGCAGCAGCATATACTGCCATTGAACGTCTAAATTGGTGAAAAGCCAATGGCCACGCCATTCCTACTTTTATATTATCAGGCTCTTCACCATACATAAACCAACTAAGCTCGGCTAGGTCAGATTGCGACACCTTTAACTCATCTTTGTAGATTGCATGTATTGATCTTTTAAGGCCAAGTAAAACTACACCAAAGTCAAACCTTGGATGAGTAGTCCCGTACTTACCATGCTCAGCTGATAAAAAAAGTGGTACATTCTTCTCATTTACTGGTATGACCTTACGGTCTCCAGCCCAATCAAGTATGCCTAAAGCAATTATCTTAGCTACATCAAAAGCAATTTGTACGATTGAGCTAGTTACCCACTTAGTAAGTCGTGGTTTACCGTTTCTTTCGAGCTTTGTAGTAGTAGACCAAATAATAGGAACAGGACCATTATCAGTATCTAAGAATTTCAAACCGTTTAACGGAATAGCTAATATTTCGTTTTTACGCATACCAGTAAAGCTTGCAATAAGAATGGAGCATCTTAATTGCCAAAAGGATAAACTATTTAAAAGCCCTGCCCAAGTTGGATTTTTTGAAACTCCTAAATCTGAAACTTTCTGTAAAGCTCTGGCTAATCTAGTATTCTTATCGACTAGAGTTTTCCATTGTGTATTAAGCTGACTTTTCTGCTTTTGATTTAATCTACTACAGGTTAATTCTTTACATGAATTTGTTACTCGGTCTCTAGCAAGACCCCGCATCGAAAATATGTAATTTATTTCATCTTTAAGTTTGAGGAATAAATTTAAATCTTCAATCGTTTTCTTTAATACACCTTGGTAAATATTTGATGGTATAAGCAAAGTCTGCTTAGAGGATGTCGTCTCAGGGAATATTTTTCTAGTTTCTTTGAGTTTAACTAGAAATTCACATGACGGTTTTAGTTTTTGCCAAAACGAATTTTTACTTTGTGTAGAAGCAGTATCAGTAATTCTTTGAATTTTCCCTAGAAGAATGCCAACTTGTTTTTCTGTCGGAATAAGTTTTATTAAGAAGTCTATAGCTTCTGCATTCTGAAAGATTTCATTTTGTTCAATGTTGTTTATCAAGCAATAGGTGTTTAAATAGCTTATAGCGGTAAGATCTCCATTTAACTTGGACATAGAGCATCCACTGATTATACTTAACCAGTGAAGTGTCAGTGTTTTTAGAAATATTACAGCTTCATCAATATTATGATAAGGGATATCTTTTTTATTACTGTCATTACGTAAGAGAATTGCATCAATTTTATTTTTAAAATGTAAATTTCTTAGATTGTTACTAGTAGCACTATAGTCCCAAATGTCATCAGAGAATCTCGATAATGGATCCCCATTTTTCGTTATAGTTACAACTAAATTATTTGGGAAAGCATCCTTAAATATTTTGATAATAGGTTTGACTTCTTTTACTGGAGACTCGCGCATCATTATTCTTGACATAGTTCACTCTCGGAGCTGAGTTTTTTAGCCTCTTTTGTCATTATCTCTATTTGTTTATCCCAGTTGTCATTATAAACTCTCATTTCAATTGTCTGCTCTACCTCTAATATTAGACTACGTATGGTTGAATTTCGTTCACGTAAAACCTTTAGGATTTCATTAATTCTATATAAAGAGGGTGCAACAGCAAATTGATGGTGTTCGGGATCGGCACGGATTATTGAAGCTTTGAGTAGAGCCTCTCTTAAGCTTAATAACTTATGCAAATCTTCAAAATCAATATGAATTGAGAAGAATTTACAGAAAAGACAAGTCTCGAACGTTCCACATATGGGGTCTGGTGCATTACTATTGAATCCATCTGCTCTAACTGGAGTGCTTTCTGTTAAATTAGTACATGAACCTGATGCAACCCTATGTGACTCTTCATGCTCCAAGATATTAATTGTTATAGTTTTATTTGTTGAACGATTGAATTGGTGTATCTTAAAACTTAGCTCTTCATGGTACTTATTCATCTCAATCGTTTGCGATTCCATGTCTATTGACGTATATGATTTTGCTGTTGTATAGTGCATTAAGTATAAAAATGTTATAAGATAAAACATCTCAACAGATATGATTATTTATCATGACCTACTCCTTAGATTATCGCAAACAAGTCTTAAAAAGCTTAGAGGATGGCATGACCTTTGCTGAGGCTGCCACTTTTTATGACATCAGTCCAACCACCATTCAAAAGTGGAAGAAACGGCTGCATAGTAAGAGCACTCGCAATGTTACGCCATCAAAAATACCGGATGATGCACTACGCAAAGACGTTGAGCGTTACCCTGATGACTATCACTATGAGAGAGCAA
>Ga0208435_100477_pt1 | contig 11346 bp, 9 predicted proteins | sample 24_taG_FD_184097 | JGI IMG/M metagenome (GOLD analysis project Ga0208435, IMG submission 184097) | Marine viral communities from Cariaco Basin, Caribbean Sea - 24_WHOI_OMZ (SPAdes) (version 2) | ecosystem: Environmental > Aquatic > Marine > Oceanic | place: Caribbean Sea: Cariaco Basin | collected...
CTTTATGGCGCCGCCATCGGTCAGGCTTGAGAGCGATTCGTCGGCTGGACCCGATCGGTTGGGATGACCTCACGGGTATTGATTCGCAAAAGGCCGCTTTGGAGCGCAACACCGAGCGCTTCCTGAACAAGCAGCCGTCTAACAATGTGTTGCTCTGGGGCTCTCGCGGCACGGGTAAATCGTCCCTGATTAAAGCGTTGCTGAACCGCTATCACAGTCAGGGCCTGCGGATGATCGAAGTGGATAAAGACGATCTGGTGAACCTGCCGGAAATTGTCGATGATATTTGCGACCTGCCGTTCCGGTTCGTAATTTTCTGCGATGACTTGTCGTTTGATGTGGGAGAGTCCGGGTATAAGGCGCTGAAAAGCGTGCTGGAAGGCTCGTTAGAGTTGCCCCCGGAAAACGTGCGGGTGTATGCCACCTCGAACCGTCGCCATCTGATGCCCGAGTTTATGAGCGACAACCTGAAAAGCGAGGTGCGCGACGGCGAGCTGCATCCTGCGGAAGCCATCGAGGAACAAGTGTCGCTAGCGGATCGTTTCGGGCTTCAGTTGTCCTTCTATCCCTTCTCTCAGGACGTTTACCTGCAGGCAGTGGACGCGTTGTTTCCCTCGGTGGCGGATCGCGAACAGCTGCATCTTGAGGCGGTCCGCTTTGCGACCCGAAAAGGCGTGCGCAATGGCCGCTCGGCCCAGCAGTTTTACCGCCAGTTTGCGGGCGACCCCCGTTTTATCTGAGGCGTGTCACTGGCGATCTGCCATACGAATAAATCGATGGTGGATCAGCCGGATGGCAATAAACACCGTCACCAGAACCACAGGAATCGCGATGCCCAGAGCCACCGGTTTGTTAATCGAATAACCGGCGCCTGCCAGAGCACTCAGCCCCAGGCTGAGCAAGCCGATCAGGTAGTAAGAGATCGCAACTACCGAGAAGCCTTCAACCGTGTGCTGCATCATCAGCTGTATGCGCGAGCGCCGGTCCATGGAGCTGAGCAGTTCCTGATTCTGGCTTTGAATGGCCAGTTCAACCCGGGTGCGCATCATGTCTGAAGCCCGGTCTACCCGGCGGGATAAGTCTTCCAGCCGAACACTCACGGACTCACAGGTTTTGACCGCCGGGGTGAGCCGCCGGGTCATGAATTCGGTGATGGTGAGGTGGCCGGATACTTCGTCTTCCCGCAACTCTTCCAAACGGGTCAGTACCAGCTGGTGGTAGGCTTTGGTGGCCGAAAAACGGAAGGTCGAGTGGGCCCGAAACGCTTCGATTTTGGCGGCGATGTTGGTGAGTTTGGCCAGAATGGTTTGCTCATCCAGGCTTTCGTTATCCGCTAAAGCCTGCGTGATGGTGGCCAGTTGTTGGTCCATGTCGTTCAGGGCCGGAGTGATTTTCCGCGCGACCGGCAACGCCAGCAACGACATCAGTCGATAGGTTTCAATCTCCATCAGGCGCTGCACCAAACGGCCCAGCTGGCTGTCCGACATGCTGTCGTTGATCACCATGAAGCGCCCGAAGTTGTCACTGTGTAGCTGGAAGGTGCCGAGTACCCGGGCTGCGCCTTCCTGCGGGCTGCTGCCCACCAGTCGCATGCCTTCAAAATGCCGGCGCATGAATGCGGGCTCGTCGCGAGCGTGGGCCGAGGAGGGGCTCACATCGATGTGAAAGGCGGCAACCACGGTGCCTTGAAGCTGTTTCAGCCAGCCATGGGGCAGCGCGCTGATGCCGGTTTCCTCGAAAGGCTCTGCGTCTGAAGGTGCCAGATTGGTGAAGGTGTACGCGGTAAATTCCATGTGCACTTCGCGGCGAATTCGCAGTTGATCAAAGGTCTGCTCGTAGCAGGTCACTTCTTCTTCCGGCCAGGGCTCACCCAGCATGCGGTGCAGATTCTGCAGGTGCTTGAACTGGTTTTGGCGTTGTTCCGGCGTGGTCACAACCGCGATGTGCGTCACTCTGGCCTGTGGCGGCAGCACCTGAAACGGCCGTGAATGCAGCTCCTGATAGAGGTCGGCTCGCAGGGGGTGAAAATCCAAAGCGACGGGCTTGGCTGTCACGGGGCAGTCCTTTGTTCGTTGGGAAGTCTTGGGATAATAACGCGGAAGGCGACACCGTCAATGCCATTAAAGTGCTGGTTTTGAGCGTCAATCCGGCCACCATGGAACTCAGCAATCAAGCGAACAATGAGCAAGCCCTGGCCCAGATGCCCCTCGGCTTTACCTTCGCGTTTCGACACAAACGCCCCGAAAATGTCCACGCCCGGGTTGACGGGCAGGCGAGAGCCTTCGTTGAACACTTCGATAAGGTAGTGCTCGGCGTCTTGCTCAAGGCGCAGCAGAATCTGGCCGCCCTCCGGGGTGAAGTCCCGTGCGTTATCAACCAGTTTGTCGAGCATTTGCACCAACATCTCCGGTGAACCATGCAGCGGGCAGTCGGTGTCCGGAGTCTGGCAATGGTGCTGGTGGTGCGGGTCCAGTTGTTGATAGGCCGCGCTGGCCTGACGGATAACGTCTGCCAGATCGAAAGGTTCCTTGTCGGCCTGATCAAAGCTCTGCTCCAACCGCGCTGCTTCGCTCATGCTGTTCAGAATGCGCCTTAAGCGCTCGGCGGCGGAAGCGGCTCGTTCCAGATACTGTTGGCGTTCTTCCTCGGAATGGCTATGGGTCAGGTTCTCCAAGGACGAGCGAACCACCGCCACCGGCGTTTTCAATTCATGAGACAGTCGGCGCGAGAAGCTTTCCAGATAATGGTTATAGCTTTGCAGACGCGACACCATGTGCCCGAAATGTTGCTGGAGCTGCCCCAGTTCGTCGCGAGCCCGGGCGGGGGGGACGGCTTCGAGAATCCGGCCGTCGTCGTCAACGCTGGCGCTGACCAGTTGTTGCAGGCGGGCGATGCGCCATGAGAGCCAGCTGGCGTAACCGAGCAGGGCCAGCGTCAGTGCCAGAATGATCAGCAGGCTCCGAGCCAATACACTTCCCAGAGCCGATCCCGAAACGCTGAGCAGTTGTTCCATCGATTGCTTCAGTAACAGTGACCGGCCGCCGAAGAACGTTTGCTCTGTGGCCAGCCAGACCTTACCGTCCTGCTGTACCAAGTGGTGTTCTGGCAGGCCGCCTGTGTGCAGCTGATGGGCTGTTGTCGCCATCGTTTTGGGCTGTGGCTGATACAGCCGGACCAGACTGCGCAGTGCATTGAGGGTGATTTGCTCAATAATCTGGCTGGTGGACAGATCGTCGAAGTCGGTTGAGGAAACCGGGTTTTCGGCTTCGCTGTGAGCCGCTATCCAGCCGGCAGGTTCCATCACCGTCACCTGCTGGCCATCGCTGAGTTGTCGACCCAGCGCGCGCTCAAGGGCGGTATCACGCTGAATCAGAAGCGGTGGTGGCGTGAGCAGTGTGCCTTCTGCGTTTTGGCTATCGCTGGATTGCCCTGTCTGGAAACCCAGCCGACTGCCTGGCGCGGGTTTCGGCATGCGCAGTTCCAGTTGCCAACGAGAGCCCAGATCTTCCCACGCCACCTCAAGCTGGCGGTCTGTTTGCGCGGGGTCGCCATCAATCAGGGCGGGTACGTTGGTGCCCGGGGCCGTTGTTCTGATCAGCCATGTTTTTGGTTGGCCCGCGTCAAGTTGGCCGGGGGGCGGGCTCAACACCAGTTTGATGCGGTCATGAGGCTGGTCGGGCTGGCTGGGGTTAAAGGGGCGCAGGCCCTGATTTCGCTTTTGCACCAGTAAATACAGATACCGGTTGTTGCTGGTTAACAGCCAGCGAAGGTGGTCCTGGCCGGGGCGGGATTGCCAGGGCAATTGGTCTTCGTGGTCGCGGAAACCGGGCCAGGTGGTGGTGAAACCATCCACTTTCGGAAACTGCGTGGTGGTGTCGGCGTAAAGAGCATCGTTGTCAGTCACCACTGGCAAACCCAGCATGAAATCGCCAGCCAGTTCGGCCAGTCGGGTGCCTTTTTCTTCCAGTTGCTGCAGTGCTTGAGCCCGCAGGGCGTTATCCAGTTCCAGCACAAACTTCAGACCGGCCCACGGGATCAACAGCATCAGTACGCTGGCGAGAAATAACTGGCGCTTGAGGCTCACGCTTTAAACCTCACGAGCGTTCCACCGATACCCCATGCCGTAGGCGGTTTGAATGCCGTCGAAGCTGGCATCCAGTTGCACGAATTTGCGCCGGATGCGTTTGATGTGCGAGGTTACGGTGTTGTCGTCGAGTACCGTGCTGGCCGCTTCCATCAGTTGTTCACGGCTGCGAACGTGGCCGGGGTGTTGCACCAGTGAGTGCAGCATCCAGAATTCGGTTACGGTCAGGTCAACCGGTTGTTGATTCCAGCTCACCGTCATGCGATCCACATTCATGTCCATGCGACCGCGCTGCACCACCTCGTCGGGTTTTTGCAAGGCTTCGGCCCAGGCCTCGGCACGGCGAAGCAGGGCTGTAATCCGGGCCAACAGGTGGTCCAGACTCATGTCTTTGGTGACGTAATCATCGGCCCCTAAGCGCAGGCCGTGAACGGTGTCTATGTCGCTGTCCCGAGCGGTGAGGAATATAATCGGCAGGGTTGCCGATTGGTCACGCAGCGCCTGGCACAGCTCAAAACCGCCTTCCGGTTCGTCGCCCAGCCCAACGTCGATGATGGCAAGGTCGGGCAGCCGCTGGCGCAGTACCTGCCAGGCTGAGGGCCGGTCACCGTAGGCAGACACCTGATACCCCCGGCGTTCGAACGCCGCCCGGTAGTTGTCGCGAATGCCTGGTTCGTCTTCTATCAGTGCAATGTGTTTTTTCATAACCCGTCGTTCAGCGATATGTCGCCCCATTAAAGCACGCTCAAGGGCCGGTTCAAGTCAGGGCTGCCTGATTGCCACAATTCATCATAGTTTTCCGCCAGTTTGCCTGCTTTTGCCACGGCGAGGTCGTATCCGGTTGTTGCAATAGCATCACTCACTGCCACAAAAAGGATGACGTGATGATGTTGCTAACGCTGTTTGCCAATCCGGCCGCCAGAGCCGGTTTCAATGCCTCCCGCCGGTTAACCCCGAAATTGGATGCCCGCAAAAGGCTGCGTATTGCCGAAGGTGTCAGCCTTTGGCTGGCGGTGTTGATGATGCTGTTTGTGCACCCCTTGTATGCCGAAGCCAGCGAGGGCAATGAAGAAAGAGCAGGGCAGCTGTACCTGATGGATGGACAAAGCTCGTGGCAACAACCGGCGCTGGTTCTGGACAGCGATTTTAAAGTGCAGGTTTCTGGCTTGCTGGCCCAAACCCGGCTGACCAGAAGCTTTAAAAACACCAGCGATCAGTGGCAAGAAGGTGTGTTTGTGTTTCCGCTGCCGGAAAAAGCCACGGTCTACGGTTTGGAGATGACGGTGGGTGAGCGCCGGGTCGTCGGGCGGCTTGAGCCGAAGGCGCAAGCTCGCAAAACCTATGACAAAGCCAAAGCTGCCGGACAGCATGCGGCAACGGTTGAGCAGCAGCGCCCCAATATGTTCACCAGTCGGATTGCCAACATTCCACCGGGTGAAACGGTTCGGGTAGACATTCGTTATCAACAGCCGGTCAGCTATCGGCACGGCGAGTTTGAGCTGCGTCTCCCTACTACGCTAACGCCACGTTACATGCCGGGGGAAACGATCGCCGATGCTCCGAAGCACTGGCAGTCTGGCTGGGCCACACCGACCGATCAGGTGCCCGATGCCCATGAGATCAGCCCGTTCACGGTACGTGCCGACGATGTATCGCCGCAAAGCCACAGAGCAACCATTGCACTGGACATTGAAAGCGGGTTTCCGCTGGCCGAAGTCACCAGCCCGAGCCATAGCCTGCACACGAATATCGACGGTACCCGGGCCACCGTGACCCCCGAAGGTGATCGGGTGTTGATGAACAAGGATGTGATCGTGCGCTGGCGTGCCCTGGCAGGTCGGGAACCGGCCGCGGCGGTGTTTCATCAACAATGGCAGGGCCAGGATTTTCTGATGGCGATGGTGTTGCCGCCGGAAAGTACCGGTCCGGTGTTACGCCGTGAACTGCAATTCGTGATCGATACCTCCGGCTCTATGGCGGGTGAATCCATGGTGCAAGCACGGGAGGCTTTGTTGCGTGGCCTCGATACCCTGCGCCCGGGCGACTATTTCAATGTCATCCAGTTCAACAGCCAGGCCCACGCACTGTTTACTCAACCGGTGCCGGCAGAACGGCATTATCTGGCTCGTGCCCGCCATTATGTGCACAACTTGCAGGCAGACGGTGGTACCGAAATGACGGGCGCTTTGTCGCTGGCGATGAGCATGAACAGGGCGCCGGTCGAGGCATTGGTTCAGCAAATGGTGTTCATCACCGATGGTGCCGTGGGTAACGAATCCGCGTTGTTCGAGAAGATTCGCCAAGGACTGAATGAGCGTCGCCTGTTTACGGTGGGCATTGGCTCGGCGCCCAATATGCACTTTCTGCGGGAAGCGGCCCGCTGGGGCCGCGGGGAGTACACCGCCATTCACAACAGCGGAGAGGTGAATCAGGCGCTGAAAAAACTCTTCGCCGCTATGGAGGCGCCGGTACTGACCGACCTTGAAGTGCGCTGGCCCTCGGAAGGCTCAGAGTCGAACCCTGTACCGTCCAAACCCGGTGATCTATTCCTTGGCCGACCATTGGTACAAGTGATCCAAGGCGTGCCCGCAGCTGGTGAGTTAGACGTGTCAGGCAAACTTCCGGGTGGCCGACGCTGGAGCACACGCTTGAACCTTAATCATGCGGCCCCGGCAACCGGCTTGAACCGACACTGGGCCAGAGGCCAGATTGATGAACTGATGGATACGGCCCGCCTGGATGGAGAATCGCCCGACCAAGCCCGGATTATCCGGTTGTCGATGGCGCACCGGGTGATGTCGCCGTTTACCAGCTTTGTGGCCGTAGAGGAACAACCGGTTCGACCCGCCGCTGAGAATCTTGAAAGTGAGCAGTTACCGACCTTGCTGCCCGCCGGCAGCCGGTCAGGCATGTTGCGTTATCCCCAGACGGCTACCTTTTGGCCGCTATTCAGTGCACTGGGTTTGGTGGGGCTGATGTTTGCGCTGGCGGTAGCCATGCTAAACCGGAGGGCAACCGCATGAGCCGTTTTCTGGTGCTGTTGACGAGTGCTTCGCTTATTGTGCTGATGTTCGGATTATGGATTCCGTTCAAGGCGCTGGTGGCTCAGGAGTTGCTGGAGCAAGCCTGGTCTGAGAGCCAGGCACAACAAACCGAGCAGCGGCCCTGGCCCTGGGCTGATACCTGGCCCGTGGCCAGGCTTGAACTACCGGAATTCGGGGTTTCCATGATCGTGCTGGAGGGCGGCCACGGTGAAAGCCTGGCCTTCGGCCCCGGCCGGGTATTTGGCGGTGAGCATGGCCCGCTTATTCTGGCGGGCCACCGGGATACCCATTTCCGTCACCTGCAGAACGTGCAGCCGGGTAATCAGCTACGCGTGCAAGACCAGAGCCGGCGCTGGCAGGAATATGAGGTGACCGATGTGGCCATAGTAGACAGTCGTACGGAGGCGATAGATACCCACCAGCTCCCGCAGGATTCGGTGCTTCTGATTACCTGCTACCCCTTTGATACCTTGGATGCCAGAGGGCCTTTGCGCTATGTTGTAAAGGCGCGCCCCACCACGCAGAAGGGGCCAAACAATGCTGTTGCGATTTTATAAATTGGCGTACACTTGTGCGCCAAAAATTTTAAGATCCGGAAACACAGTATGGGTGTCGTACGAAAATTACTGGCCTGGTTGTTGGTTGCCGTTCTCTGTTTGTTGTCATTGGTGTTGTATCTGGCACGGCCTTTTAACCCGGACAATAACCGCTTGTTGGCGGGATTCATTGCCCGCTTTTGTCGGCGGGTACTGGGTATGGAGCGCCCTTTGTACGGTGCCGAGAACATGCCGCAAGACCGGCCCACCGTCATTGTGGCGAACCATCAGGAAAACGACGATTTGATGGTGGTGGGCGATTTGTTGCCGCCGCGAACCGTTGCCGTGGGTAAATCAGCGCTATTGTGGATTCCTTTCTTTGGTCAGGTGTTCTGGTTAGGGGATAACATCATTCTTAACCGACGCCAATCTCATAAAGCGGTGGCCATCATGAAGGCCACCAGCGATGCCATTAACAAAGACCGCAAGAGTATCTGGGTGTTTGCCGAAGGCACCCGCAGCCGGGGCCAGGGGCTTGGACGCTTCAAAAAAGGCGCGTTTCACATGGCCATTGCTGCGGGCGCGCCAATTACCATGGTGTGTGTGGCCAACTACCACGGCAAAACCGAAGGGTTACTTGGCCGCCGCGGATCCGTGCCGGTACGCATCCTTCCACCGATCGAAACGGCAGGTTTGACTAGCGCTGATGTCACAGAGTTGATGGACCGTTGTCACAAGCAAATGGCTGAGGCAGTAAATGAGCTGTCAGGTACACCCGGAACTGCTTGAACAGCCTTAACAAACAGGGCAGTCTTTGGCACATACGGTTGAACGACTAAACGACAGGAGAACCGATAGATGAGTCTGATCTGGTTTCTGATTATTGGTGGTCTTGCTGGCTGGTTAGCCGGCCTGATTATGAAAGGCAAAGGTTTTGGCGTGCTGGCCAATATTGGTATCGGTATTGTGGGGTCGGTTATTGGCGGAGTGGTATTTGGTCTGCTCGGACTTGCGGTAAAAAGCATGGTTGGCGAGCTGGTCACAGCAACGGCGGGTGCGGTACTGCTACTCGCTGTTGTTAACAAGATAAAGCAGGGCTGACATGATCATACCCGTTACGGCTGTCTTCGCTGCAGTCTTAGGCATTTTGTTGCTGGTTCTGTCCGTGCTGGCGGTCAGATTCCGCCTGAAGTACCAGATTGGCATGGGGGTAAACGACGACCCTGTATTCCAGGCCACCGTGAGGGCTCACGCCAACCTGGTGGAGTACGCGCCGGTTGGCTTGATTATGCTGGCCATCGCTGAACTCAATGGCGTGTCATCAACATTGATCTACTGGACCGGCATGGCGCTGGTGGTTGGGCGAATCCTGCATGCGTTCGGCATGATTAAAGGTAAGGGCAAAACCCACATGGCCCGATTGTTCGGAATGGTACTGACCTGGTTGTCGATTCTGGTCGCCGCGGTTTTACTGCTGTGGAACGTAGGCACGGTATACGGTTAATACCGAACACCGGTCAAACAAAAACGGGGCCTTTGTCAGGCCCCGTTTTTGTATCTTTCAGGTTCGAAAGTAAGCGTTAAAGCGCCTGTGCGATGTCCATCGACAGGTATTCCAGTTCAACCCTGCGATTGGCCGCGTGATCTTCTGGCCGCGCCAGTGGCCGCTCAGCGCCCCAAGTCGCCATGATCATAGCCGATGGCGAAACCCCTTCCTGTGTTAACAATCGCGCCACTGAGTGGGCTCTCAGGCGCGCCAGAAACTGGTTGTAGTCGCCAGAACCGAAGTTGTCGGAGTGACCGTGAATTTTTACCCGTGTGCCCGGGTTCCGCTTCAGATAGGCCGCATGCTGTTTGAGAATCTCGCTATCTGCCTCATCCAGCGTGTGCTTGTTGAAACCGTAATGAAAGCGAGTGCGGTGCGGGCGACCTGCCTCCTGACACTGCTGTGCTGCATTCAATCCGGACATCAGCGCGGCTTGGGCCAGCATTTCAGGGTTATCTAAAACGAGAGTCGTCATCTGCAGTATCCTTGCAATCAAAGTCAGGTTCTTTTTGTTATTGCTCAGGTACTATTTAGTTATAGAGCAATAACAGCAATTGGCGAATAGTCGATACAAGATCCGCGGGTACGGTTACCCATTGAAGAGCGCTTATATGACCGCCTGATGACATTACACCGCGAAAATAAGGCACCGCTGTGGTAAAAAGCAGCCTATCAAGGACCGATTGTGATGAATAGTGACCGCCTATGTTGATTATCCCCGCCGAGAATACCGTTAATTGGAAACGCCCGCCTTGGGTAACGCTGAGTCTGATCATGGCCTGCCTGCTGGTGTTTCTTTTCTATCAGGGCGGCGACGACCAGAAGCTGGAACACGCACTCGAACAGTACATCAACAGCGGTTTGTTAGAACTGGAAGCGCCAGCCTACGAAGATTATCTGCAGCGGGAGATCCGCTTTGAGGGTGATCAGCAGAGCGTGCTGGAACTGCAAGACTTCCAGCAGCTTCAGGAGCAAAACAATGAGCTCTGGCAAGCGATTACCTTATTGATGGACCGGGAGTATTACCAATACCTGCAGGACAACACCGACATCATCTGGGCGCCTGCCGAACGTCGGGTATGGCTGCAGCAGCGCACGGCCATAGAAGAGCAATGGATCAGCCAGATGAGCGCGTTTCAGCTGGGGTTAGTGCCGGCCGAACTGTCGCTCTACACCCTCATCAGCTACCAGTTTCTGCACGGTGGCTGGGGGCACATCATAGGTAACTTGGTGTTCCTGTTTTTACTGGGGTTCACGGTAGAGCGGGCGTTGGGTCCGGGGCGGTTTCTGGTGGCGTATCTGGTGTGTGGTGCGCTGTCGGGCTTGGTGTTTACCGCGTTTTCTTCAGGCAGCCAGATACCGCTGGTCGGTGCATCGGGTTCCATTTCTGGTTTGATGGGCATGTACGTGGCCATTTACGGCCTGCAAAAAATTCGCTTTTTCTACTTCCTAGGCGTTTATTTCAACTACTTCCGGGCACCGGCCATTGCCATGTTGCCGGTTTGGCTCGGTAAGGAAATTTACGATTACTGGTTTGCCGGTGCTACCGGTGTTGCCTACATGGCCCACGCGGGCGGGTTGGTTGCTGGCGCCGGTTTGGTCTGGCTGTTGGGCAAAAGCTGGCTGCAGGTGAAAGAAGAATTCTACGAGCCAGAGCCCGATGAACAGGATGCCCGTTTTACCGCTGGATACGCGCAGGCCATGGCCAGCCTTGGCCGGATGGAATTTGAACAGGCCAGACGCCAGTTTGAGGCGCTTAGAGAGCATTATCCTGAGCGCCCGGTCTTGCTCGAACACCTGTATCAGCTCGCCAAACTTCGGCCCGATCTTCCAACGTATCGGAAGCGAACCACCGAGTTGATGGCGGATGCGCTAATTCGGCGCCAACCTGAACAGCTGGTGTCGGTTTGGCAGGAATATCTCAGCAAAGGTGAAGCCCATCACCCGTTGGCCGGCGAAGACCACAACCGGGTACTGTTTGCCAGCCTGAAGAACAATGATCTGAAAGCGGCCGAGAAGGCGTTCGAACGGATGCGCACGCGGGCGGAGCCTGAAATGGTGTACGAGGCCTGCCAACTGTTGGTGAGCGAGTTTGATAAGTTGCAAATGGAGCCGAAAGCCCGACATTACCGGCAA
>Ga0208435_100479_pt1 | contig 11319 bp, 11 predicted proteins | sample 24_taG_FD_184097 | JGI IMG/M metagenome (GOLD analysis project Ga0208435, IMG submission 184097) | Marine viral communities from Cariaco Basin, Caribbean Sea - 24_WHOI_OMZ (SPAdes) (version 2) | ecosystem: Environmental > Aquatic > Marine > Oceanic | place: Caribbean Sea: Cariaco Basin...
CAGGGAAAATTGATCCAGCATTTGCGAAAAGTGAACAACGAAGACGCGGTGACCGGGCTTGCAAGCCGCAGCGCGTTTGATCAGCGCCTGAAGGTGGAGGTTGAATCCGAGGAGAAATCCGCACCCGGGGTGCTGATGCTGCTTCAGCTGAGCTGTTTTGCTGACTACAACCAAAGCCACGGCCGCGAAGAGGGCGACGAGGTGCTGAGGCAGGTGGGCAAGGTTGTTAAGGCGTTTGTGATGAAACACGTCGGAGCATTTGCGGGCCGACGAACCGGGGCGGAATTTGCCGTGTATCTGCCCGGTGCCTCGGCTGTGGATGTGAAAGTGTGGTGTGAGGGAATAGTCGAAAAGCTTGATGGGCTGTATGCGGATATGGCCGCGCCACTTGAAACGTTTGTGCATGCGGGGCTGGCGATTGCATCGAAAGAGGCGGATGTCCGGGATTTGCTGGCGGCCGCAGACACGGCGTTGCGGACTGCTCAGCAACGTGAGGAGTCCTGTTGCTGGATCAAGGATGCCAGTGGCAACAGTAATCACACGATGGACACATGGCGCGACATCATTAACGATGCTATTCAAGAGAAGCGCTTGTCACTTTGGTTGCAGCCAATGGTGCAGGGCCCTGATCAGGAACTTCAGTATTATCAGGTGTTTTCAAGAATTTGCGCGCCAGAGGGTGTATTGAAGGCGGGCGCGTTTGTGCCGATGGCGGAACGCCTCGGGTTGATTGCCGATATTGATCGAGCGCTGGTCGCCAGCGTTCTTGAGCGCCTTGAGAATCAACCAGACGAAAAGCTCGCGATTTCGTTAGGTTCGGCCTCGGTAGCCGATGAAACGTTCCGGGAAGATCTGCTGGAAATGCTGGGTTCTGCCGACACACTAAATCGCCGTTTGTGGGTAGGCATTTCTGAAATGACTCTGCACCACCACCGCGCGCAGGCGAGTCAATTGATTCGGGCACTGGTTAAACGGAACGTTCCGGTTTTGGTGGACCGCTTTGGTGTGGGTGGGGTGCCGTTCAATTACTTGCGGAACCTGCCGTTGAGCGCTTTGCGAATTGATAACAGTTTTGTTCATGATCTGGATAGCCACGAGGACAACCGGTTCTGGCTCGAGTCGGTTATCGGCATTGCCCGCAGTCGGGGTGTGAAAGTTTTCGCTACGGGTGTAGAAAGAGGTGCGGAATACTCGGTACTCTGTAAATTGGGTATCGATGGCGCCATGGGCTACCATTTGGGCCGACCCTTTGCGGCCGACGAGAAATCAACAGGAGAGTAAACGTTTTATGCCGGGGAAAATCAGACAGTACTTCAAGGACAAGAAAGAAGATGTTCAGGATTACACCGGTGGCAGCGGCGTAATCGGCAAGTTTATCTTGGCGCTGCTTGTGGTGTACCTGCTGATTACCATTGTGTTGGGCGTCATCTGGAGCAGTGAGCCGGACAGCTTCTCGGTGCGGGAGCATACCCGCACGTTGGCCAGTTCGATGGAGCGTGAACCGGTAGCCGGATTTGCCACCACGGCCACTATGATCCGGTTGGCTGAAACGCTGCTGGATAAGCCGGGTGGCTACATTTCGAATGATATCTTTCCTCCCGGACTCTGGATGGACAACATGCCGAACTGGGAATACGGCGTGCTGGTGCAACTGCGGGATTTGTCCCGTTCGCTTCGCAAAGACATCAGCCGGTCGCAGAGCCAGTCTGCGGAAGATCCGGACCTGACCATTGCCGAGCCGCAGTTACACTTTGACAGTGAAAGCTGGGCGATTCCGTCCACGGAAAACGAATACCGTCGCGGCATCAATGCACTGAAACGCTACCTGAACCGTTTGTCGGATCCTGAGCAAAGCAATGCTCAGTTTTTCGCCCGGGCAGACAACCTGAACAACTGGCTGGCAGACCTGGAAACGCGTTTGGGCAGCTTGTCCCGAACTCTGAGTGAAAGTGTCGGTAAAGCTTCGGTCAGTGAAACTATGGCGAATATGGACGACGGTGACCCGCTGTCTGAGGCGGTCAACGGTGAGGATGTGAAAACCGACTGGACCAAGATTGATGACGTGTTTTATGAAGCGCGCGGCACGGCTTGGGCGTTGTTGCATATTTTCCGGGCGATGGAGGTGGACTTCCGCAAGGTGCTGCAAGACAAGAATGCGATGGCGAGTGTGCAGCAGATCATCATCGAGCTGGAAGGCACCCAAGCGTCTATGTGGAGCCCGGTGATTCTGAACGGCAGTGGGTTTGGTGTGTTGGCGAACCACTCGTTGACGATGGCGGCTTACTTGTCGCGGGCGAACGCAGCGATCAGTGATATGCGGGACTTGTTGTCGCGGGGCTGATGCCCGTTTGGATGTTTGTTGAATAAAAAACCGGGCTGCTCTAAAGAGTCGCCCGGTTTTTTTATGCCCGAAACGCGATTAGCCTTTGTAGGCGTTAACCGAGTCTACGATGGCTTGCTTGGCTTCGGCAGCGTTGCCCCAGCCTTGTACTTTTACCCACTTGCCTGGCTCGAGAGTTTTGTAGTTCTCGAAGAAGTGACGAATCTGGTCGCGCAGAAGCGCTGGTAGGTCGTCGATTTCTTTGACGTCGTGGTAGATGGTGGTCAGCTTGTCATGGGGTACGGCAACCAGTTTGGCGTCGCCACCGGCTTCGTCTTCCATGTTCAGTACGCCAACCGGACGGCAGCGGATAACAGAGCCCGCCTGGATCGGGTATGGGGTCACAACCAGTACGTCCAGCGGGTCGCCGTCGTCAGCCAGGGTGTGCGGGATGAAGCCGTAGTTGGCCGGGTAGAACATGGGGGTGGCCATGAAGCGGTCTACCAGCAGGGCGCCCATGTCTTTGTCGAGTTCGTACTTGACCGGGGAGCTGTTGGCCGGGATTTCGATGGCTACGTAGATGTCTTCTGGCGGGTTTTTGCCCGCTGGGATGTTGTCGAATTGCATGTGAGCTCCTTCCTGATACGTTAGGTTCGTTTAACGGTGTTCGAAAAGTGGGCGCAATTATACGGGACTCTACAGGCATTCGAAACTAAACGTTGGTAGGCGGGTTTACCTAGGCGGAAGCCCTCACGGCGGAAGTCCTCCCAAAACACGCTACAAGCACATCCATGTGCGCTCGATTCGGGCCATCCATGGCCCTCAACGGTTTTGGGAGGACTTCCGCCGCAAGGGCCCGAATCCTCTGGAAATTTTTATCTACAGTCTGATCTGTTTGGCAATCAGTTCTTTCATGATTTCAGTGGTGCCGCCGCCGATGGAGAGAATCTTGGCGTCGCGGTACAGGCGATCAACCACAGATTCGCGCATGTAGCCCATACCGCCGAACAGTTGCACGGCTTCGCGGGTGACTTTTTCGCAGACATCCACGGAGAAATTTTTCGCCATCGCCACTTGTTTGATGGGGTTTTTGCCCGCTTGCATGAGGGCTGCGCAGCGGTAGGTGTATTCCCGGGCAATGTCGATTTGGGTGGCCATGTCCACGAGTTTGTGGCGGGTGACCTGAAAGCCGGAGACAGGGCGGCCGAAGGCTTGGCGTTGTTTGGTGTAATCCAGTGCCGTTTCGTAGGCCAGTTGGGCGGTCATGTAGGCCATGATGGACAGGCTCAGGCGTTCGGCCAGGAAGTTGCTCATGATGGCGATGAAACCAGCATTTTCGGCGCCGATCAGGCGGTCGGCGGGAACTCGGCAGTTTTCGAAGTAGAGTTCAGCGGTGTCGCTGGCCCACCAGCCCATTTTTCGGAGTTTGTTGCCGTTGGAGAAGCCGGGCATGTCGCGGTCGATCAGCAGCAGGCTGATACCTGCGTGGCCTTCGCCTCCGGTGCGCACGGCAACGGTGTAGTGGTCGGCGCGGGTGCCGCTGGTGATGAAGGTTTTGCTGCCGTTGACGATGTAGTGGTCACCCTCGCGAACCGCTCGGGTTTTGATGTTGGCGACGTCGGAGCCACCGCCGGGTTCGGTGATGGCGAGGGCGGAGATTTTTTCGCCGCGCAGTACCGGGGGTACGAGCTGTTCCCGAATCTCTTTCTTTGCCCACTTGGCAACGGGCGGTAAACCGATATCGAGGGAGCCAAGGCTGGCCACGAAACCGCCGGAGGTGGAGCGCATCAGTTCTTCGGAGGCAGCTACTTTCATGAAGAAGTCGCCTTCGCCAATGCCCCCTAGTGCTTCAGGGAACCCTATGCCGAGAAGGCCGGCGTCACCGGCTTTTTGGTAGATGTCTCGTGGAAACTCGCCAGCTTCTTCCCAGTCGTCGATATAAGGTCGAACGTGGGTTTCGATGAATTTACGGGCGGTCAGGCGCACCTGTTCGTGGGTTTCGTTGAAGTAGTCAGACACGTTGGCGTTCCTTGTTATTTTTGGAGTAGCCCAAGTGTCGCTCAAATATTGGCACCAAGCAAGCGCTTGGTTTTATGGTTGCGTTATAAAAAAAGCCGGCTGATAAACCGGCTTTTGGGGACCTTGCGCAGCGGTATTAATCGCCTTGGCGAGGAATGCTTTTTACGCCTTCGCTGGTGCCTAGTAGCAACAAGTCGGCTGGGCGACGTGCGAACAGGCCGTTGGTAACCACGCCAACAATGTTGTTGATGCGTTCTTCCACTTGAATCGGGCGGGAGATGTCCATGTTGTGAACGTCGATGATGATGTTGCCGTTGTCGGTGGTGACACCGTCACGATACACCGGGTCGCCGCCGAGTTTTACGATCTCGCGGCCAACGTGGCTGCGGGCCATGGGGATGACTTCAACCGGTAGGGGAAATGCGCCCAGGATATCCACTTTTTTCGAGTCGTCGGCGATGCAGATGAAGGTTTTGGCGACCGCTGCGACGATTTTTTCACGGGTAAGCGCTGCGCCGCCGCCTTTGATGAGTTCTAATCGTTCGTTGGTTTCATCGGCACCGTCTACGTAGTATTCCAGTTCGTCGATCGCGTTCAGGTCGTACACCGGGATGCCGTGCCCTTTCAGGCGCTCAGCGGTAGCTTCGGAGCTGGCGACGGCGCCGTCAAACTCGTTTTTGTAATCGGCCAGAAAATCGATGAAGAAGTTCGCCGTACTGCCGGTGCCAACCCCGACAACGCTTTTGCGATTCAGGTGTGGGGCAATATGGTCCATGGCCGCTTTGGCCACGGCTTTTTTGAGTTCGTCCTGAGTCATGGGGCGCTCCGGGTGAGATCGGATGAATTTAACCGCATTATACGCCTGCGGGCGTTCTGCTTGTAGACGGCAACCGTGCAAACTTCCTAAACTGTACGTTTTTTCCAATCCGATCATCAGCAACCGGAACCATCATGCCGCAACGTTACATCAAGAAGATCCTCGATGCGCGGGTGTACGACATCGCCATCGAAACACCGCTCACTGAAGCCCGTAGTCTGTCCGCACGGTTTGGCAACAATATTATGCTCAAGCGTGAAGACCTGCAGCCGGTGTTTTCCTTCAAGATTCGTGGCGCGTACAACCGGCTTGCTCAGCTCTCGGACGAGCAAAAAGCCAAGGGCGTGATATGCGCGTCCGCCGGTAACCACGCTCAGGGTGTGGCCATGTCGGCGAAGCAGTTGGGCATCAAAGCGGTCATCGTCATGCCGCAAACCACACCGGACATTAAAGTGAAGTCCGTGCGCGAGCGAGGGGCCAAAGTGGTGCTTAAAGGCGATGCCTTTGACGAAGCGGCCGCTCATGCGCAGGAACTGATTGCCAAGCACGGGTATACCTATATCCCGCCCTATGATGACCCGGACGTGATTGCCGGGCAGGGCACGGTAGCCATGGAATTGATGTGGCAGTTTTCCCAGCCGTTGCATGCTGTGTTTATCCCGGTTGGCGGTGGTGGTTTGATCGCTGGCATGGCCGCCTACATCAAATACCTGCGCCCCGATATTAAAGTCATCGGCGTAGAGCCGGAAGATTCCAACTGCCTGCAGGCCGCCATGGCCGCCGGTGAACGGGTGGTGCTGGACGAAGTAGGCATCTTCGCCGACGGCGTTGCGGTTAAGCAGATTGGTGAAGAGCCTTGGAACATCTGCAAAGACAACGTCGATGAAGTGATCACCGTCAGCACCGATGAAATCTGTGCGGCCATCAAAGACGTGTTCGAAGACACCCGTTCCATCGCAGAACCCGCGGGTGCGTTGTCTGTGGCAGGTATCAAAAAATACATCGCGCGTGAGCAGCTTGAAGGTGAAAACCTGGCCGGTGTGCTCAGTGGCGCCAACATGAATTTCGACCGTTTGCGGTATATCTCCGAACGCACGGAAATCGGTGAAAAACGCGAAGCCGTCCTGGCGGTGACCATCCCGGAACAACCGGGCGCGTTTAAAACCTTCATCAAAGCGTTGCACAAGCGCAGCATCACCGAATTCAACTACCGCTACGCGGATGACCAGCAAGCGGTGATCTTCGTGGGTATCCAAATTCAGGCTGGTGGACTCGGCCGGGAAGAGCTGCTGCAAGACCTGCGCGAAATCGGCTACTCCGTTACCGACCTCACCGACAGCGACATAGCGAAACAACACATTCGCCACCTGGTCGGCGGCCACGCGCCCTCGATCACCAACGAAGTGGTGTATCAGTTTGAATTCCCCGAGCGCCCGGGCGCTCTGCTGAAGTTCCTCATGTCGCTCGGCACCCGCTGGAACATCTCCCTTTTCCACTACCGCAACCACGGCGCAGCCTACAGCCGCGTTCTGCTTGGCGCTCAGGTGAATGCTGACGAAACCTCGGCGTTCGAAGAGATGCTGGAGAAGGTCGGTTTCCGTTACGAGAACATGACCGACAACGAAGCCTACAAGCTGTTCTTGGGAGCCGGTAACGGCAAGTCCGATTAATCCACTCTCGCAGCTAAGGTTGCAGTAGAAGGAAGGGGTACGGGATCTTTGCGAAACTGTGCGGAGCCATGGATGGCGGAGCCCAAGCGTCACATGGATGTGCCGAAGGAGCGTGTTTCGCAAAGATCCCGTACCCCTTGCTTCGGTCGGCAAGGCGTTTTATGTCGCGCTGGAAATCTGACACGAAACCGACATCAAACCCTTACGTAATCGTAATCCGTCAAAAATTGTAAAACTGAAATTAGATGTTAGTCTTTCGTCTAATTCTTGATATCAAGAATAGCCACCTGATTTTCCAGCCATTTAGTTCGAAGAATAACGGGAATACGCCCCATGGGTAACAAGCCAGACATCATCCGCACCATTGTGTTCATCTTTGCTGTCGGTCTGGTGATTACCGGTGTGACCACAACCATTCAGGCCTCTGAAGACAAGCGCTCGGCCCGAGACGTTCCCGCGACCAGCTTCGTGCAGTCAGCCGACTACCGCCGGAACTGATAACACCGCTTATCCGTCACCACGCCGTGGAGTGGTACATCCCACGGCTCGATCGGCAACGATTCCACCTTCTGAAATTCATGGGCAAGCCCGATCAGCTTCGGGGCCATCGCCGGCCGAACTCTGCTAAATGCAAAAGTACGGTCATAGAAACCGCCGCCCATACCCAATCGACCGCCTTGCGCATCAAAACCCACCAGCGGAAACAGGACCGCATCCAAAGACCAGGCTGGCCTGCGTCTGGCTTCCGGGAACGGAGGCTCGGGAATGCCGAAACGATTTGGCTTGAGTTCGGTGCCATCCCGATAGGGGCTGAAAACCAGCTTGCCGGGATAAACCGGATGCAACACCGGCAAATAGAAGTGAATGTTCTTGCGCCGCCCCAGATCAATAAACAAATACGGATCAATTTCGCCGTCATTGGCCAGATAAATGCCGATGTGTTTGGCGCGATATAAATCGGGGTGCCGAAGCAGATTCAGGGCGAGGTGCTCTGAGGCTTGTTGCTGTTGTTCGAAAGAGAGATGTTTGCGCAGGCTGCGCAATTTCTTGCGGAGATCGCTTCTGGAAAGGGTGTTCAAAATAAAGCTTCCCGGGCTGCCGTTATCGGATGTAGCCCTTGAACCCAAAGTTCAAGGTCGGCGACCGCTGTGACATATTAGGCTTTCCCCCGCGGGGGACGTGCTCACAATGCCCTGAAGTGGTCACCTGGGTAAAGCGCATCGGCTCGAGGACGTACCCGACCAGCGAACAGCCCAGGAAGTTGAACCATTATAGGGCCAAGGCCGGCCCCGATTGCAACCCCCTTCGCCGAGACTTTCTGAGATTAGCGGTCAGAGGATTCGCCCAACGCCTTGTCCAGGCGGTTATCCATGGCTTTTAGCAGGGTGCTGGTAGCTTCAGACATAGTGTCTCGCTCCAGCAGGGAATGCGTAATATTCAATGCGGCCATCACGGCAATGCGCTCGGTGCCAAACACTTTGCCGGTAGCGCGGATTTCACGCATTTTGTTGTCCAGATGCCGAGCGGCACGCAGTAGCGCCTCTTGCTCTTCCTGCGGACAGGCCACCAGGTACTCTTTGTCGAGAATCCGGACTTCAACGGTGGTTGACTGCTGTGACATCAGTGGTGCTCCAGTGCCCGAAGGCGGCCAATCATGGCTTCAATCTTGTTTTTGGCAAGATCGTTTTTTTGCATAAGCTGGGCCCGCTCCCGATTCCAATCGTCCTGCGATTCACGCAGTAAAGCGTTGTCTCTCTCGAGCTTTTCGCAGCGCTCGATCAACTTGTCCAGCTTGTCCGCTAACAACTGTACTTCGGACTGTTCCATGACGTGCTCAGTGTGAGTAATTTGGATTGCAGTAACTATAAGTGCCCGCACCACAGCGGTCAATTTACCGCATTGTCATGGCGCGGGCTCCGTGAAGTGTGTCACCTTTGAAGTCAGGTTGGTTCGGGTTGTTGTTGCCGAACGATAAGGTTCGACTTTTCCGCCAGTGGTGCCAGGCTGGCGCCAGCGAAACCGCAAACGCCACCACCGGCACCATGCTGAGCAGCAGCCATTCATCCGGATTTAACGCACGTAAGCCGATGTGAATGCCGTAATGCGTCAGCAGCCAGGGGCTGAGGCTCGCTATGAGCGCTGCGCCGATGAACAGGCTGAAGCCGCAGGATGCGAGCGCGAGCAGAACGCATTCCAAACTATAGAGCCCGGCGATCAGGCTCGGAGGCGTGCCCACAGCGCGCAGAATCGCCACTTCCCGATGGCGTTGCGACTGAATCGTTAACAGCACTGCTATTAAACCGATCAGGCTGGTGGCTACGACGAACACACTGATCCCCAGAAGAACCTGCTCAAACTGGCCCATCATACGCCACAGTTCGCTGAGTGCGACGCCGGGCAAAATGGCCGACAGTGGCTCGCCCGGAAACTGGCTCAGTTCACGTTGCAGCTGGAAGGTCATGATCGGGTTTTTCAGGCCCAGCAGGATGGCGGTGATAGCGTCTGGGGTGAAGGAGCGGGCCTCGGCCGAGCTGGCCGACAAAGTGCGGCCCGGGATGGCAACACCGGATTCCCAGCCCACGTGCATGGCTTCCATCGCCTCCAGGCTGATATAAACCGCTTGATCAATCGGCGTGCCGGTGGCTTGCAGTATGCCGGAAACCCGGAAGGGCAGGTCGGCGTGATTGGAGAAGCTGGTGCGCCCGCCACCATGAGACAACACAATTTGATCGCCTAATTGGTGTTGAAGCTGCCGGGCGACTTCCGCACCAAGGGTGACATCGAACAGTTGTGAGAACCATTGGCCCTGAGCCAGCTTCAGTGGCTGGTCGTTGCCATGCTGAAACCTTTCCAGAAACCGGCCGTTGGTGCCCACCACCCGATAGCCCTGGTAACTGTCTCCCAAAGAAATCGGAACGGCCCAGTTAACCCGCGGGTCGTCTTCAATATGTTTGAAGCTGCTCCAGCGGATGTTGTTGGTGGCGTCCCCGATGTGGAAAACGGTGTACAGCAGGAGGTTCAGCTGTCCGCTGCGGGCGCCGACGATCAAGTCGGTGCCGGAGATGGTACTGGTGAACGATTGCCGAACTTCGGTGCGCAGGTATTGAATGCCCAGCAACAGTGTGACACTGAGAGTAAGCGTCAGGCATACCATGGCCAACACCCGGCGGCGGTACCAGAGGCTGGCGGTTGCCAGCGAGAGCGTTAGGCGAAGCTTGCTCATGATTCACCTCCCAGTGACCGTTGGTGGTGGAAATGATTCGCGAGGCTCTGATCGTGACTGACGAACACGATGGAGCAACGGTGCTCGTGGGCCAGCGTCAGGAGTAGCTCGATAAAGCGGTCGCGGTTATCGGTATCCAGTGCCGATGTGGGTTCATCCGCCAGGATGATTTCCGGTGAGCCGATCAGGGCGCGTGCTGCGGCTACCCGTTGTTGTTGGCCAATGGACATCTGGGTGACGGGTCGGTGCCAGAGAGTTTCGGGAATCGAAAGCTGTTGCAGCAGGGCTTTTGCGGCTGTCTCGGGGTTACCTTGAGTTTGGTTCCGGCGCCGTGTGGATAAACGGCACGGTAGGGTGACATTGGCCAGTGCGCTCAGATAAGGCACCAGATTGAATTGCTGGAAAATAACGCCCATATGGTCGGCCCGGAACCGGTCCCGGGCGCCGCCTTTTAGCGTGCTCAGATTGGTTTCAAGCAGGTTCACGGCCCCCGTTTCCGGCAACATCATGCCTGCCAGCAAGCTGAGCAGTGTGCTTTTCCCAGTGCCACTGGCGCCGCGTAAAAAAAGATGTTCGCCGCGATGGAGCTGGATGTCGGGAAACATCAGGGGGGCTTGCTGTTTTGGCCATCGAAACCGGAGTTGTCGGGTTTCGATGGCGAGTGAACCGGAAGGAGGTTGTGCTGTCTCTTTGTTCATGTCGGCTGTTTGAGTTCCGTTGTAGGATGGCCGTAATCGTTTGACATACCCCAAGTGGAGCAGCGTTTCATGTCACTGGCCTTGAATGCTCGTGCAATATTGGCGGGCTTTGGACTGGTTGTCCTCGTTTTGGTTTCCGGCCTGGTTGAGGCTAAACCCAGAGAAATTGATTGGCTTGAGTTGATGCCGGCCGAAGACCTCGCGTTGCTTGAAAATCTGCCGGAGGTGGTGCACGAAGGTGACGGGCCGGCTTTGCTTCCGGATGAAATTATGACCGGTCGGGTGGTGCCCGAAATGGCCAATGTGGAAGCCCGGATTCCCGGTTTCGTGGTACCTCTGAAAACCACCAAAGACATGCGCATCCTCGAGTTTTTTCTGGTGCCATACTACGGCGCGTGCATTCATGTGCCGCCACCACCACCCAACCAGATTATCCATGTGAAATATCCGGACGGGTTCACCTTGCAGGCGCTGTACGACCCGGTCTGGATTGAGGGGAAACTGACCCTCGAAAAAACGGAAAATGCCATTGGTGCGTCGTCCTATTCGATCAAGGCCAGCGCCGTTGAACC
>Ga0208435_100486_pt1 | contig 11261 bp, 10 predicted proteins | sample 24_taG_FD_184097 | JGI IMG/M metagenome (GOLD analysis project Ga0208435, IMG submission 184097) | Marine viral communities from Cariaco Basin, Caribbean Sea - 24_WHOI_OMZ (SPAdes) (version 2) | ecosystem: Environmental > Aquatic > Marine > Oceanic | place: Caribbean Sea: Cariaco Basin...
GCACCTGCTGATGCCCGGAGCTTTCGCCTTTGCGCCAGAGCTTGCCCCGGGAGCGGGACCAATACACGGCCTGGCCTTCCTCAACGGTCAGTTGAAGGGATTCCCGGTTCATCCAGGCCATCATCAGAATGTCACCGGTTTCGGCGTCTTGTGCGATGGCGGGTACCAGACCGTCTTCCGTCCAGAGGACCTCGTCCAGCCAGTTGGAGGTTCCTAGGTTATTTGCTAAATCTTTCATTTCGATGAATCCTGAACAGGGTAGGTGCAAGGGCGAAAAATACGAGGCATAACCCGCATCATCGAGATTGCACCGGTAGTTTTACAGGCATAAGACTGGCCTTCAAGTACAAAGGGTGGGCGGGTTCGCCCGACTTGTTCATCCGGATACAGTGCAAATCAGGCAGCAGTTGTTTTACCTGAGCTGAGCGTTTCAGGTGAGCGCCGTAATTGCCCCAGGCTGCCACCGCCAGTGCCGATTGTTGTGCGCATCGGACCAGCCACTCGTCGTTATCTTCGCCAATCGGCTCGGCAGCGGTGACCAGCTCATCGGGCGTGGCGGCGCGAAAGGCAAAGAGATTGGTCACATGAACCCCGCCGAAACCCCAGCTTTTCGCGAAATTGGTGCAGCGGGTGATGGTGGGGTTGTCGTCGGTTTTTGATGGGTTCAGCCCGATAATCATCACGCTCGGCTTGTTCGTGTCCCAAGTCCGGCTCAGGGCGTAGCGGTAGTGGCCACAGGGCGAAAAATGGGTGTGAGTATCCATCTTGATTCAACGTTTGGTGGTCACGAACATGATTAACGGCTGCCCCGAAGCACCAGCGCACCCGCGCCGGCGAACAGTGCCCACGACCACAGCGGCACGTTCTGCGCCCATTCAGTTGCGCCCGGCTGGGTTCCGGCGATGCCAACACCGACCAGTGCCAGCGCAATGATGCCCCCGCGCCAGCGGCGGTCGGTTTTGCGCTGCTGTTCGCGCAGTAACGCCAGCGTGTCCTGATTTTGTTGCTCCGTCGGCCCGGCACTTCGCAGTTGCAGTAACGCATCGTGCACCAGTTGTGGCATTTCGGGAGACTGCTCGAGCCAGGCTGGCAAGTGCGTCTGCAAGGACTTAATCAGACCTGACGGACCAATCCGCCGGCGCATCCAGTTTTCCAAAAACGGTTGCGCAGTACTCCACAAGTCGAGATCCGGATACAGCTGGCGCCCCAGCCCTTCGACGTTCAGCAGGGTTTTTTGCAGCAGTACCAGCTGAGGCTGAACTTCCATATCGAACCGGCGGGCGGTCTGGAACAGGCGCAAGAGGAAGTGCCCGAACGAGATGTCTTTGAGCGGCTTCTCAAAGATGGGCTCGCACACGGTGCGGATGGCGGCCTCGAATTCGTTAATGCGGGTTTCCGGTGGCACCCAGCCGGACTGGATGTGCAGCTGGGCCACCTGACGGTAATCGCGGCGGAAGAACGCAAGCAGGTTGCGGGCCAGATAGCTTTGATCATCGGGAGCCAGAGTGCCGACAATGCCGAAGTCGATGGCGATGTATTGCGGGTCCGCCGGGTTAGAGACGTCCACGAAGATGTTGCCGGGATGCATGTCGGCGTGGAAGAAGCTGTCACGGAACACCTGCGTGAAGAAAATTTCCACGCCTTTTTCTGCCAGCACTTTCATGTTCACGCCGGCGGCTTTCAGCGCTTCAACATCGGCGATGGGAATGCCGTGGATGCGTTCCATCACCAGCACGGATTTGCTGGTGTAATCCCAGTCGATGAACGGGATGTAAATCAGCGGCGAGTTTTCAAAATTGCGGCGTAATTGGCTGGCGTTGGCGGCTTCCCGCTGCAGGTCCAGCTCGTCGTGGATGGTGGCGTCGTAATCGGCAACCACCTCGACCGGGTGCAGGCGTTTGCCTTCGGACCAGTACTTTTCCAGCAAACCGGCCATCATGTACATCAGCGCCAGGTCTTGGCGTATCACTTTTTCGATGCCCGGCCGCAGCACTTTAACCACCACTTTCTGGCCATCGCGCAGTGTCGCAGGATGAACTTGAGCCACCGAAGCGGAGGCCATCGGATCGGCGCCGAATTCGGCAAAGAGTTCCGATACGGGCGCCCCTAGAGAGCTTTCGATGATGCCCCGGGCTTGGTCGCTGGGGAATGGCGGCACTCGGTCCTGCAGCTGTTTCAGGGATTCGGCCATGTCGTCTGGCAGTAAATCCCGACGGGTAGAGAGGATCTGTCCAAACTTGACGAACACCGGCCCGAGTTCTTCAAGCGCCAACCGCAAACGATCGCCGCGGCTCAGTTTGGGCTGAGGAAACAGGTGCCAGGGGGCCAGCAGGAAGAATATCTTCAAAGGCGCCGGCAGTTCCGCCAGAGGCAGAAAGGTGTCGAGCCGGTAACGGCAAAATACCCAGGCAATTCGGAACAGGCGTTGCAGGCGTGTCACAGGTTCTCCGTATCGGTATCGCTACCAGACAGTTCCAGTTGGTTCAGGCGGGCTTCCAGACGTTCGGCGCGCAGGTTGAGCTCGTCGATGTCCGCAAAAGTGGCTTCCAGTTCGCGGCGCCCGGGCAGGGCACGGCTTTCTTCGTGCAGGTATTCTTCGATGTTGGCGTTCATGGTGTTGAACGCGTTGCGGCTCCATTGCACGGCGTTGCGGATGCTTCTGCCCAGGAAGTGGGCAGGCACGTCGCCAATGTGCCGGGCCATCGCCGCTTCCCAATCGGGTTCGAGTTGGTCCATTGCTCGTTGCAGTTGATGCGCCAAGGCGGTGTCACCGGCCACCCGAAGCCGCTCGTCTGCGAATACCCGATCGTCGCCCAACGCCAGTGCGGCAAAAGCAACCGGTTTGCCGGAAATGCTGAGCACGGCCTGGTCGTCCGGCTGGCTGCGCACCTGCACCTGGTCACCGACCCGGGCCAAGGTCCAGCTGGTGGCGAACGGGGCGGTGATGTTGAATTGCACGGGCCCTACCAAAGCCTTCAGCAATGCATCACGACCGCTTGGGTCCAAAGCCAGCGCCCGGTTCAAGGCCGTCTCGACAATGGCGCTGGCCGCAGACAACAGCGTGGGGCCGGGAAACATCAGGGTTTGATCCCTACGTGCAGCGCGACAATGCCGCCGGTCATGTTGTAGTACTTGCAGTTCACCAGGCCGGCGTCTTCCATCATGCCCTTCAAGGTCTCTTGATCCGGGTGCATGCGGATGGACTCCGCCAGATATTTGTAGCTTTCGCTGTCGCCAGCAAACAACTGCCCCATCAGCGGCAGCGCGCTGAATGAGTAGGTATCGTAGGCTTTGCTCAGCAGAGGGTTGGTGGGTTTGGAGAACTCCAACACCATCAGTTTGCCGCCCGGCTTCAGGGTACGGGTCATGTCGCGCAAAGCCTGATCTTTATCGGTGACGTTGCGCAGACCGAAGGCGATGGACACGGCGTTGAAACTGTTGTCCGGGAACGGCAGGTGTTCGGCATCGGCCTGAACGTACTCGATGTTGCCGGCGTAACCGCGATCGGTCAGACGGCTGCGTCCCACTTGCAGCATGGACGCGTTGATGTCGGCCAGAACCACTTTGCCTGAAGGCCCTACCAAATCGGAGAACTTCATGGTCAGGTCGCCGGTACCGCCGGCAATGTCGAGCACCTGATGGCCGGGGCGAACGCCGCTCAGCTCAATGGTGAATCGCTTCCACAAGCGGTGGATGCCCATCGACATCAAGTCGTTCATGAGGTCGTACTTGCCCGCGACGCTGTGGAAAACCTCGGCCACCTGGCTTGCTTTCTGGCTCTTCGGCACGTTCCGGAAACCGAAATGTGTCACTTCGTCCTGGCTGTTGCCGGGGGTGCCTGGCGTTTGCTGCTCGCTCATGGGAGATGGTCCTGTCAGAAACTGAATGCTGTATTCTAACCGTTGAGGTGTTGGCTACAAGTTTATTACCGGCTTACACTGTAAAACCGTTTCCAAATAGCTGAGAAAACTGATTCATGTCTGTTATCGATATCCACCGTGCCCATGAACTGGACAAAGAACACGCTCGCGAGGCGGCCGAAACTCTGGCCAAAGACCTGTCGCAGAAATTTGATCTGAACTATCTGTGGGAAGGCGATCAGCTCAAGTTCAAGCGCAGTGGCGTGAAAGGCCAGCTCAACATTGCGGAATCTGATCTGCACATTCGTCTGGAGTTGGGGCTGATGCTGCGTCCGTTCAAGTCTCGCATCGAGCAGGAAATTCATACCCAGCTGGACCAGATCACCAAAGCGTAAGCCGCCTTACAGGTCGCCCGATAGCGAGAAAGGCTCCGGGTGGCCTGCCAGTACGTTTTCCATTACCCGTTGCTCACGGCTGATCAATCGCGCAATCAGCACGTCCACTTTGTCCATTTTCCGGAACGCCGTGTAGCCACGGTGTATAAACCCGTGAAGATCCGCCAGCTCGGCGCGTTCCGCGGCGCCCCGGGTCATCGACAGCAGCCAGCCTAAGCTGCGGTTACGCACGTATCGATCCATTTGCTGACCGGTGATGGCAACCAGTTCCAGCTGACGTTTGCGAATCTCTAGCTGGCCGCTGGCTCGGTAGCCTTCACACCAGTCTTCGGCGGTGATGTTCGAGGTGCTTCGGTCATTCTGTTGGAACCACTCGGCCAACTCTAGGTCGAGGCTTTGGGTGACCAGATTCAGTTCCACCAACCCTGAAAAGGTCCCCAGTAGGTGGTCGGGCAGCCACTTCACCATTTTCGGGAAAATCCGGTCTACGTTGTCATCGCGGCGGGTCATGCCGGCCGGTGCGTAAAGGTCAGACAGCAGAAATTCCAGCCCGGTGTGGTAGCCCGGATGTTGATATAGGTCCTGGTGAGTGGTTTTCAGGCGTTCGGCTTGCCAATCTGCAAGTTTACGAGTGTCTTCTTGCTGCGGATGATTGGCTTTGAGTTGGCGGAAATCGTGGTATTCGAGCAGTAAGCGTTTAAGCCTGTGCGCATTTTCCGTATGCACTTCGGTTGTGATCAGGCGGTCACGATACATGCCAGAGCTCCACTAAGCTGAACTTGAAAGCGTTCAGTTTAGCGAAGCCATGGCGTGGGTGCACCCGCGGTGTGCGGGCGAAGGTCAGGCTTGGGCCGTGTTGGGGAGCGACTCGAAGTCCGGAAGCCATTCGACGCTGTCGAGGGTAACGAAGTGGCTTGGTGCTTCGGTTTCGATAATGCGCATGGTCGTGGGGCTGGTTTTTGCGCTGGCCAGCATAGCCGTGCGGTCGAGAACGCGGTCGGTGGCCGGGATCAGGAAGGTTCCATAACGAATGTGCTGATACACCGAGCAATCGGTACGTTCCATCCATTCCATGATGTCTTCAATGTTGCGCACGATGGTCAGGTGATCTTTGGTGGCGCAGAACAGTTTGCTCAGGAGTTGGCGTTTTCGTGGGTTCATCTTGCCAAAAAACGTCTGGCCGTAGGCCGACTGCGGAGCGCTGTTGATCAATCGAATGATCCAGGGCCACATGCCGTGGCTGACAGGTTCGAGCAGGGTTGTAACCAGCGCGTGCAGTTTGCCTTGTGGTAGAACCGGGGCTTCCAGAACGACTTCCACATCTTCGTACCGTTCGGGCCACTGGCGAATGGCTTCCAGAATGACTGCGCCACCCCGGGAATGGCCATGCACTCGAACATTTCGGGTAGACGGCAGATTCTGCAGAGCCTGGTTCAGAATGCAGGCATCGTATTCGATGGTGCCTTCCAAGTATTTGATCGGAACTTCCCACTCCGCCTGCTCAGGTGTCACGCCGTTGACCGGGATGTGGTAATTGCTGCAGGTGAGCAGAATCAGCTCCGTTGTGGGGGCATCGTAGGTCTGGGTGAAGTAACAATGGTTTTCCAGAAAGCCGTGCACGCCGATAACCGTGTGCTCTGCCGCACCGCTGTGGTTGCGAGTGGATACCGCACCTTTACCGACGGTGTAGACCCGGCCCGAGAACATCTCGGAGTAGGCGATGTCGATCGGCTTGATCAGCTTGCGGATGTGACTGGCTTTCATAGTTTGCTTCTCCCGGCACAGCTACTTGTTATTGGGGGATTCGTAGCTTGTGTTCCAGTTGTATCGCGATTGTTCTATTTGTGGAGTGGCACGGTTGCCCGCACAAATAACGATTTTAGGCCAAGCACTTGCTCGGTTGTCGTTTGTATAACAATCGCACTAAGCGATATCTTCAGTATAGAGTCAAACCGAAGAGTAACGTAACTTTTTGTAATTATGAGGGGTGGTTAGTATATGGAGACGGTACCCTGACTCTGGCACAATGCAGGACACTCAATAATAAGACAGCCATCGGGGAACTTCAGGTTTGAGCCAAGAGCAATCGCATCTAATGCTGCCTTCGGATTCGGCCTGGCTGGCTTTGGAACAGCCGGATAACCCCATGACCATCACTGTCATGCTTCGGGTTGAAGGCCTGACGGCAGCCCGCTTTCGGGAGTTTCTGAACGTTTATTGGGTCGCTTGGGAGCGTTTTCGATACCGCCCGGTGTGGCGAACCCCTGCTTGGTATTGGCAGGAAGACCGCACGTTCAATCCCGCTCGCCATCTGGACATTGTTCAGGACCCGTTCGATCCGGCCCAGTTAAGGCACTGGGTGGCCGAACGTTTAAACGACCCTTTACCTTTTTATCGTCCGCTCTGGAAGTTTTGGCTGGCGCCCAACGCCGAGGGTGGGGCAGCGCTGTTGTTGCGGATTCATCATTGTTACGCCGATGGCCTGTCACTTTTAGGTGTCTTCGATCAGTTGTGTCCATCTTCACCTCGACAATACCCGGCCCTATACGGCGCTCCGGAAGTGCCAAAGCTTGGTCAATGGACGGAAACCGCACAGCAGTGGCTGGGTTCGATGCTGGCTCAGCTAGGTGCTACAGCTGCTTCCCGTTCGAGTGGGAGTTCTGGCTCGGCGCAAAAACAGGTGGGCAAGGCGGTACAGAGTGGTGCACGTTTGGTGCATAAGATCAGTGAATTTCTGATCGAGGAAGAAGAAACCCCGTCGGACCTTAAACAACCGCTGCTTGGACGTCGAAGCTGCAGTTGGTCGGCACCGGTTGAATTGGAACGCTTCCGAAAGATCGCGAAAAGCACCCATACCACCATTAACGATGTGTTATTGGCCTGTGTGGCTGCCGCTGTTCGCCCCAAGCTTGGCTTGACGCCGGAACAACTGAACGATGCGGTGATGCATGCGGCGGTGCCTGTGGATATTCGCGTTCAGATGCCCAAAGGCATCAAACCGGAGGACGGTGAACTCGGTAATTGCTTTGGTACAGTCTTCGTACCTTTGCCGGTGGACGGGGAGAGCGCGCTGGAGCGCTTGTTCCGCGTGAAGCATGAAACCCGAAAGCTCAAAAAAAGCATTCAACCGGGCCTCGCCTGGGGGCTAACGGCTTGCGCACCGTTATTGCCGGAAGTTGGAAGAAAACCTCTGGCGGATTTGTTTTTTCGTAAAGCGTCTGCCGTGGTATCCAACGTCCACGGCACGCCTGAAACTCGATACCTCGCCGGTTGCGCGATTAAAGAGCAGATGTTTTGGGTGCCCCAGGCCGGCGATATCGGTTTGGGTGTGAGCGTGGTCAGTTATGCGGGTCAGGTGCAGTTTGGTGTGGTGGCCGATGAAGCCGTTTTGGCAGCGCCTGATGCTTTTTTAGAGGATTGTTTGTCTGAACTGGAGCAGTTTTCCAGTGAGTCGTAAGTCGAAAGTTCCATATTTAGTGCCTCCCAAATAAGCAGGCAACCTGCTCTCACGAACAATGTTTTCCCACTTTCCATTCCCTGACTATGGTCCTCAGGCGCGCAAATGTGCCTGGGGCTGTTGTTCTGTTCAATGGCTCCTGATCCCAGATTTCAAACAATAACCGGGGGATGTATGAACAATAAGATGAGAAAGTCAGGGTTGTTACTTGCGGTAGCCGTAGTGATGGGAGGGAGCGCAGGGGCTCAGGCCGCCGTTGAGATCTACAATCAGGATGGAACCGCTTTTTCCGCGGATGGTTATTTCAATGCTTTTTATGTGAATCGTGATGACAAGGTCGGCGATGTTCGCAATTCCGACGTCAAAATGGGTTTTCTGCCCAACACCATCGGCTTCAACTTCAGTAAAGAAGTAGGGGATTTGACTCTTGGTGGCCGCTCTTCATTCTGGAGCACCATTAATGACAGTTTGCAGTCGCCTACCGACACCAGTATTGACGTGCGCCAGCTCTACGCCACGGTCGACGGTGACTTTGGTCAGGTGCTGATCGGTAAGGATTTCGGGTTGTATGCCCGTTCCAACATTTTCCTTGATGAATTACTGATGGGGTTTGGCTCTCCCGGCGCGGCGACGGGGGTCTCCTTCGGTAATATCCGCACCGGTTATCCCTATCCAAACCCTTCGGCGCAGATTACCTATCGGTCACCGGACTTGGGTGGCCTGAAGGTGGCTGCGGGTATCTTTGAACCGGCCAATACAACCGGCGTGGGCTCTGAACAATCGCTTCCTCGTTTTGAAGCAGAGGTTACCTACAGTGTTGATGTTGAAGGGCTGGCTCTGACCGGCTGGTTAAATGGTCGCCACCAGAGCTCAGAGAATGCTACAACGGAAATTGACAGTAAGGGCGTCGGTTATGGTCTAAAAGCAGCGGTAGCGGGTTTCTCGTTGACTGCGTCCGGTTTTAAATCGGAAGGGGATGTGCCGGTGTTGATCAGCGACTCTGTTCTGGCGTCAGAAGACGATGCGGATGGTTACTTGCTACAGGGTTCTTACTCTCTGGGTGCGAACCGGTTTGTGGTGTCTTATGGCGAAACAGATTCGGAACAGGGCGATTTTGACACCGAGAACACCTCGTTTGCGGTGTTCCACGACGTCAACAGCAACTTCAAACTGGTGGCCGAGTACAACCTGTTTGAGCAGAAAACCAAGTCATCGGATGTCACTGTCGTCGATACTGACACCCTGGCTGTGGGCGCGATTGTAACCTTCTAATCTGCCCGGCCGGTGCCCGTTCTGGCACCGGCACCCGCCTGTTATTCCGACTAAAGTGCCGGTTTTCTTGTGCCGAAATTAGGCTGTGTCACCGGCCATTGATTTATGAGGTTAATAATCAATGGGTTATCACCGTTTTGGCGAGCCAATAAAAAGCACTGAAGTCGAATTCCTCTGTTCTGACAACGGAGTAGAATCGGAGCAATCTCCCCGTTGCCCAAGGGCCCTTTCAATGCACGCAGACAATCAGGAACCGGCGGTCCGAACCGCCAGCGTTAGCATTCGGGAACCAGAACTTGCCGCTGCGCACCTTGCCGAGCAGCTTCAGCATGAAAACCTCGGATGCGTGCTGTTCTTTTGCTCTGTTGAATTTGACCTGGAACGCCTTGGGCCTGCGATTCAAGCGGCGTTTCCTAATGCGCGAGTCTACGGCTGTACGTCTGCGGGAGAGATCACCGAGCAGGGGTATGACCGGGGTTGCATCAGCGCGCTGGGGTTTGATGCCCGCTACTTTGCCATTGACTGCGCGCTGATCGATGAATTTGACGGCTTCACGCTGCAGAACGCACAGAGTGTGATTGACCGGTTGCTTAATACTTGTCGTGACGCCCGCTTGGCGCCCGTTAAAGGCAATACCTTCGCGATAACCATGCTTGATGGCCTTTCGAGTCGGGAAGAGCTTGTTCTGGCAACCCTGAATGCGGCTTTGGGTTCGATACCCCAGTTCGGTGGTTCTGCCGGAGACGATGAGCGCCTGGCCGGTACCCATGTCTTTTTCGACGGGCGCTTTCACAGCAGTGCGGCGACGGTGATGCTGGTGAATACACCGCTGGATTTTCGAGTGTTTTCGACGCACCACATGCAGGAACAGGCGGATAAGCTTGTGGTAACCCGAGCTTGTCCAGAGACGCGTACCGTCTTTGAGTTGAACGCGGAGCCTGCTGCAGAGGTATACGCCCGCACTGTCAGTGTTCCCGTTGCCCAACTGGACCGGGAGGTTTTTGCTTTGCAGCCCTTGGGGGTAAAAGTCGGGGGTAATTATTTTGTCCGTTCGATACAGCGGGTGAACCCTGATGGCAGTCTCACGTTTTATTGTGCGGTTGAGACCGGCATTGTGATGACTGCTATGAATCCGGGGTCTTTGCTTGAGAGTGTGCGGGCGCAGCTTGATGCCTCCGAGCGGGTGGTCGGTAAGCCTTTGGTGACTCTTGCCTGTGATTGTTTTTTACGGCGTTTGGAAGCCGAGCTGACCGAGCAATCGGATGCCGTCTCGGCGTTTCTGAGGGAACATAAGGTGGTCGGTTTTAACTCCTACGGGGAGCAGTTCAACGGAATGCACATAAACCAGACTTTTACGGGGGTGGTCATTGGTCAGCCTGACTTCCCCGGCTAGTATGAACGGGCAGCCCCTGCCGGATGATAAAGACCGCCGGATTGCGGAGTTGGAAGCGGAGAATCAGCGGCTCCGAAGTATCCGAGATGCCCTGATTGTTCGCGTGGAATCCGGTGCCGGACATAAGCCTGCGCCCTATGCGGCGTTTGAACATTCGGTCATTCTTGCCGAGCAGGTACGGGAACGCACCGAAGCCCTGAACCTGGCCATGGATGAGCTTAAAGCGAGTCATAAAGCGCTGAGCCGGGCTCGGGAAGAGGATGAAACCTCGAGGCAGCGGCTGAGCGATGCCATTGAGAACATCGCTGATGGCTTCGTACTGTTTGACTGTGATCATCGTCTGATTCAAACCAACAGCCGTTTCCGGAGCTACTGGCGCCATGCCCGCGTGTCGGTGCCGAAAGCGGGTACCCATATCGATGCGGTAAAAGCTCTTGCCGAGAGTTCCGGTTTGATTGTGGAAGAGCATCGTCAGGAGGATGTTGAGGGGGTACTTTTCCTACTCTCCAATGGTCGCTGGGTGCAGATGACCGAACGAGCTACCCGTGAGGGGGGCTTGGTGGTGTTGTACTCTGACATTACCGACGTCAAGAACAGTGAAATGGCCCGTCGCATCAAGGCGCTGGAAGAAAGCGAGCGCTGGATCCGGGTCGTCACCGACCATGTGCCGGCGTTGATTGCCTATGTAGGGGCAGACCTCACCGTCCAGTTCTGCAACAAGGTTTATCAGGCCTGGTATGGCCGTAATGGTGTGTCACCACTGGGCAAGCGTCTGGAGCAAGTGCATTCCGATGAGTTCTACCAGCGTCTGCTGCCCCAGATACTGGAAGTACTGGACGGGCACAGTGTGAACTTTGAGTTCGAGGAAACCGGCGAGCATGGTG
>Ga0208435_100487_pt1 | contig 11256 bp, 9 predicted proteins | sample 24_taG_FD_184097 | JGI IMG/M metagenome (GOLD analysis project Ga0208435, IMG submission 184097) | Marine viral communities from Cariaco Basin, Caribbean Sea - 24_WHOI_OMZ (SPAdes) (version 2) | ecosystem: Environmental > Aquatic > Marine > Oceanic | place: Caribbean Sea: Cariaco Basin | collected...
TGCGCCAAACCGCGCTGATTGTTCTACTCGCTCATTGCGGTAGCTTTGTCCCAGCAGCGCGTGCACATATTGGTGATATCGACCGTATCTTTACCCGTATTGGCTCAGCTGATGATTTGGCGGGCGGTAAATCTACCTTTATGGTAGAGATGATTGAAACGGCTAATATTCTCAATCAAGCGACCAATAAATCGCTGGTACTGATGGATGAAGTCGGCCGCGGCACCGCCACCACTGATGGTTTGGCAATCGCTCATGCCTGTGTCAACCGTCTAGTCGATATTGGCTGCCTGACGTTATTTGCCACTCATTATTTTGAGCTGACGCAATTGGGACAGACAAGTGACGAGATTCGTAACGTCCACGTCGCCGCCAGTGAAGTCGACGGTCAGCTACTCCTCCTTCATCAGATCTGTGAGGGCGCTGCAAGTTCTAGCTTTGGATTGCACGTAGCCAAAATGGCAGGGATTCCCACTCAAGTGTTAAATGACGCCAAACGTTACTTAATAGACAATCTAAAAGCAGAAAATGAAAAAACTATTGATGATAAAAATGACTTAGCTAAGTCAGTAACGGATAAACAGCGAGAGTCTAATAACGATGTTGTTCTGGAACCACAAAGTAGTTACGCGATACAATCACCAAATACAGCGGGTAATCTAAAGCAAAATCAGTTATTTAGCATAGAAGACGAACTAAGCGCCATTGATCCTGATAGCCTGACTCCCAAACAAGCGCATGATTTGATCTATCATTTGAAGAAAATCATTAGTCATTAAAGGGAATTGTCAATTAGCCGTAAAGGCGCTAAAATACGCTTTATTTTCGACTATTCTATTTAGCCAAAAGCCAAATCAATAACAGGTAGACATTACTATGACCTTTGTCGTTACAGATAACTGCATTCTTTGCAAATACACCGACTGTGTAGAAGTCTGTCCTGTGGACTGCTTTTATGAAGGCCCAAACTTCCTTGTCATCGATCCTGATGAGTGCATCGACTGCGCGCTATGCGAGCCTGAATGTCCCGCCAATGCCATCTTCTCAGAAGATGAAGTACCAAAAGGACAAGAGATGTTCACCCAGCTAAACGAAGAGCTGGCACAAAAATGGCCAAACATCACAGAGATGAAAGGTCAATTGCCAGAAGCTGAGAAGTGGGATGGTGTGGAAGGTAAGATTCAGTATTTAGAGAAGTAGGCAACAACTGATACTTTGGATACTCTGTAGGCTTGGCTTTTGGCTCAGCCTTTTTATTTATAACCAAACTCCAATTCGTATCTCGTAAGCTGTGGCTTTAGCCCAGCATTTTAACCTTGCATGATTTGAACTGGGCTAAAAGCCCAGCCTACGCTAGCTATCAATTTGGGAAATAATAAGAACTGGCACAATTTATGCAGGATATAAATTAGCTTACTAAGCTCTCACTAGATTGAAAAAACTTAATGGAGAATGTTATGAATGTTCAAAAAGGCTTTACCCTTATCGAATTAATGATTGTCGTAGCAATTATCGGTATCTTGGCTGCGATCGCGATTCCTGCCTATTCAGATTACACTAAAAAATCTTCTGAAGCTGCATGTTTAGCAGAAATGAAAGGCTATGCAAATAAGATATTCTTAGTTAAGAATGATGCATCTGGAGCTGCTGCTACTATTGCGAAAGCTTCATATCCTGCAAAAGCTTGTGCAAGTAATGATATTGCTGATGGTGCTGCTCCTGATAGCATTTCAGGCGCTATTAATAAGCCTATCGCTTCCGCTAAACCGAACATAAACTGCACAATGGGTGAAATTATTTCATGTGAAGCTGGTGCTTAATTTATAATAATAGTCTAATAATGAAAAACGCATCTCCAATGATGCGTTTTTTATTATATTCATTTCCACCTCAGTATAACCATAACTATATCAATCTCCGTTGATACCACACTTTTTATCACCCCCTTTAGTACGGCATTTAACTTCCTGATAATCTAAGCTAATTGCGCCATCATTCTTCATTCGTTTGGTAGGTATGGGCGTGGCAGTAATCACCCACTCGGAAGTTAACGGACTCGGCGTAATAGCAACGAATTGTAACTTCAACTGACATTTTTTGTCAGTTTATATAAGTATCTATTATTTAGTGCCATTCATTGCCAGTGCCACAAGCACTATCACGGCATTTAAGACCTTGATGGTTCAAGGTCAATGCTCCATCGCCTGTCATACGCGTTCCATTAATGGGATTTGCCGTTATTGTCCACTCTGAGGTGAGCGGATTTGGGCTAAATGATATGGTATATAGTGCGGTTCCCTCTTGAGGATAACTGCCACCCAAACCTGTAATCAGATCATTACTATAGCGTCCCTGAACCAACTTACGACTTTCGATCTCAGTTGCAATATTTTGCATCTCGGTCATCGTATCGGCTCGAACGCCTCTTTCTACATAACCCTGATAGCTGGGGTAAGCGATAGCAGAAATGATACCGATGATAGCGACCACTATCATGAGCTCTATAAGTGTGAAGCCTTGAGAGGATAACTGTAACTGCTCTGCTCTATTAGATACAATCAACATCACCACTCTCCCTGACCATCACCACAGTCTGCTTTTTTTATATCAATCTTATTAATATTTTGACAGCGTATACCCGTACTAGATAGCATAAAGTAGTTGGCGCTTTTAGTAACACCTGAATTTTTTGGCTCCGCAAGCATCTTCCATGTTCGGCCAGTGACATTATCCACACCAGTACCAAGAGGTACTAAAGACTGACCGGTTTTATTACCATCAACCAATGTAATCTTATAGCGATAGTTTGCCTCTATGCTACCACTTGGTACATAAATAACCGTAGTACCAGTATCATATCCATACGTTACCACATTGGTATTACTCACTTTCTTCGGTTGAAAGCCTTTATAGGTCAGTGCCGACGCACGCCAGCGCTCAAGCTCAAGCTGCAGTTGCTGCATCTTAGCTTGCGTCTCACGCTCAGCATTGACGACGATATAGCGCCGATAGCTTGGAATAGCGATGGCCGCTAGAATACCAATAATAAAAACGACTATCATGAGTTCAATAAGCGTAAAGCCGCGATTATGGCTGGTATAACTTAAGCGATCAGTAGCTAATTTAGACAGATTATGCATATCACTCTCCTCTCCTAGTCGGGAGATTTCTCATACCAGCGCTGAGGATAGAGTTTATAGCCACTATCATTCCCAAAGATACCTCCAGAGCCCATGCCTCCTTTTTCCGATGGTGTACCACTACCATTAGTCGTATGGGGTAGCACGTTAGGACCGCTGGCACTTGAGTCTCTAGCATCATATCCAGTACGGTTATCAGAAACCACTTGCTCTGCAAAAGTCTGATTACCTATTAATACCTGAACATTGGCAAAGTCCTTACTAAATGCACCTAGTGCTAACTCTTGTATGCCTTTACCTGCTCGAACGAAACCACCGGTACCATTCTTAGAGCTAGAATCCTCACAAATACCCCAAGGCAAACAGTATAGCTGACGCTCTGAGCCACCTACCACTTGCGCCGAGCAAGTATTGATCGTCGTATCATATTGCATCTCTGGGCTATAGGCAGTCATATAATAGATACCACCCATTGCAAGCCCCGTCCCCATACTCTTAACATGTTTGATATTAGAGTAACCATCGAAATAAGTTAAGGGATAACTCCAACCTGAGAACACCCCGGTTTGTATGGCATTTATGACATTGGCTTTAGTACTAGCTGGCGCTTTTGAACCAGCAGGAGTGGAAGGAGCGGGAATTTTTACGTTATCAAAAGGTAACGATGCCAACTGATCGAGTGTCAAATTATCGACTTTGAGAGCAAATTCATCACTATATAAATTTCCACTGACAATGTCTTTATCTATGATACCAAACAGTCGATTAGCTTCTGATAGATCACGATTACGTGATAGTGGACTACTGCGATCACCTGAAGCAACATTAACCACAGCTATGCGTTTGCCACTACCATCTTCAGAGTTAAAGAAGCTTACTGAAGGTTGCGCATAGAATCGATATTGCAAACCTTTTCCCACTAGTGTTTTAGATAAGACATCGCTATCCGTATCACCACTAGCATTGAGGACCCTACTGACTCGGCGTACAAAAGTGCTGACACTACTACCATTTTGTAAATCCACGCGATAGAGCTGCCCACCCAAATCACCAAAGTATAAATGATCAATAAGTCCATCATTATCACGATCTAGCGTCGTAATCTCACTGACGATGCTATGCTTCATAGTCGATTCTTTTATATTTTTGCTACTAGCATCACTTCCTGAGATCGAGACGATGAGCTCTCCGGTGTTAGCATCTGCAATATAGACAGCATTGCCCTTTGTCTGAGCAATGTCGCAGTTGGTTAGCTTGTTAACGGATGAGTTTAGTTTGAAAGTAGGGTCTTCATAGCACTTATCATAACCACCACCAAAGATAAGCACCTCTTTAATATCGTTGCGACCAGAACCAAGTTTTATCTTGCCCACTACAGGTTTAGACATAATCATACCTATTCTGTCATAACCAGTCGTTTGATTATTAATAGTAAATAGCTTGTTCGGGTTAGGAGTTAAGCTGTTGATAGAACCTATATCTAATCCATATAAACCTACACCTCCTTTACCTAAACCGCCATATATTTTCATACTGCTTGCCGTTACTTTACCACTACCATCATTATTGAATTTATAATCATATTTCCCTGATGTCGTCCATGGAGCGTCAACACCGAATAGCGGTGGCATATCCCTTGCTATATCAGTACTTACCGCATTTTCTTTAAGCGCTCTTAGCTTCGCCTGATTGGTAATAAATTGTTTGGGAATAAAAGCCAAACTCTCCTGTCCAGTGTCAGATTTAGCTATATGTAATGCGCCTTCCATAGAGCCAAACATAATATAATCATCTCGCTCACTCTCATTAGTGGAAATTTGTCCTGCATCTGCATCTATCGTATCCGGATCAGCATCGATATTCTTTTCAGGTGAATTGATATTGCCACCATAGCTGACAAGTGTAGGCTCTGAATGCAATACACCGCCTAATACTTTAACTTCGCCGCTAGGGGTAGTGATAAGGTTTTCAAGCTCAGTCTCTTGAGAGGCAGCTGACTTTACCTTATTGATTAACGTCGTATTAATATTTATGTCATAACCTAAAAAATTGAGTAGATACAGTTTCTCTTCAACGCCGTAAGTACTATCTAAGTCTTTAAACCCATCTAGTTTACCATTCAAAACTGATACTTTTATTAAACCAGCTCCACTCTCCAAATAAACTGAACGAGTCGAATTATTATCTGCAGTGGGAGATTTAAGCTGAGCATAAAAGCCACCTGCTGTTATTCGATCGTTAGCATTCATGGTCTTGCCATCTTTGTCAACTGCTTGATAGTTCTTAGCACTCCATAGATCGCGTGCATTAGGATTCAAATCTGCAGGGAACTTCTTGCCGGTAGTATCTATTTTGCCATCTTTATCTATATTGACGTATAGCCGAGTATCCGCTTTACTTCCTGTTGCTGACTTTCCGTATAACGTTCCTTGATTGACTTCATATTTTTTAAGGTTACCGGGCCATACCAATAAACTACTATTTACTTTTGGCTCTAGCATTGGTAGATAAGCATAAGGCTGGATGTTTTGTGCGCTAAGTGGATCTTGAGGAATGGTAATCGTTCCAGAAGGAATACTGGCTAAGTCATTATCAAGCTTGGATATAAATGACAAGACGCTGTTTACAATGTCTTTGGAGTCTTTTGCATAGTAAAATCCGCCTTCACCAAAGCCGCCAACACCAGTAAAGCCAGGAAAACCTGTCTTATCGTCGCTAGATTCCATTCCTAAATTACATGAATTCTTGGCATCTTTATTTGTCAGAAGATCGCAGCGATAGTACTTCTTTTCATAGATAGTACCATCAGAAAGCGTTGATGAAATAGTTCTGTAGTTTCCAGAGGTATCAAAGATATTGAAGTCACTACCAAAACCTACCATGGCAGTTTTAATACCCTTATTGTTTAGCGCTTTAGCATATTCACCGATACAGTCCCATCGCGCTTCACCTCCAGCGGCAGTACCTATATTATCCATGGAGCTAGTATTACACTGGAAGCTATTATTACCCAGTGATGGGCGCATCATAGTTTGAGTAGAAGATGCCCCATTATTTGGCTGTCCATCTGTTAGCATGTATATACCGGTACCTGCACATTGTGAACTTTCTGGTTTTATATAGTTAGCACTGTTACGAATAATACCGTCGTTAGCAGTATTTAAGAAACCACTATGAGCAGAAGTGTCAGTAGTTGTGTGATTACCAAGTACATAAGCGCCCGCTTCTGCAAAAGCTCTTGCAATCGGCGTACCTCCATATGGATCTAATTCAGCGATATACTGTCGTAACTTATTTTTTTGAGCTTCTTTCAGAGGCTTGGCAGCGACCCCGATTTTTCCATATGTTCCACCATTATATCCATAGGCACCTGCGCCAACACTAATTTTATCATCCATTTTTGGGTTACGTAATAGCTTAAATACCGCAGCTTTGAGCGCACTTAATCTATCCAAACGCCAATTGGTTGGCATATCACCTGCAGTGATTTCAGCAGCAGTACGAGTATCTTGTACACTGCTATCAATACAATAGGTAATATCATAACTATATCCATCGTCTAAACGCGACGCATTGATAAAGTTATCTTTAAAGCCCGAAGGGTAGCCGCTGCCTACATAGCCACTTGGAGGAGCAATAGCATTATTGACAGTATTCTTATCAGAATTACTATAATAGCAAGGTTGATTATTATTGCCTTTTAAGTTGAGAGTTTGATAGTTGTATAATACGTTTTTAGGTTCAGTAACCGTATAATATTCTATAGATTCTCCATAACAGTAACCAGTAATTGCTCCAATATATGTACAAGTACGTCTACTTTTTTGGACTTCCACATTTTCTGTTACTGTTAATGGTGTTTTACTATAATTTGAACTACCATAATCTACCCAAAGGCTATCTATTCGTCCATAGTTATTTCTATAAAAATTACCCATACTGCCTGATTTATCTAGCATCAGCATGACTGTCGGCTGTGTCTCACCGACCGGCGGCTGATAAATTGATAGATCGCCTAAGGTATTGTAGCTTGCAACGCCCTTATCATTGTAGCTAACCGCCGCTTCGGCAGTATTAGTAGCTAAACTAATAGCAGACAATGCTAATACTAATGCCGATACTCTAAATGTTGTCCGAGGAGTACACGACGATACTGATGATGGGCTAAAGATTTTCATAGGGTACTCCTTGGAGTATGGGTCAAAGCAAGACAGCATCATACTTATTTAAGTGAATTCTTTACTTAGGCGTGCCGGAGGCAGAAATATTTAGTAATTTCTGACACTCTGCACTGATTGTATTGCTTGCAGTGCCTTTACCATAGTCTAGACACTTCTCTGGTTTTAGCAGGTTTTCTAATTTCACGTCTTCCACTAAGGTTTTCGCTGGTACGCCCTTACTGGCCAAACACTGTGTCAATGTTTGATCATAGTATTTTGTGACATCTTTACCATCTTTATCTTTTCCTGCATAGCCATAATCAGCAGCATTTTGATTGGGTTTTTTTAGGCAGTCCAAAATATCTCCTTCACTTGCTGTTGTCATTCCAGGAAGAAAGGAGGTACTAAATAGGCGAAAGTTGGGTGAGCTACTATTGACATTAGACGTAGTAATAGAACGCTGTGTCGGCACATACTCAAATGGCTCTGAAGCAACCATATCACTACTAGGTCTAGTAACTGCTACTTGCGTCATTACGTTATTACGAGCGCTGCTAAAGTCCTTAGCATTACTTACTCGGCAAAATCCGCCTGAATTTGTAGCACCTGTGACTAGTTTACTACCACCACTAGGATCTATCACTGTTGCCTCATTCATTCGAAAAAAATAGGCATCGCGTGGACGGTAGCAAAATACAATTTGATCGCCTCTATTCTCTTCTGCTCCTACATTCATAAAGTAGCCAAACATACCGGCAGAACTAAGCGCTATACTCTTTTGTAACGCAGCCTGTTTGTCACTTTTATCTATATTAAGTGTTTGCTCTATACTTTTATTACTATTGTCTGCAGTATTAAGCAACAAGACATCTGCTTGCTCACTTGTAGTTAGTCTCAAGTCAGTAGTGCTATTTCTTACTGCTATAGCACCTGCCAAAGTAATCAATATTAAAAACAATAGAACCACAATCAAGGCAACACCTTGCTGACTGCTTGGTACGGATGAGAGCTTTTTCATAGATTCACACCTTGTTTTAGAGACTCTATCTGGCATTTCGCAAAGCGATTTCATTTTGAAAAACAAAACGTAAATACTTTTTTTCTACATCCGTTGCATCAGCTTTCAATGTTATATTTTTACCAAAAACTGAAAACGTGTTATTCAGCTCAGATGTCTGAACCACATTATTAGAGCGTATGACGCCACCAATTTTTGCGGATATAATTTCAGGTCTCTTTACTAAATCTTTGTATTGTTTAACTGTATAGTAACGAATATTATTGTCATCTTTATCTTTTGTTCCTAACAAAATATCAAAATAATCGATATTCTGAATAATAACCTGACCTTTATCCCCAAAGTCTTTTATAAGATTTTTATTTAAAAACACAGTAGATAGCTTATCTGCTCGACCCTGATCTGCATATTTATCCATATCTTCAGTAATGTACTTACCTGCATCACAATATAAAGATAGTTGATTAGGTTTAGAAGAGTCTTGAGCATTAAGGTAATAACGCTCTATAATTATTTGACCATCAATGATCTTTTTGACTTTATTAAGACTAACCTCTCTTGGTCCCAACGCTAGATTTCCTTCACAATCATACATATCCTGCGGTGCTCTAAACTGAATGGTCAGCTGTCCGCTAGGAGTGTTGGTAGCTGTTTTGGCTGTCCATTGATCGTCTTTACCAACAGGTGTTACATCGCCTGTATTAGTCAATAATACTAAGGGTATAGTTTTACCACCAACTAACTTTATTCCTTTTAGATTACCCGTTTCTGTTAAAACTATACCTGAGCCTTCACTGGTATCATTGACCTCTCCCGCCAACCCTAAATTTGCCAAGCGGATATGATCTTCTATTATAGGTATACCAAACACATTTGAATCAATTAGACTTGATCCTGCATCTTGCAATGTAACTGATCTAACATTGGCCATATAAACTTGCATCACAGCTGCTGATATCAATAGCCCCAAAACTAGGGAAATCATCAGTTCTACCAAGGTAAAACCTTGCTGTATTTTTGATGGAGCATTAGCGGGCTTTATAGATATATACGAAGACGAAACTGACATTAGTATGCCTCCATAATGAAACACGAGGCGGCAGGCTTATAGCTTCCACTCGCATCAGTGCATGAAGCTTTTTCATCAACCATAGTTGGTTTGGTCTGGTTCCATGCCGCTATAATACATTGACGTTCGTTTACTCTGCTTGTATTTGGACAAATTTCTATATTTAAAATAATATCTTTGGAGCAAGCAGATTTTACGATAGCGCCAACATTGTAATTAACTACTTCATCTGAGGTACAGTTTGTAGTATTACATTTCTTTGCTGAAACAGCGTATTCGTTAGCCTTGGTACAATAGGATGCTATAAGATTCTCACTGCTACTACTCTTATAAATGTCGTTAATCTGCTTTCTATAAACTGAACTACTATCAGGCAATACACGCATACTCTCTGACAGGGTCTTTATTGCAGATAGCGATTGAGTACGCATGAGGCTTTCATCAGTAGCTTTAACAGCACTTAATTGCATTGCGCTGAATCCTAGAACAGCTACAGCTAATAGTAGCAAAGCTACCATCACTTCTACTAAACCCACACCTCTTTGAATGGAAAAAACATTCATCAGCATGTTCCTCTTATCTTGATCGCTATACCACCTATTTTGCTAACTTCAATCTGCCTAGAACTACCTTTAGAGCTAATATCACAGATAATGTATGTAGTAGTGTCAGCAGTTTTATTAGGATTAAATTGATTACTTGTGCTTGCTGACGTTATAGTAGTTTTTTTATCATACTTATAGCTTGCTATCGTAGAAATTACCTTTCCAGATACTATATTTTGAATCTTAATGACTTTACTATTATCATCATATTTTAAAGTTAAAGGCTGACGAAGAATACGACTCTCAGTCTTAGCTTCTTTTAACGCATTAGCCAGTGTAGCCGTCGTCGACTTTACACGCTGATTGGCAAGCTGGGTACTGATACTAGGGGCTGCGATACCGACAATAATAGCAAGCACGGCAATCGTTACCATCAGCTCAATCAGGGTAAATCCTGAGCTGCTCATTCGTAATTTTTGTGCTACTTTATTTGTAGATGCGTTCACATCAAATCCCTATCTATAGCTGTCACTATCTTTGATAAATCCTAGGTCTGTCATAGTAATAATTACCGTACCTAGCCCTTCTAAAATCTATTCTCAGCTTATTATTTTTTTAACTACATCCATTAAAATACATGCAATTTTTGTTCCAATAGAAACAATCGTCATACAGTAACGATACTTTTGTTCAATGTATTTTTTGATTTAAGCATTTAAAACGTGAACCATAGTCATGGCATTTTATTTAAACGATAAAAATCGAAATATGTAGGTAAAATGTGTCAATAATATAACGTTAAGGCAACATATTAGCAACATAATAGTTATTATAAATGAATAGAAACAATTTTTTGATAGGAACAGATTTTACAATTGACTGCCGTGCGCTAACGCATAGGCTGATAGGTGATATTGATGAGAGTTCTTAGAATTAATGACTGACAAGCCTGTAAATTGACCGCTTAAAGCATGACCTAATGCTTGTAGGCTCGCACCTGTAGTCGCGACATCATCAAATAATAATATGCGTTTAACCGGAGGGTTTTCGCTTAAAGCAAAGGCATTGTCTAAATTGCCTAAACGTTCAGCTCGTGTCAGCCCTTGTTGACTGATAGTATCATCGATACGTTCTACGCCTTGCCAAAGTGGAATGTGCCAATGCTTAGACAGTTGTACGGCTAAGATACTGACCGGGTCAAAACCTCGTTTAACTAAACGTTGCTCTGTCGTTGGCATCGCAACAATGACGCTATTGTCCTGATGACAGCCGTGTGGCCTAGGCAGTTGACGCAATACATGCAGTAATAACGGCAACTTGGTCA
>Ga0208435_100488_pt1 | contig 11252 bp, 10 predicted proteins | sample 24_taG_FD_184097 | JGI IMG/M metagenome (GOLD analysis project Ga0208435, IMG submission 184097) | Marine viral communities from Cariaco Basin, Caribbean Sea - 24_WHOI_OMZ (SPAdes) (version 2) | ecosystem: Environmental > Aquatic > Marine > Oceanic | place: Caribbean Sea: Cariaco Basin...
TGAAAGACCTGCTTCCTACGCCAGAGAAAATCTTAGAAAGCCGCACCTTAAAACTGTTCGCACCGCATCTGGCTGATCCACGATTATGGCACTTTAATCGACATAGCTTAAATAAAGCGGTCTATATCGGGGTGCTTAGTGCATTTTTCCCATTGCCAGGGCAGATGCTACTGGCTCTAGTTGGCTCATTAATTTTTCGTGCCAATGTTCCCATGGCACTCGGCTTGACTTGGATTACCAATCCACTCACGAGCTTGCCCATCTTTTATGCAGGCTATTATATCGGCGCCAAAATCCTTGACGTACCGATGATTAGTCTGCGGCTTATCGGCAGGATGATTGCTGATTTTAGCTTATGGGCACTATCAGATGGTGCAAATCCATTTATTACTTATCGCGGCACGGTATCGATTGCTGCTTTTTGCATAGGCTTGACGATCTTAGCGATTGTGACCAGCATCGTTTGTGGACTGGCATTTAAGGCGGTCTGGCGCTACAAAACCGTCGTGAGCTGGCAAAAACGTCAGCAAGAACCTTCTGATAAACCGCCTAAAACCTAATATATACTGCTGTTACCAAGTCATGGTAACCATAACGTAGCGAACCACCTTTTACTGCTAACCATTCACTAACGATAGCAATCTAGGTCACCATCTATCCTCGATTATTCTATGCTATGTCTCGATATCACCTTAAGCTGGCTATGACCTAAAAAACAAAAACCATTTTCTTTGTTGATACCAATCACTCTGCTTCTTTATTCTTTTCTATGGCCGCAAGGATGTTGTCCGTAAGGCTAGTGTCCATCACGAAAACTTCAACCACTTTTTCATCTTTAAGCAATGTATAGCGTTTGCCCGTTGCACTGTCTTGAGCTTTTAGATCATAATCAACGCCAGCCAAAGTAATGGCATCAAAAACGGGTGTTAACAGATCTATTTGTGCCTGTTTATCAATTGTCTCAAATAACGTCACATCCATATAGGATTTTAAAGGTTCATTGCCTTCTTCGGCACTGCCAAAAGCAGCGATTGGGTCGTCATCTCTATCCATAATAACAGTCCTTCTTTAATAAATTGGCGGGATTTTGCAGCCCCATTTTGCGTTTATTTTTATTAAAAACTTAGTGTCTGTTGAACATAATCTTGTCGTTCTAGGGTATATCCTCATTTAATAATGATGATAAAAGCAAGACAAATTGCCGTTAAACAAGAGAAATAATACAGATCATAGTGATATTAATCAGCAGTTCAGTTCAACGACGTTTGACAAATTTTAGCCCATGTAGATATCCATTGACTTAAATCAGGACACACCCTACTACTTAGCAACCATAACCATTTACGCTATTAAAAATAAAGCGTTAAAAAATGCAGCGTTAAAAAACATTTAATACTGCTCCCAATGACCATTACGTAGCAATAACTGACGATCCGCCAGCGCCGCGAGATTGCGATCATGTGTCACCATTAATAGTGCGGTTTGCATGGTATTTTGCAGCTCTGATAATAATCCAAACACGCTTTGCGCATTGTCATAGTCCAAATTACCAGTTGGCTCGTCTGCCAAAATGAGCGATGGCTTCGTAACCAAAGCACGGGCAATAGCCACACGCTGACGCTCGCCGCCCGATAGCTCACCAGGTCTATGCGCCAGACGGTGCTCAAGTCCGACACTTTCTAGTATCGCAATTGCTTGCTCTCTTGCTGAAGTCGTTGAGATCTCTGGTCGCATCAGTAACGGCATTGCAACGTTTTCAATGGCAGTAAATTCGGCTAATAAATGATGAAACTGATAAATAAATCCCAAATGCTTGTTACGCATGGCACCGCGCTCAGTTTCATTCATGCTATTTAACAATTGACCATGTAGCCAGACCTCGCCGCTGGTTGGCGTATCAAGACCACCAAGCAAGTGTAGCAAAGTGCTCTTGCCTGAACCACTGGTGCCAACGATGGCGATGCGCTCGCCAGCATGGACGGTCAAATCCAAGCCAGTCAGTACTTGCGTACTAACCGCCCCTTCATCATATATCTTGTTGATATTTTTCGCCTCTAAAATGGCAGACATGGCTTTTCCTTTATTCTATTTATACTGGTATTGATGCTTTATTCAGCGCTACAAATAATTTATCAGCCTAAACTTGCATTAAAATTAATTTTACCTAACAAGCATTGGTAATAACTTAAACTGTATATAAAAACTTAAGCGGCATATAAAATCATTTATTCATAACGCAACGTCTGTGCTGGCTGAATCTTAGCCGCTCGGCGTGCTGGATAAATAGTTGCCAAAAAGCTCAGTACGAAAGACGCACCTGTAATCAATACCACATCCAGTACACGCAACTCTGATGGCAAATAATTAACAAAATACGCATCAAACAAGTTCAAATTAAAGACTTGATTAATAAAGCCTAAAATATCACTCACTGTAAGCGCAAATATCACGCCCAGTATCGTACCAGCAATCGTACCAATCACACCGATGACCACACCTTGCACCATAAACACTTGGGTAATCAAACGAGGAGATGCACCAAAAGTTTTTAGAATCGCAATATCCGCTTTTTTGTCAGTTACGAGCATCACTAGACTTGAAACAATATTAAAAGCAGCCACTAGGATAATTAAAAATAGCAGCAAGCCGACCATGGCTTTTTCCATTTGAATTGCACCAAATAGGTTGCCATGTGTTTGTGTCCAATCATTAGGATACAATTGCTGAGGGGCAATAGCGGCAGCTTTTTCTGCTGCCATCGGCGCGGTAAAGATGTCATTAAGCTTCATACGCACACCCTGCGCGCCATCTGGCAGACGCAACAGTTTTGCCGCATCACCCATCGGGATAAATGCCATGAGGCTATCCACTTCTGGACTGATGGTAAAAATACCTGTCAAGGTAAAGCGCTTGAATCGTGGTATCACGCCAGCTGGTGAAGGCGATGCCTCTGGCAGCACTAGCGTCACTTTATCACCCAGTTGCAGACCTAGAGACTGTACCATCTCTTCACCTAGCACAATATTGAACTCACCACTTTGTAAAGTATCAATACTGCCTTGAACCATGTGTTCATTGATAATAGAGACATCTTTTTCGTATTCAGGATCGACACCAGTGACCATAATCCCTGCAACCTGACCGTTTGACGTCAACATCCCTTGCAGTTGAATAAAGGGCGCTACAGCTGCCACTTCAGGATCTTCTTTAATTTTATCAGCCAATTGCTTCCAATCACTGATAATCTCGGTGGAAACGACCGTTGCTTGCGGGACCATACCCAAAATACGGGTTTTTAACTCCCGATCAAAACCATTCATGACTGATAGCACCGTGATCAATACGGCAACCCCAAGAGTCAAACCAATCATCGAGATAAGCGAGATAAAGGAGATAAAACCATTACTACGCTCTGCTCGGGTGTATCGTAAGCCGATAAACAACGCTAAAGGACGAAACATATTCAAACTCTTTATCTTATCTACGTGCGACTTTATATATACTATAAAACGAGCAACAGCAAATGCATCTCACACCTGCACTTGCCATAGTCACATATAAATCGAACACAAAAACAGGGTTTCAGACGAGCCAAAGACAGCCGTCAAAAGGGAGGTAGTTTGACACAATTTGGCGGATATGTGCCAGTCATTAGCAAAAACTGGGCGTATTTTTTAATAAAAAACTGGCTTTTGTTACTATTTTTTATGAGGGGCTTGCTATTACTTGCGTCAATACCTATATATTGTATGCTAAGGACAATTGTCATTAACCATTCATTGTGGTTTGTTGACCCTTTACTGATGACAACGTTGCCAACTATCATAAATCTATCGTGTTAAATAGAGTCTTATGATAGCCAGCAATAGCCGTTTCAGGTCCAAACCTCACGCTGACTAATTTTGAGTATCTTCATGACCATTAATTATCAATATAAAAACGTCCAATCTCCCACCAAAATCACCATGACTGATGAGCAATCTGCAGGTCACGCCGATCATTGGCGTATTCTGACCGATGATATGAGTCATGACGTGCCAGAATGGCTACAAAAAATGATCGAAAAGGCGGCCATGCCTAAAGGTCTCAATAGCAATGTCAGCGCTCAAGACAGTTGCCTATTGCTGTCTGAAAATCAGCCTTGTCATATCAATCAAGTATTAGCCATGAAAAATGGCAAGCCTGAATGCTTTATCAATGCTTATCCTTGTGTCGATAGCCCGTATGGACTCAATTGTAAGATTGAGCGCATCATTGCCAATGACAATTCACACGATGCTGTATTACGCTTGCGTACCGCTGATGGCAGTATTATTTACGCCTTTGACCAGCTCTACACCACCAATCGCCATTTATATCAGCGAGACACGTCTTACTTTGTGAACTTTAGCGCTTGGGCACATGAGATTAAGCTAAGTGAGCAAAACGAAGTCATCATGGTTGAAGATCAAGAAGCGATCCGCTACCACCGTGCATTTAACGACATCGTTGCCGCCAATGATGGAAAAATACCCGATGATCTGCAAGAGCAAATCAAAGAATGGAAACCAGAGACCAAAGCGCAAATGGCGCCAGTTGAGATCAACTTAGGTCACATGTGTGCCTATCTATTCGGTGATACTTTGGGACAAGAAGATGAAGCATGGTGCCAAGGTCAGGTGCTCGGCAAGCAAGAAACAGTATTTAATGATAAATCCATTATTCTGTTTGATGTCGTGATACTACGCGAACAAGATGCCGATCCTTTCGTGATTCGTATCGGCGCGCTCAACACGCCAGAGACGGCTTCTATTAAAGTGCATGACTACGTACAAGCGAACGTCTGGCTACAAGCTGCCATCTATAAAGAAAATCAAAAAAGTGCAGCGCAGCAATCAAAAGCCAGTTAACTACTTTACGCGTCATCCGCTACTTTTAAGAATGATCATTAAATGTATCATCAAATAAAAAGCCCCTAATAAGCATTAGGGGCTTTTTGTCTTCTTACAATCGTCGGGATAAAACCCTACAAATATAAAATTAAGCCATGGTCGTCATTGATTTAATACGAGTATATAGCTCTTTTTGTTCAACACTTGGGCGTGCCGTTTGTACTGCCATCAGTTGTGACATATCGCCTTCAACGCGAATTTTACCACCCATAAAGGCACCCATAATTTCATTGGTATCGAAATCAGTGATAATTGATTGCAAGATACTGCGGTCAAGCAACAATGTGGTTGTCGCGGCGTCGTTCAAGCCGCGATGCAATAAACCGTTTGCAAAGTTCGCTTCGATGTCTTGCTCAGTGTCAGAGACTTTTAGATTGACGATCATATTCGCCAGTGCTGGCGGCAAATTTAGCTCGCCTGCCTCATTACCCATTTGCTCAACTTGCTCAAACCACTCATCTGTCAAAAAAACTGCCATATTATTGTCCTTAATTGATGTTATTTCAGGCTACCGTTGTTTGGCTCACTCGCCTGACTGGATATCAAGTGATAAAATAGTTGCTCATAATAGCAGTATGACAACTGCTATCATCACTTATATTTAGCCTCATTATAAGGGTCGACTTGCTGATAAGTAAAACTTATTTAGAGTGCTCATGCGGCCATTGTTACAAAAATGCTGCTGGTCATGATATCTAAGCGCAGTAATTACTGTCCATCTATCACCAAAATGTATTCCTAGAATCGTGATAAAATTGGGTATAAAATAGACAAATTGCATAGCTATAATAAGTTGCTTGCTAAGATTTTTACCAAAGAGTTTGTATTTTGCCGCATAGTTCTGATGATATTTGATTAGGATTGCGTTACAATACCCTTAAACAGAGTCGGGAGTTTTAACTAAACATTACGCAATCATGTTTTTTTGTCAGCCGCCGCTAGCATACGTCTATGGTCAGTACCTTTTTATGGCCCTATGGATATTGGTATCTATCTTCATTAGTACAGCATTTTTGGTAATAATTAAGATAAATACTTCACCTCTTTAGATGTTTGATGCTCAAAAACGGCGCACCTTCTTATTCACCTTAATGATTTATTAACAATCCTACTATCGACCAGCTGTGAGTGTCGTGCGTTTAAAACGCCTTTATGCCTCAATACCAGCTGATATAAAGCGAAAGCTTAGATTGATAATTAATAATATTATGGTGATAAGCGAGCCAAAAAACAGCATGTGCCGCGATTCTATTTTTATCTGACTATTACTTTTATGATGCAGATAGCGCGGAGAGTTAGTTAATTCTGTTGATAATTCGGGCTGTAAAGGAATCATCCAATGAGTTTACAAAACACAGCAGTCGCCCCAGTTGACCGTGAGTACGAAATTACTATCGTAAGATTCTTTACGATAATGGCCGTGGTATGGGGCATCGTCGGCATGAGTATTGGTGTGTTCATTGCTTCACAGTTAGCATGGCCATCACTTAACTTTGACATTCCATGGCTGACATTTAGTCGTTTAAGACCGCTACATACCAATGCGGTCATTTTTGCGTTCGGTGGCTCTGCCCTGTTCGCAACGTCTTACTATATTGTTCAGCGTACCTGTAAGACAAGGTTATTTGCGCCTTATTTAGCTTGGTTTACCTTTTGGGGTTGGCAAGCCGTTATCGTATCAGCGGTTATTACCCTACCTTTAGGTTTAACATCGACCAAGGAATACGCTGAGCTTGAGTGGCCAATCGATATTTTGATTGCCTTGGTATGGATCTCTTATGCCATTGTTTTCTTCGGTACGCTCATCAAACGTAAAACCTCACATATTTATGTGGCTAACTGGTTCTTTGCAGCCTTTATTATTACGATTGCATTACTGCATATCGTAAACAGCATGGCGATTCCTGTTAGCGCATTTAAGTCTTACTCGTTATTTGGCGGTGCAACTGATGCGATGGTGCAGTGGTGGTACGGACATAACGCGGTAGGTTTTTATCTAACGGCAGCTTTCTTAGGAATGATGTATTACTTCGTTCCAGTACAGATTGGTCGTCCTATTTATTCTTACCGTTTGTCTATCGTTCACTTTTGGGCACTTATTGCGTCATATATGTGGGCTGGTGGTCACCATTTGCATTATTCAGCGCTTCCAGATTGGACGCAGTCTCTAGCAATGGTATTCTCAATCATCCTGTTTGCGCCATCTTGGGGTGGTATGATTAACGGCGTGCTAACACTATCAGGTAGTTGGGATAAGTTACGTACCGATCCGATCATTCGCTTTATGATTGTTGCGTTGTCGTTCTATGCGATGTCGACCTTTGAAGGTCCAATGATGTCGATTAAGACAGTGAATGCGTTATCGCATAACACAGATTGGACAGTCGGTCACGTACACTCAGGTGCACTTGGTTGGGTAGGTATGATTACCATTGGTTCGCTATATGTACTGTTACCACGTATTTATAACAAACCTAAGATGTATTCTATCAGCTTAATCACCACGCATTTTTGGTTGGCGACAGCGGGTACTATTTTCTATATCGTATCTATGTGGATTTCAGGTATTGGCCAAGGCATGATGTGGCTGGCTACTAATCCAGACGGTACGTTAGTATATAGCTTCGTTGATACAGTTGAGTTCTCACATTTCCCATATATTGGTCGTGCTTTTGGTGGCCTATTGTATGTATCGGGTATGTTTGTGATGGCATATAACGTTTATAAAACACTTAAAATGCCAGAAGGTAAGCCTGTCGATATCGCAGATCCTACTGATCATGAACCTAGTGTTGATAAACCTTCAGCAGCTAACGTATAAGGAGCGATCATGTCTGGTACACCGCATGAAATTATTGAAAAAAATACAGGCTTGTTGGTTATCGGTATCGTTATTGCTATTAGCTTTGCAACGCTAGTTGAAATCGTACCATTGATATATGACAACAAGGGTCCTGAAGAAGGTGGGGTGAATGCTCCCCTGCCCTCTATGGAGCCATGGACTGCACTAGAATTTGAGGGTCGTGACATCTATATTCGTGAAGGTTGTCACGTTTGTCATACTCAGATGATTCGTCCACTACGTGCTGAAGTTGAACGTTATGGACCTTACTCACGTGCTGCTGAATCTACGTGGGATCACCCTTTCTTATGGGGTTCAAAACGTACTGGACCTGATCTGGCACGTGTTGGCGGTCGTTATTCTGAAGACTGGCAAAAGCAGCATTTGATTGCGCCACGTTCACTAGTACCTGAATCAGTAATGCCTGGCTTCCCGTGGCTTGCTACCAACGAAGTGAATGGTGAAAACGTTCAAACTAAAATGCGTCTATTCCGTGATCGCTTTGGTGTACCTTACACTGAAGAAGATATCGAAGGAGCACCAGATGCTGTACTTGGTGCCACTGAACTTGATGCTTTGGTTGCATATCTACAGCAACTGGGCACCGCGATGGAAGGACAGCGCTAATGGGTATTGGTGAATTACAAACAATTGCGACCGTTTCTGCCTTTGTTGCCTTCGTAGGTGTTGCATGGTGGGCGTATTCGCCAAAAAACAAAAAACGCTTCGAAGAAGATGCACAACTTGCGCTTGATGACGAGGATATAAAATCTCTGTCTGAAGAGCAGCGCAATAAGGATAAACGATGACATTTTTTTGGAGTTCTTGGATTACCATACTAAGTATCATGTGTTGGGCTGCTATCCTCGGTGTCTTACTAATGGTATTGAAGTACAAGCCAGAACTAGAAGATGACGGTACAACAGGCCACGCTTATGATGGTATCAAAGAGTACGACAAGCCATTACCTAAATGGTGGCTCGTAATATTTTTTGGCTCTATCGCTTGGGGTGTTGCCTATTGGGTATTTTTCCCAGGTATTTTCCCATCAAAATGGGAAGGTATTGCCACTGTAGAAGTCGATGGCGAAACGGTACCGTGGACCTCTAAGAACGAGCTATATAGCGAGCTTGAGAGTAATAACAAAGTATTTACGGATAACTTTGAGAAAAACATTTTAGCAAAAGCGGATGCTAGTGGTGCGACAGAGACCTTAGCGGCACTTGCTGAGTTACAGGCAACGATGCGCCGCAGTGAAACACCACCAGCAGATCTGCAAGCTCAAATTGATGAGAAAACTGCAGAACTATCACCTTATGTAGAAAAGCTTTCAGAAAACCCGAATGCTTTAAAAGTTGGTAGTCGTTTGTTCTTACAGAACTGTGCGGTCTGTCATGGCTCTAACGCCAAAGGTGCGGTAGGCTATCCAAATCTAACTGACAATGACTGGTTATATGGCGGAGAAGCGTCAAACATTTTGACCACGCTACATAAAGGTCGAGTTGGTGGTATGGCTGCATGGCGTGATCAAATCGGTGAAGATGGGGTACGTGCGGTATCTGAATACGTGCTATCAATATCTGGCAACCAACCTGGTTACGAGCTTGATAAAGCTCAAGTCGCTCAAGGTGAGGCAATCTTCAATGAGCCGACTAACTGTGTACTTTGTCATGGTGCAGATGCAAAAGGTATGACTTCTACTGGCGCGCCAAACTTGACGGATGACATTTGGTTATATGGTGGTGATCGTGAGACCATCCGCGAAACCTTACGTTATGGTCGTGCTGGTGTGATGCCCGAGTGGGAAACCAAACTGGGTAATGAGCGTATTATGCTGCTTGCAGCTTATGTTTACTCATTATCAGACAAAACCCCTCAACCTGCTGCTAAAGCACCAACCGCTACTCAAGTAGCAACCACTGTAGAAACGACGGCTAACTAATATTTAAAGATGGTTGTCATAGCATCAGTGGATAAGATTTGATAAAGGGAGAACTGTTATTGCAGTTCTCCTTTTTTTATAAATTCTTTAATGAGAGTTTATTAACTGCTACCGCATTATCAAAATTTGAGTAGTAAATGAAATGCGGTTTAATACTGCATATAGCACGATCAATATATCGATCATTATGCTGATATATTGATTGGTTTTTAAGATTATTACCCCATTTATAATAGGGAGAATGCTAAAATGACAGTACCTAAAAACCACTTATTAGTGGCGAATTTAGAAGATAGTCACCCATTCTCATTAAGCTATTTGCAATCGATCATTTGGTAGATGGGTTAAAATATTTTTCTGTTCAATATTTTATCCGCTACTTACTGACATTGATAACATCACACACTCATACATCTGATGATTAAAGATGTTTGTTCATCATGCCAGCAAACTGATTCTTTTTTAAAAGAGGCACGTTTATGTCAGCACCACAACCCAATAAAATTCCTGTACAGCAAATTGACCTTGATGCGACCAAGCATCGAGTTCACCCTAGGTTTGTCACCGGTTTTTATCAAAACATTCGTGTCGTCACGATGTATGCGCTTTTAGCCGCTTTTCTGCTTTTGCCGTGGTTACGTTATAATGGTAGGCAAGCAATATGGCTTGATGTTCCGTCGCAGCATTACTATATTTTTGGCATGACTTTTTTGACCCAAGATTTTTACTTCATTGCCGCCTTTGCGATTATTGCCGCATTCACTTTATTCATGGTGACTGTGTATGCAGGGCGTGTTTGGTGTGGCTATGCCTGCCCTCAGACGATTTGGACACATCTTTATCAATATGTTGAAAAGTGGGTCATTGGTGATCGTAATAAGCGTATTAAGTTTGATAAAGAACCGATGAGTGCAAAAAAAGCCTTTAAACGTTCTTTGATATATTTTATTTGGTTAGTATTTTCAGTGATTACCGCGGCAACCTTTGTCAGTTACGTCGCTGGCACAGATTATTTATATCAAAGCTGGCAAACCATTGGTTTTATTCCTATTCCTGATTGGCCAACATGGGTATGGGTATCAATGTTTATCTTTACCTTTGCCACTTATGCCAATGCGGGCTACATGCGCGAGCAGATGTGCGTACAGATCTGTCCTTATGGTCGTTTTCAGAGCGTTATGTTTGATAAAGATACGTTGGTTGTGTCTTATGATTATGAACGTGGCGAACCTCGCGGGGCACGTAAAAAAGGCACCCATCCTGAACATTTAGGGGATTGTATCGAATGTACCATGTGCGTACAGGTTTGTCCGACTGGGATTGATATTCGAGATGGCTTGCAAGTTGGTTGCATCCAATGTGCTGCTTGTATTGACGCTTGTAATGAAATTATGGATAAAGTCGGCTATCCACGTGGGCTTATCCGCTATACAACAGAACGACAGTTGTCAGAAAAAGAAAATACCCGCGTCATCAGTCCACGTCTATTTGCTTATTTAGCCGTTATTACTATTTTATGTGGTGGCGTTATTTATGC
>Ga0208435_100491_pt1 | contig 11193 bp, 9 predicted proteins | sample 24_taG_FD_184097 | JGI IMG/M metagenome (GOLD analysis project Ga0208435, IMG submission 184097) | Marine viral communities from Cariaco Basin, Caribbean Sea - 24_WHOI_OMZ (SPAdes) (version 2) | ecosystem: Environmental > Aquatic > Marine > Oceanic | place: Caribbean Sea: Cariaco Basin | collected...
TCAGGTTTTTATAAATAAGGTTTCTCATGACTATAGCGACAAGCCATACTCCAGAAAGCAAAAAAATAAATGGCGAGCATATTCTTATCAACATGATATATATCGCCAAAAATGTCGACCTAGATTCAGGAATCGAGCTAACTCGCGCACTTGAGTATTGGCGAAGGTATTTTGAAGAAAACAATATAGCTTCAGCTTTAGTCATTAGTGAAGGTTATTTCGTTCAAAGTTTTCAAGGAACAAGGCCCGCTATCAATATTGCCTTAGAAAAAATACTTGACGAGCATTCAACCATTTTTCCCAATATTGTTAATATAGAGGAAATAGAGTCGCGTCAATGGAATGGGTTTTTAGTGAAACATCTAACATCAAGCGCTGAAGACGAAGAATATGCCCTAAAAAGCTTCTCAGCAGGTTCTGACTATAATCCCTATCTAATGACAAGTGCTCAGATTAAAAGCTTTTTGACAGCAGTTTTTAAAGATACCAAATCCAGCAATTTTTAGATAAGTTCTCTATTATAACTAGCGTAAAAAAGCCGTCTATACAGTGTGTAGGCGGCTTTTTAGTTGTTTTCAATATCTTATATTTATAGATCGTAAAGGTTGAGCGTTGTAATTCTACATATGTTGTGTATTATCATCTGAGGCGTTCGCTATTTGAATAACTTAAACGGATTATACATATGAAAAAATTGTCTTTATTGCTAGTAACGCTTTTAGGTTCATCAATCGTATTAAATAGTTGTGCGACTATCGGTCTTACAGATTATGCCAAAAACGATAATACAACGGAGCACACAAAAAACGTTTTATCTGAGAGCGTCATTGCAGTGGGATATCCTAATAAACCTATACAAGGATACGAAGATGCTATGATTCTAGCTGGTAAAAATTATAGTTTTTTGGTAGAGCCTGTAGTCTCTGCTAATACACAATCTGATCTGTTTAAAAGAATTTTCGCTCAAGTGGATTTAGGCTCGTTATACATCGACACTCAATCTTCATATACCAATCGTAATATTCAACAAAAAACTCAAGCTGGTTCCAATGAGCTTATTCTAGATGTAGAAAATGATGAATCAAATCAAATTAAAAACGTACCTACAACTGTTGGCTTGCTATATGCTAAGCCGATTAGTGCCCTAAAGATTAGCGAGCAATCAAAGTTAGAAAGTTTTGGATTTGAATGTAAGACAGCCATTGTTACTGAGCAACAAAATTTAATTTGTCAGCGTGCAGTAAACGTTGAGCTGACGGTAGCTTCTGCAGTACAAAACATTAATGACGTCAATTATAAGCTCAAGCAGCCCTTAAATATCCAGTTGAATTATAAGTGGGAGACAGGCAGCAACGCTAATAAGTTTAGCGCGGTTCTACTACCAGTTGCCATGGCAGTAGATATCGTCACTCTACCTATTCAAGCTTTAGGTGTTGGTCTTACATATGCAGCTTTCGCAGCAGCATATGGTCAATGCGGTGGTAGTCGTAGCTGTATATAGCGTGTCGGCTTTCGAAAGTTAAAGCGTGCCTTCCATGCACCTTTCGGGTTTTATTTATGTAATGGAAACCTGAAGTTCAGCCTACGCCAGGCCGTCAACTCTATATGATAAAGGCATCATTTATATTTACTAATGCAATTTAACCAACGACGCTACCCATTTCAAAAATAGGTAGATAAAGAGCAATAATGGTCAAAGGAATAAGAAGAATAGCCAAAGCTAAGAGAAAATATTGAGTGGTAGCTTGCCATCTTTTTGACGGTTCCAACAAATAAACCAAGGGTATTGGGATCAAGGCTAACCCTAACCAGTATTTATGAGTACTTAACACGACCTTAGTGAAGACTGGTATATCAACACCAAAACTTTTATACAATTCTCCAAAAGTTGGAGTCACCAAAATTACTACTATTGCGCAGAATAAAAATAAAAATGATGTTGCTATCGCTAAAATTTTCATAAAATCACTAATAATTAAAGTCGTAGGTCGCGCCTAGTGTGCGATTTTTAGCGTTACTAATCTCATTAATGCGTGGAACGCACCCTACGTCAATCACTGTTGTTTCTTAATTACTTTGACAAAGTCGCTCATATAAACGCTTATCTACTGCATCAGTAAACTCAAGAGGGCGAGTAGAACGATCATCTGCCCCCAGCTCAAACATGTCAAATATATCTACAAAAGACCCTAAAGGCTCTGTCTTTGCAAACAGCCTTTGAGAGTGCGTAGTGATAGTTTGTTCTCTACAGTCAATAATATATGAAGCAGTTATGTAAGGCTCATAAAGCGCAATGGGGTAATCAGAGAAATGACTTTGAGGCCAAGTACTTGTCTTCATAGGTATTTCATGTTGCGAATCGCCTAAATGCTCAGTCTGATGCGGATTGATATAGATTTCAACAGGGTCAGTTGGATCATTTTCATTTATCAATTGCCATTCAGCGAAGCTTGGTTGTGAGAGCAGCAATATAAGCAATAGTGAAGTTGATTTTTTCATTACTTACCAACCTCAACACTCGTCACATTCTGAAAGCCTCTTGGCAATTGTCCACCTCGATTACCACGACTGCCCGTATAATTAGCCAAATCATTTGGTTTTAGCGTCACATGGCGTTTGCCAGCGGTAATAATTAGGCTGTCTTGCTGACTGAGAGGCGTAATGGCGAGCACTTCCTCATTCTCTTTTAACTTGATAAGTTTATTGCCTTTACCGCGTGCCTGTTCAGGCAAATCATCGAGGGCAAATATCAGTAAATATCCAGCATTGGTCACGACAGCGATATGGTCAGGCGCTACCTTTGCATTAGTATTGTCACCATCAGCATTGGCAGTCGTATCTACTGGCGCATCGATACGCGCAACAGGGAGCAAACGGCTACCAGCTGCTAGATTGATGATATTTTTGCCCGCTTTTTGATTGCTATCAAGATTGCCGATGGTGTTGATAAAGCCATAACCTGCGGAGCTAGCGAGAATAATGCGTTGATTGTCAGCACCCGTTAATAGCTGCTCAAAGCTAGCACCTGCTGGTGGCTTTAACACACTGGTCAGAGGATCGCCTTGACCACGAGCCGATGCGAGATTGTGCGCGTCAATACTATAGCTGCGTCCAGTGCTATCGAGCACGTATATTTTCTCATTTGATTTGCCACGGACGTGCGCTTGATAGCTGTCACCTGAACGATAACTCATGCCAGCAGCGTCAACGTCATGACCTTTGGCAGCACGAATCCAACCTGCCTTTGATAGGATGGCAGTGATCGGTTCGCTCGGTACAAGGTCAGACTCTTTTAATGCTTGCGCTTCTTCGCGCTCTGCCAGTGGTGATACGCGCTCATTGCCATGTTCTTTCATATCGGCTGTCAGCTCGTCAATCATCAGATTGGTCAGACTGTCTGGATTGTCCAGATACTCTTGAATGATCGCGCGTTCGGCAGCCAGTTCATCTTGCTCGCGGCGTAGCTCAATCTCTTCTAGTTTAGCGAGCTGACGCAGACGAATATCCAAGATGGCATTGGCTTGAATATCAGTGAGGTCATAATCTTGCATTAACGATAATTTTGGATCGTCCTCTTCGCGAATGATGCGAATGACTTCATCAATATTAAGATAAGCAATCAGCAAACCTGCGAGGATGTGTAAGCGCTTGTCGATTTTATCGAGGCGATATTGCAAGCGGCGGGTGACCACTGAACGGCGACAAATCAGCCATTCATCAAGGATTTCTTTTAGGTTTTTAACCTGCGGCTTACCGTTTAGGCCAATCATATTCATATTGACGCGATAATTGCTTTCAAGCTCAGTACTGGCAAACAGATGGCTCATGACGCGAGCGACATCGACCCGTGTTGATTTTAGCTCAAGTACGATACGGCAGGCGTTTTCGTGATCTGACTCATCATGGATATCGGTAATCCAAGGCAGTTTTTTGTCCGTCATGAGCTTAGCGATTTGCTCTTGAATTTTATTACCGGATACTTGGTAAGGCAGCGCGTCAATGATGACGAGATTCTTTTCTTTAGGGTCAATATGGAACGTTGCGCGCATTTTATAGCTACCGCGTCCAGTCTCATACATCGCTTGCAAATCTTTTTTGCTGGTGATGATTTCAGCTGGAGTTGGCAAATCAGGTGCTGGTATTGATTGCGTTAATTGCTTCACCGACAGCTCAGGATTTTTCAGCAGACGAATAGCCGCACGTACCACTTCATTGAGATTGTGTGGTGGAATATCGGTTGCCATGCCAACCGCGATACCTGTCGTACCATTTAATAAAATATTGGGCAGGCGGGCAGGGAGGGTGGTTGGCTCTTGCATGGTGCCATCAAAGTTGTCTTGCCAATCGACCGTGCCTTGTCCAAGTTCTGCAAGCAAGGTATTGGCATAAGCCGACATTTTGGCTTCGGTATAACGCATGGCGGCAAAAGATTTAGGATCATCTGGGCTACCCCAATTACCTTGACCTGTAATGAGCGGATAGCGATAGCTGAACGGCTGCGCCATGAGCACCATGGCTTCATAACAAGCGCTGTCACCATGCGGATGGTATTTACCCAAGACGTCACCGACGGTACGCGCAGATTTTTTCGCTTTTGCCGTTGATTTTAGCCCCAGCTCACTCATGGCGTAAACAATGCGACGCTGGACAGGTTTTAGGCCATCGGCGATATTTGGTAACGCCCGATCCATGATGACGTACATCGCATAGTTGAGATAGGCCTGCTCAGTGAACTCTGCGACTGAGCGAGTATCCATCGGTTCATTAGGAATAATAGGGTCAATCGTATGATCAATAACATCGGACATAAAATAGGGTTCACTTATCAGTTTTAATAGGTATAGATAATTGGTGCAAGCGTACAAATAGGATAGCGCTATCGTAAAGGATATTGGCAAAATTAAAAAGGCATAAGTCAGAATAGACGACAGGTCGTGACGTGCTGGATAATGATAAAGAGAGTACACGGCGTAACTTTGTGACCTTAACAGAGCTTGCTACTGCCCTTGGTAGTAAAGGTAAAAAATAGTTAACGATAAAACACTATGAAGAGTATTAATGAATAAATGTTCGCTAATAAATTGCTGAAAAATTATCGATTATCGCTGTTAAGGTTTTGATAACTATAACATTATTGACCGTCAAGACAGTTTGCGAACTCAAGTAGCAATCTTTTATATTGAGTAGTCTGTATAAAGTGTGTATGTTAATGAACAGAGGGCTATTTACCGCTATATTGTTTGCTCATCACCATATGATTGCCTCACAGCCAAGCTTGCCATTACGATGACAAGCCTGCGCGCTGAGTTTTTATATTTTTATCACACTGTGATTCGCATGGGTTGACGGTAGCGTACTATTACTAGGAGAGAAAAGATTATGGAAAATCACAGTAACCTAATTCGTCGTAACGATAAAGTATGGGTCAAAACTTACGAAAAGCTTGGTATTCAATACGACATTGATATGCCAGCCGCTAATACTTCTTTAATCGATATATTTGAGCAGAATTTTACGAAGCACGCTGGTAAGACAGCGTTTGTCTGTATGGATGCAAAACTCTCCTACGAAGATTTAGATCGTTATAGCAAACAAATTGCTGCCTACTTGCAATCACTTGGGTTGAAAAAAGGCGATAAAGTCGGCGTCATGATGCCAAATATTTTGCAGCTACCAGTTGCCGTATTGGGTGTGCTGCGTGCTGGCATGACCTTGGTTAACGTTAACCCGCTTTACACCTCAAAAGAGCTTGAGCATCAACTAACAGACTCTGATACCAAAGCATTATTTATTTTAGAAAACTTCGCCAAAACGTATGAAGACATTGGTAAAGACTTGGTTGACCATGTCGTCGTGACGTCGATGGGCGATTTGATGAGTCCATTAAAAGGCTTTATCGTTAATATGGTCGTGCGTCACGTGAAGAAGCTTGTACCTGACTATAATCTTAAAACCAGCACCAGCTTCAAAACAGCGCTGAATCGTTTCTCAGCCAAAAATTACAAACGTCCAGATAACATCTGCCTTGATGATATTGCCGTTTTGCAATATACCGGCGGTACCACAGGTGTCGCTAAAGGGGCAATGCTCACGCATGGTAATTTAGTCGCCAACCTGATTCAGTGTGACACCTATCTTGGCGATGCTTTTGATAAGTTTGAAGGTATGGATGAGCAGCCAGTTATCATGACCGCCTTGCCGCTATATCATATCTTCTCATTTACCGTTTGCGGCATGTTTGGCTTATATCGCGGCTGTATCGGGTTACTGGTACCAAACCCACGTGACGGCGCAAGCTTAATCAAAGCTTATAAAGATTATCCACCAGCGTTTTTCCCAGCGGTCAATACGCTGTTTAATGCTTTAGCAAATAGTGATCCATTCAAAGCTTTAGATCATAGCAAGCTTGAGATGTCGATGGGCGGTGGCATGGCAGTATTAAAAGACACCGCTGACAAATGGCAAAAAATTACTGGTAATGTAATCGTACAAGGCTATGGTCTGTCAGAGACGTCTCCTGTGGCGTCAGCAAACCCAGAAGGTACGGGCGAATTCTCAGGCAATATTGGTCTACCGATGCCAGCAACAGACATGGCTATTTTGGATGAAGAAGGCAATGAGGTCGCACTGGGTGAGCGTGGCGAGATTTGTGTTCGTGGTCCACAGGTTATGAAAGGCTACTGGAAACGTGATGATGCTACCGCTGAAGTTATGACCTCTGACGGTTATTTCCGTACGGGTGATATCGGCGTGATGGATGAAGAAGGCTACTTTAAAATCGTTGATCGTAAAAAGAATATGATTTTGGTATCTGGCTTTAACGTCTATCCAAACGAAGTAGAAGATGTGATGTCAGGTCATCCAAAGATTTTAGAGTGCGGCGTCATTGGTATCGAAGATGAAAAGAGCGGTGAAGTGCCAAAGATTTATGTCGTGCGTAGTGATGACAGTTTGACTAAAGAAGAAGTGCTTGCTTATAGCAAAGAGAATTTAACTGGTTATAAGCGTCCTCGTTATGTTGAGTTCATCGATGAGCTGCCGAAGTCAAATGTCGGTAAGATTTTGCACAAAGATTTACGCGTGCTGGAAGAAAAGAACCACGGTTAATCAGCTAGCTTTCAGCGCCAGAGTATTTTTATGAGTGTCTGCTACTGTTTGTTAGGCACTCGTAAAGTCATCATGATAAGTCACCACGATACTAATGATAAAAATTAACGCTACAAACTAAATCTGAAAGAAACTATCAGGATGCTAAGTTGTCGTGATAGTGGTGATTGGGATACTGGGTGTCGTGATCCAAAAATGGTAAGGTTGCTGGTATGCTGCCTTATCATTTTTTGTATTTATTGCTTTTTTTGTCGCTATGACCCAGTCAGGTAGAGATAGAGAATTTTTAGCAAAACTGCTATAGTGCTTACCGACATATTTGTCTATTTATCGACGAGATGACGTTAGTTTTGCGCTATATCTCTGATAAAACTATCAGGGATAAAGGGGTTTTTAATTCGTCAATGCCGAGTTATTGTGCTATTTATTAGGGACTTAACGTTGCGCTTTGATTGACAAAGCTTGTGAATGACAAACCTTTTTTGTTACCACGTTTTTTATTCACAAGCTTCTGCTGTCATTGATCAATCACAAAAAATAATGGTGTTTTCATTAGATTATTCTACGTTTTTAACGGTAACATTTAGGGAAAATTATGACCGACAGTATCAATAAAGAGACCACAAACGATAACGCTGCAATGAATAAAGACAGCGTATTTCCTACTATGCCGACGATAGATAGTGACAGCCCATGGTTGAAAACTTATGAGCGTTATGGCATTGATGCGACTATCGATATGCCTGATGACAATACCTCTTTACTTGATGTGTTTGAGCGTAACTTTAGCCGTTATGGAAAAAAAACGGCCTATATTTGTATGGGTGCATCGATTAGCTTTAAGGAATTGGATTTATACAGTCGCCAAATTGCCAGTTACTTACAATCATTAGGATTGGTAACAGGTGATAAAGTTGGGGTGATGATGCCCAACCTCCTGCAATATCCAGTGGTTGCTTTGGGGATCATCCGTGCAGGTATGGTGTTGGTCAACGTCAACCCTTTATATACCAGCCGAGAGTTATCGCATCAGCTGCATGATAGTGGCACCAAAGCCCTGTTTATCGTAGAGAACTTTGCGAACACCTATCAAGAGGCAGAAGACAAAGGTCAGGTTGAGCATGTCATCGTTTGTAAGATTGGCGATATGCTAGGAACAGTGAAAGGAGCCGTCGTTAATCTCGTTGCGCGCCATGTCAAAAAAATGATTCCGGCTTATAGTCTGCCAAACAGCGTGAGTTTTAAGCACGCTTTAAATGCAGTATCAGCCAGCAAATATAAGCGCCCTGATTTGAATTTAAGCGACGTGGCATTATTGCAATATACGGGCGGTACGACAGGGGTTGCTAAAGGTGCAATGCTGTCGCACGGTAACTTAGTTGCCAATATGCTACAGATTAGTGCACTGATGGACAGCGCATTTGATGATGATGTTGATGCCAATGATGTCATCCTGACGGCACTACCACTATATCATGTATTCTCATTTATGGTCTGCGGCATGTATGGCATGTACCGAGGTTATGCAGGCTTGCTTATTCCAAACCCTCGTGATTTAGATGGTCTGATTAAAGAGATGGCCAAATACAAACCCGCCTTTATCCCTGCGGTGAATACTTTGTTTAACGGTCTAGTACACAAAGACGGCTTTGCAGACTTAGATTTCTCTAACCTAAAAGCCTCTATCGGTGGCGGTATGTCTGTCTTGCCAAGCGTGGCAAAAGAGTGGCATAAAATCACTGGTCTGCCTATCGTTGAAGGTTATGGTTTGTCAGAAACCTCACCAGTGGCTGCTTTTAACCCGATGACCATTGCTGAATTCACGGGTAAAATTGGTATCCCTGCCTCTAGCACCGATATAATACTAATCGATGATGATGAAAATGAAGTCGCATTGGGTGATCGCGGCGAGATTTGTGTCAAAGGTCCGCAGGTGATGATAGGTTATCAAAATCGTCCAGAGGAAACAGCTGAAACGTTTACTGCCAATGGCTTTCTGAAAACTGGCGATATCGGTATCATGGACGAAAAAGGCTTTATCAAAATCGTTGATCGCAAAAAAGATATGATTTTGGTCTCTGGTTTTAACGTTTATCCGAACGAAATTGAAGAAGCCATGAGCGAGCATCCAGCTGTGGTAGAATGCGGCGCTATCGGTATTCCAAACGATGACCGCGGTGAAGAACCCAAGTTGTTTGTGGTCAAAAAAGGCGATGTGACCGAGCAAGAGTTGCTTGATTTTGGTAAAAAGCAACTGACTGGTTACAAGCGTCCGCGTCACATACAGTTCGTCGATGAATTACCAAAATCAAACGTGGGTAAAATCCTGCGTAAAGAATTGCGTAAGATGGAAGGGTTAGAATAAAGTTGGTGCTATTTCTTTGTTAAGCCAATGACTGGCTCAAGTAGCGGCGCAATAGCTCGAACGAATCTTGCTATTGCGCCGCTGCCACGTTAGGATATCTCAATATTTACGTCTGCTATGGCATCCAATTATTATTTATTTTAGCTTGTTAATAGTTTGCTAGATAAATGATGGTTAGCCACATAATGACAGACATCTCATTTTATGACACCGCCTTTAAAACATTGTACTAGGGATTTTTATGCGTATTGACAATCGTGAGCTTGACCAACTTCGCTCGATCAGCTTTGAGCGCCATTATACTAAGCATGCCGAAGGGTCAGTGTTAGTCAGCTTTGGTGATACCAAAGTATTGTGTACCGCTAGTGTTGAATCTGGCGTACCGCGTTGGCTCAAAGGTAAAGGCAAAGGCTGGATCACTGCTGAATATGGTATGTTGCCACGCGCGACGAATACTCGTAACCAACGTGAAGCGGCACGTGGTAAACAATCAGGTCGTACCCAAGAAATCCAGCGTTTGATTGGTCGTAGCTTACGAGCGATGATTGACCTGAGTAAGCTGGGTGAAAATACCATTTATCTTGATTGTGATGTTTTGCAAGCCGATGGCGGTACTCGTACTGCTAGTGTGACAGGGGCTGCTATTGCGCTTATCGATGCACTAGAGAGTATCCAAAAAAGCAAAAAACTCAAGGCAGATCCACTGATTGGTTTGGTCGCTGCGGTCTCTGTTGGTATGAAAGACGGCAAAGCGTATCTAGATTTGAATTATGAAGAAGATGCCAGCTGTGATACCGATTTGAATGTGGTTATGACCCAAAAAGGCGAATTTATTGAGCTACAAGGAACGGCGGAAGAAAAGCCATTTACCCGCGCTCAAGCCGACGATATGCTAATTCTTGCCGAAAAAGGCATCGCTGAGCTGATTGCCATGCAAAAAACAGCCTTGGGTTGGTAGTCCTATTGATGACTACTTGCTCATCGTATTTCCATTAAACTTTTACTTTCTTATCACTCTGTAACAGGTAGTCATGCATGCTCAAGCTGACCGACGATGGTGCCAAAATCACGCTACAAGATCAGCCAAAAACGACTGATGATGGCATGTTTTGGTTTGGCTCAGCATTATTGGTTGGGGCAGTGGCGGTTGCTTTGGCAATGAGTCTGCTGCCTGAGCGCTTGGCTATAGGAGCATTGGCGCTACTGATTATTGGTAGTTTTATATTTAATCGAAAACGCCAACAACAGAAAAAAGCCATGGCTGGCGTTATCAGCAGCGGCATCTTGTGGCTGCGTGCTGGTGAGCTGGTACATGACAATCAAGGTAAGCGTCAGCATATTCAGTTGACCGACGGTGATAAAATCATGCTTATTGGTGAGCAATTACAGATTGTTGATTGTGATGATATACGCAAATACCGTATTAGTGGCTTTGATAGTATCCAAGAGGCAACCGCTGCCAAAGCTATTTTGCAAGGTCAAGCATTGGGCAAGCGCCATGTGAATATCAAAATGAGTAACGATTAACTTATTTCTTAGCCAATCATCTACTGGATTGAGCTATGAAATCCTAAGTGACTTTATTTCAGCAGTATTCTATCTCAGATAATATTTTATCTGCTCAGTACTCTATCTACGCAGTATTTAATCTAAACACTGCTTATTCTATTTCCTTTTTATTTAGCGCCAGCTCTCCATCGTTTTTCTACGTGCTCTTCTTA
>Ga0208435_100492_pt1 | contig 11184 bp, 9 predicted proteins | sample 24_taG_FD_184097 | JGI IMG/M metagenome (GOLD analysis project Ga0208435, IMG submission 184097) | Marine viral communities from Cariaco Basin, Caribbean Sea - 24_WHOI_OMZ (SPAdes) (version 2) | ecosystem: Environmental > Aquatic > Marine > Oceanic | place: Caribbean Sea: Cariaco Basin | collected...
TACCACAGGCTCATTAAGGTATATCTGATGAGCTTTATTATAATCACGAACAAACTCTAAAAACCCGCGCCGCGCCAATTGGAAGTTTTGAGCGGTATCGAACTTCTCCTCTAGTAACTGGTTAATTGCTTCATAGTGATGCTGCAGCTCACAAGGCGGTTGCATAGGCTGTCGTTTAATATATTCTCCGATTAATTTTTTAGCATCACGCTTAACACTTCTTTTGGATTCTTCTCTATTAAGCTGTCGCAGTTTATGAGCACTAATGTTATCCATATATGCGAACCTCAATTTGTTTTAAGTGAAGGTCTGTAGCAATCGCATCTAAATGGAGGCTGAGCTGGTGCAGCTGATTGATGGAGCTTGATGACATCGGGTGCATGAACTCCTGATCAGCATGCTCGTGACCGTAAAGCGCGCAAATCAGATAGTCAGACACGCGCCCTGTGAGCATAGACCTCAGCTGATGACGCAGCCAGTTATCCTGATGACTAAAAAAGTCTTGCAACTGGTAGCGAACTTGGCTTGGCGTAATGCTAGTAAAGCCCTTTGGGTTCTTTTTATAGAGCTGAATTAGAGGACGCTCAGATTGCAAGATGTCATTGATGGGATAAGACGCTGCTGGACATAATGGATTATAGATGGCGGCAAATTGCTCAATATAGGTCATATAGTTTTGTATAGCCGTTATCAAAAACTTGCTAAGAGGAATGAGCCTGCCATCAGACTGTGCATGACGCTCTTCTTTATCAGATACCCATAACATTCGCCGCTTAAAATCAAACTGGTGTAGCAATCCTGGTGCATGCTTGACTGGGCGAATACCGGTTTGGATCAGGATAATGTGCCACAACCAAATACTATAGCTATTAAACTGCGCAATATAGCGATCCATGTGGGATTTTAGCTTGCCATTAAAGCTCTCGGCACTGACAGCCAGTTGATTAAAGAACTGCTGGCACATTGTGGTCTTTAGTGCCATATCACTACCAATGTGGTCTCTATGCCCGTTCATCGGTACGCTACACTCATCTATTAAAAGTGCTTTTTGCTCATCATTGCAGTATTCAGTTATCAGCTCTACCACTTTTATATAAGTTTGCTCTAGCTCTATCGTTTTAGTGCTAGTGTAATAGAGCGCAGAGCTATGCCTTACATCAACGCCTGTGATTAGGTCGGCATGTAAGGGTTTATTAAGTTCGTTTTTGATAAGGATAAATAGCCCTGCTTCAATATACTGGGGACTCAGTGCTGGCAGGTTCAATATATCTTTAGCATAAGAGATAGCCGCTTTAACAGTATCGGATGAAACGGTAATTTTATCCTCAAGCATAACCTGCAAAGCTTCAGGCAGTGCGCGATAAAAGGTACTACCATAGCTTTGTCTGTGAGCAAGCAAGTGACTTCGAGTATTGGTAGTTACATCAATCGTGATGGCGATACTACTGCTTTTACGGAAACGGTCATAAATGAAATACTGCCGTTGACCGTGACTGCATTGCCAATCAGCAATGATGCTATCAATACTAAGACCGCTTAACAGTGATAGTATTAAAACGGCATACCCAGTGCCACTCTCTTTATCAACACTCATAAAGCGCTGCCAAAGCGTAGCAAATAGCATCTGGTATCCAGTAATGCTTAGCTGACGATGATTGGTTGGGAAATGAAATTGATTACGGCGGGCGTGTTGATGGTTGTTTTTTAATCGCCACTGCTGCAGCTCAGAGGATTTAGCAATTTGTGTGGCTGGCTTAAAGTTATTGTCTAGCAAGGGTACTTCATCGTCATCGGCAATATTTTCAGCAATTGCCACGTTACTGTGCTTTTTTGATTGTTTCGTACCAAACACTATTCTTTGTAGCGGCTCACCATCGATATGCGCAACTGTCTTGGTGACTGTTTGAGCCGACTTTACGCGTTTAGTACTCTGATTATAGGTTTTACCAATAAAGGCCTTATTATCAATCGCTACCTCATAAGCCAGCCTGATTTGACCAATTTTACTACCAAGATATTGATTGGCTGTTTTACCTTCTGCTACTCCCTGTTTGACGCTTGCTTCATATTGTCTGATAGCAGATAAGCATGAAGATAGGCCATCGCAATGAGCGTGAATGCTGATTAACTGGTCGAGAATGCCACGTTGTGGATCATTAGGTCTTAGCGCCATACGAACACGCACACCAAGCTTATCTATTTTGGCAAAGTGCTTATCATGGCGTGCTGTGATCATGAATATCACTTTTAAGTAGCCGCTCATAAACCGCCAAGCGTTACTCCTAATGTCTATGGCACCATACGCCTGATAAAAGACAATTAGCATATAGGTAACCGCCCACACGCCTGTTTTGCCTTGCCGAGTGATTTGATTCATCACATCTACACAGTCTAACCCAGTAAAGTCTGCAAAATTAGGTTCTGGTGTTGATTGTAATGAATCAATATCATCATCTGGCACTAAACTTATCACATCGATCATAAGCTGAGACATTTGTATGTGATGTGGTGAATCTATTGGGATAAGCTTATCCAACACTCGCCTGTCGGTCACATCATTAAATAATTTAGTGTGCCCCATAAGATGCATCCATCCAATTCAGGTTTTTGGGCAGCCCCAGCATCACCTCATCATTGGCTAATTTACACTGCTGATACTCATAAGCACTTTGGCTGATACCAGCGAACCTACAATAATTATCTACCGTCAGACGCTCAATATTCATGAGCTCGCAAATAATACTTTTTGGTGCACTAGAGCTTAAAGCCTTTAGAAACTCAGGGTGATTAATTCCCCTTGAAAAAGCCAGTTCGACAACCTCACTCCAAGCTAAGCGCTTAATATCTCTCAGGCTTTCAGCGGCAACTAAGCAAGGCTGACGTGAATTCATCTCTTCTATTAGAATTTCATCAAACCTTCTAAACTCATTAAAAAAATAATAAGTTTCGTTTTTATCATTTACCAAGCGTAGTGGTGGTCGATAATAATCATCCAAGCTAGCCATATTTATACTAGCTATTCTTGGCCTAAATTGATGCCATATCAACAATGCCTTTTGCGCATCTTGATGAACAACCAAATTATATTTACTGAAAGTTATAAACTTCTGAGTAGGCTTTAGATGAATGTTATTCATTTTACTATTTATAATAGTGAATTATATTAATTATGATATGTTATAACCTATCAATTGTAAAGCCTTTAATATTGCTGTTATATTTTTATCCCTATCCAACTAAAATACTGATTCACAACCATTTTTTAGACAAAAAAATACTCCCTAACCCATGACAAATAAAGGTATAAAGAGTATTTAAACATTTCAATTTTAGTTAGGTGAGGAGGTTAACGTCTTATATCAGTAGACCTTCCTATCAAGCTTAGTTCTCTTCATTAACATCGGGAACATACTTCAAAATATCCCCTGGGGTGACTTTTAATACTTGGCACAACTTACTCAGGGTATCGAATTCTATGCGAGTTGTCTCATCGTTATAAATTCTATGAAGCGTTGACTTGCTGATGTCCGTCATCCTTACTAAATCTGCAACTCGCAATCTTCTTTCCGCTAAAAGCACTGGTAGATTACATGAAATCACAATAAAATCCTTATTGGTAAGTAAAAAATACTTGCCAGTGACTACTTTTCTGTTAAAATAATACTCGTTGGCAATAACTAAGTTTCCGTCAAAAACTATTTTGTGCTGACTAACGCTTTATTATGTCATAGACTCATCTTGCTGCTCAATAGCTGGCTAACTATGATGGGTGCGACTTGTTCGACAGATATAGTCACCATAAAAATGTGATACTAATCATAGTCATTCTGCCATTAAAAAGGAGTATGTTGTGGGCATCAGGATTGAATGGAGCATGACACAAAATGCTTGGGACAAACGGGTCTGTGAGGATTATTGGGCTTATGATCAAAAAATTAGCTATATGGATTATGTCCGTGTGCTTTGTCAAAAATACAATATCAGCTCACACGTATTATTTGAAACCATAAACCAATGCTATGCTTGTTTAGATGACGTGTGCTGTGAATATTGCGGAAGTGCTTGTCCAATTGAAGTGCCCGCTGATATTGATTATATGCGAGCAAAAGAGAGTTGGTTTTGTGCAGTATGTGAGCATGCTATGTGGAGAAGTTACTTTATTAGCAAATAAATAATCAAAGCTACTTTCAGCTAAAAAACTGATATTTTTATCTGACATAATCAACCCCTTTCACTTAAAACAATAACTATATTCGTATTCATGACGATTTGGTTTTCGTTGACTTTATCCCAGATAGTTTGCGAGTAATTGATTAGGTCTCTATCAATCTATTTTAGGACGGGACATATCATTGTGTTTATTAGTCTTTAAACAGCTAGCTAGTGCTAAAGCTCACTGACGATTATGCTTTTAATAAAATTATTTTATGGATTAAATAGTAAATTTCTAGATGCTTATAGCCTTGTTAACGAGGGTTTAAGATTATTAGTGTGATGAATAAATATCGATAATGATTAGATATAGGTAGTAGCAAAAAAAGATGCTAACGCTATATACGGCATATTGTTAGCACCCTTTTTGGGTTCGAAAATTTACTCAGGTGAGTTTGTCCAAATTGGGGTTTGAGAGGCTATACTAACCCAAAGAAGGTAAATAGTATCACTAATAAACGCAATCATTATACCCGAGAATTTAAGTTAGAAGCCATCAGCTTAGTCACTGCTCATAAACGTAAAACACCTGATGTGGCAAGCTAACTTGGTATTGGTAAATCCCCCTTAAAAAAATGGCTGAGTCAATACCGTCAAGAAATAAATGATTAAGTAACTAAAGCCGGTAGTGCGTTGATTGTTTGAGTTTTAAATAGAACTTTATCTGAAATATTCTTTTATACTACTAACCCAGTCAGGGATTAAATCATCTGTAGGGTCGTCTCTTTTACAAACCTCTACATACTTTTTAGCGAAAACAATCTTATTACCTCCTTCATCTTCTTTAAAGTAGTTTTCTAAATCAAAGTTCCTAAAGTTCTTGTAAAAATCACTATTTCCAGACTCGTTTACAATATTAGCAATTTGATAGTCTAAATTATCTGATAATTCTTCAAGAGATTTTTTAAATAAAGTTGGATTTAAGGCTCGTTCAATATCTGTTTCACTAGTGTCATTATTATCTAGGGTTAATAATGTGGTTGCGTTATTTGTACCATTATTACTTAATCTTCGTATACATAATGTGTTACAACCCCTATTAATTTCTTCACATCTAATTTGATCAGTATCAATAATACAATACACTTTACCTAAACACCTTTCCTCAGAGATAGGGTTTTGTAGGTACTTATAGAGTCTAATTACTTTACTTTGCCCACCCATTGGCAATATACGTAATCTCTTGTTTTCAATCTCTTCCTTGAAAAAATGTTCAAAATATATCTTTTCACTTATTCCTTCACAAACAATCCAATTATAAGGAACGTCCTTTTTTAAAGAGTAAAAAATAGATTGCACTAAGTCATACGTACTCTTCAATATAAAGTTACTAGGTATTTGATTTCTGGAATGCGTAACTGCTGATTGTATTTCTGATCGATAATGGTAGAGGTCGTAAGTTTCAAAGCTAATTTTATTATCAGTTACATTAAGAAAGTGGCCAAACCCTTCACTTACTATAGGTAAAAAACCATACCAATGTGTTGTAATTAAAATCTGATTGAATTCAGATACCTCCTTTAGTTTTTCAAACTGGTCATAGCAGAGAGCTGTATGTAATGAGTTTTCAGGCTCATCAATTGCAATAATAACCATTGTTTCTCTTTCTGGGTTTCTTTTGAGAAAAGCATAAACTAAATTGATCAATGCTTGTCGTTTTTCACCTGCACTTAGCTCACTAACTTTTGTAAGAATATCGCCATTTCTCTTATTTAAAATTCTTTTCTGAAAATACACTTCTAGTATTTTGTTTGCTAGGTCCGACTTAGTAACACTGTTATTCCGGCGTTGCCCTGTATTATAACAATATTCGTTTTCTAAAATATTTTCAATTTCTGACACAAAGTTGTCTAATGAATCGTTAATACCACCTTGGTTTGTAAAGTTTACAGTTGTCAATGCAGCTTCGATTTCATCTTTCAGTTTTTTATCAAATATTTTTTGCATTTCTTTAGTTTCAATTTTCGTAAAGCTTTCAACTTCAATTTCCACTGGAAAGTAAACATATGAATACATTTCCTTTAAATATATTGAAATATTTTTCCAATCCTTGTGAGCTACTTTTTTATTTAAATCATCGCGTAATGAAGATATTTTATCCTTTTTTTCATTCGGATTCATATTAGAAAAAAAATCGCTCTTAAGCTCAAAAAAATTCAACAAAAAACCTTCCTCTCCATGAAAGCTAGCAAAATAAGGTTCACGATTAGATAGTAAGCGTTGCTCTCCAAAAACGAATAAAAAATGTGTATCGGGCGAATAGTTATCATCGTTTAATAAAGACTCTCTTAATTCGAAAAATTCTTTCATCGAAGATTGTACGCCCGCATATAGACTTGCTTTCCTTACAGTCCAAAAGTAACGGCTCAAAGATTCAAACTGCTTTTTGTGGCTTTTGACCTTTGATTTTTCAATTAAAAAAATGGGAGCTACAAACGGCTCATTACCCACTGTATGGATGCCGTCACTTAACGCACTTTTATTTATAGGATAGTTTTTGTAGTTAAAAAATGAATCCAACGTCTCTAAAATGGAGCTTTTACCTGCCCCATTCTCACCAACATAGGTAACGAATTTATAAGTGCTACCAATAGGTACAAAGTTTATTCCTTTATAAGCTTTAATATGCTTTAAAAAAATTCCAACTATCATTCAGATCCCTTATTTATTATTAGGATTAAAAAGTAACATCGACGACGTTCAGTAGCGATGAAATGAGCTTCAAACTCCAGTTTTAACTAATGATAAAACTCACCAATAATACACTATAGTTTAGTTAAGTTTTCAATAGTAGTCTATTTTGCTGTAGCTTCTCTTAATAAGCCTACTTTAGCAAGGACAGCCACTATTATTTGCAGCCTAAAGACACGAGTCCGTCTCTAAAACCGATAGTATCTAGCAGTGATTAGTCTCTATAAATCATAACTCCTGATTATGTTGTACCATTCCAGAACTTACTCCCAAATTCGCTCACTCATATTAAAAATAGTGATTTCACAGTATCTAGAACTTTCTATAAGGATTTTTTATGGTAAATAACCGACCTATCAAACGTATACCCTAAGGGAGCCATCAAAATAGATCTCTTAATCAATTAATATACCACTTAAAATCGGCTGCTATAATGTAACTACTTATCTTAGACTACTAAGCTCCTCACTTTTATCAAGGCTTATTATGACCACCTATATACTCGACACCGAAACCACAGGGCTGATTGAGCCACACATGACTGAGGCCGCTTACTCTATTGTTGATATCATTAATGGCAAGGTGACTGTATTACAGGCACCAAGAGCGAAGCGCTTTAATCCACTTAAAGAAATCAGCTTGGGGTCTATGGCAATATCACATATCTGTGATGAGGATGTGGCAGATGAGCCGCCTCATACTGATTTTAGACTACCTAACAGTGTTGAGTACTTGATTGGTCATAATATTGATTTTGATATGGCCGTTCTCAAAAATGCTGGCGTGACCCATGAGCCTAAGTTAATCTGTACTAATGCGATGGCTAACTTTCTCCTTTCTACGCTTGAGAGCCATAAGCTAGTATCCCTCCTCTATCACTTCCACCGTGATATAGCGCGCACTCAAGCAAAGAACGCGCATGCTGCCATTGCTGATATCTACTTCACTGAGCTAGTGCTTGGTAGTCTGATTGATTTGGCGAATAGTCAGGGTCATGAAATAAGTGATGTGAAGAGCCTATATGAATTTAGCGAAATAGCACGTGTACCGACGCATTTAAGCTTTGGCAAACACAAGGGTGAGGCTATTGCAGATTTAGCCGCTAGTTCTGAGGGTGCTGGCTATCTGAAGTGGCTGGTTAAACAGGAAAATATTGATCCTTATTTGGCTCATGCATGTGAGCAAGTATTAGAGTCGCTATAAATATACTGATGTAGTCAGTCTTATAGTCGAGCTATGCTGAAAATTGAGATCGATACTAGAAATGGTTAACACTAAAGTAGATTAAGTTCTTATTGAAACTATAACTTATTAGGTAGTAAACCCCTCAATATTATGGTGTTTAAAATATCATTAATATCTGCATATGCCATGGATCAATCTTACTCTGACAATTCGGAAAAGATCTATATACTATTATCTATATAGTGTAGAGGGCTGGAGTATGAAATTTATTTTTCTTAGGTGACCCTATTAATACTGGGGTTTAATGGCAGTACCAAATGCACCACCGTTGACTCTATTAGTAAGAAGAAGGCTATCGTAAAAACTTGTACTTACGATGGTGCAGTAGGAGGTAGCATGAGTTATGCAATTAGCCAGTTAAATTTCAAACTGCCTAATGGTAATACTTATCGTACCGTCAATGATGCTACGTTTGATTTTGATAAAAACGGCAACGTCCAGAATTTAAAAGAAAGTATCTCAGTCAATGGTAAGGCAGCTGAAATAATAAACTTACATCATAAAACATTTAAAAAAATCTCGGATAAAGAAATAGGAAGTCGTTATGAAAAGAAAAACCCTAACTTTTCTGATGTTTTACAATGTTTCAAATACATTAAGAAAGACGCTGCTTTCTGCATACCTTATGAATTTATTAGCAGTATGTCTTAACAATTATTTGGCTATAATGCGTTCTTTACCATGTACCTGAACAATCTACATTTATTTATTGGAGAAACTATGAAATCTATATCTATAAATTCTTTGGCCCTATTAGCGACCGCATCTTTACTATCTACAACTACCCTAGCCGCCCCTAGCTCTTCTAAAAGTATCAGCAGCTACAAAAGCAATGATATGGTTCATGTGTTTGGCTGGATGGAAGACGCTTGTACTGGTGAAAAACCGCCTTATAAAAAAATTGCTGCTAAAAACACAGCATTTACAGACAGTATTAGAGGTAAAAAAGCTTCTGGTGACTTTGTTAAGCCAAAGCCACAATGGTTATCAGAATATCGAAATACTATAAAAGATGTAAAAATGAAGAAAGGTGAACCATATACTGAATATCGGGTAATTTTTGATAAAGGCGTTACCTACCGCGGTCTGCCTCTAGTTGAGTATACATTCAGTTTTATACCTGAATCATCAGGTGGTGAAAACATTTTAAAGTTTTCATCCAATGCGAACGTATCTACTATTACGTCGAACTTCCAAACTCGAACCATGGAATACTGGGGTGAGATGGAAAAAAGAGGGGCTACTTACGACCCTAAAAATAAGACGATTACTTGTGAATTTTGGTAAATGATATCTTTCGAATAATTCTGATCTATGGTGTCAAATTTACCCTTAACGGTATTTCGATAATAATAGTAATCGAAATACCGTTAAGGGCTATGAGTGATATATTCACAAGATATATTGAAAAAAATTTACGAGCAAGTTTAAACTACTTATCATGATAAGTGAGAATCTACGACGTTGAAGTATTCAAGATATTATCGACTAATAATAGTAATTTTGCAGTGTCTGCTAAACATCTAGGCATAGCAATACAGATCCTGTTCAACTAGAAAGCCAAATGGAATAAAGGCAAACTTGTTGACACAGAATAATATTTCCCTCACCTTATAGTCGCTTTTGAAGAAATATAGCAGCTTTTTGACGCTCATACTTTTATCTACCAGATACGAAAAACATAGATTTTTGGTCTTCGCCGCAGTGTAGTAGATAGGATATTTCTAGATGTTGTTCTTTTATAGAGTTAATTGATATCTATGACATAATATCTGATAGGTAGCAATATCTACGGTATTACAGGTCTGTAAATAGCATTTACAACGATACCGGTACTAACCAAAACTATAAAAAGACTCTGTCTTATAAATTCTTAAGCTAATATTCATAATACGTACACGATAGACTATTAGATACAATATTTATCAGGTAGCCATGTGAATGTTGGGGTTTGAGCCTCTACCTACTCCTCAGCATATATCGCCTTTAAACAAAAACAGTCTGCCTCATCAGTAACACTTGAGCTGTAATATATCAACTCATCATTAATAGATAACGAATTTTCAATAGCTTCTGTTATATAGGAAAGGGTATCTAGCGAAGGGCTTTCGGTACTTTCTATTGTAACTAGCAATCCCTTAGCATGACGGGCTTCTACAAGCTGACTAACTAACTGCTGTGTAGCTGCCTTTACTGATTTCGATATAGATTCACCTGTGGCACTTGCTTGAATGAACTGGAATGAATTGCCATACTCAAACAAACTTTTGATATCCACAACATCTATACCGATGATGGTACTTGCAGAGTTTACATCAAGTATTCTAATGACATTATCTACTTCATCAGGCTGACATCTAACAACGCCTTCCATAATATCTAAGCGCTCAAAATCATAATCATCTATTTGCAAGCCTACTAAAAACCAAGCCTCCGACTGCTCTTTTAACTCTATTAGTGCCTCCTCATCCCAAGCATCACTGATGATAAAGCAACCAATAACAGACTTTGGGTAATGATCCATGGTTTGTCGATATAGAAGAGCACTAGGTATATCATCTCTATACGAGTCATCAATCTGATACTTCATGGTTATGCTCACTGATAATTAAGGGGTTTTAATGTATTAAAAAGTATCAAAATTTGGCGATATTTTACGGCAGTAGCGCGCTTGCAAGCCTTTAAGAGATTTAACATCTGGCATAATACGTTTATTGAAGTTTTAGCTCCACTAGGAATCCCATCCTCTTTTAGAGTCTCATTCAGTTTTATTTACTTAGCTTGCTGATCATTGATTTGCTTTAACATTTTGATAGAATTTATATCATAACTGCCTTCAAAATACTGAACCAAAAGCATGTCAAAAACGCATTTTTTATTAGTGACCCCTGCCGTCAATCCCGTAGACTTAAACTTGGGAGATTTTGATTACGCAGCATGACGATAATAGTCAAACCACACCTGTCTTGGCGATTTATAGCCTAAACCCTTTTGAATTCTCGTTTGGTTGTAGTACAACTCGATATATCTAATGAT
>Ga0208435_100493_pt1 | contig 11172 bp, 8 predicted proteins | sample 24_taG_FD_184097 | JGI IMG/M metagenome (GOLD analysis project Ga0208435, IMG submission 184097) | Marine viral communities from Cariaco Basin, Caribbean Sea - 24_WHOI_OMZ (SPAdes) (version 2) | ecosystem: Environmental > Aquatic > Marine > Oceanic | place: Caribbean Sea: Cariaco Basin | collected...
TTGACCGCATTCAGTACGTCAATGGCTTGAGTCATGATTTCGGGACCGATACCATCGCCCGCTAATGTTAAAATCGTTGCCATACTAATCCTTGTGGGTAGGTAGTTTTTTATTTATGTTAGGGCATATCCTCATTTTAAAAATGGTGATAAAAATTGCCGTCAAACAAGGAAAGTAGCGCAAATAATATCGAGATATTGATACGCTATTCAACGATGTTTGGCAAAATTTAGCCATTTTTAACTCATTTAGAGGATAATCAATTGGATTGAGGACTCACCCTAATACTACAAATTTACGATATTTTCCTAAAAACGATTTTAGTGCCTTCAATAGCACAAAAAATCGTGATCAATTTACTATTTTTGAAAATCAAATAGGCTTTAAGCTTTGGCTTTTACTTTCGATGATGCAGGCAATGCTTTCACGATACGAGTTTCTACAAACTCTCCTTGATGCTCAGCAGACAGCTCTTTACAAAATCGGCGCTGTACAGTGTTGCCTTGATACAGATCAACACATAGCGGCTGTGGTGAAGCGGTGTCTAATAAACTGCCAGAATTATCGTTAGACTTTTTCTGATAAGCCCGTAATTGATAAGTATCCGCCTCAATAAAATCGTGAATTAAAGTAAAACGCTCAACATAGCCCAGATTGTTTTCTGGATAGAAATTCACCTGTACTTCGCGTTTTGCAGGTTTTACCCGCGCATAATAATTGGTTAGACCCGGCATGCCTGAGGCAGACAAAGGTACAATTTTAATCTCATTTTTATGAGCGAGTGGTGTCATATCTATGTTTGCATGCATTGATGTTTGTGCATGCTTATTGTTGGTATGACTGCTGGTATGACTTTTGCCCTTTGCACTCATATCTTTCATCGCGACCAGCATGGCAGGATTGATAGGCTCATGCGTATCAGCCCCTATCACTCGTGTCTTATCTATCCTTGCGATTTCACAATGATAAGTTCCTATACAGGCAATATTGACTTCACCCGCAATCGGTTGAATCTTACCTGCCCATGCTTTGGCGTTTTCTGCCTCATCTATTTTCTGATACCCAGTCAATAGCTGACAGCCTGACAATAATAAGCTTGCGGCAACAACCGTACTTGTCCATAAAACATAACGTTTTTTATTCATAATGGCGGCTACTATTTATGAGAGAAATAATAAAATATCGTAAAAAAACTACCCTTCATTTTAGCCAGTTCACCGCCATAACTCAACGTTACATTATTACTGTTCAGCAGTTTTATGAGTAATGGCTTGCAGATTCATGATTTATGCTCGTACATCGTTAAATATCCATGGTGTTTTTTGCATCATCTTATGCTCATAATCTTTAATGGCATCGCTTTGCTGCAAGGTTAAACCAATATCATCAAGCCCATTTAACAAGCAATGTTTGCGAAAAGCATCTACGTCAAATGCATATTCTTCACCTGTTGAGGTGACGACGACTTGGCGTTCAAGATCTGCGGTTAGCTCATAGCATTTATTAGCAAGCGTGTCTTTCATTAATGTATCTACAATTGCCTCGTCCAAGACAATTGGTAGCATGCCATTTTTAAAGCAATTGTTATAAAAAATATCGGCAAAGCTTGGTGCAATCACCGTACGAAAACCATATTCAGACAACGCCCAAGGCGCATGCTCACGACTAGAACCACAACCAAAGTTGCGGCGTGCCAGCAAAATCGTCGCGCCTTGATAACGCGGCTTATTTAGCACAAATTCTGGATTGATAACGCGGGTGCTATTGTCTTGACCCGGATAGCCTTCGTCAAGATAACGCCAATCATCAAAAAGATTGACGCCAAAACCTGTGCGTTTAATAGACTTTAAAAACTGCTTGGCAATAATTTGATCGGTATCGACGTTTGCACGATCTAATGGGCAAACGATACCCGTTTGAGTGTTATAAGCTTGCATGAGTTTTCCTTAAAGTATCAATTACTAACGTAAAATTTTTTGACGGTCTAATGAATCTCAAAAGAGCGTGCCATTTGTTTAACAATACTTGTCATTTTAGTTTTTTCACTTTCAGGATAATTCAGATGTAATACTGCTTCCTGACCATCCTTAACTTTAATAACATGATAAAAAACTTGACCGTCTTTTCTATAGCCGCTTGCTGTATAGGTTTTATCTTTTAACAGCTCGTAAGTAACTGTCATTCCTGTTTTATATCGATGCTGCTTCTCTTTTAGATAATCACTATCGGTATAAAAGAAAACAGTTGGTGTATTACTCCCAAAGACCAAAATAGTGGCATTAGAATTGGGTAACTTAAAATGACGACCATCACCATTATCTGCCTCAGGCAACCATATCAGTTGATTTGGCACATCGACACAATAGGCAAATCTTCCATTACAGTAATCACTAGCCATCGCTAGCTGAGAGCTACCCAATAAGCAAAATAAAACAAACAGCATTTTCATTTTTATGCTCTATAGAAATGCAAAGTTAAAACGTTCTTACATCGACAAAGTGACCCGCCAATGCTGCCGCTGCTGCCATCGCTGGACTGACTAAATGCGTACGACCACCATTGCCCTGACGGCCCTCAAAGTTACGGTTAGACGTTGAAGCGCAGTGCTCTTGTGGCTCAAGCTTATCCGCATTCATGGCAAGACACATCGAACAACCCGGCTCACGCCACTCAAATCCAGCCTCAGTAAACAAGGCATCTAAGCCTTCTGCTTCAGCCTGCAACTTCACTTGCCCAGAACCTGCCACAACGATGGCTTCTTTGATATTGTCAGCGACTTTACGACCTTTAATGACTGCGGCGGCATCACGCAAATCTTCGATACGCGAATTGGTACATGAACCAATAAAAATACGATCAAGCTGGATATCGGTAATCTTTTGCCCAGCATCTAAACCCATATAGGTATAAGCACGTAACCAGCCCTCTTCTTGCGCTTCATCAGTGGCTTGGTCAGGAGTTGGTACTGACTGCGTGATATCAACAACCATTTCAGGAGAGGTTCCCCAAGAGACTTGTGGCGCTATTTGGCTACCATCCAACTCAACCACAGTATCAAATACCGCGTCATCATCTGAATATAAGGTACGCCAGTAAGCTTCCGCTTGCGCCCATTGCTCAGAGGTTGGCGCATAAGGACGACCTTTGACATACTCGATGGTTGTGTCATCGACCGCAACCATACCCACGCGAGCACCCGCTTCGATCGCCATGTTACAAACGGTCATGCGACCTTCCATACTCATGTCTTCAAATACTTGCCCAGCAAATTCGATAGCATGACCTGTCCCGCCAGCCGTGCCAATCTTTGCAATGATAGCAAGTACCACGTCTTTTGAAGTCACGCCAGCACCAAGCTTACCAGTGACACGAATTTGCATATTTTTTGATTTCTTTTGAATTAAGCACTGCGTTGCCAATACATGCTCAACCTCTGATGTGCCGATACCGTGCGCTAAGCAGCCCAGCGCGCCATGAGTAGCGGTATGAGAATCACCACAAACAACCGTCATACCCGGTAACACCAAACCTTGCTCAGGGCCAACGACGTGTAAAATGCCTTGACGAGCATCATTAATCGTAAACTCAGCGATATCAAATTTGGCGCAATTTTCATCCAAGGTTACTACCTGCAAGCGTGATACTTTATCCTTAATTCCAGGCACGCCTTCTAAACGCTCTTTAGTGACTGTGGGTACGTTATGATCAGGACTGGCGATATTAGCCGACAGGCGCCACGGTGCTCTATTGGCTAATTCCAAGCCTTCAAATGCTTGCGGACTGGTCACTTCATGCAACAGATGGCGGTCGATATAAATCAGGCTCGAACCATCGTCACGCTTGGTGACTTCGTGAGCATTCCAAAGTTTGTCATATAACGTTTGACCTGCCATGTTGCTATCCTTTATTAGTTACTAATTACTGGTTTTTTTACTTGCTTATAGTCATTCCACTATAAAAGTATTACTGCGTTAACCTCGCTTGAAGTATTAAATATACATCTACACTCGGTTGCCTTGTACTACTTTTAAGTTGACTCGACTATAGTCTATGGTAAAAATTTTATACGCAGCGGCATCGTCAGCGGCGCTTGTATCAAAATCGATATTTTTATATTGGTGATTTTACATTGATGACCATTATCAGCGCTTAAAACCTGCGATGAGCTGCGAATAGTCAATTTAATAGAATAAATATGTCACAATACGTCTTGATGTCTTGTGATTATAGCAGGCTAATCCTATAATAATAATTGATGATTTTTGCCCAGACGCAAACTTTTATTTCTAATACATTGTGATTGGGTCAGCCAACTTTTATTTATAGCTCGCAAAGTAGCTAAGGACATCCGTTTGAACACCACAAACTTGACGACATTCGTTACCGTTATGCACACTGGCAGCATCTCAGGTGCCGCAGAAAAACTGTTTATCACACAGCCTGCCGTCAGTAAACGCATCAAAAATTTGGAAGATGAATTCAACATTACTTTGTTTGATACGGTGGGACGCGGCATTGTACCGACCCAAGCAGCCAATGAAATGCTGCCGCACGCCAAGCGTTGGCTAGAAGATTATGAGAATTTTAAGATTAATCTGCAACACTCTCAGCATATCGTATCTGGCAAATTAGTGATCGGTACCAGTCATCATATTGGCTTGCACCATTTAGCGCCTGTACTTAAGCATTTTATCCAAGCTTATCCTGCCGTACAACTAGAAGTACATTTTGTTGATTCAGAAAAAGCGCACAAAGCCGTACTCGATGGCGATTTATCATTAGCATTTTTAACACTGCCGCCCGTTTATGATAAGCGCTTGACCTATCATACGCTATGGTCAGACCCTCTTTACTTTATGACAGGTACGCTATCGCCTTTAGCGACCAAATCTAATGTGACACTAGAGCAATTGGCACGCTATCCTGCTATTTTACCGTCTGCCAACACCTTTACCAGTCAAATTACCTTGGCTGAATTTGCTAAGCACAATCTGAAACCCTATGCCACGATGAGCACCAATCCTCTTGAGTCTATTCGCATGTTGGTTTCTGTTGGTCTGGGATGGTCTGTATTACCGCAAACGATGATCAGTCAAGATTTAGAACGTATCGATATGGCAGACAATATAGAGTTACAACGCTATTTGGGTGTGGTTATCAATCCGAAATTGACGCAATCTAGCAGCGTTACAGCTTTGTTAGACTTGTTAGCGCCTATTGAATAAGACTCTCGCTAAACGATGATTAGAGCGTGCTATGGAATCTAAAAAGCACGCTATTCGCATTTATGACCCTCATGCGTTATAATACGCTTGACGTTGTTTTTATAACAAAAATTTACTATAAGAACACTGATAGTCATATATTGAACACTTCGAGTAATATATGATGGTTAATAGTAGGTTTAATGGTTTTAAATGATTGGTTATATAGGTGGCCGATACTGATAAATGAGTCGCAAATGCGAGCAATCGATATGATGTAATATGACATTCTTATTGACCTCTAAACACTGCGAATTCGTATTAGCCCTAGAACAGCATCAATCATATAAAACTAACAGCAGATATTGAATAAAAGCCATTATGTCCTACTTAATGGCTTTTTTCGTCTTTAGATATTGTTTGGGACATCGTCTTATAACACTTAATCTTTATAGTTAAAATAATTACCGCCAACCATGTTGGTTAAGGACAATTTATATGAACGGAGTTTCTAGTGGCGTGCTGGTATCACTTGGCGCCTATTTTTTAGTGATGATTGGTATTGGCATTTATGCTTACTTTAAGCAAGCCAATGATACTGAAGGCTATATGTTAGGAGGACGCAGTTTAGGTCCAGCAGTCACTGCACTATCGGCAGGTGCATCAGATATGTCAGGTTGGTTACTACTTGGCTTGCCCGGTTATATGTATGCTGACGGTGTCGTGAGTATATGGATCGCACTTGGTTTGACACTTGGTGCATTTTTAAACTACCTTATCGTGGCACCGCGCCTTCGCGTTTATACCGAAGTGGCTGACAATGCCATCACTCTACCCGATTATTTCGCCAACCGCTTCGAAGATAAGTCGCACATGCTGCGTGTTATCTCAGCCGTGGTTATCATTTTATTCTTCACGGTTTATACTGCTGCAAGCCTAGTAGGCGGTGGTAAACTCTTCGAAAGCTCGCTCAATCTTTCTTATAGCACTGGTCTATGGGTCACCGCTGGCGTTGTCGTTGCTTATACGTTATTCGGTGGTTTCTTAGCCGTTTCAATGACTGACTTTGTACAGGGTATCATCATGCTATTTGCGATGGTCATTGTTCCTGTCGTCGCTTTCACTGATTTGGGTGGTATTTCAGCCACCACTCAAGCGGTTAGAAATATCGATCCGAGCTTGCTTAACATTACTAATGGTATGAGTATCCTTGGTATTGTGTCATTGATGGCATGGGGTTTAGGTTATTTTGGTCAGCCACACATCATTGTACGTTTTATGGCCATTCGCTCAGTCAAAGATGTCCCTACTGCTCGTAACATCGGTATGAGCTGGATGATTGTCAGCCTTATCGGGGCACTGATGACAGGTTTTGCTGGTCGTGCGTATGTGCAAAAGACAGCGATGACTTTAGATGATCCTGAAACCATCTTTTTAGTATTTACGCAGTTTTTATTCCATCCATTGGTTTCAGGCTTCTTATTAGCGGCAATTTTAGCTGCGATTATGAGTACCATCTCATCACAGCTATTGGTGGTATCAAGCTCATTGACTAAAGATGTCTATAAGTTGTTTTTTGATCAAGATGCACCTGAGGCGCGTCAAGTATTGGTCGGCCGCATTTCCGTAATCATTGTCGCCGTTGTTGCCATTTTACTGGCGTCTAATCCAGAAAGCTCAGTATTGAATTTGGTTTCTAACGCTTGGGCAGGGTTTGGTGCCGCATTTGGACCGTTGGTTATTTTCAGCCTAATCTGGCGCGGTATGAACCGTAATGGTGCAGTTGCTGGTATGGTCGTTGGTGCATTGACGGTTATTCTATGGATTTACGGTCCTTTCCAGATGAACGGCATGGCACTCAATAGCTGGTTATATGCTATCGTTCCAGGCTTTATCTTAAGTACAATCGCCATTTTTGCGGTAAGTATCATGACAGGCGGTCCAAAAGCCTCTGTTACTGCGAAATTTAAAGAAATGGAACTCAATTTAAATAAATAAGCTTATCGATATAATTATCACTATAAAAAAACCTCGCCATCATTGGCGAGGTTTTTTTATTGAGAGCTATTAGCTCTAATACATAAATTGATAACGCAATTCAAATCTCGAAGGTAAATAAATGATTAAATTATAACCATTCAATATACAGTTATATTTTAAAAAAACATGATGCTGTATGAGAAAGTATTCTGAGGTAATAAAGGAAGGCTCACAGCCTGGGGTAATTAAAACCCCAATAGATAGCAACTGCGTCGACTTTCCCAGTCTGAACTTGAAGAAAAATGGTATAAAAAGCGATGGTAAGCATAACTACTAATGTACGGCTAATAAGTTAGAGATATTGCCGTTATAATGTCTATTAGCATCGGCAAAGTACTGAGCGCCATAAAGACATCGATGTATAAGATCACCTATAAGAAGACATACTGTTAGCGCTGAGAGGTCAATGAGTCTTGGACTTAAGTGTGTTTCAAGAAGCGTATATTTCAGCTGAAATATACTTATGATCGTAATAATTCAATGATGTTGTGGCTTATGTTTGAGGCAAATATCGTTTAATTGCGGGCAAGAAACCAATCACTGCCGTCTTAGAAATCGTCTAAAAAAAGCTGTCAAAAGAACCTGTTACTTCTCTTAAAAGTTTATGAACACTTTATTTTTTTTGATTTGATGTTATTTTATGGCAATTATGGTTATGTCTGTTGCTAGCAGACTTTTCATAGCATCAACAAAAATATTTATTATCAACTCCTATTTTGATCATCCATTAAAAAAGCGACCCACTGAGAGTCGCTCTTTCATTTATCCATCATTAATGACAATCAATAGCTATTAATTATCTTGGTAAGATAATTTCACACCAAAAATATATCCATCATTATCTTGGAAATCACCAACTATCTGCTTAGTCGGTAACTGACCTTTTGCATCACCAAACCATAAGTATTTGCCGCCCGCTGATACTGCCCAGTTTTCTGTCACGTTATACTTTGCACCCAAACCAGCGCTGTAATAGCCTTCAATAGGACCTAACGAAGTGACAGGGTTGCCAGCACCACTATCCCAACCAACGGTACCGCTAATTGCAAGCGCTGGCGCAACACGCTTGGCAAGACCAAGCTCTACTTGCCATTGATCATCATCATATTCTACGAGTGCTAATCCATCAGGACCATAGGTAGGGTTGTTTTTACTTACTTGATTATATAACGGCGGTACAATAGAAAAGTCGCTCCATGGTACCCAGCGTACTTTGGCAGTGGCTAAGGTTGTTGGGTTAATACCGGTTTGAAAATCAAAGTTTACTGACTGCGGTGTAGTGATTTCCATGGCCGTAGTTTGGCTGGCTGCTGCTGGGTCACCCGCTAATAAACCTGCTAACGGATACGTTTCAGCGATCTTCATACTATGATCAATCTCTGAACGATAGGTCAACGCCGCTTTTAAAGCAATTTCAGGTTTGCTATATGATGCACCTACTATATAACCATAGTCTTGATCTGGACTAATATGTGAGGTATAACCAGTGGCAGGTCCATATGCACTGCCACGCAATTTGACATCAGCTTGAATCCGCTGAGCAACGGGGCCGCCATAAACTTGGAACTCTTTATTAGCACCAAATTTGGCACCTAAAATAGCCGTGATACTTTCAGAACGTACTTCAACGTTCGTGCCTTCATTATTAGCAAGCTGACCAGCAGCATAACCATTTAACCCTTCTAAAGGAGCTAGCTGTGCTTCACCGGCTGCAATTTGTGCTTTACCGGCATCAATCTGTGGACGTAAAACTGGTTCAAGAGCCGGGTTTCCTGCAATGGCTGCTTCAGCTTGTCTAACTTGCTCTCTACCCGTCTCTAATTGTTGTTGAACCCCTGTAACGTATGTATCGAGACCTTCAGCGCTAGTAATTGTTTGCCCAGGAACTTTTCCGTTTAGTTGTGAGGCGATAAGCCCATCTATTGCTGCAGTTGGAGCACCTGTAAAGTTACTATCTCCAGTGTAAGCTGCTGCTGCACCAAATGGCTCATCATATAAAATACCGACACTAAACGTATCGTTGACATCCGCTTTTACGCCATAACGGAAGAAATCGTAATACTCAGCGATATCGCCAGTCTTATTGCCTTGAACATAACCTGCATCATCGGTAGCGACACGGCCATTATCATAACCACTAACATCAGCATCGATATAGGTGTAAACAGCTTCAGCATAGGTGCCATCTTGGAGGAAGGCTGTGACATCCTGACCTGAACGGTCAAGACCAGCAGCATTGGTTACGCTAGCTACAGAAAAAGCGGCAATCGCTACTGCAAGGGTTTTTAAATGAAAAGTATTGCGCATTGTGTATCTCCAAACGTCCTTGTTGTTTTACTACTTAAATAATCAATATTTAGCATTGCTGCGCATAACTTTATGATTATAAAAGTCGTGTCCTGAGATGAATACTAATGCCTTTTTGACACTAAAACAACAATTAAAGTGCTTTATTTCCCAAATATGACTGGACAGTACAAATAAGATACAGGTACAAAACTAATATTTAGTTTTTCATTCTGATATTTTTTAAATTACTATCAGTCTTTTTTAGAGATAGCAGGTAGATACTTATCTGTTATAATTTAATAATTCTAAAACACTCTAATCCTTTATTAAACTTAAACACGCTGGCATAAAAAAGCGACCCAACCAGGATCGCTTTTTATTATCTAGGCTATAGATTTATAACTTAGCAAATTACATTAGTTTGCTTGGTAAGAAAGCTTCATGCCGAGTGCAAAACCATCGTTGTCCTCAAAATCACTCACAATATTTTTGTTCGGTATTTGTCCTTCAGCATCACCGAACCATAAGTATTTACCACCAGCTGATACTGCCCAGTTTTCTGTCACATTATACTTGGCACCCAAACCAGCGCTGTAATAGCCTTCAATAGGACCTAGGGAGGTTACAGGGTTACCAGCACCACTATCCCAACCAACAGTACCTGTCACTGCTAATGCTGGCGTCATGCGCTTAGCGAGACCTAGCTCAACTTGCCATTGATCTTCATCATAGCTTACTAGTGATAGGTTACTCGCTTCATTATAAAGAGGCGGAACAATAGCAAAATCACTCCATGGTACCCAACGGACTTTAGCAGTCGCAAGCATCGTCGGATTGATACCCGTTTGGAAATCAAAGTTTACAGATTCAGGTGTAGTAATATCAATTTTACCAGCTCTATTTGGATTTTTTTGTTGGAAAGCCAGTGCTGGGAAGCTTTCTGAAATAGGTAAAGTATGGTCAATTTCTGAACGATACGTCAACGCAGCTTGTAAAGCAATTTCAGGTTTGCTGTAAGCAACACCGGCTAACCAACCATAATCTTGGTCAGCACTAATATGCGTCGTGTAACCGTCTGCTAAACCGTAAGCTTTGCCACGCAGCTTTACATCTGCTTTTACACGTTGGGCTACTGGACCACCGTACACTTGAAACTCTTTATTCATACCAAGCTTTGCACCCAGGATACCAGTAATGCTCTCAGTACGTACTTCTACGTTAGTTTCTTCACCGTTTGGTTGTATGAGCCCACCAAAATTAGGATTCGGTTCATGAGATACAAAGTCATTTTTACCGCTATAATCCGCAGCCGCGCCAAATGGCTCGTCATATAAGATACCAATACTAAAGGTTTCATTGATATCTGCTTTTACACCATAACGAAAAAAGTCATAGTCTTCTGCGATGTCATCAATTTTGTTGCCTGATTTGTCTTCACCAGTCACATCAGCATCGATATACGTATAAACAGCTTCAGCATAGGTACCATCTTGTAAGAATGCGGTGATATCCTGACCTGAACGATCAAGACCAGCAGCACTAGCAACGCTAGCAATAGAAAGAGCAGCAACAGCTACTGTGAGAGTTTTCAAATGAAAATTTGCGCGCATTATGTATCTCCAAACGTCCGCATTGTTTT
>Ga0208435_100494_pt1 | contig 11170 bp, 4 predicted proteins | sample 24_taG_FD_184097 | JGI IMG/M metagenome (GOLD analysis project Ga0208435, IMG submission 184097) | Marine viral communities from Cariaco Basin, Caribbean Sea - 24_WHOI_OMZ (SPAdes) (version 2) | ecosystem: Environmental > Aquatic > Marine > Oceanic | place: Caribbean Sea: Cariaco Basin | collected...
TACGACCGAGCATCATTTTAAGCTGCCATACTTTTTCTTTATATAAAGTAGTGGCTGGCTGCTGGAACATAGCATTGACCACACGCTTACTCGCCAACACCGCATCAGGAGAGCGCTCTGCAAATTCGGCAGCGAGCTTTTGCGCCTGCTCAAGTGGCGTTTCACTGCAATGGCTGACAAGACCCAGTGCTTTGCCTTCACTGGCAGTCACGATACGCGCACTCATGGCAAGCTCTTTTAGCACATCTTCACGTACCACGCCAAACGCCGATTGCGTCAAACCCATGTCTGGTACCAGCCCCCACTTAGCTTCCATAATAGACAGTTTGCAATCTGGATGACTGATACGCACATCGCAAGCCAGCGCTAACTGAAGCCCTGCACCGATACAATAGCCTTCTAGTACGGCAATGACTGGTACAGGCACATCGCGCCATACCAGACAAACACGCTGGAATGAGCTCTGCCATGGCTTTACCAGCTCCCAAACGGCGAACGCTTGATTTTTTGGATGATTTAAATCACCCAAATCGATGCCCGCACAAAACGTGCCTTCAGCGCCATTTAGAATCACCGCACGTATCGTTTTATCTTTACCAATACGTTCTGCGACAGCTATCAATTCTTTCACCACTTTAAAGCTCATTGCATTTTTTTTGTGTGGGCGATTCAAGGTTACCGTGAGTATATTGTCGGTCATACTAACTTGTAAGGTTTCATATTGGTAAGTGGCAATCGCGTTCATAACAATCCTTATTCATGAATAAAATAGAAATGGCATCTAAATATGATGCCGATACGTCTAAAGCTGATGGCAACAATATTAACAGCCTTGTTACGACGCTACCTCATCAATAACTGACTGCAACGATTCGATTCACCGTTACTATCATAAAACCATCATTTCTAAATCATTTTCCACGTCATATCATTTTCACTCAAACGATGATAATTGAGCTGAGGATAGGCTGATAAATCCAGCGCCTGCAAGTTATTTAACGCTGTTATTAATGCGGCATAATATGGCTCAAGCATGGCAAACTGCGCAGGGGTGATGTGTTGGACATTCAACAAGCATTTATCTTCTAAGTCTTGACTGGCCTGACGTAATTGCGGCACACCAGTATAACGACTGCCGCCTAAGATGCGATGGGCAATTTGCGCTAGCATACTGCGATCACGGGTATCCCACGCTTGCGTTAGCGCTTGCTTTTCATCATTGATCGTATCAAGCATCATAATGATAAGCTTGGCTGCCAAGTCGGGCTTATTCGCTGAGCGGGTCAACGCGTCTTGCCAATCTAAAATAGCAAAGCCATCACCTTCGTTAGCCCCCAAAGAGTGATGGCTTAAATGGTGGTGACTGCTGTCCCAACCCTTTGTTTCTTGCGCATATGTGTGGGAATCTGTAGGCATTGCCACTCCATCGTGAGCACTATTTATCGGTGTTTCCGATGGCTTTAATAGTGGCGACTGTCCTTGTTTATATAAGCGCAAGTTCTCATAGCGTGGCTGGGTGTTTCGCGGTGTTTCGCGTCTATAATCCTCGCGTGGTTGGCTGTCTCGCAAGTAGTTATCACGAATTTTCTTCAATGATAAAGGACGCGTTATTTTTGGCTGATTGATTGTATTAGAACCGCTATGACGGTTATTTTCATCCCCTTTCACCATAGGATAAGCAATGGTTGTAGAGTCTGATGGCCACGTTGAATACGTTTCAACTCCCCTATTTTGTGAGTCGGTAGAGTGTGAATTCTCTTTTGATAAATCGATGACCTGCACATCAGTATTGTGCACATCCGTACTGTGCAGATTGGTATCAGGCAACGCTGTTAACTGCGGCATTGTCGTTGTACGTCCAAGCCATTTTTGCAGCACTTGTAATAACTGAGGCTGGCTAATGGGCTTACCCACATAGTCATTAATGCCACTGGCGATTAGTTTGTCTCGCTCATCAGCCAAACCATGGGCAGTCAATGCAATAATCGGGATACGGCTATCATCATTTTCAATATTGCGAATTTGTCTTGCGGCTTCATGCCCTGACATACGCGGCATTTGGATGTCCATGAATATTAGATCAATATGGCCTTTATCCTGAATAGCGACTTTATCGTCGGTATTCACCTCTTCATAAAGCGTACTATTTGATTTCTTGTTTACTTCATCGCGCGCTTCAGCTTTAGAGATTTGCGTTTTATTCGACAGACTTTGCTTATCATTTTTCGTGGTTTTGATATTTTTGGTTTGTTGTTTACTGATAATTTCTATGGCGTCAAAACCACTACTCGCTGTGATGACTTGGATGCCAAGCTCACTGAGCAATGCATCGAGCACCAACAAATTGGGCAGATGATCGTCGACTGCCAGTACCGTCACCCCTGTCCAGCGCGGTTCTTGCACGCTTTTTTTGGTACTGCGATTTTGGGTGTCGAGCATGGCATAGAGCTGTCTTTTGTCTAAAGGCTCATACAAAATATTGGCATGATAACGATTTAATAATGCTTGATCGGCAGCAACTTGATAGCCAAATACCGCAAGCTTACCTTGGTAATGCAGACGAATTTGTTTGAGTAATGCCATCATATCGTCTTGGGTATCATCATCGACGATGACCCAATCCCAATAATTACCATGCTCTTTTAATGACTCAAGTACGCCTGGTAAGGAGTTGGCTTGGGTCAACTTAATCGGCAAATATTGCAAGCTGGCTTTGAGCACTTGGATAGAGGCGGTATGATTGATCCATACTAATACATTAAACTCATCGGTCTCACTCGCCAATGGAGCCAAGACTGGAAGCTCAATTGTCTGTCCTGTAGCCGCTTCCAATACATCGACATGTGCTGGCATCCGAAACCAAAACGTTGCGCCCTGATTGGCAATATTCTCTTGAGCATTATCATGAAAACCAATATCACCGCCCATCAGCCGCGTTAATTGCTTGGAGATAACGAGCCCCAACCCTGTGCCGCCATACTGACGAGTGATTGAAGGGTCGCCTTGGCTAAAGCTTTGGAACAGCATCTTTTGATCGGCTAAAGAGATGCCCTTACCGCTGTCTTGCACACTGATCATGAGATAATTATCACGATGATCATCCAAGCTGACACGCACCACCACATCGCCACTGTCGGTAAATTTAATCGCATTGCCGACGATATTGGTCAATACTTGCTTGAGGCGCAGGGCATCGCCATTGATACGCATCGGCACATCATTATAAAACAGCACCGCCATGCGCAGACCTTTTTCTGCGGATACAGGCGAAAGCATATCGACCACGTCATAAATGGTGTCATAAAGGTCAAACTCATGACGGTCAAGTACCAGCTTGCCTGCTTCAATCTTAGAGAAATCCAAAACATCGTTAACCAAGGCAAGCAAGTGTGCTGATGACTTACGTATGGTTTGCACGTATAAATCTTGTTCAGGATTTAGTTCGCCATGCCTTGCCAGCAAATTGATAAAGCCATCGATACTGTTTAATGGCGTGCGCAGCTCGTGGCTGATATTGGCCAAAAATGCCGATTTGGCTTGGCTGGTTGAAATTGCCGCATCACGTGCATTACGAATAGAGATGTTTTGCATTTCCATCTCATCAAACGCAAGACGCAAATCATCCTCAGTTTGCTCGGCATGGTCTTTTAATTCCTGAAAGCTCCTATGCAAGCGGCGCAAAGTTTTGACCAAATCTTGCTGCAATAAGTTCAGCTCACCATCTGACTCAACGGGAATAGGCTGATACAGATTGTCGACATGGGTGCGCTGCAACTGCAAACGTAGCTCATAAATTGGTGCTATCCAGCGCTTTGAATAAATATTTAAACTCAGCAATAAAATCAAAATAGTGAACAAGCCAGTAATCACTAACGCCATGGCGATACGGTAGCGGGCGATATAGAGTGGTTCATTGTCCATATCGACGAGCAGCCACAGTTTTTGTCCTTCAAACTCCCCTAATACACTGCCATAAGCGGTTCCAATAGGCGTTGGTTGCTGCGATAAAAACTTCTTTGTTGTGTCTATTGCAGGCCATGCTTCGTTCAGTCCATAACCGACTGCGGCGAGTACTTGATTGCTTTCATTGATGATCGCAATACGCTGTACATGTTGCTCAGACTGCATACGACCCAGCTTATCTTGAATTTCCTCAAGCTTTGTGATGGTCGTTTGAGTGGCATCATTTGCTCTCACTCCGCCATCCGCATTGGGTTCGCCGTCTGCTTGCTGGCGATCTTGCGCTAACAGCTCAGGGATTAGCTCTGCAATCGCTGGGGTATAACGAATCAGCACCGCCTCCGCCAATACTTCTTGTTCGGAATTGCTGGCACGCATGGTCTCATAAAAGACCAAAATACCGCCCACCGCTGCCAAGATACAAATGGGTAAAAACACCAATATAATCAACTGGCCATACGCACTGCTAGTATCAAAACGTTTTTTGTATGCCATGCTAGCTTTACTCTCTACAGAAAATTGCACTATGAATCAATAGCGGCGGTAAGCGGTGTTAGCCAATCATAATTTTTTTAGGGGCTGTGCTCATTTCAAAGCTATTCTCATTTCAAAGCTATCGTCATTTTAAAAATAATAACTGCCTACCCATGATAAAATTTAATGGTTCTTGTTATTGCCGTACCTATATATTGCCATAACTATAACGCATTTCATCGATCATGGTGAGTGGCTATGACGCAAAGGCATTTTAACTGTCCAGCCCTTTTTAAACACCACTCATTTACCAAAATCTCTTGATGCCTTCAGCGTAGCCAAAAACAAAATGATATAATGACGCAACTTTTCATTTATTGCTATTTGGTTAAAGCGACAGAAATGTCATTAACAATCACTTCACTCAATAGCAGCCGTATCAAAATATTTATTCAAAAACCACGATGACAATTAAAAAATAAACGGTAATTAAAAATCAATTTTAAAAATGAACAAGGATACTTTATGTCCGCAACGGCTATCTCCAACTCTAATTTCATTACTCAGGTCACCAAACTTGCTGATTGCGTCGGTCAGACGCCATTGGTTAAATTACAGCGCTTACCTGAGCAAGAGCAGCTGACCAATGGTACTGCGTTACTGGCCAAGCTTGAAGGTAACAATCCAGCGGGTTCTGTTAAAGATCGTCCTGCTTTTAATATGATTTATCAGGCAGAACAGCGCGGTGACATCAAAGCGGGCGACATGCTGATTGAAGCCACGAGTGGCAATACGGGTATCGCTTTAGCCATGGTCGCCGCGATGCGTGGCTATCCGATAACGCTACTGATGCCAACCAATTCAACTCAAGAGCGCAAAGATGCCATGATTGCGTATGGTGCGACGTTAATCGAGGTGGATGAAGGCATGGAAGCCGCACGCGATTTAGCGCTGCAAATGCAAGCAGATGGCAAAGGCATCGTATTGGATCAGTTTAATAACCCTGATAACAGTCAAGCCCATTACCTGACCACAGGGCCTGAACTGTGGGCGCAAACCGCAGGAAAAATCACTCATTTTATTAGCTCAATGGGCACTACTGGTACTATTACCGGTGTATCGCAATACCTCAAAGAACAAAATCCAGATATCAAAATCATCGGACTACAGCCTGATGAAGAAGCTTCGATTGCTGGCATTCGCCGCTGGCCTGCAGCTTACATGCCGGGTATCTTTAACCCAGATTTGGTTGATGAAATCATGGATGTGGATCAGCGTATCGCAGAAGTTTATATGCGCAAACTGGCCAAGACCGAAGGTATTTTCGCGGGCGTTTCATCAGGTGCTGCAGCATGGGCTGCCGTACAAGTCGCTAAAGAAAACCCTGATGCCGTCATCGCCTTTATTGTCTGTGATCGCGGCGATCGTTATTTGTCGACGGGTTTATACAATATTAACGACGACAATATTGATGACAGCAATGTCGATAACAGTATAGAAGTTAATTAACGCACAGACAACGCTGCTCAGTTTAGTTGGTTTAATCAGGATTTCTTATGTCACAAGCTCTACCATCCGACCCTATATTGGTTTTTGATATCGAAACTGTCGCTGATACCGATGCGGCGCGCCGTATCTATCCGCAATTGGCAGAGTTGAATGATGCAGATGCATTGAGCGCACTCACAGCGCTTCGAATGCAAGAAGCTGGACATGATTTTATGCGCTTGCCACTGCAACGTATCGTCTGTATTTCAGCGCTATATATCAAAGATGGCAAGTTTTCGTTGTTCTCATTGACTGCTGATAAATTCAGTGAAAAAGATATTCTTGCCAAATTTTTTCGGGCATTTAGTGACCTTGAAAAGCTGCCACAGCTTATTAGTTGGAATGGCTCAGGTTTTGATATTCCTGTACTGATATATCGGGCTATGCAATACGACTTATCAGCGCCATGGTTATTTGAAGAAGGCGAGCGCATCAAAAACATGCGCTTTGATAATTACGTCAATCGCTTCCACACGCGTCACCTTGATTTGATGGACAGATTTAGCCAGTACGGTGCCAGCCGCCGCGAAGCCATGGATATTGTCGCAAGTTTATATGGTCTGCCGGGTAAAACAGCTGTCGACGGTAGTATGGTTGGTGAGCTTGTCAGCACTAATGACTGGCAAACGCTGTCTATTTATTGCGAGTCTGACGTCATGAATACATGGCTAATCTATTTACGCTGGTTGCGTTTAACTGGACAATTATCCTCACAAGATTTTGACGCTTGGCAGCAGCAGAGCTATGACTATTTAGTAAAATATACCCAAGCGGATGGTCATGCTCGCCATCAAGACTTCATCGCTGATTGGTCATCTGCGCCCACATCATAACAAATGAAGTTATATGAAGGCGCGTTATAAGACATCGCGTTTATCCTCATTTTTTTAGTTATTTATCATTTATTATTAAGGCAGGTTTATGCAACCCACCGATTCAAAAACGTCTACAACCTCTGATGTTACGCCACCAACGAGCGAGACCCAAACGATTACTATTCCGCCTAATAAGAAAAAATCTAAACCCTCATCAAAGACGCGCCGCCGTCTAAAGGATGCAGAACCTCTGCCCTTCACTATTGATGGTTTGTCGCATGATGGTCGCGGCGTTGCCGTTTATGGTAATGGTTTTGGTATAGATGATGGCCATGTCGAAGATAAACATGGCAAAAAAATCTTTGTAAGCTTTGCATTGCCGGGTGAAAGTGCCTTGGTCAAAATAACCAATAGCCGTGCCAGCTTTGAAGAAGGCGAGGCTGTCAGTATTACTGCCAACCCAAATTCTGAACGTGCCGTACCGCCCTGCCCACATTTTGGCGTCTGCGGCGGCTGTAATTTGCAACACTGGCAGCCAGACGGTCAAATCAACTTTAAGCAATCTGTATTGGCTGAAATGCTGATACACCAAGCCAATGTCACGCCTGATAACTGGCTTGCTCCAGTGGTTGGTGATCGTCTTGGTTATCGTACCAAAGCACGATTGGGTGTGCGTTATGTCACCAAAAAAGAAACCGCGCTTGTCGGCTTTCGTGAGCGCTCAAGTAACTTTTTGGCAGAATTAAATGAGTGTCATATTTTAGATCCAAGAATTGGTTTTGAGATTGAAAACTTAAAAACACTGATTAGTACGCTAGAGAGCCGTAACAAGATTGCTCAGCTTGAGTTGGCCATGGGTGAGGAAATGCCTGAGCTGCCAGATGGCAATCAGCCCGTTGCCCTTATCGTACGCAACTTGGAGCCGTTATCAGACGCTGATATAGAAAAGCTAAAAGTGTTTTTTGCCGCACGCAACTGGCAGCTATATTTGCAGTCTAAAGGTGCGGACAGTATCCAGCGTATTGCATTGACTGAAGATGATGACATGAGCCAGCAATTTGGTCGTTTGTATTACCAATTGCCAGAATACGATTTGACTTTCGAGTTTATCCCGACAGATTTTACCCAAGTGAACCTGTCCGTAAATCGTCAAATGACCAAGCTTGCTTGCGATTTGTTAGACTTAAAAGCAGGTGAACGCGTACTTGATTTATTCAGTGGTCTAGGCAACTTTAGCTTGCCACTCGCACGCCTCGTTGGTGAGACAGGTTCTGTGGTTGGTGTTGAAGGTAGCGAAGCGATGACCGCACGTGCAGCCGATAACGCACGTCGTAACGGCATCAATAATACAGAATTTTATAGCCAAGATTTGACGCAAGACTGTACTGATAAACCTTGGGCGAATCAGGGCTTTGATGCGCTATTGATCGATCCGCCGCGTTCTGGTGCTTGGGAAATTATGCAGTACTTGCCGAAATTTAACGCTGAGAGAATCGTTTATGTCTCTTGCAACCCTGCAACCCTCGCCCGTGATACAAAAGCATTATTAGAGCAAGGCTATCGTCTGACTCATGCTGGCGTAATGGACATGTTCTGTCATACCGGTCATGTTGAGTCCATCGCTCGTTTTGAAAAAGTAGCGGTGTAATTCAATTTACGGTTAAGTGAGCGGTTCAGAGCATTAAATAGCCATGCTAAAGGTTACTGAGCTTGATTCAAAATTTGAGTCAAGCGGTGGCAAAAAATGATGGTTATTTATCCTGATTAACCGCAGACATTACATAGCCTCGCTTGATTTGTCTCTTTAAAGTGAGATAATAGTAAACAATATTCCTAGGCTGGTTTTTTCCATTCTTGTGAACGTTTGCACTCATAGCTTTATATATTTTACGCGCATTTTATGACTGCTAAAAAATAGATTTTTTAGCAGTTATATTGGTTTATAGCTGATACTTTATGAATCGTAAGTTCAACGTGTGTGCATAGTAGATGAGGTTATAATCAATTCAAAATAGCTAAGAGGAGTCGGCTATGGTAAAAATTCGTGAAGGATTACCGCTGGTGGATGGACAGACCACCCAAGCCGATAGTGCAGCACTTGCCGCTCAACTGGTCGCGAGCCAACGCTCGCACCAGTCTGCCAATAGCTATGCCCAAATCCCCCTCGATATCAAATACCAGCTGTCCACTCATAAGCTACACACCACTTTTGATCGCTCAGCACTACATGCCTTTCATAGTCATGATCCAAAGCTTGAAAACGAATATTCTGATAACCCGCTTTTAGATAAAAATAATGCTCTGTCAGATAAAGAGCTCGAAGCGATTGATTTAGATCAAGTCAATATTGATGTTCCTACTTGGTTAGACAACGTCGCCAAACGTATCGGACAAGAGTCTGTACCTCACTTGAATGCTGCTTGTGAATTTATTCGCAGTCATATGAATACCAGCGAATCTGAGCGTTCAGGTGCTTATGTCACGGGTATTGGCATGACAGATATATTGACCTATCTCTACCAAGACGAAGACGCTCTTGTGGCTGCAATGCTCTATCGTAGTGCGCGAAAATCAATCATAAGCCTCGCTGATATCGAGAAAAAATTCGGTGCAGACATATCGACCCTAGTCAAAGATACCTTGGCAATGGGTAAGCTGTCTGAGATTATTGAAAGCAATAAGCGTCTAGAAGATCACTTCGTAAACAATCAGCGCGACCAGCTATCTAATATTTATAGCATGCTAATTTCCGTCACCAATGATGTACGCGTCGTGCTTATCAAATTGGCTGAGCGTACTTTCGCCATGCGCGAATTGACCTTTTCTAATGAAGAGCGACAGAATCGTGTGGCGCGTGAAGTCATGACTATTTATGCCCCACTAGCGCATCGCTTGGGCATCGCGCAACTTAAATGGGAGCTAGAAGACTTAGCCTTTCGCTACCTTGCGCCTGAACGCTATAAAGAGATTGCCAAACTGCTCTCCGAAAAACGCAGCGAACGCGAATCCTATATTCAGCGCGTACAAGACAAGCTTAATGAAGCACTAGCAGAGGCTAATATCGAAGGTGAAGTCTCTGGACGTGTCAAGCATATCTACTCTATCTACCGAAAAATGAAGCTTAAAGGCTTATCGTTTGATCAGCTTTACGACATTCGTGCGCTGCGAGTATTGGTCACCAACCCGTCAGACTGTTACCACGTGCTTGGATTGGTACATGGCTTGTGGCGATATATTCCAGAACAATTCGATGATTATATTACCAACCCCAAGTCCAATGGTTATCGCTCACTACATACGGCTGTCATTGCTGAAAACAAGTCACTGGAAGTACAAATTCGTACTCACGAAATGCACTTCGAAGCTGAGCTTGGTATGTGTGCTCATGTTAACTACAAAGAAGGTCTAAAGAATAAAAAAGACAATTATCTTAATCAAAGAATCAGCTCGCTGCGCCAGCTGTTATCGATCAATAATGAAACCCGTAACCAACCGCGCTCATCTTTACTAACTGGTGAAGAAATAGAGGGTATGGAGTTTGACGAAGAAGAGCAACTCGTTGACTTTGACGAGCTCGAACGCATCTATATCTTTAGCCGTGATGGTGACATTACTGAACTGCCAAAAGGGGCGACCGTTCTTGATTTTGCTTATTATGTACATACACAAGTTGGTAATCGTGCCCAAGCTGCGCGAGTCAATCAGCGCTATGTACCATTAACCTATCAACTCAAAACAGGTGAACAAGTTGAAATTATCACCAAAGCATCACGTGAGCCCAACCGTGATTGGCTAGTTGCTTCACTTGGATACATTCATACCAACCGTGCACGTTCAAAATTGCGTCAATGGTTCAATAAGCAAGACCGTGATAAGAACATTGAAATTGGTCGTCAAATGCTCAGTAAAGAGCTTGAAAGACTATCGGTACATCCCAATAGTATCGATTTAAACGACTATATTCAGCATTTCCATGTCAATACGACTGATGATATTATCGTTGGCTTGGTCACAGGCGACATTGGTCTCAACCAACTCACCAGCCACATCTCTCGTCAGCTACATCTAGAACCTGAAAGACCGCCAGAAAATTTTGCGCCAAGTATAGATGCTAGAGAGGCAGGCAAAATCGATGCTTATAAAATTCGTATCGATGGGCTGGATAATATAGAAATCAATCTAGCAGGCTGTTGTCACCCTGTGCATGGCGAGCCAATTGCTGGTTACATTACCTTATCACGAGGTGTCAGTGTCCATAATCGTGGTTGCCCTGAATATTCACGCTTGATTGAACGCGATCCTGAGCGCGAAATAGAGGCTTCGTGGCGGGTACAAGCTGGTCGTTATCAACCCGTTGATATTCACGTAGAAGC
>Ga0208435_100496_pt1 | contig 11146 bp, 9 predicted proteins | sample 24_taG_FD_184097 | JGI IMG/M metagenome (GOLD analysis project Ga0208435, IMG submission 184097) | Marine viral communities from Cariaco Basin, Caribbean Sea - 24_WHOI_OMZ (SPAdes) (version 2) | ecosystem: Environmental > Aquatic > Marine > Oceanic | place: Caribbean Sea: Cariaco Basin | collected...
CACGTCCTCCGGTTTGGTGGCTGAGCTGGCGTTGGCGGTGGGCATTAGCTGCGCTCTGGTGCCTTATCTGATGGCTAACCTGCGCATTCCCCCCTTCCGCAACCGCATCTTCATGGGCGATGCGGGCTCTATGTTCATCGGCTTTGCCGTGGTGTGGCTGCTGGTAAACGCCACCCAGCCCGGCGAAATGGCCATGCGCCCGGTAACCGCCCTGTGGATTATCGCCATCCCTTTGATGGATATGGTCGCCATCATGGTACGCCGCGCCCGCAAAGGGCAGTCGGTAATGAAACCAGACCGTGACCACCTGCACCACATCTTCATGCGCGCCGGATTCTCCGACCGCGAAGCTCTGCTGATGATCACCATAGTGGCCATGCTGTTCGCCAGCGTTGGACTGCTTGGTGAGTTCTTCCACCTGCCCGAGTGGCTGATGTTTGCGGCGTTTGTTGGATTGTTCGCGCTGTATGACTGGTCGCTTAGCCATGTTTGGCGGTTGTTGGTGGTGGTTCGGAAGAAGGTTAGTCATTAGTAGTTGGTTTGTAGCCTGCATGTTATGTGCTCCAGGCTTTGACGGATACAAAGGGGGCGGGCCCTACGTGGCCCGCCCCCACCCTTCTCTTACGGCCATCTCCCGCCAAGCACCAAACCCCCGCCAAACTCTTTACTCCCGGTAACTGAATTTCCGCCATAACTAACGTAGAATTGCGCCGTTTATTAACAGTATTTTGTGTGCATGGATCGGCCTCCGCCTGCGGTGGCCTGATTGCTTATTGCCTGACTACGCTGATTTGGGTTGGTGGGGCGGTAGCGTGCCTGAATGCTTAGTGGCTTTATTGGAAAGGTAATCCTCTGAAATGAATCAGGAAAATAATACGTATCAGGATGAAATCTCGCTGGTGGACCTGGCGACGATTTTTGTTCGCCGAATCTGGTTGTTCATTGTCTTGTTTGTGCTGTTTGTTGTGGGTGGGGTGGTGTTTGCGCTTCTGCAGGACGAGCAGTATGAATATGTGAGCTTGTACCAGATCGCGGAAAAGAGTGCGGAAGAGCCGGTTGAAAAGCCCGCAAAGGCGATTGCGGTGATGCAATCACAGCGCCTGCCCGAGCTTGAGGCAGCTTATAAAGCTGAACATGGTGAGCGTGTTCCCTTCAATGTAAGCTTTTCCAATCCTGAAGACACCAGCTTGGTGCGGATTTCTTCTGAAGCGGTTAAAGATAGCGCTGAGGATGTAAGGGCTTTCCATAAAGAGCTGCTGGATCACCTTAAGAGTCGGCACGAAAAGCAGATTGTAGATGCACGCAGCAATATTGAAACCCGCCTTGACTCGGTGGTTCGTACGCTGGAAGCATTGAAGCAAACGCCAGAAGCCGGTCAGGCTGTGGCGGAAGTGATGCAGAAGCAGGTTGAGCTGGAAGGGGAGTTGGCGTCGCTTTCATCGGGAGAGTTGATGGTAGTGGGGCGTGAGAGTATTGAGCGGGTGGCGCCTAATCGGAAGTTGATTGTTGTTTTGGCGGCCGTTGTGGGCTTCATTTTTGCCTTTGTCGCGGTGTTTTTCGCTGAGTTTGCATCGCTGGTTCGCAAAGCGCTGCGGGAGCAGAAACAAAACTGACTTCCCCTAAGTGTTACGAAAAGATTCGACGAAATTGAGAGAGTGACTCTATGAGCAAAAAGTTCGCACTGATCGGTGCTGCCGGTTACATCGCACCGCGCCACATGAAAGCGATCAAAGACACTGGTAACGACCTGATTGCCGCTATGGACAAGAACGATTCCGTTGGCATCATCGACAGTCATTTCCCGGAAGCGGACTTTTTCACAGAATTTGAGCGCTTCGACCGGCACATCGATAAGCTGCGCCGCGCCAATAACGGCGGCGCTGTGGATTACATTTCTATTTGCTCGCCCAACTACCTGCACGACAGCCACATGCGCTTTGCCTTGCGTGCTGGCGCCGATGCCATTTGTGAAAAGCCTCTGGTACTGAACCCCTGGAACATTGATGGCCTGATCGATATCGAAAAGGACACGGGCCGGAAGGTGAACACCATCCTGCAGCTGCGCGTGCATCCCTCTATCATTGCGCTGCGTGACAAAGTGCAGGCCGAGAACCGCGACACCAAGCACGAGGTTGACCTGACTTACATCACCTCACGCGGACACTGGTACCTGCAGTCCTGGAAGGGAGACGCGAAGAAGTCCGGTGGAATTGCTACCAACATTGGCGTGCATTTCTACGACATGCTGCATTTCATCTTCGGCAAGCTGCAAGACAACGTCGTGCACTACAGCGACGACACCATGGCCGCCGGTTATCTGGAATACGAAAAAGCCCGGGTGCGCTGGTTCCTGTCCGTGGACTACAAATACGTACCGGAAAGCGCCAAGGCCCAAGGCCAGCGTACGTTCCGTTCCATCACTGTGGATGGTGAAGAAATCGAATTCTCCGGCGGCTTTACCGACCTGCACACCCGCAGTTACGAAGAAATCCTGGCGGGTCGTGGCTTTGGTCTGGAAGAGAACCGAGTGGCTATCGAGACGGTGTCTCATATTCGCAATGCCACCCCGGCTGGATTGACCGGTGATTACCATCCGTTCCTGAAGCAGTAAGGGGGCATTATGTCTGTAAGCATTCACCCCAGCGCGATCGTTGATGAAGGCGCGCAGATAGGTGATGGCTCCCGCGTATGGCACTTCGTGCACGTATGCGGCGGGGCCAGAATCGGCAAAAACGTCTCCATGGGCCAGAACGTGTTCATCGGCAACAAAGTCACCATCGGCGATAACTGCAAGATCCAGAACAACGTGTCGGTGTATGACAACGTGCACCTGGAAGAGGGCGTATTCTGCGGCCCCAGCATGGTGTTCACCAACGTATACAACCCCCGCTCACTCATCGAGCGAAAAAACGAATACCGCGACACCTTAGTTAAAAAGGGCGCAACACTCGGCGCCAACTGCACAATCGTGTGCGGCGTAACCGTAGGCGAATTCGCCTTTGTAGGCGCCGGTGCCGTAGTAAACAAAGACGTACCCGCCTACGCCCTGATGGTTGGCGTGCCAGCCAAACAAATCGGCTGGATGAGCGAATTCGGCGAACAGCTGGATCTACCAGTAACCGGTGAAGCAGAAACCACCTGCGAGCACACCCGCGCTGTCTACACGCTAAAAGACGGCAAAGTCACCAAGCATTAAATTATTGGTTCTCTATTTTTCCGTGTCCTTCCGTGGATTCCGTGGCAAAAAAGGCTCTTAAACCCATGCAATTCGTAGATCTAGCCGCCCAACAGGCAAGAATCAAAGACAAAATCGACGCCAACATCCAGAAAGTCTTGGCCCACGGTAAATACATCCTGGGCCCGGAAGTGGCCGAACTGGAACAGAGGCTCGCTGAATTCTGTGGTGCCAAACACTGCATCACCGTAGCCAACGGAACCGATGCCCTGCAGATTGCCCAGATGGCACTGGGGGTAGGGCATGGCGACGATGTCATCGTACCGGGTTTCAGCTACATCGCCACCGCCGAAACCCCTGCGGTGTTGGGTGCGAAGCCCGTGTATGTAGACATCGATCCGAAAACCTACAATATGGACCCTGCGAAACTGGAAGCGGCGATTACACCTCGCACCAAGGCGATTATCCCGGTTTCTCTTTATGGCCAGTGCGCAGATTTCGACACCATCAATGCCATTGCAGAGAAACACGGTATTCCAGTGATTGAAGACGGAGCTCAAAGCTTCGGCGCCAGCTACAAGGGGCGGAAATCTTGCAACCTGAGTACCATTGGCTGCACCAGCTTCTTCCCGAGCAAGCCGCTGGGTTGCTATGGGGACGGCGGAGCCATCTTTACCAACGATGATGAACTGGCCACCGTGCTGCGCCAGATAGCCCGCCACGGTCAGGATCGGCGTTACCACCACATTCGGGTGGGAGTGAATAGTCGCTTGGATACCCTGCAAGCGGCCATTCTGTTGCCTAAGTTAGAAATTCTGGCTGAAGAGATTGAGCTGCGGAACCAGGTGGCTGAGCGGTATACGCAGTTGCTGAGCGAGGCCGGCATTAACACAACACCGTTCGTTGAAGAACACAATGTATCAGCCTGGGCGCAGTACACCGTGCGGGTTGAAAACCGTGGGGATGTACAGGATAAGTTAAAGGCTGCGGGTGTGCCTACGGCTGTGCATTATCCGATTCCGCTGAATAAGCAACCGGCTGTGGCGGATGCAGGGGCGGGGTTGCCGGTTGGGGATGCGGTGGCTGAGGTGGTTTTGAGTTTGCCGATGCATCCTTATTTGTCGGAAGTAGAGCAAATCGCCGTAGTGGAATCGTTCATCGCGTGAGTAGTACCAGTTTCCGGCCAGATGTTCAGGGCTTGCGAGCAATTGCAGTTCCTCTTGTCATCGCTTCAAATCGACTCTCCCGCATATGCCAAGGCTGCTGCATACGTACTTAGAGAGATCATGAGCAAGAGCGTGATGCGCTCCAAAGAAGGTGTTATTTAAGCGGTGCCTGTGATTAAGATAAACTCCTCAATTAAGAAGCTGCTCCCAAAAAATAGATTCGCCAAAAATGTGAGCGTTTTGCTAGGCGGTGCAGTTGGCGCCCAAGCGTTAATGGTGTTGGCGGCTCCATTGCTTACTCGCCTCTACACGCCAGAGAGCTTTGGTATTCTTGGAGTGTACGCCGCACTGTTGGCTATTGTTGGAGTAGTCTCCAGTTTGCGCTTTGAAATCGCAATACCTTTACCCAGCTGTGATGTCGACGCTACCAACTTACTTGCGCTTGGCTTCATGTCGCTGATCGGCACAACGCTATTGACGTGCTTTTTTGTCGTGCTAGCGGGAGATCAATTGGTCGATATTCTGAGCGTTCCGGAGCTGGGGCGATACTTGTGGCTTCTTCCAGTAGGAATTTTCCTCTCGGGTACATACAAAATTCTCAGCTATTGGGCCGTAAGGACAAAATCATTTAGTGCATTATCGAAAACCAGAATTGCTCAAGTGTTTGCAACTCTTAGCGTGCAAGTTTTTGCGTTTAAGCTGGGAGGCCTTGGGTTGCTTCTTGGGCAAGCGGGTGGACAAGGTGCCGGTAGTGTAAGTCTCGCCAGGACCTCTTTTAAACTCAACAAGCCACTCGGTTGGTCTTGGTCCGGGGTTTTAGGAGTTGCCTGCCGCTATAAGCAGTTTCCCATTTTTTCGACATGGTCGGGGCTGTTCAATACTGCAGGGACACAGCTGCCGCCACTGCTTTTTGCTGGGATATTCGGTGCAGGGCCTGCAGGTTTGTATGCGTTAGCCCATAGAGTATTAGCTATGCCAATGTCTGTCATTGGTGATGCTATAGGCAAGGTTTTCTTCTCCGGTGCCGCCCAAGCTCATCGAGATGGAACATTAGACCAGCTGGTCTCTAGAGGTTTCGGTTCACTAGTTAAAATCGCATTTCCTGCTGCGTTGCTTTTCATGTTGATTGCACCAGAACTTTTTTTGATTGTGTTTGGTGAGAACTGGATGGTTGCTGGTGAAATGGCTCGGTGGATGACGCCTTGGCTACTATTTCAGTTTATTAGTTCCCCTTTGAGTACAATATATTTTGTTTTACAAAAAGAAAATTATGGATTGATGTTTCAGGTTTTCTTGCTAGTGTGTAGAACAGCTGCAATAGCTTTAGGCTCTATCTATTATGACTTTGTGGGTGTGATAATCGCTTTTTCGTTAACGAGCGCTATTTGTTATTTTATTTATATTGTTTCAATATTCTTTCTTGTTAATTTAAGTGTTTTTTATATTTTGAGAGTGGTTTTCAGAGAGGCTTTTTGTTTGATGTTATTGTCAGCTCCCCCTGCCTTTATTCTTTTCTTGGGCTTCGAGGTCTCCTCCTTGGTTTTGATTTTTCTTTTGGTATCGATTGTTTATTTTTACAGGTTGAAGGCTTTGTACTAGCTGTTTAGAGGGTTGCCTTGAGTGGATTATGTGTTTTTTATTTTTTCGTGTGTTTTTCTGATGGTCTCCATAGTTATGTTTAGATTGGCTTCAGGGTCGCTATCTATTCTTAAGCCAAATCTGATAAGCTATGTGTTTTACTACAACATATTGTTGCAGACATTCATTGCGGTTGTTTTATCTGTTTTGTATCTTGATGGGCACTATATTATTGGTCGTGTTGGGTCGGAAGTACGGCTTGATGCCTGGCTATATGTTATGTACCTGGTGATTGCTTTGCCGGCCGGGATGCTAATATCAAAATTTTTGTTTGATCGTTCAAAGTCATCCCGTGACCTTTTGATTGGATATGTCAGATCTCCAATTTCTGTGAATTTCGGAAATGGTAATTCATTGAAGTTCTCTGTATGGATCTTTACCGGACTTTCTATATTGGCTTGTTTGTACACTTTCTGGAAGATTGGTTATTTCCCATTTGTCAAAGCATTGAGCTCTGGCTCGGAGGATTTAAATGTTGTGCGGATATCTGTATCTCGAGACTTTGGTGGGAATGTTTATGTAAAAAATGTTTTTGCTAAAGCGATGATGCCGATTCTTTCCTATGTTTGGGTTTTCTATTATTTGGGGACTAGAAGGCTCTTGGATCTGGTTGTGGCCTCGCTTTCGGTCATATTTGCTGCTTCTATTTTATATTATGACTTTTCAAAGTCTCCAATCCTTTGGTATGTGCTCGGCTTTGTGTTTGTGTTTTTTTATGCGCAGGGGGCAATTCGTCTCTGGCACTTGGTGTTGCTTTTTATTTTGGTGCTTTTGGGTTTGGTTTTAATGTATGCCTTGTCTGGTGTTACTGTTTCTGAATTTTTTAGCTATAACACAGGGCCGGTCGGTCGTATTATTTTGGGCCAAGCGGCTGGCCTTTTTATAATGATTGATATATTTCCCGATAATTATAACTTCATTGGCTTTTCATCTTTATCAAATTTGATGTCAACTACTTTTGGCTTTGACTATGTAGATCGGGCTGCACGAGTTGCGATGGCTCATGTTAGGCCAGAAGCTGTTGAAAGTGGTGTGGCCGGAGTGATGAACTCCATATTTATAGCTGAAGCTTGGGCGAACTTTGGCTTAGTGGGCGTTTTGATCTCGCCCATCTGGGTTGGGTTTTTGTTGCAAACCCTTTATTTGTTTTTTCTGAAAAGCCCAAAGAACCCTGTTTATCTAGCATTCTTTGTAAGTTTTTCAATTGGAGGCTCCGTTACAGGAGGTTTCAATGATTATATTTACAATCCAGGTGTTGTGCTTATGATTTTAATATTTGGCTCTATTATGGTTCTTGCATTATTTTTCAGGTCGTTTGAACGTAAGGAATCTCGGGAGAACGCAGGCTTGTGAACATAGTCTTTCATCACCCTTTGCCTCTAGACTACAATTCGAAGTCTGCGAGCGGTATTCGACCTCTTCGAATGTTGGAGGGTTTTAAGTCGGCTGGCTGCGATGTAGAGCTCGTTACCGGCTATTCCGGTGAGCGAAAGGCTAGCATCGGTCGAGTGAAAGATCAGATTCGTAGAGGGAAAAAGTTTAATTTTGTTTATTCTGAATCATCAACAATGCCAACCACGTTGACAGATCGCCATCACCTTCCGTTGAACCCTTTGATGGATTTTCGTTTCTTACGGTTTTGCAAGAAAAATGGCCTGTCAACAGGTTTGTTCTATAGGGACATTTACTGGTTGTTTGAGGGGTATGGGCGCGGTCTCAACCCTCTCAAAACTCTAGTAGCGAAAGCAGCTTATCGCTTTGATTTGTGGGTATACCAGCAAACCTTGGATAAGTTATACCTGCCTTCAATCCAGATGGGCCGGTATGTGCCTTACGTAAGCTCTGAAATTTTTGAGGCGTTGCCGCCAGGGCACACCTCGCCAGAGGTAGAAGATCAATCGATGATATATGATGGGCAAAGCAGGCCTCTCAGGCTTTTCTACGTAGGTGGTATGTCTAGTCATTATCAACTCCACGAGCTTTTCAAAGTTGCCAACGAGTTACCCAAAATCGAGTTGACTGTCTGTACTCGGGAGGAGGAGTGGCGTGCTGAAAAAGATAGCTACCCCGCATTAACGCCAAATATTCGAGTGATCCATAAAACCGGTGCTGCGATGGAGGAAGAGCTTCGCCGATCGGATATTGCAGTGTTGTTTGTTAAGCCCCAGGAGTACTGGGAATTTGCGTCTCCGGTTAAGCTATACGAGTATCTCGGGTTTTGTAAGCCGATACTGGCTAGCGAAGGGACCTTGGCCGGAAAGTTTGTTTCAGAGAGTGATGTTGGTTGGACAATTCCCTATGAGAAGGAGCCGTTGCAGCAGTTGTTGACCGCGCTTGTGAATGACCGTTCCCGGATTTCCTGCAAGCTCCAGAATTTGAGAGATGTTTCTGTTGATCACTCGTGGGAAGCGAGAGCGCGAAAAGTTATACAGGACCTTGTTAAGTGAAGATTGTATTACTCTCCGCCGCATCATCCATCCATACGGTCCGTTGGGCTAATGGATTGAGCGGAGCGGGCCATAAAGTCCATGTTATTAGCCAGCATCCACTCGAGGACCCCTTTGATCCGGCGGTCGAGGTTCACATTCTGCAGTTCCGTGGCGCATTGGGCTATTTCACTATCGTGCCGGCCGTCCGCAAGTTAATGAAGGAAATTCACCCCGATATTGTCAATGCCCATTATGCCAGTGGATATGGCACTACTGCCCGACTGGTGGGCTACCGGCCCTGGGTGCTGTCGGTTTGGGGAAGTGATGTTTATGATTTTCCACACAAGTCGTTTGTCCATAAGTGGCTGGTGAAGAAGAATCTTTTGGGCGCCGATGCGATTGCCTCCACCAGCCGCTGTATGGCTGAGGAAACTCGTTCGCTCGCTCCGAAACTGGGTGATATTGACATCACTCCATTTGGGGTGACTATGGACGCATTCCAAAGCAATGCGACTGAATCAGCTATCCATAAGACCCCGTTGGTAATTGGTACCGTCAAAGCGATGAAGCCGGTTTATGGTATTGATATCCTGATACAGGCTTATGCCTTGTTGGTCAATCGTTTGAAAAGTTATGAACGTGGTGATGCTCCGGACTTGGAATTGAGGTTGGTCGGCGGCGGAGACCAAACTGGCGACCTCAAGAACCTGGCGGATACACTAGGTGTTTCCGATAGTGTTAAGTTTGTTGGGCGCGTGCCGCATAAAAAAGTGCCGGACGAGTTGGCTAAGTTAGATATATTTGTAGCACTAAGTAGAAGTGAAAGCTTTGGTGTGGCAGCCATTGAAGCCAGTGCTGCGGGTCGGCCAATAGTAGTGTCAGATGCAGGTGGATTGTCTGAGGTTACCGTTGTAGGTGAAACCGGGTTTGTTGTTCCGAGAGAGAACCCGGAGGCGGCCGCAGCCGCTCTTGAACAATTGGTGCTTGACCCGGAACTTCGATACAGAATGGGCATTGCTGGGCAGAGCCATGTGGCGCAGAACTATTCCTGGACAGCTTGCATTCAGACGATGCTTGGTGTTTACGAGAAGACTATTGATCAATATCAGCACGGCACTAATGTATAAGACTCATGCCAAAATTTACGTGTGCTCTCAATTTAAAGGTCAGTGTTATTTCCCGAGCACAACGATAAAGCCTGGATGAACGTGATAGGGGGTAGTCGGTTGGAGCTGATTAAGGCCTGTGATGAGTAGGACAGTTTGGATCATTAACCAATACGCCTCAACTCCGGAAACAGGTATTGGTGGTCGCCATTATTTATTGGCCCAAGAGCTCGTGGCTAAAGGATTCAACGTTTATCTGGTCATGGCCAGCTTTCATCATATGCTGCATTCCCCGATAAAGGTGGGTGAAAAGTATAAGCACTCCAAGGCTGGCAAGCTCAATATCATTCATGTCAAGGTCCCCGAGTATGGCGATGCTCATAGTGGCCGCCGTATCAGTAACTGGTTCCTCTTCGCGTACAGGTTGCTGGGGCTTAAAAGGTTTGTCCGTGATAAGCCAGATGCGATTTTGTATTCGTCTTTGTCGTTGGTTGGTGTTCTCAGTGCAGAACGGTTGGCTCGCTATTATCGTGTCCCTCTCACGTTTGAGGTCAGAGATATCTGGCCCTTAACGCTTACCGAGATCGGCGGAGTGTCGCCACGCCATCCTTTTGTGTGGTTTCTTCAATGGGTTGAGGATAGAGCCTACAAGGTATCAGCCCGGGTCATTTCCAACCTCCCTGGAGCTGTTACACATATGGTGCAGCGAGGCATGGAGCCGGCAAAGTTTGAGTGGATTCCAAATGGAGTCTCAGTTAATGAGATGGAAAGGTGCGAGCCACTCGATGAGGCGTTTATGGCAAAAATTCCTCGAAGCCAGTTTTTGGTTGGTTATGCCGGGACACATGGGGTGGCTAATGCCCTGGACAACTTCCTTTCGGCTGCCGCGTTACTGCGTGACTATTCGGGTATCAATCTGGTTTTGGTTGGCCGGGGAAAGGAAAAAGAGCGCTTACAGACAAGGGCAAGATCTGAACATTTGGACAATGTCCTGTTTTTACCTGCTGTAGCCAAAGCACAGGTTTCGTCTGTGCTAAATATGTTTGATGTGTGCTTTATTGGGTGGAAAGATGAGTCGCTTTACCGATATGGAATTGGTGCTAACAAGATCGCGGAATATTTTTTCTCCGGGAAGCCAGTAATCCACGCATATTCGGGCGGTTCTGATCCTGTGGAACAGTTCGGGGCCGGATTAACAGTCCCAGCGGAAGACCCGGAGGCGCTTGCAAGGGGGATTCTTGAGCTATACCGGATGTCGCGAGAACAGCGAGCGGCTATGGGGAATAATGGCAAGAGAGCTGTGTTGGAGCGATATGATTATTCTCGTTTGGCCGCGCAACTCCAAGCCGTTTTGTTCCAAGAGTCGACGGTGGTGCGAGAATAAGAGTGTTTATGAAGAGATTTTTTGATTTAGTGGCTTCAGCGCTCGGGTTGGTCGCTTTGGCTCCCGTTTTTGTTGTAGTTGCTTTTTTGATCCGCCGCAAGCTCGGTTCGCCGGTATTCTTCCGCCAAACCCGCCCTGGGCTGAGTGGCAAGCCGTTCGAGATGATCAAATTCCGCACTATGCTGGACGCCACCGACAAACACGGCAACCCACTGCCGGATGACCAGCGCATGACGCCGTTCGGCAGC
>Ga0208435_100498_pt1 | contig 11130 bp, 8 predicted proteins | sample 24_taG_FD_184097 | JGI IMG/M metagenome (GOLD analysis project Ga0208435, IMG submission 184097) | Marine viral communities from Cariaco Basin, Caribbean Sea - 24_WHOI_OMZ (SPAdes) (version 2) | ecosystem: Environmental > Aquatic > Marine > Oceanic | place: Caribbean Sea: Cariaco Basin | collected...
GGGGGGGGGTCAAGGGGGCGTATGCCCCTTTGCCAGTCCACAGAGACCCTCAATGCAGCGAAGCGGAATAGAGGGGTCTCTGTGTGTACTGGCTTAGTTTCCATTTATTCCTTAGTATACGATCAAATCAATATAATATGTCAACTGTCTGTACCTATTTTTTGTTATGATTCTGATTGAGTAAGCTGAGACTGTATTATTAGCTACGAATTGTGCCAATCTGAATGCTATTTTGTGCATTTTAAGGCTGTTTTTCGTATAAGTTTTTAACTTTATATTTGGATAAAATGCGTCTACAAAGTGACTTTTGAGCACTAAAGTAGCACTCAACACACCCAAAATGTACTCAAAGATGCCTCAAATATGGTTTTAGATACCTAAGCGGTGGTTGTCAGAACCTATAATGTGAATATCTATGCTTATTTACTTGGCAAAAATACAAATGTATATCTAAAAATACAGTTCTCTGATTATTTGACCACATATCAGTGTTGAACAGACCTGTAGTGTAGTCAAAAATGCCTGAGATGTAAGTTTTGTTCTCTTTAAACAGAATTTTTCTTAAATGGATGACTATTACTATGGCAACACGCTCTACACATATGAAAAGAGTAAACATTCAAAGATCTGCTGAGGTTGCGGCGATGATCGATTTTCTTAGTGATTTAGATAACGGTACAGGTGGTGACTATGATGGGTTTGATTCGTTTGGCATTGAGTCAAGTGTTCAATTGAGAGGTCAAATTAATTCATATAGAGCTGGGAAAATAGCTAAATTGTTAGGTAAAAACCTTAATAAAAATCATCTAAAGAGATTCATTAAAAAGGATTGTCACAACTATTCAATGACTGCCAAAGATGTTGATGATTTCGTAAACTCTAATTTAGAAGGTTTTATGAAGTATTGGGATTTTTCTAAAAGTGTATATGTTGGATCTGTAACATAAGTTATAGATCCAACATATAAGATAAGCTATCTAGATAAAGAGTGAATTTAGCAAGAAAAGTATGATTAGAATTAGTTATCCACAGCTAATTTATTCACTTATATGTTTATTGTATTTAATACAAGATTTAAAAGATTTATAGCTTTTTACGCGTTTCTATAAATACCTTACACCATAAGGACTACAGACTATTTTTCTGTAGGCGTAATACGAAGATTATAGTGCTATAGTGCGAAGATAATAGTGTGTTTTACCAAGATAATGCGAAGATCATAGTGCTTAATGACGAAGATTATAGTGCTTAATACGAAAGTAATAATTTTTTTCGTATTATGTGTTATGCTGTCTTCAAACCATTCAGGAGTCGGATTATGAATCCGAAAGAAATGTTGGATTTGCAAGATAACTTAAGAGCTAATTTTGGAGAAACGCATACTGTAGAAGTTGATAAAGTTCTAAGTCATGAAGAGCGTGAGCAATTGATTACGCATATTCGTCATGAACTAGGAGATAGTTCTGCAACTATAAAAATTATAGAGCCTGTTACCGCCCCTGTTTTCGATTTTAATTACTCTATAGTACCTAAGCAGCAAAATACTATCCAAGAAGCACAGAGTACAAATAAGAGCGTCTCAGAGAGTAAAGAGGGTTGGGTCTATGGTGATAATTTAGTAGTAATGCAAAATAGATTACTTAATGCCATAACGGATCTATCTTTTAATGAAAGACGACTTATTATGTATTTATCGCATATCGTGCGAAAGACTATAGATAATGAGCCTAGCCAGAGAACGTTTGTCGTTACTGCTTTGGAGTTTGAGAAAGAGTATGGTGTAGGAAGGAATAACGTCTATGACACACTTAAAAAGGTAGCTGATAGTCTATTGAACAAAGCGTTCTTTTTTTGGAGTTTTGAAAAAAATGAGTTGGGAAATAGAAAAGGCTCTAGCTGGGTTGCTGAGTGTGAGTATATAGAGCGCAGAGGTCGGATAGAAATCACATTAACAGACACAGTTACAGAAATGTTGACAGTGTTCGATACCCACAATCCGTTTACTAAATATGAAAGAGAATATATTATTAATCTAGGGTCTTATGGAATAATCCTGTTTGAGCTTATCAATAGCTGTCTTTACTTAAAAGGTAAGAAAAAAACATATTCTATGGAGTATCTAAGAGAAAAATTTAACTGTATAGAAAAGTATGATAGACCGAATGATTTTAAAAAAAATGTTATAGATAAGGCTATTGGAGAAATTGAGGAGCACACCCCACTGAGAATCAGCTATACACAAGTGAAGCATGGTAGAGAGGTGTATGAACTCGTTTTTAGCTTTAAAGACACATCATCTAAGCAACGTAATGGAATAGAGGATAAAAAACGAGCGCTCAACGCAAAACAAGCTTCTAAATATGATTTCCAGCTAAGAGAAATTCATAATATTGTGGGAACATGGAAAGGTAGTTATGATGACTGCCAAAAGCGCATAAATAAAGAGTTGCAAGATCCAGAACACTTTGAGAAGTACTTACCTTATTTAATTAAAGTAGGATATGTGCCTTCCCAATAAGTTAAGTCTCATAAAAACCTTAACCATCAATTGATGGTTAAGGTCTACTGTCACTCACATCTTTATTTATATTGCTACTCAAGCACCAACTCAGGCAGTCCATTCACTATCTTCTGAGTCTTTAAGCTGACATTAATCACGCGCAATAACAGCTCAAGCGGATAACGAGCGTTACCCATTGTCTCAACCGCCCAATCATTCGCGTCATTAGTTATCTCAGACTTTTTATCAGTCTTTATCGATTGACGTTCAATGATCCACTCGATAGCAGGCTTACCATTCACCACGTAGTCGTAGGCTTCTTCTGGTATGTTCTCGACGGTGATATGGTTATTATAGATAATCTTAGTTGGATCATCTTCATTCTTACCCGTCTCATCGTTTTTACGTTTACCATGCTTCATCTTGGTAACGTAAAACTTATCATCGTCTATATTAGATTTTGCCCAATTCTGACCGTCTGCAAGCTTAAGATTGGTGACCTTGGAGTTAAATTTTACGCCTTGATACATGTCTACATTTTCGTAATCAATATGCAGATCTGCTAATTGACGACCCGCTTTACTAAATGCCATAAAGTCATCGAATCTCTGTACTCTTGGAATATTAGGTAGTTGCTTGGTTAAGTTCTCGGCATAGCGTTCGCGATAATCTTCACTATGGAGAAGGCCGTAAATATAATAGAACAAGTCCTCTTTAGTGATATTGTGGTTGTTTGTCGAATTGACGTAATAATCTATAAAGTGAGCTAAACCCTCATCAGTAATAGCATCTTTGCGACGATATGCAGGATTGCCTTGGTCATCATTGACTATATAATCATCATTAGACACTGTAACATCACTTGCTAAGCTAAGCTCAAAGTTGTTTAATGCCTCCTCTTCATTACTATTTTTAATTTTTTCGTATAAATAAAGAGGGTAGCTTTGTCCATTTCCTATTAATTGAACATCTGGGATTACGTTTGAAATAAGAGCAGAAAAAGCTTTTGTAGTCCCTAAACCAGTTAAGCTAATAACTTGGTTGAGACAGCTTGTAGTAGGAAATATCCTTGGTATTTGTAATGTTCTTTCAATCCATTGTTTATCGTTATAAAGGTTGTATTTCGAGTAAGGACGATATAGTGCTACTCTATGAAAACGTTTTTCGAAAAGTGCTGTCTTACCTCTTTCTAAGTCTTTCTTTAAATTTACAGACCAACTCAGTTTAGTAGTATTGTTGTCGATAAAGTTATTCAAGTCTAAAGTTTGAGAGTCTATTATTTCTTTAGAGGTATGTTTAAATCTTTCAAGTTCTAGATTGTATGAATCAACCATTGTTTTTGCGTTCATATATAATTTTTTTATCGAGTAGTTATATATCCAGACATCTCTACCAGTCATTAAGCCTTTTGAGTATGTCTCAAACAAAACCTTCGTTGTCTTATCTTTTTTGTCACCTAAACTGATATATCTATCAAAGTTAGGATCTCGTTGGTTCACCCAGTCATTAAACTCATCCGAGATAATATCCTGCCAATCTTTTTTATCACTTACGCCATGTAAGTCTTTGTATTCAGTAATCAAATCTAGTTTTTGCTCACGAGTAAGGTAATCGCCAATATCATGTAGCTTAATCTGACCTACCTTCTTAGACTCAGGGTTTTTTACTAGAATAGATATAGCTATTGGCGCTCTACTTCCAGAACCGAAAATTTTCCCACCCTCTCTGCGAGAGCGTTCACCGCTGGTACGCTGATTACCACGCAGGTGGAAAATATAAATATTACTAAACTCTTGTTCTAAACACTGCCGTAAACCATCGGCTGTATTGCCTTCGATGAAGCTTGCATTGGTGACAAAGCCAATCACACCTTTATTTCCGATACGGTCCGAGGCCCAGCGAATCGCTCTAATATAACTGTCATATAAGGAGTTTTTTAAAGTAGCTGTTGATTGCTCAGCATAAGTCTCTCGAATACGTTCATCAAGTGCTGGATAGACAACGTTCGCATTATTATCATTTTCACTGGTTTGACCAGCTGAATATGGCGGATTACCCATAATCACACGGATATCTAGTGCTTTTTGGCGCTTGCGACGCTCACTATTGTCTTCTAATAGTTCACTAACCAAATCCTCTTTTTCGTACATCTCAAACGTGTCGGTCAGACAGATACCCTCAAATGGCTCATAACCGATCTCATTGCTCTTAGAGTTGTCTGTAGTGTCACCTATCATGACTGAGTGATAGACGGTTTCGATATTGATACAGGCGATGTAGTACGCTAATAGTACGATCTCATTGGCATGAATTTCACGCTTGTACTTATGAGCCAATTTGTCATTAGGGATAATGCCACTTTGCAGTAAGCGCGTAACAAACGTGCCTGTACCCGTGAATGGGTCAATAATATGGACATTTTCATCAGCAAGACTTGAGCCGAACTCATCATTGAGGACGTTTTCAATGCTGTGAATGATGAAATCTACCACCTCTGTTGGCGTATAGACAATACCTAAGCGTTCGGTAATACGAGGGAAAGCGTTTTTAAAGAACTTATCGTATAGCTCAAGGATGATGCGCTGCTTACCCTCGGCACTATGAATGCCACTGGCGCGCATTTTGACCGACTCATAAAAAGATTCTAGGGTTTTGGCCTCTTTATCGAGGTTGTGCGCTTGCATCACATCAAGCAGCTCTTGCATAGCAACCGATATCGGGTTTTTCTTAGCAAACTCATATTCTTCAAACAAGGCATCAAACACAGGCTTAGTAATCAAGTGCTGGGCTAGCATCTCAATCACTTCTTCATCACTGATACTACTATTTAAGTCATCACGTAGCTCATTGGCAAAGCTATTGAACAGTTTAATTTCTTTCTCGTAGCTGTCATCTTCTAAAATCGCTTTGATACGGTCAATATGGGTATTGGCAATTTTAGAGATATCATTTGCCCAATCCTCCCAATGGTGACGGTTACCGCATTTTTTCACGACTTTAGCGTACAAAGCACGTTCTATTTCACCGACTTCAAATTCCATTGTCATCTGCTCAGGTAAAGCACCGCCAGTATCTCCACCACCAATACCATGACCTTTGCCTTTACCCTTTCCTTTACCACTACCACCGCTCGTTTTCTTTTGCACCTTATCCGTAATGGCAATGACTTCCATTTTACTGGTATCACGACCATTAAACTCCAACTTATTAATCATGGCATCAAAGCTGTCATCGTGTGATCGTAAGGCGTTGAGCACTTGCCACACCACTTTATAGACTTGATTGTCATTGAGCGCGTCAGCAGGATCAACTCCCGCGGGGATAACAACAGGCAGGATCACGTAGCCTTGCGTCTTCCCTGGTGATTTACGCATGACACGCCCAACTGACTGCACTACATCAACCTGTGATTGTCTAGGGGTCATAAACATAACAGCATCAAGTGCTGGAACGTCCACGCCTTCTGATAAACAGCGTACGTTTGAGAGGATATGGCAGGTGTTTTCTTCTAAATCCTGCTTTAACCAGTCCAGTTTTTCTTGTTTTTTACTGGCGTTCATACTGCCGTCAACGTGCCTACTTTCGCAAATTAGGCTTAATGAGGGCGGTATAACAGCATCAGGGTTTTCTTCTAATAAAGCAGCAATCTCAGCTGCTTGGTAGTCTTCGACAACCTTACTAAACATACTGGATATGAGTTTAGAGGATACTTTGTGCTTACTACCTTTGTAGTCAGTGTTGATAACTTGGCAAAAAGCGACCGCTCGCTGCATTGGATCGCCATGACCTTCTAAATCTTGTTTTGATAAAGCCTTCCAGCAGCCCACGATTTTAGCGGCATCATCGACGTTCAGTTGATTATTTTCATCTTGCAGTAAGCTTTGTAGCCGGCGGTTAATAATGCTTTCTTCGACACTAAGCACGATAACCTTGTAGTCAACCAACAAGCCTAATGACACAGCGGTTGAGAAGTTAATGACATACAGCTCTTTGCCGAATAGTGCCTCATTGTCCATTGAGCACAGTTCTACCGATTCTGTGGCTTTTGCATCTTCACTATAGATACGCGGTGTGGCGGTCATATATAAACGTTTTTTAGCCATGATATTGTCATCGCTATGCACCATGACAAAGGTAGATTCATCTTCGTCTGCAAATGTTGCCCCAGTAGTACGATGGGCTTCATCACAGATAATCAAATCAAACTCACTAATGTTATAACTCATTTGTGCGTCTGATAAGACGTTGAGCGAATGATATGTGCTATACACCACGGTCATGTGGTCGTCGTCGTGGCGCGTTTGAATGGCATTAGCGAGACTTTTGGCATTGGTCGTCGATGGAAAATCTAGCTCTGACCGCGTAGCAATAACACGATCATCTTCACTAACTTTGGTTTTACCAATGTCACTGTCTGAGCAGACGGCAAAGTTTCTAAGCGGTACTCTGGCTTGCTGTGTCCATTCATTCAATGTTTGGCTCAGTAGGGCTAGGCTTGGCACTAAGAACAATACCTTTTTACCTTTACCAGCCATTGTTTCAGCGATTCTGAGTGAGGTGAAGGTTTTGCCTGTACCACAGGCTAAAATTAGCTTGCCGCGATCCGCTGTGGCAAGCCCACTCACAACTCCATCATGGGAGCGCTGCTGATGTGGTCTTAAATCGTACTTCTCAACAGTCTTTACTTCATGGCTTTTATAGTATAAATCCCAATCAATAACCGATTGCTCAAGTTCAGACAAATTAATGGTGCTGACAGGAGGCGTCTGGTCTTCAAGCATATTGATCGCATTGTCTGTCCAATCCGTCACCGTACTGATGATAATGCGATAAGTGAAATAGGTTTTGCCTGATGCGCTCATAAAGCTATCAATGTCAGCCTTAGCCATTTTATGGCTAGGTACATAGTTCTTACATTGAATGGCGTGATGTTCTCCTGAATAATTGGTAGCTACTAGGTCAATACCAGCATCTTTTTTATTAGGAATATTCAGTTCATCAGCATATTTTTCAGCCCAGTCTGCATAGGTCAACACAGTTTCGTATTCAGACTCAAACTTTGGCTCTTTCTTAAAATATTTAATCATCAATTCTTCAAATAACGTACCCGAATCACGCTGGCTTTGAGTTACCTCACGGTAGTCATTAAGGATTTTTTGCAATGCAGAGGGAGTGACGTTATTCATAAGGTAGTCCAAAATATCAACAAATTAAGAAGGGAGATATAGTAACAGTTAGAAAGCTATTAAACACTTTGTATAACCTAGGTATTCTATTTGCCTAGTAGGCAAGTTAGTGCCATAGTTGTTCACTGAACGTTCTGAACAGTCGTATTGTACAGACACTAAAAACGTACTTGAACACTAGGTGAACAATGATCATATCAGTGACGAAAGCGGCAAAAGATTGGGGCGTATCAAGAACCACGATCTATCAGAAAGTCAATGATGGTGAGCTTTCTAGAACCGCAGACAAGAAAATTGATACTGCGGAGATGCTTCGAGTATTTGGTGAGCCTTTGTCCAAAAAACGTATTGAACAATCACTGAACACTTCTGATAATACGCACTTGAACAGTCAGACTGTACAGTCTTGTACAGCGCTTGAACACAAATTAGAGCTAGAGAAGCTAAAGAATGAGCACCTACGGCAACAGGTCAGCGATCAAAAGCAGTTGATAGAGAATTACCAGCAACAGATTGGTCAGCTAAACAAGACACTGGAGAAAGCCAACGCCAGTATTCATGATTTTGCGCAAGTGAGACTGCTAGAGTTCAAACAATTTGAACCTGATTACGAGCCTCAGCCTGAGAAAGAAATGGACGATACAATCATACCTGGGGTTGATCAGAAGAAAAGATGGTGGAGTTTTTAATTCAATGTTTGGCATTTTTTTCTCCACCTAGTTATAGCAGTGCTATCCCTACTCATGTAAGGAAAAAATCGAGATGGGCTATTAACTAACTTACTTTTTAGGCTTTATTAGCTTACCCTCAATGCCACTGACCACAAAATCTTCCAAAATCCTAGTATTGCTGATTCTCTGGTCTTTAAAACTCTCATTATTAGCTATGCGCTGCATTTCTGCTTGTACGTTTTCGTCTGTGGGAGCAAGTTTTGTACATATTAAAAGATAGGCTTGTGCCACTCGTCTGCTGATTGTGGCGCTAGAACGAGCACCTTTATTATTAACTAGATTCACTTTTATAACGTTGCTCATTGTCATACTCGTCATTATAATTTAGCTAACTTTAAGGGGTTACTTGTACTTTAACTCTCTAAATTTCACTAACATTTCATCCGTCAGTAAATATATCAAACCCTCTTGATCCTGCGGAGTTAAGTTCAACTCACTCTTACTGCTAAACCGATAGTGTTCAGTATCTACAATACTCTGAATCGCCTCTCTGACATTCTCATAAGAAAGCTCTGAGTCTGAGAAATCTTTGCAAATCGTCAGATAAGTTTCAGCAAGTCTTCTATCAAAATCAAGCAAAGTTCTTTCATCGTCTTGATTCCAAATGACAAGACGGACTGTTTTTACTTTTTCATTATGCAACGCAATCATGCGCTCTAATGCAATTTTTGGGCTAACACCAACAGTCGCCTTAAAATCTCTGATTTCATTGTGATCAAGCGAAATGTTTGGGCTGTATTCAGTTGCGCCATTTTTAAGATAGACAATAAAAAATTCACCGCTATGCTCATCAAACGTGACATCAACAGCAAACTTAGCATCATGCTCATAGTTCGAGAGATAGTAATTATCTGAATGTGAGCTGCTCGATTTTATGGAGTGCGTGTGTTCTGTATCATCGAAGTTGATCTTATAAATATTTGACATAATTTTACCTCAATAGTAAGCAGAATTGCTAACCTATGAGTATCATTATACTAAAATAATAAGCAATGTTTTAGTATAATGATACTCATAATGTAATAATTTGTTAGTATTATAATACTAACAAATCATAGCTAATATCTGGGTTTTGATGTTTAGTTGTCGTTCTGACTCATCTATATATATGTGTACTGACAAGGCTTTCTCAGATGTGCTCTTCCCCATTCTTAGTAGTCCATGCTCGGACTGCTGTCCTTGGGAGTGGGCGGCTGAGATTTCATAGGTTGGTTTATAGGCGGCTGTACTGGCGCTACTGCTTCCAATTCCAAATCATAAGGCGCAGGTAGTACAGCGTCCTTAAATCGCGCTCTATGATAGATTGTTTTGAGCCTGTTCCCCTCTTCTAATATCTCCAAAGCCTCTTTTAGTATTTTCCCTTTTTTGTCTTGATCATACTGTTTTTGCTTTTCGTGTAGAGCCATGCCTAGATAGTCATAAGGCACAAAATCCTCACTAAAAATTGGTGCGTCTAACCTGATATTTTTTTGGAATTTAGTGCTTCTGACGCTAATGGATTTTTTCGTAACCCGCTTAATTTCATAACCCTGCTTCTCCAATGCTTTTTGTATTGCTTTACGATTCTCCAGCTGCGCTCTAGCGGCTAAATCGTATATGTATTCAGTTAGGTAGTCTTTTGCAGCCTTATGAGTCGTAAGCCTTTCCTGCTCTTCTGTGTAATCTTTTTTAGCAATGTCTTTCAAATTCGCACTTCTACTAAAATAGGGGTGATTAACTCGGCGCTTGCTTGGATCATGCGGATCAGTGAGCTTGTACCTCATATTCATCACGTTTTGGTATGCGTTGACTCTCATCATGTCCGCCCAATGGAAAAATGGCTGTAACCGCTTTCCCGATCTCAATTCCTGATTCGGAATTAAAAAGTTCAGCTCAAGACGTTTTATAGGTTTGCCGTCTGCGTCCTTAATCACGTTACCAGCGGTGTCAGTCTTATCCTTGTCTGTGTGCTCAACCCAGAGGCAGTTATACTGATCCGGCTCTAAACCCACGAAAATAGTGGCTTCAAACTCATCCATGATTTTTGCTTTCACTCTTTCTGAAATCTCTGTAGGACTCTCTTCAAACGATAAAACACCACTGGTATAGCGCCGCGCATAGTCGGTCGAATTAATTAGCTCTCGCGTAATCTCAGGATTACCGCGCAGCACGCTTGCACCCTCTCGATCTCTATCCTCGCCTAATAGATAATCAACAGGGCTATCACCGCCACCACTGCCACGACCATGGAATTTAATTAGCATTGTCATCTGTCCTATGCTGATTAATAACCTCAATCAATAACGATTCAATTCTATTGACCGTTGATAAAACATTGACGTCTAATTCTTTATTAGTATTAGCGTATTTGGCAATTTGATTCAAATTAGACCCGATTCTGCCAATGGCGCTTACCAATTTAGGATCAGCTCTTTCAATTGGTTTTGCATTCAATCCCAATTCCCTAAGCCACACTGCTAAAGACAATTGAGTTTTTAACTCATTCAATTGATCTTTTTCTGATTGAGTGACACGAATTTTTATCTCTTGGTCTCGTTTTCCACCTTTGATAATTGGCATATCTATACTCTTTCATGGTTTGTTTTTGGGGGGGGGTCAAGGGGGCGTATGCCCCTTTGCCAGTCCACAGAGACCCTCAATGCAGCGAAGCGGAATAGAGGGGTCTCTGTGTGTACTGGCTTAGTTTCCATTTATTCCTTAGTATACGATCAAA
>Ga0208435_100499_pt1 | contig 11127 bp, 6 predicted proteins | sample 24_taG_FD_184097 | JGI IMG/M metagenome (GOLD analysis project Ga0208435, IMG submission 184097) | Marine viral communities from Cariaco Basin, Caribbean Sea - 24_WHOI_OMZ (SPAdes) (version 2) | ecosystem: Environmental > Aquatic > Marine > Oceanic | place: Caribbean Sea: Cariaco Basin | collected...
CAATAGCACGATGGAACCACCTGATCCCTTCTCGAACTCAGAAGTGAAACATCGTTGCGCCAATGGTAGTGTGGTTCGCCCATGTGAGAGTAGGTCATCGTCAGCTCCCTATACCCTAAAAGCCCCCATTCATTTCTGAATGGGGGCTTTTTTTATGTCTGGGGTTTTTATGTTTCCTTTGATGGTAAATATTTTACTTCAAATCAAATATTCGGCTTATTTCATTATTATGCTGAAATAAGTTACTATGGATCTTATAGAATAATATTAAATCAGTTAAGGGATAAGTTTTATGACCACCTCTACCGTCGAATACCAAGGCAATCTACGTACTCAAGCCTTACACCTTCAATCAAATAATCAGATTATTACCGATGCGCCGACAGACAATCATGGTAAAGGCGAGGCGTTTTCACCGACAGATTTATTGGCCACCAGTTTAGCGAGCTGTATGCTAACTATTATTGGTATTAAGGCTGAAAGTATGGAAATTGATGTCGTTGGAACAAAAGCAGAAGTGACTAAAACAATGGCAGCAGAGCCTAGACGAGTCAGCGAAGTAAAAGTGAATATTCAATTTGCTAAAGACTTTGATGAGCGTACTCGTAAGGTATTAGAAGCCGCAGCGCTAACTTGCCCAGTGGCCAAAAGTATTCACCCTGATATCAAACAAGACGTAAGCTTTAGCTACTCAACAAGCAGCTAAAAAATAGGAGAGTGAGATGTCAGTCAAGACTTTACTTATTGTTGCTCATGCGCCATCGCCTAACACTAAGAAGTTAGCACAAGCTGCCTTTGATGGGGCCAATCATCCTGATATAAATATGAATGTCATATTAAAATCACCGCAAGAAACGCAACCTGAAGATGTATTGGCTGCCGACGCGCTACTACTAGGCACTACTGAAAACTTAGCTTATATGGCAGGCTTAACCAAAGACTTTTTTGACCGCTGTTATTATCCTGTGTTAGAAAAGAAACAGGGGTTGCCGTTTGCGCTATATATTAGAGCCGGACAAGATGGTACGGGTACTAAACTGGCAATGAAAACTATTACTACGGGTCTACGTTGGGAGTGGATTCAAGAAGCCTTAATACTTAAAGGGGATTGGCAAGAGAGTTTCACTCAACAAGTAGAAGAGCTTGCCATGACGTTAGCGGCTGGGGTAGAGGCAGGGATTTATTAGTTAGTTTTATCCCTTGTGGCAAACTTGCACCTATCTAAAACGATATTTAAATACTTTAAAACACTAAGACTAAAAAACGCGATAAGGCAACTTATCGCGTTTTTATTTTCATATTGAAGCTATTTTATTAGTTTATTATTTAATCTTTTATTTATTGATAAAGCCCTCGAGATACGCCATTGGGTCATAGTTTGCTCTTGGATTGAAAGTAAAATCAAAACTATTATTAGTATTAGGTGTGCTCACACCCACTGTATTAACATTACCGCCCACATTAAGTTGACCATTATTGGCTTTGATACCAACAGGTGTGGTTTGAGTGGTAGTGGCATCACTGTGATGAATGTCAATATCCGCTATAGGTTTAACACCCGCTATCGTACCATTTTTGATGTCAGAGACAAGCTGAGATCCGGCGTTCTCTGGCGTATACTTAACAGGTGAACCCTGCGCACCTATAGCGATATTAACGTCTGTTTGATTACTATGGCCTTGCAAGGTTTCATTATTCACATTGCCACCAATATTGCCTTGAATTGTACCAGTACTCACACTGCTACCAGTAACATTAAGGTCACCACCTACGTTAAGATTGGCATCTTTGCCGATATTCACATTAGCAGGCGTATGCGATAGGCTGTCTCCAGTATTAACACCAACACTGACACTTCCTGTTTCGGGAGCAAGTACGTCGCCCTCTTTTTTTGCATTAAGCGTGCCACCAAGATCTACTGAGGTATGTTGGTTGGTATTTACGCCTGCATTGATATTTAAATTGCCATCGGTGTTGATATTGGCATTGGCAGCTGTCACGTTAGTGTGGCTTATATTCACGCCTTGATTGGCGTTTATGTTCAGTTGACCTGATTTAACTTCGCTGGTGCCAGTATGCTGGCTTTGACTGGTTCCAGCACTGATATTTCCGCCTAGCTCTAAACTACTACCCCCTGAACCCAAATCAACATTTATGCCCACAGAACCTGAGCCACTATGTGCTTTATCGATAGTGCCAGCAATATTGGCAGTATTGGTGTCTATATTAAGCGTACCTGTATTAACATTTGTGCCTTGAACGTTGACAGTGCCATTGGTACCTGATGTTGATAGATTTATGTTGCCTGCGGTGACCGTATTATTGACCCCTTTAATAGAGGCACCATTATGTCCATTGGCTCCAACAGATACGCCAACGGATGGTTGAGGCGTAGGTTTGTCTAAAGCGAGTCCACCTACTTTCACGCTAACATCGAAGCCACCACCTGAGGCATTACTGGTATTGTTAGATTGTACAAGACTGACTTCTTTACCCGCGTCTACATTTAGGCTACCAGGTGTGGTGATATCACTTTGAGAGACGACCGAGTTGTCGCCATGAATGTTGACGTTCGCACCGGTAATAGTCGCTGGCTTGGCAGTGGTAGTGCCCGCCTCATCGTGTTGGAAATTGGCCGATACGCCAACTGAACCTGTAGGGCTAGCGCCTTCAAGACCGCCAATGCCAAGATTAATGCTTGCGCCACCAGCGTTATTGGTGTTTTTGGTACTGTCATAACCTGAGGCAAGGGTCACATCTTTAGCTGAAAGGTTAACGTCACCTGTGGCTTGGTAATGGGTGCCTTCATCATTAAGGGCGTTTTTGGCCTGTTCATTGATAGTACCAGCAGTAATTTTGGTACCTGACCCCTGTGTCTCAATGTTAGTGTTGCCCGAACCACTCGCGCCAATATTGAGACCTGCACTTAGTCCACCCTTATAGTCTGCTGAGGCAGAAAGTCCAATATTAACATCAACGTTTGTATCGGACTTAGTATGGGTAGCATGAGCTTGGTCATGAGTAATGTTATTCGCCTGCTCATTAACCGTGTCTTGAGCCGTAATCTGCGTACCAGAATGATGAATATCATTGTCTGCTGTAATATTGATATTTTTTCCGTTTAACTCACTGGCCACTGGAGCCGTGGTTTGATCAGATTTCTTCTGATTATTGACATCAAGACCTAATCCAACTGTCGCGCCTGATGTATTAACACTACCTTTCAGACCTAAGAATACATCAGTATAGTCACTGGCGACCGTATGACTATTATCTTGAGCAGAGGTAGTGATGTTATTTCCACTAATATTAAGATCATTGTCAGAGGTCACTTTACTGCCTGCAATGTTGACATTACCTCCTTTTAGGTGGGTCGTTCCACCAGAAACAAGCGAGCCTGCTACGGTTTGAGTATTGTCAGTATCCACATCATGGGTAATACCCAGGCCTAAACGCCAGTCAACAGAAGCATCCTCTAAGGCTATTGCTTTAGGTTCTTCTTTTTTAGAGGTATCTGCTTTAGGATCAGCCACATATAGCGCTGTCGTTATAGGTGTGGCTACAGTACGTGCTGCTACATTAGTTTCAGCCACTTTGGCTTCGGCACCTTTAGCAGCAACCGTATAAAGCGATGGCTTTGTGGTGATATCAGCAACAATACCTATGGCGTCATGAACGGTGGTTACATCATGACTGTCGTTTACACCGACAATATTAAGCGTCTTACCGGCCTCTAAATCTAGCAGTCCTGCTGCTTTCACTTGGCTGCCGACCACGTTTATATTTTGATCAGTGACCAGTTGTAAGTTGGTATAGGACTCTAAAATTGATTCTTTGTTTTTAGTATCGGTAGTCGTCGTAGTGGTCACATCGATGGGAATATTAAAGATAGTGCCGGTACGGTGTAAGTCTACATTGGTTGTTTTTTCAGTAGCGCCTTTAATATTGAAATCGCCATGAGGTGAGTTCAAATAAGAGTGATTTACTGCCAATACACGACTGCCAGTAAGGTTTAAGCCTTTGGCTGCGTCAATATATAATAAATCGCTGGCTTGTACGTCAGCACCATTTTGGGTGATGATAGTGGTGTCGTTATTATCGGTTTGTGAGCCGAAAAGTCCGCCCCAATAAGTGACTTTATGATCTATATTGTGAGTGGCTTTACTGGTTTCAGCGGTAAAAGAAACGGTACCAGGGGTTTTGAACTCTATGTCCTTGGCAACCATTTGTGCCCCGGCATATTGTTGGTTACCGCCGCTGGTCATGGCCGCTTTATTGGCGAGAATAGCAGTTGGGATATAATAGTCTTTACTTGCGGATTCCGAATCAATAACACGTTTAAGGGCAATGGTACCAAGTCTTTCTTCATTGGTGATATTGTGAAATTCGTTGGCATTCCCTCCCGTCAATGCAATATCTTTACCTGCATTTAGACGGACAATAGGGGCAATCATTTGTGCCGAATTACCAGTCAGGCTGCCAGTTTTGGCATCGACATTAATAGTATTACCACGAATATCAGTGCCGTACAAAGCGGTTACCTTATCGGTATGAAATAAGGTGTTTTCTTTCAGACCACCTTTTTGGGTATTGGTGGACCGATAAATGGTATTGATTGTTTTTTCACCATTAAGGGCCACATTTTCTGCGTTTATATTTACCTGATTGCCAATCACTTGAGTGCCATTAAGTGATAAATTATGCGCAGCCTGCAAATCGACATTGTCCGCAGCAATCTGTGTTGGCGTATAGTGTTGTCCAATTTGAAGGGTAGTGGAGGTGATCAGTGGTGAGTCTTTTTTGTCGTATTGTTTTTCAAAGTCTTGTACCGCACCATGCAGGTTTAAGTTGCCTACTTTGGCTTGGAAGTCATTGGCTTTAAAATTCACCCCTTTCACATCTAACGTGGCGCGGTCATCGGTACTGTGAAGCTTAATTCGTCCTGCCTGCATGCTTCCTAGAAGATTGCCATCTAATACTGGGGCGTTAGCTCTGCCGATAGACTTAGCGCTTAAGCTTCCATCTGGATTAATATCAACATCATTACGACCGATAATAACGTTTACCGCATCAGCATTCTTAATATCAGCATCTAAATAAACCTGAGGAGCAATAAAATCCACAACTTTGCTATTATCGAATGTCACACCACGGGCGATGCGCAACCCCCGATCATTGTTGGTGTTATAGCCTGAAAGTTTACCATTAGTAATTTCTGGCGTACCCACTGCCAAGCTGACTCTTGGTGTATTAATAAAACCACAACCTTCACAAGCAATACCGTTAGGGTTGGCAAGCACATAATCTGCTGCCATACCGAAAACTTCTTGTTTGCCCAGTAGTAAAGAGGGGATACGGCTTACGACTTCGTTTAAAATCACATTGGCCGCTTGGTCTTTGAAATTTGAGTTGGCGGCCAAATTACCTGCCAGAACTGACTGTCCGCCTTGGGTCGCATTATTGAGCACAGCGCCAGGCTCATAAACGTTAAATTGATTGTATTTATTATGAGACAAGCCTTGGGCATTCGGAGCGTTGATTTGTACTACTTCAACACCATTTGCTTGCTTTTGTACCTTAACCTCTCCCAGTGGACGGATGTCTGCCATTGCTATGCCTGACAGTGAGGTGATAGCCATTAATGCGGTTATACGTCCCGCAGCAGATAATTTCATTGATTGCATCTTCTACCCTTAAATACCCAGTGCTCGTTAATGAAATAAGACCTTGGATTTGGTAGAAATATCAGTGGGTTATCTCTCTATACGATGCAATCCTTGCCCAAAAAATACGACGCTCCTACAATTCAATAAACCCTGATAATTTCAATTGTCCAAGACAGTTAATGACAGTTAATATCGATACCAAGGCTATATAGCTTAGCCATAATAATCATTATCTCTATCTCATCGCCAAAAGTTCAAAATATTAATGTAGGGTTAGTGATGAGATAGGGTTAGATACTAACTTGGCTTATAACTTAATGCTAAGTTGCTAGACATTAGTTTAGATTATACAGCAGCGACATTTTATCAATATTTGTAAATATATCAGAGGTTTATGAAGGTTTTATTACTTTACTCTACTGAGCGATGCTTTAGGCCTATAGTACGTAAGATGCCTCTGCTATCTACTTCTTTAATAATAAGTGCCCATTCTTCATCAACTTGGACCGTATCTCCTGGCACAGGTGGCGCATTTAAATTGGCTTTAATGAATTCTGCAACGGTTTGCTGCCACATATTAATAGGTTCACCCTCCTTGTTATAAGTTACTTTGGTGTTAGGCGGTGTGGAGGGGATGCTTTCATCAAAGAAAGGCAGATCGCCTAATTTGACATTGGGAGAAATCATCCAGTCGCCATAGAAATCTTCAACCTCACGCAGGTCTATCTTGATGTCGTTAAATATGCGCGCAATTTTAGCCGCATGATTGCCTCTAAGTCCGTACCAGACCCGATCTCTATACTGTAATCTGGTATCGTCATCGACCACCATAATCTTCCCATTACGGATTAAAGCAAAAATAGCAATCTCGTCGGTGCTAATGGTGGAAGAGATGTCTTTGGGATGACGACCCATGGCAAAAGCACCTGGCTTCACCTCAAACTCATATAAGGTAATACTCGATTGATCTGAAACCCAAATCTCCATCTCTTCATCAGGTTCATTGTTGTTAGGAACCCTTACCTTAAATAGATTAGACATAAAGGGAATGGTCGTCCCTTGTAAGATTAACGATAAGATAACCACACCGAAGGCGATATCGAAAAGCAGGAACGCATCTTCTAAACCTGCCATTACCGGTAAAATGGCAAGGGTAATCGGTACCGCACCACGCAGGCCAACCCAAGAAATAAAGCCAATCTCTCTATCTTTAAAACCGAAGGGTTTGATGCTTGAATAAACCGCAATAGGACGGGCAACCAGTATCATAAAGGCCGTAATCGCTACCGAGTAATACCAAACGTTCAATACGTTAGAAGGCGTTACCAATAAGCCCAAAACGACGAATAGAACCGCTTGAGATAACCAAGCAAAGCTGTCCATTACCCGTAAAACATGCTCTGTAGCGCGTACCTTATTATTGCCAATTAAAATACCAGCTAAGTAAACCGCTAAAAATCCACTTCCGCCCAGTAAGTTTGTGGCTGCAAATACCGCTAGGCCGGCTGACATAATCAAAATAGCGTACATGCCAACTGCCAAATGCAGCTTGGGAATTAATTTGGACAATAGATAGCCTGAGATTAGACCCATGATCATCCCAAAGCCAAGCTGTTGGGCCAGTAATCCAAAGAACCCTAGGACGCTTTGACTCTCAGGATCAACATTTAAGGCAATTAAGCCAGTAACTAATAAGATAGCAAAGGGGTCGTTCGCTCCTGACTCTAGCTCAAGCGTGGCTTGAACGCGGTCGTTTAGTTTAACGCCACCATTACGCAATAAAGAGAATACTGCAGCTGCATCGGTTGAGCCTACTATAGCCGCCATTAATACCCCAATACGCCAGTCAACCTCTAGCAGCCAAGTGACAAAGATACCAAGGATAAGAACAGTGGCAAAGACCCCCCAAGTGGCTAAAACTACTGCTGGCTTTAGGCCGACTCGGAAAGACTTAAAAGAAGTGCGCAGCCCCCCATCTAATAGGATACAAGCTAAGGCAGCTTGACCGACAAAGTTTGCAATACCATATTGTGAAAATTCAATGCCTAAAATCCCCTCATCACCGGCCAACATGCCAACGCCCAAAAATAGCAATAATAAGGGTAGGCCCAGTCGGGCTGATAAGGTACTGGCCATGATGCTAGAAAAAATAAGAATCGCACCTACCAAATATACAATATTTAGGGTTTCCATTTTTATTTGTGCCTAAAGTCAATAATAGTTGGAGAGGGGAAGACAAGTCTTCAAAATAAGAAGGCTGGCTTAAAAAGCCAGCTTTGAACAAGGCAGTGATTAAAACACTTTAGTTTCAGCTTTATTAATCTGTCGATGCTGTACGGCAATTAATAGTATAAAAGCAATCACCCAATAAATAGCCAAATGGTAGAAGTGTTCGCTCACTTGTGCTATCGAGGCACCCATTTGGTTCAGCTGTACCGAAGCATGCATGCCCGAGGTGGTAGGGAATAACCAACGAACATATTGTAAAAATTCAGGCAATTGGCTAGTGGGCCAAGGATATCCACTTAAGAAAAATATAGGCATTGAGCTAAAAATTAAAATTTGCATACTGCGTTCACGTTCTCTGAACCACATGCCTAGTAGACAGCCTAAAGTCGAAACGGTAAGGGCAAATAGGGCATAAAATAGCAAGGTGCCGGACATATTATGACCTCGAGGGTAATTCTGATTAGAAAATACCCAGCCATAATAGAAACAACCCATGAAAAAAGAGACCACAGACAGCGCCGTAATACGTCCCAACCAGCCTGTCGCAGTTGCATTTTGTTTCTTATTTTCGTACCAAGTACCAATAAGCAAAGCGGTACCCATTAATAGCGTCTGTTGCAAAATTAGAATAGACACTGCGGGCACCACATAAGCCCCATAGCCCTCTGAACGATTGTACATGGGGTCTATGCGTAGCGGAACGGCCTGAGTACTGTTTTTGGCAGTATCCATATAGGCGCCTTTGGCCACGCTCCTTTTTACTTCCACACCTGCCGAGACAGTGCCTATGGCTTTTGTAAAGCCCATTTGTACCTGCTTATTGAGCAAAAAGTAGCCATTGTTGGCCAGTACAGAGACATAAGCGGATTTATTGGAAAAGACATTTCGCTCAAGGTCTCTTGGAATGATGAGATAGCCGGCAATATCGCCTCGATACATGGCTTCTATCGCCGCCTCTTCATCTACATACTTGTAAACAATCAAGTTAGGGCTGGCATCACTATAGCGGGTTATAGTACTTGATAATTCACTACGGTCATAATCAACCACGCCGACCGGAACCTCTTGGACAACTTCGGCTTTATAAGGCCAAGGGTAGAAAAAACCATAAATAATAGGGGCGATGACCAACATCAATAACACGCCTTTGTCTTTAAAGATAGAGGCTAAAGTTTCTAAAAACCCTTGCAAAAAAGAGGTATGAACATAGTTGCCTTGGCGCTTAAGTTTTGGCTTTTTTATTAAATTAGCATCAGGTTTGTAATCATTATCAGACATTATCGAGCCCCCCAACGCGCTGGATTTCTGAAAGCTCTTAAACACAGCAGCGCGGTGATAACCAAAGTCACCACTACCGCCGCTATTAATCCTAGGACTGAAGGCATAGCGATAGCAGGGGGTGTTGCCATTTGGAGTTGGGTTAAGTGGACTTTTAAGTAATGAGTCAGTGGCAACATATTGGCCCATCTTTGAGCACCTTCACTCATTGCCATTAGCGGAAAAGTAACGCCTGCAAAAGCAAAAGAGGGAGCAGAGACAAACCCAGTACTCGATAAACCCATACGTAAAGAGTAGCTTGTTAAACTGAAAATAGCGCCCACCCAAAGTGATATCATAATTAACGCCACATAAGCGATAAACACCAGCGTGAGGCCAATCCAGCTGGCAGGATGTATCGACACAATTAAGGCCAACATCAATATACCCCATATCATATAGGACAATAAAGCCCAAATCAGCTTGCCGTTGAGACCAATGACCAGTGCCATAATGGATACCTTAGTAGGCATTCTGGGTTTTGCACTTTTATTGAAATTTAAACGATAACGAAGGTTAGGATTAGACAAGATAAAATGCGATTCGCTTACCGGCTCATATGTCCTAGAATTCATCAAACTATAATCAACAGGCTGCTGCCAGCTTTCATGCAAACTTGAATGCAAGTAAGCCAATCTTTGTTCTGGCGGAATATGTTTTAACGTTTTAAAGTCAGGGTAGGGCATGTCTGGGAACACCATATTGTGATACCACAGAGAAAAAGTTTTGTCCCTAATCTCGCGTCCAATAGTGGTAGCGCCAATAATCATGGCTAAAATGTGTAACAAAGAAGGAATAACAGTCGACGCCAGAAACTTTTGATAGTTGGTGCCGATATTATACAAACCGATACGTTCTACCGAGATAGGCGTATGCGATATCATCGCCTGTTCGCCATAAGCACCTTGTTTAACACTGCGTTTGATTTCTACACCTGCAGACAGGGTACCCGTTACCGTTTGTACCCCTTTTTGAATAATGCCAGAGTGAGTACCATATTGAGCATTTACTTTTAGGATAACAGGTGAGGGTAGACCTCTATTGATTTGCTCGTCAAAGTCCTCAGGTATATAAACTACTGCATAAATCTCTCTGCTCAAAATCGCATTTCGAGCACTATTTGTGTCGTGGTAGAGGTTTTTGACTTGCAAATCGGGACTGGCATCTAAATAACGGATTAATGTGCGAGAATAACCGCTGCGGCTTTCATCCATCACCCCAATCGGAACATCAACAATATAGGGTTTAGAAAACATCCACCAGACACTTAAAATGGTCAATAGGGGTAACCATAAAAGCATGACATAGTCCCAGGGGTGCTCCTTGAGGAATCTAGCCTCATAGCTGGCACTCCGTACAAAAACAGACCATAATGATGCTTCGCGATTACCCTTATCACCAAAGACTATCTGTAGCTTTTCATTATTATCAGGTTGTGACTGGGACATATTCTAGCCTATCAATTTCATAGAGATTATTGAGCAATATTGGACTTTTTGTTTACTGCTTTGGGATCAATCTCTACCACAACGCTCATCCCTGAACGAATTTTGGTATCCGCTTTGGTGGGACGTGCTTTGACTTCAAAAGTACGAACATCTAAATTGTCTTCAGTATTGGTAGCACGCCAAGTGGCAAAATCAGACATTGCTGCCGTGTTAAATACTTTGAAAGTCATTTGATAAGAATGGTCTGGTGAAGATAAAGCTGGGACTTTGCCAACAAACTCTTTACCAATGCTAAATTGGTTTAACAAATTTTCAGTGACATTGATGACCACCCATTGGTCATTCGGGTCAACTAAGGTCATGATAGGCACACCTTGACCAATAACTTCACCTGGATTGACGATGACATCATCAACGATACCGGAGATAGGGCTTTTTAAGTTGGCTTCATCTTGAGCTGCTTGAGC
>Ga0208435_100506_pt1 | contig 11016 bp, 10 predicted proteins | sample 24_taG_FD_184097 | JGI IMG/M metagenome (GOLD analysis project Ga0208435, IMG submission 184097) | Marine viral communities from Cariaco Basin, Caribbean Sea - 24_WHOI_OMZ (SPAdes) (version 2) | ecosystem: Environmental > Aquatic > Marine > Oceanic | place: Caribbean Sea: Cariaco Basin...
CAAACCCTAGAAAGCTGGATGCTTATGCACTTAAGCCGTATGCAGCCATTGGCAGAGCTGCTTGACGCGCATTATGGTGGTAATGAATATCGGACAGCGGTTGCCTTGATGCAAGGTAAAGCGGGACATTCTGAATCAACCATCTCAGCACAAGTGAACTCGGATAGTAAACGTTTGGGCAGCTTATGGCAGCTTGGCTTTACTTTGGCGCAGCAGCATCGTGAGTCGATATTACAGCAGACGTTGAGCCCAAACACCCAAGCCAAATATGAAGTACTTGCCGAAAAATCTATCTTGCAGCAGGCAGAGCTTGAAGCCGCCGAAACCGAAGATTTTATGGAATTTTTACAACAGTACCGCTAATGGTTGATTAATTTGACCTTTTAACAGTCTACTTTTTATTAGTTTTATCCTATATCAATGAGCATTTTATAAGAGTATTCGCCCCATGCGACAGCTGACCACTTACCGTAATCTGCAAGTATTTTTAGTAATCATGGCCGTGATCGGTATGAGCTTTGCGCTATTTTTCTTACAGCGTTATATGGGATTTTCGCCTTGTCCGCTATGTATCTTTCAGCGCATCGGTCTGATGGTTATGGGCGGCTTTGCTTTGATTGCCGCTATATTTGACCCAAAATCAAAAATCGTCCGCTTACTATTATGGCTTGGCAGTTTGGCTGGGATTGGCTGGGCAGCAGCAGTTGCCGGTCGGCACGTATGGCTACAGCATTTGCCCGCCGACCAAGTGCCTTCTTGTGGGCCCGGCTTAGATTATTGGCTTGATACCCTACCGATGCAGCAAGTATTAAAAGAAGTATTTGCCGGCTCTGGTGAATGCGCGTCTATTGAGTGGACGTTTATGGGTTTGAGTATCCCTGAGCAATCTTTGATTTTATTTAGCATTTTGATATTGGTACATGTATTAATTTTATGGCGTATCGTGCGCCCTGCCCGCTAACCTGCTTCTACTACCCTTATGAGTAGCCAATAACCGTCCTGCACAATGCATGGACGGTTATTTTTTTGGCTCATATTTCAGGCGTTTTTAGCACGGTTAAAGCCATAGGGTTTAATTAACGACACGCTCTAGTCACTTTTACACTTTGATATATCCAAGGTGTTTATTTACCCTAATGGAATAACGGTAGTCTTAATTGCACTTTAAATGTATATAGCCAGTGTTTGCAAGACCTCAGCGCGAGCTTTGCTATCAAAACCATGAGGTTTATCACATAATTTAACGAAGTTAGGGTCGCAAGCGCTGCCTGTTGGCGCTAAGATTGTCCCTCACAATTTCTTTAACTTTTACCAAGACTTTAATTAGTTATCCTACTGACAAGGCTTAAACCCACTATTAAAAAATGTTTTTTGGTAACGCTATGATTACTCTCTTACCCTATTCCTCCGCTGCAATTACCGCTATGAGACGCTGTACGCGCCCCTTGCTAGCGCTGCCGCTCTGTTTGCTACTCACGAGCTGTGATAGCGCCTCATCTTCTACGACTGCCAATAACACAACGACGCAAGGTGCTCAGACTACCAATAGTGTCGCACTTGCTGACTTGCAGGATGTTGATGTTCAAAATAATCTGACTGACGATGCAGTGGATGAGGCAGATAATGCAGAAGGCCAATCACTGATAGCAGCGGCAAACTCAAGTGATAACAGTCGCCGCGCGCCGATGATTTCGGCCGCCAATAGCGACAGCAGCTTACAAGCCACCTTGATGGGCGATTATGGCGGTGTGGTACCGTGTGCTTCTTGCGATAATATCGAGGTTACCTTAAATTTATTCGCTGATGGCTCTGTGCTAAAAACCAGTGTTTTTAATGATGCAGCGCCGACCGTTCCGCCTTTGTTAGAATCAGGGGTTTATCGCCAAGATGACGATAAAATCACCATCGTTTATGAGAGAAAAAACATCGAAACCTATAAAATCAGTGACAACCATTTGATTATGATGGACGCTGATGCCAATCTTAACGATGACTACACCCTTTCTCGTAAATAAATAACTGCCTACCTCAGCCAAATTGAGAGTCCACACAACGCCTACTGACTAGGCGTTTTTTATTGGTCATCTTATGGTGTTTACTTTACAATGAGGCTTTGATTATTGAGCTGTCTACTAAACTGCCTGCTGCACCACTACCTGTTGGCTGACATTCAAGCTCAATCTCCTTTTTTTAAGCGTGTACGGAACGTCTATGCATATTCATATTCTTGGTATTTGTGGTACTTTTATGGGCTCGCTGGCGTTACTGGCGCGCAGCCTTGGGCATACGGTCACAGGCTCAGACGCCAATGTTTATCCACCGATGTCCACCCAACTTGAAAATGCAGGCGTGACCATTGCCGAAGGTTATTTGGTCGAGCATTTGCAGCCAGCGCCTGATTTGGTGGTGGTTGGTAATGCTATGAAGCGTGGCATGGATGTCATCGAATATATGCTCGATAGCGGCCTGCGCTATACCTCAGGGCCGCAGTTCTTATCCGAGCAAGTGTTGCAATCGCGCCATGTCATCGCTGTGGCTGGTACGCATGGTAAAACCACCACGACCACCATGCTGGCGTGGATATTACATTATGCCGGTATTGATACAGGATTTTTGATTGGCGGCGTGCCCTTGGTTAATACGAGCGATGAACACCTGCAACAAGTCTTTGCCCATAGCAGCTACTTGGGTGCTGAAAAAGTCGCTGATGGCAGTGGAGAAAAAATCGGCTACTTCGTTATTGAAGCCGATGAATACGATTCAGCGTTTTTTGATAAACGCTCAAAGTTCGTCCATTATCGCCCGCGTACCGCTATTTTAAACAATCTTGAATTTGACCATGCCGATATTTTCGCTGACCTAAACGCTATCCAAACCCAGTTTCACCATATGGTGCGTATGATTCCAAGTAGCGGCAAAATCATCATGCCAGCGGCGACCATCAGTCTAGAAGAGACTTTAGCAAAGGGTGTTTGGACGCCAGTTTGGCGGACAGCCGTTATTGATAAACAGTCAGTTGATTATAAAAAAGACGAGCAAAATTTACAGCACACTAGCGACTGGCAAGCCGAGCTTATCAGCGCTGATGGCGGTCAATTTAGCGTCAGCTTTGCAGGGAACGATGAGCATACCGCGATTGTCGATTGGTCGATGAGCGGCATTCATAACGTTAATAATGCGCTAGTTGCGGTTGCCGCCGCTTATAACATTGGAGTGGATATCAAAGCTGCGTGCGCGGCATTATCCGCCTTTGCTGGTATCAAACGTCGTATGGAGCTGATTGGCGATGTCAACGACATCTTGGTATTTGATGATTTCGCCCATCATCCAACCGCCATTACCACTACCTTAGATGGCGCTAAAAAGAAACTGGCAGACAGACGGATTTGGGCGATTATCGAGCCGCGCAGCAACACCATGAAAATGGGTATTCACCAAGACAGCTTGGCTGAGTCTGCCGTCCTTGCCGACCATACTTTATGGTATGAGCCAACCGGACTTGAATGGGGTCTAAAAGACGTCATTGATAATGCCAAAGCTAACAATCCCAATATCGCAAGCCAGCAAGTATTGTCTAGTACCGAGGCGATTATTGGGCATATTATTAATAACGCTCAAGCGGGCGATGCGATTGTCATTATGTCGAATGGCGGCTTTGAAGGTATTCACCAGCGTCTACTGACCGCGCTGCGCAATAAATAAATCTCCACTTATATAGCAAGCGTATTAAAGCCTGATTATTTCTAAAAGCATAGTTCGTTAAACGAGCTATGCTTTTTTTATGGTTACCTGCCGTTCTATAGATGACTTTTCTAACGTTTATAAGTTCATATAATTATTTGAATAATTTACACATTATAGTAATCAACGCTTTGTCACGTTAGCGACTTTACTACCGTTTTAACCTGCCGTTTACCTATTTCATCTGCTTGATAGCAAATATGGCTTTTTTCTCACATAGCCCGTACACAGATAACATTTCGTCGTTACTTTTTATAGTGGCTAATGATTACAATGAATTCATCAAATAAGTAACAGATTATAAATAACCGCATAAATTAAAAATATTAGGAGAATAACAATGAGCTTTATTTGGATGATTATCGTAGGTTTGGTCGCAGGTTTATTGGCACGCGCTATTAAACCGGGCAACGACCCGATGGGTTGGATTATGACCATCGTATTGGGTATCGTCGGTGCGATGCTTGGTGGTTTTGTCGCAGGTTTAATCGGTATCAATGCTGATGGTGGCTTTACTGGTCTTATCTTCTCAGTAATCGGTGCGATTATCTTACTATTTATCTATGAGATGATTATGAATAAACGCCGCGTATAACAAGCGCAAGCCATTACTTGTATTAAATTAGAGTATATAAAAAAGGTCTTACCCAGCGTAAGACCTTTTTTAATGACTGCATTTTCTATCTGAATTATGAGTCATAAGTTTTGCTTATGTTATTACCTAAAAAAAACAGGCTATTGATATGCATTACTTTTGCCCCCATTTATCTTATAATATCAGACCTATTTTATCTTTATCGTTGAGGTGAGCCTTATGGCGTTACTCCCTATTTTAAGCTATCCCGACCCGCGCTTACGCACGATTGCTAAGCCTGTCAAGGAAGTTACGGCTGAAATCAAAACCTTAATCGCCGATATGATTGAGACGATGTATGATGCGCAAGGTATTGGATTGGCGGCAAGCCAAGTCGACCGTCATATTCAGCTTATCGTCATGGATTTATCGGAAGACAAAGACAGCCCAAGGGTATTTATCAACCCGAAAGTCACGCCATTGGTAGAAGAAAAGCAGCCGTACGAAGAGGGCTGTTTGTCGGTGCCTGAAGTCTACGATAAGGTTGAACGTCCAACCAAAGTACGTATCGAGGCCTTGGATGAAAATGGCAATAAGATTGATGAAGAAGTCGAAGGCTTACTTGCTGTCTGTATCCAACATGAAATGGATCATTTAAATGGCGTTATCTTCGTCGATTATTTATCGCGTCTTAAACAAACGCGGGCGCGTGATAAAGTGCGTAAAGTCCTTAAAATACGCGAAAAACAGGGCGAGCAAATCGCGGATAAACAGCCACAAACCACCAACTCTTAATACATTTATATTTTAAGCCACGTTTGTTGTTCTCTCATTATCGTTAAAAATGATGGCTTTACGATGATAAGATTGGCTTTTATATTCTAACGTTTTAATTCTCTGCTATTTTTATTCTCCGACATTCACTGTCTTCATTAAGGGTTTCCCACCATGACCATGATCAAAATTGACCAATATTTTGACCCTGCCGGCTGGCAGAAATTTACCAAAGCTGCCGAAGGTCGCGAAACCCCGTTTTTGGTGGTCGACTTAAGCCGCATTAAAACAAAATATGCGGAAATGGTTGGTTTTTTTCCAAAGGCAAAAATTCATTATGCTATGAAGGCAAGCCCTGCGGTTGAAGTCATTAACTTATTGGCTGAGCTTGGGTCAAACTTTGACTGTGCGTCAATCTATGAGCTGGATCGGGTGCTTGATTGCGGCGTTGAGCCATCGCGTATCTCTTATGGCAACACCATTAAAAAAGCGCAGCATGTCAAATATGCCTTTGAAAAAGGTATTGATTTGTACGCAACCGATTCTGAAGCGGATTTAAAAAATATCGCTAAGCACGCGCCTGGTTCGAAAATATTTGTGCGTATCCTAGTCCAAGGCTCTGAAACCGCTGAATGGCCATTATCACGTAAATTCGGTTGCCATCCAAATATGGCGATTGACTTGTTGATTCAAGCGCGCGAATTGGGCTTGGTGCCGTATGGTATCTCGTTCCACGTCGGTAGCCAGCAAAAAGACGTCGCCGCTTGGGATGATGCGCTCGCCAAGGTCAAATATATGTTTGACTGGATGAAAAATGAGGAAGGCATTAAGCTACAAATGATTAATTTGGGCGGCGGCTTTCCGGCGAACTATATCAGCGAAGTCAATCCGGTCAAAGTCTATGCAGAAGAGATTACCCGTTATTTGACTGATGATTACAATGAAGATGAGATGCCAGAGATTATCCTTGAGCCTGGTCGTTCATTGGTTGGCGGCTCGGGTGTCTTGGTCAGCGATGTGGTGCTGATTTCGCGTAAATCAGATACGGATTTGACCCGCTGGGTATATACCGATGTGGGCTTATTCCAAGGCTTGATTGAGACTTTAGGCGAAGCAATCAAGTATCCCGTTTATACCCCAAAAATGGAAAACTCAACCAGCGAAGGCACGGTCGTATTGGCAGGCCCAACGTGCGACTCAACCGACATTATGTACGAGGAAGCGGGTTATCAGTTGCCAGAAGAGCTTGAGATTGGCGATAAAATCTTTTGGTTAACGACTGGTGCTTATACCAACTCGTATTCGTCGGTTGAGTTCAATGGTTTTCCGCCATTAGAGGTGGTTTATATTGATTAGTTTTTAACCAATCAATATCAATAACAAAGCGCGGTACTGTAATAAGCAGTGCCGCGCTTTGTTATCTTTGCTTCGCGACAATATTAATAATCAACTACTGTACCAATAATGAGATAGGTACGCTATTGCTGCTATTTAGCGTCCTATTACTGCCATAACCTGAGTTTTTACTTTGATTGTTTTGTGAGATTTGTCCAATATTGACCCACTGCCCGCGTGGCACGACAATGGTGCTATTCAATCTTTGCCCTTGCACGCTATTATTATAACCATAGTTATTATAAGAAGGATTAGCGCGCACGAGCTGTTCTTCTACTTGGGATAATTGTACTTCGACCTGCCCGTTTGGTAGTAGCCTTGGTGTCACCGCAATCCCTTGCGTCGTCGGCAATAATACTTGCTGCTGAATAATAATTTGCCCTGAAGAGCGATGAACATTCGAATAATTTGGATAGGCTAGATAGCTATTGGCAATATAGCTTTGGTTTAATGAGTAAAGCGTGCCGGTGCTAATGCTTGCTGCACTGCCAGACAAGGTTTGTACTTGATATAAATTATTACCATGTTGTTGGCTATTACTTTGGTTTATTACGCCAGTACCTTGAAGACCGCGATTGCTAATAATAACCCGACCTTGCTGGATATTACCTTGGGATTGGCTACTATTTCCAACACGCACAGCAACGGTCAATGCTTGCGGTTGACCGTCAATCTGATTGAGTAACTGCTGTACTTTTTGATAATTAGCAGCCGTGGTATGTAATACGAGCTTATCTTGATAAGTCGACACCGAGCCGCCGTCGCGACTGGCATTTAACTGCTGACGCACCGCTGGTAATAAGCGCTCGCCACCATAGGTATGAATGACATAGGTTTGATAAGCGGCCGCTTGTACGACTATTGGCAATACCGTCAAGCCTAACGTAAATGCTATCGGACGCGTATAACTTGTGGTTTTGGTAGCTTTTATCATAGCCAACGTACGGCCAAAACTTGTTATTAGATGTTCGCTAAACTTATTCATGTCTGACTCCTAGCAGTCATTCTGCTTTATCAATAAGTAACCGCTACCAAACCATCAATGAGAAACCTAATTCTTTAGGTTTAGTCATTTAAGCCTAAAACATCCTGCATGTTATATTGTCCAACTTCTTGCTTAATCACCCAAGTAGCCGCACGTACTGCACCAGCGGCAAAGGTCATGCGCGCTCGGGCACGATGGGTAATTTCAACCACTTCACCGTCAGCGATAAACATCACGGTATGATCACCGATGATTTCACCGCCGCGTATCGCATGAATACCAATACTGCCAGCTTCGCGCTCGCCTGTTTGCCCTTCGCGGCCATAAATGGCGACGTCTTTTAGGTTCTGTCCGCGCGCTTCTGCAACCGCCTCTGCCATCATATAAGCCGTGCCCGATGGGGCGTCGATTTTGTGTTTATGATGGGCTTCGATAACTTCTACATCGGCATCATTGCCAAAGGCTTTTGCGGCCATAGCGAGCAGCTTTAACGACAAATTAACGCCCGTTGAATAATTACCCGCATAGACGATAGCGATTTGCTTACTGGCTTCTTTTAATACTTGCTCTTGTTGCTCATTAAAACCTGTGGTGCCAATCACCATCGCAACTTTGTTCGCAGCGCAGATTTGCATATTTTGCTCGGTCGCATCCGGCAAACTAAAATCAATCAGCACATCAATGTCATTAATAACGGCTTTTAAATCATCGACAATTTGTACATTTAGACGACCGATAGCAGCAACTTCGCCAGCATCGGCGCCGACAAGGCTTGAGCCTTGACGTTCAATCGCGGCATTTAGCGTGGTTTGTGGGTTGTCCTGTACGGCTTCAATTAACATACGTCCCATACGTCCGCCAGCACCGATGACACCAACGTTAATAGTTTGCTCTTCTGTTTGTTGACTCATATCTTGTCCTAAATGTTTTATTTTCGATAGATTGGTTATTAAATTTATGAGGATAAGTTTAGCAAATATAATGGTTAAATAGTTTTTTATAGCATCACCAAAAAGGCCTATCGTTTCACGTGAAACAATAGGCCTTAAAATGACTTAAACAGTAGGGCTTAGCTATCAATCAAATAATTCGCCAATCTTTTTAAAGAAAGACTTTTTATGGGGAGACTGCTGATGCTTGCTGTCACCATCAAGCGTATCTTGGAATTGACGTAACAAGTCTTTTTGCTCGCGCGTTAGATTTACTGGCGTCTCGATGACCACACGACAAATCAAATCGCCTTTCATCGTCGTACGTACTGGCGTCACACCTTTACCGCGCACACGCAGCAATTTGCCACTTTGCGTCCCTTCGGCGACCTTGATTTTGACTTTGCCATCTAGGGTTGGGATTTCGACTTCTTTACCGAGTGCCGCATCAGTAATGCTCACTGGCACGTCCATATAGAGGTCAGCGCCTTGACGGTTAAAGACGTCGTGCGGTTTCACACGTACTTCAACGTATAAATCACCGTTTTGTACGCCAGCGCCGCCCGCTTCGCCTTCACCTGCTAGGCGGACACGGTCACCATCGTCAACGCCCGCTGGGATAGACACTTCAAGCGTGCGCGATTTATCTTTTACGCCGCTGCCATGACAGTCAGAGCAAGGGTTTTTAATCTGTTTACCAGAGCCGCCACACTGCGGACACGTCTGCTGCACGGCAAAAAAGCCTTGCTGCATACGCACTTGGCCTTGACCATGACACATCTGACAAGTGACCACGTCAGAAGCGTCTTTTGCGCCTTTACCATCGCAAGTATCGCACGGCGCAGGCGCGGTAAAGCTGATTTCTTTTTTACAGCCGCGCACCGCTTCTTCTAAGGTTAGCTCAATGACATAACGTAAGTCTGAACCGCGGCGCGAACGGCCACCGCCGCCGCGTGATTGACCAAAAATGTCACCAAAGTTGCCAAAAATATCGCCAAAAATATCTTGGAAATTGCCACCGCCGCCAAAACCGCCACCGCCCATGCCGTTTTCAAACGCCGCGTGCCCCATGCGATCATAAGCTGAGCGCTTTTCTTCATCGCTCAATACTTCATAAGCCATCGACGCTTCTTTAAATTTGTCTTCAGCATCAGGGTCTTCAGAATTACGGTCTGGATGGTATTTCATGGCCAGCTTGCGGTAGGCTCGCTTAATTTCCTTGCTGTCAGCGGTCTTACTGACACCTAATACTTCATAAAAATCGCGCTTACTCATGGGCTCTCCTATCGTCTTTACAGTCCACCGATCGGCCGATTCATCAACCCGAATCAATCTTCTCCTTTGCACTGCACGCACCTACTTACAGGTTTCACATGAAACGTGGGGAATAGGTAACAAAAAGAGGATAACTTATGAATCTTACGAGCGAATACGGCGGGATGCTGCTTAGCCAAATCAATTATTAAAAGTTTGCGCTATTTATGGAGATGATGGCAGGATTTATCAAGCACTGAGGCGTCTAAATTATAAATTATGAGGCTGTAGATGCCCTAAAAAAGGATTTATTAAGAATTGCACAAAGGTTTCCATACCTTTATAAGGCGTAGCCGTGCTAATATTTAGCGCGATATTGATATATATAAATACTGTTTTTAATTTTTTAACCATTAGATTTGCGCTAAGGTCGTATTTTTATGAAAAAGCTGATTGTTTTATTGATTATCATCGCCGTCGCTATCTATGGCGGTTCGCCTTATTACAGCGCTTATCAGCTTAAAAATGCCTATGACGCCAAAGATGGTGCAACGATCGCAGCGGCGATTGATTATGAGCAGGTGCGACCCAGTATTCAAAATCAGCTGACCAGCCAATTTGCAGTGACCATGACCAAATACCCATTGGTTGCCGAACTTGGCGGCGCGCCATTAACCGAAGCGGCCAACGGCTTTATTATCCAAGCGGTCGATGGCGCCATTACACCGCAAAATATTGAAAAACTGATTAACACCCAAGGTCAAGCCAATACCGCGACCAAGGAGCTTGCCGCCGCATGGGCGATAGCCAGTAATCAAGTCGATCTTAAAAATCTGATTCAAAATTTAATCATTCAGCGCGGCGACGTCAATGCCGTGGTCAAAAACCAAATGCAGCAAATCATGCAAAAACAAGCGGCCGAGCTTGAGCAACAAGCGGCGCAAGGTACGGATAGTGACAAGCCAAAACTGGCTTATTGCGGGATTAACTGCTTTACCATTAGCGGTCAGGTGAAAGGTTATCCGCTGACTATCGAGATGCAGCGCGAAGGTTTGATAAATTGGAAAATCGTCGATATTGTTTTACCGCAATAGCTGTTACTACAATAGCTGTCACTGAGATAGACTGATAGAATCAATCATTAAGCACCATTAAAAACTGCCCTATGGACATCGCTCATAGGGCAGTTTTTAATGGTTACTTTCTATGTTATAGACTTTTTAATAATCAGAGCTTTTAATAATCAGAGCTCTTAATAAACAGACTTCTTAATCATTTATTCTACACCCAAGAACTCTAAAAACTCTGGGCTCTCAAAGCTTGCTTGATAAAGGACGCCGTCTTCGCGGTAAATAGCCGGCGTT
>Ga0208435_100507_pt1 | contig 10988 bp, 7 predicted proteins | sample 24_taG_FD_184097 | JGI IMG/M metagenome (GOLD analysis project Ga0208435, IMG submission 184097) | Marine viral communities from Cariaco Basin, Caribbean Sea - 24_WHOI_OMZ (SPAdes) (version 2) | ecosystem: Environmental > Aquatic > Marine > Oceanic | place: Caribbean Sea: Cariaco Basin | collected...
CGGGCTCCGGTAAAACCTTCACCATCGCGAACGTGATTCAGGAAGTGCAACGGCCAACCATTGTGATGGCCCACAACAAAACTCTGGCGGCGCAGCTGTACGGTGAGTTTAAAGAATTTTTCCCTGACAACGCGGTGGAGTACTTCGTTTCCTACTACGACTACTACCAGCCAGAAGCCTACGTACCGTCTTCCGATACGTTTATCGAGAAAGATGCGTCTATTAACGAGCACATTGAACAGATGCGCTTGTCGGCGACCAAGGCGCTGTTGGAGCGACCGGATGCGATCATCGTCGCTTCGGTATCGTCGATTTACGGTTTGGGTGACCCTGAGTCTTACATGAAGATGATGCTGCATCTGGATCGAGGTGACCCGGTTGATCAGCGCGCCATACTGCGCCGATTGGCCGAGCTGCAGTACACCCGGAACGACGTGGAATTCCATCGCGCCAATTACCGGGTTCGGGGGGACGTGATTGATGTGTTCCCGGCCGAATCCGAACGTGAGGCCATTCGCATTGAGCTGTTTGACGATGAAGTTGAGCAACTCAGTTATTTTGATCCACTGACCGGCGAAGTTCTGCGTAGGGTGCCGCGAGTCACCATTTATCCTAAGTCTCACTATGTCACTCCGCGCCAAAAAGTGTTGGATGCGGTCGAAAATATCAAAGTGGAACTGGATGAACGGCTGAAACAGTTGCGGGATAACCATCGCTTGGTAGAAGCTCAACGGCTGGAAGAACGCACACGTTACGACATCGAGATGATGTTGGAGCTGGGTTACTGCAACGGCATTGAAAACTACTCACGCTATCTGTCTGGTCGAGATCCGGGCGCGCCGCCACCCACCTTGTTCGATTATCTGCCGCCGAATGCTTTGCTGGTGGTGGACGAATCCCACGTGACAATTTCGCAAATCGGGGCCATGTACAAGGGCGACCGTTCGCGTAAAGAAACACTTGTTGAATATGGCTTCCGCCTGCCGTCGGCACTGGACAACCGCCCCATGCGCTTTGAAGAGTGGGAGCGGATTGCGCCTCAGATGATTTTCGTGTCGGCGACCCCCGGTAATTATGAAGCTGAACACGCCGGGCAGGTGGTGGAGCAGGTGGTTCGTCCGACCGGGTTGCTGGATCCGGAAATAGAGGTTCGTCCTGCGTCTACCCAAGTAGACGATCTGCTCTCCGAGATTCACGCCCGGGTTGAGGTTAAAGAGCGTGTTCTTGTGACCACGTTAACCAAACGTATGGCGGAGGACTTAACCGACTTCCTGATGGAGCACGATATTCGAGTGCGCTATCTGCATTCGGACATTGATACGGTGGAACGGGTCGAAATTATCCGGGATCTGCGCCGGGGCGAGTTCGATGTGCTGGTGGGCATCAACCTGTTGCGAGAAGGGCTGGATATGCCCGAGGTTTCACTGGTGGCGATTCTGGATGCTGACAAAGAGGGCTTCCTGCGCAGCGAACGTTCGCTGATTCAGACCATCGGCCGCGCTGCTCGGAACGTGAACGGGAAAGCCATTCTGTATGGCGACAGGATTACCGGTTCCATGCAGCGAGCGCTGGACGAAACAGAGCGTCGCCGGGCGAAACAGCAGGCCCATAACGAAGAGCATGGCATTACACCGACCGGTCTAAATAAAAAAATTGCCGATATCATGGAAGGGGCTCCCGGCGGCGGGCGTGGTCGCCGCAAAGCTGATCGGCCCGGCCAGAAGGCTGCGGAAGAGGCGGAAGACTACCTCGTGGCGGCCGGCAAACGGTCACCGCAAGAGCTTCTTAAAGAAGTGGCGGGTCTTGAAGATGAAATGTACAAAGCCGCCGCTGATCTGGATTTTGAAGCAGCGGCCCGTTTGCGAGACCGGATATCGGAATTGAAGGAGGCAGCCATCCGCAATGGCTGATTATGCTCTTGGTGGGCCGACAATCACCGCTGCTTGCAGCGGCTGGTTGCGGCCGTAACTCGAGATCTTGCTAAACACCCGTTTGTCGATCGGTAAATATTGCTTGTCGGCCACGGTTTCACCTTCCTCTATGTCGATCTCGGGGTCGTGCAGATACACGAAATCCTCATCGATGGCGCACACCGTCACCCAGTGAGGTACCCGGCTGCGGTTCAGTTGCCAGGTGCTGATGAGAATAACCGCTATCTCGCCTCTAAGCAGGGCCTCTTCCATCGCATCCAGTGTTAATGGGTCGTGGTGTATCTGGATGCCGGTTTGCCCTATGTCGTGCAGAAACCCCTCATGCACCAGTTCCAATACCCGCTTTTTATCGTCGTTACGGACGGTGTCTTTGAACAGAGCGCCCTCTTGGCTAATCCAGGCGCTGGCCTGAAAGCCGCGGTTCCAGGCTGAAAGTGCGAGGCCGTGGGGGCCGCAGCCTCCATGGCCCGCAAGCATGAAAATGGTGGTGGCTTCGCGCCATATTTTCAGCTCTTCAAGGGTGGTTAACGGCTGACGCTCATCCAGCGCCGACAGCGCCATCATCAGAGCCGATGGACCGCAGGTAAATTCGGTCGTCTGCGGGTAATAAGGTACCGGTAGAAACTCCCGGGCGGGTTCGTAGTAGAGAATACGTCGCTCAAATCGCAGCGCGGTACCGTGGTCTTCATAGTAATCGCGGTAGGTGCCGAACTGTCGGTAACCCAGGCGTCGATAGAGATTGATGGCGCCGACGTTATCTTCCCGTACCTCAAGGCGCATAACAATGCGGTCGGCATCGGACGCTTCTTGCTCTGCCGCTTTGATCAGTTGTTCTCCGACACCTTTTCCACGGGCATTCGGGGAAACCGCAATGGAATAGATTCTGGCGAGACGGGTCGCGGCATTCATCAGAACCAGGCAGTAACCCACCAGATCGGAACCCAGTTCCGCAACGATCAGTCGGTCTCGGGGCACTTCCAGAAAACGCCGGAAGCTCCGCCGGGAAATGCGGTCTTCGACAAAGCACAGGTTTTCGAGTTCGACGAGGTTTTTAAGGTCGCCGGCGACGGCTTGTCGTAGCAGTACATCATGCATGGTGATTGAGCCCCGGGGCGCAGAAAAGACGGGGAGGCCATAAGGGCTCCCTCTGCAGCTATTATGGTAGAGGCAGGGGGCATCGGGTAGCGCGGAAGGATGCGTAAAAGCACTCATCAATGGATGATTGTGGGGGACCCTGCAGCGGCGTATTGTTGCGCTAATTATCCGGCTGAACCTTCAGGGAGGAAAGCCTGCTATGTCCCGTTTGTTGATTGTTGTGGATCGTGAGAAAGATTGGGCACCCTACTATCCGAGTGAAGATGTGCTCACCTTTGAGCAGTACCTGAAATTCGCCGCTCCTTCTAACAGCCGGGTGCGGGTAATCAACCTTTGCCAGAGTGCCCGGTATTTGAGCCGGGGCTATTACTGTTCCTTGTTGGCGGAAGCGCGGGGGCACCATGTGGTGCCTTCTGTGATGACGCTGAACGACCTCGGTAGGAAAGGCCTGTTTTCTCTAGAGCTCGAGGAGTTGGACGCCAGTGTTATCCAGTGGCTGGAAAACGAAGCCCAGGAGATCGATCCCGCTACAGATGAGAGGGCGGCCACCCATGAAGTTCGGATTCGCACGTACTTTGGGCAGGCCGAACATGCAGATCTCAAGCCTGTCGCTCGTGCGCTGTTTGAGCGTTTTCCTTGCCCCATTATCGAAGTGGTTTTCCGTCATCGAAAGCAGTGGCAAATAGAATCCATGAAGCCGGCTTGCCCCGCGGATCTCAATGAGCATGAGCAAGATCTGTTTGCAGCGGCTTTGGATCGATTTAGCAGCATGGTATGGCGCAAACCGAAAACCCGTCGCCGCTATCGTTTTGATCTTGCCATGTTGGTAAATCCCGATGAGGAAATGCCGCCGAGTGATGAAGCTGCTCTTAAAAGGTTCGAGCGTGCAGGTCGTAAGCTGGGTATTAATGTCGAGCGAGTTACTCGCCGGGATTACATGCGGCTGCCGGAATTCGATGGTTTGTTTATTCGGGAGACCACAGCGATTGATCATCATACCTATCGCTTCGCGCGAAAGGCGGAGGCGGAGGGTTTGGTCGTGATCGATGATCCGGTCTCTATTCTGCGCTGCACCAATAAGGTGTTCCTCGCGGACTTGCTGAAAAACAACAAAGTACCAACACCCAAGACGCTGATTCTTTCCAAAGGCCAGGCGGATGCGGTCGAGCAGGTGGTGAATGAATTGGGCTTCCCGGTGGTCATAAAAATTCCCGATGGCGCATTTTCGCGGGGTGTCGCCAAAGCCAAGGATGAAGCGGAGTTAAAAGCGGGTTTAAAAGAGTTGTTCAGGCAGTCAGCGTTGGTGTTGGCTCAGGAGTATTTCTACACCGACTACGACTGGCGTATAGGCGTATTGGGTGGCCGCGCGATTTATGCCTGCAAGTACATGATGGTGAAAGGCCATTGGCAAATCTATCAACATGGCGGTGCAGCGGTCGAAAGTGGCGATTTCGAAACGATGCCAACCTATGAGGTGCCTAAAAATGTGATTCAAGCGGCTCTGAATTCGACCCGCCTGATCGGGAACGGACTTTATGGCGTCGATATCAAACAGGCAGGAAACCGTGTTGCAGTCATTGAGGTGAATGATAACCCTAGTATCGACTCGGGCGTTGAGGACAAGTTTCTTGGCGGTGAGCTCTACACCTTGGTTATGCAGGAGTTCCTTTCCCGCATGGAAGAAAATCGTCGACGGTAGCTGTGTATTCCGGATCAGGCAGCAACCCAGATCCGGACACTGCCCAGCCAAGGAGGATTGGCCAATGCTTCGCGAACGCGTTGGCTGGTAATCTCCGGAGCCGGGTAGTCCTCGTCCAGAAAAATCTCGAGATGCACGCGTTTTTCGAGATAGTGGAGGCCCAGCCGGCTTTGAGGCGGCAGTTCGCCCAGCGATTCTGCAATCTCGGTATGGATTTCCTCCCGAGACGGCAGCCCGGGCTCGTTCAGTGCTGGAGTATCCTCGTCGTTTTCAGCATCGATATGAAAAGTGATGTCCTGAATGTTATCGAGCGCTTCGCGCATACCTGCGACCACCTTCAGGCCGATCTGGTGACCTTCTGAAACACTGATCTCGGGCCGCACCACAAGATCAACGTCCAAAAGAATATCCTGACCCATTCGACGGCTGCGCAGTTCATGCACGTTTCGAACGCCCGGTGTTGATAGGGCGATGGCGCGTAGCTTCTCGGTGTCTTCCTGAGACAAGCCGGTGTCGATCAGTTCTTTTACACTGTCCCAGGTAAACTTCCAGCCGATGTGGACGATGATGATGGCAACGGCCACAGCCGCAGCCGTGTCGAGCCAGACCACGCCCAGCATTGCACCGGCTGTTGAAAGCAATACCACGACTGATGATATGGCATCCGTGCGGCTGTGCCAGGCGTTGGCGACAATAAGGTCTGATCGGATCTTGATGCCGACTCGGCGGGTGTAGCGAAATATCCATTCTTTACTCAAAACCGATATGGCCGCTGCAATCAGTACCGGCCAAGCAGGAATCACCAGCTCCTCACCTTCAAACAGGCGCAGAATATTCTCCCACGCTAAGGCTGCACCGACAGCGATGAGGATACTTCCTAACAAAAGGGTTCCCAGAGTCTCAATTCGTTGATGACCATAAGGGTGATCGTCATCCGGACCTTTTCGGGACAGGCGCATAACAGCGAGCACAACCCAGTCGGAGACGACATCGGTAAACGAATGGATGCCGTCAACAACCAGAGCGTGAGAGTGGAACAGTGTGCCGGCGACGACTTTAAGCAGGCCGAGAATGGCATCAAGTAGCATGCCAATGATGGTGACTTTGGAGGCTGCGTGTTTCTCGGCGTCTAGGTCGCGCTCGGGGTTCGCGGGGCTTCTAAATAGGTTTTCCATTCTGGCAGGCTCCATTGTATTGCTGTGGCGCCAGTATAGCCTCAAAAAATCAAAAAAGGGCTTGCAAAATCCAGAATGACCTTCCGTTTTATGCACATTGTGAAATGTTAATCGCTAGCTACCATTACGTTACGCTTTTCGTCAATTCTTATTTCAATCTTTATAAGTTATTGAAAGTTAAGGGTTAAAATGCTGCTCAAAAAATGATCAATCTGTAGGCTGGCGCCGTTATCAAGGCTTGGAAACGTTTGCCCCGCGCTTATTAACAGAGTTATCCACAGATTCCGTGGAAAAGCCCCGGAAGCCTCGACAGTATGCGGCTTTTGGCGACATTTGATGGTTCAGGAAGATGGTGTGGAAAACTTACGGTATACTCCCGCCACCTCTTGCAAGGAGTTTTCTGATGTACCCCGTTCTAAGAAATTTGTTGTTTCGGTTACCGCCAGAGCAGGCTCACAATGTCGCTTTGAAGAGCCTCGATGTGGCTCAAAAAACAGGCATGCTTAACCTGTTTACGCGTCATCCCGATCCTTGCCCGGTAACGGTTATGGGTCTGGAATTTCCAAACCCGGTGGGACTCGCGGCCGGTTTGGATAAAAATGCAGACCACCTGGACGCGTTAGGTGCTTTGGGGTTCGGGTTTATTGAAGTGGGTACGGTCACGCCACTGGCCCAGCCCGGTAACCCTAAGCCGCGCATGTTCCGTTTACCTGAGCATGAAGCGATCATTAACCGGATGGGTTTCAATAACGAAGGGCTTGAACACCTAATCGGTAATGTCGAAAACCGCCGCTATAAAGGCATTCTTGGCATTAACGTCGGAAAAAACAAAGATACGCCGAATGAGGAATCAGAATCCGATTATCGCAAGGGGATTGCGGCGGTTTATCGCTACGCTGATTACATCACCGTGAATGTTTCGTCGCCCAATACGCCGGGCCTACGGGATCTACAGTTTGGTGATTCATTAAAGCAGTTATTGCACGCGATTAAAGACGAACAAACGCGTTGTCATCAATCGCAAGGGCGTTACGTGCCGATAGTGGTGAAGATTGCGCCGGATATGGATGATGACGGTGTTCGGTTTGTAGCTGCTGCGCTTCTTGAGGCCGGGCTGGATGGCGTGATTGCAACGAATACGACGATCAGTCGGGAGGCCGTTAAGGGGCATCAGCACGAGCAGGAGGCTGGTGGTTTGAGTGGGGCACCCGTGCGGGAGTCGTCAGTCAGAGTGATCGCAGGGCTGTATGCGGAACTGGGGGACCGTATTCCTATCATCGGAGTGGGTGGAATCACAGATGCCGAAAGTGCGGCTGAGAAGATCCGGGCGGGCGCTAAACTGGTGCAAATCTACACCGGGTTTATCTACAAAGGTCCGAAGCTGATTGGTGATGCGGTAGAGGCTGTTCGCAAAGCGCGGCCGGCGTAAAATGGTAGGGCCCGCTTAGCGGGCCCTTTGCGGGGAATGAACCCCGTGGCGCTTCTTCGCATGGTACGGGGCGGGTGGCCCCGTTTCGGTTGCTCGGAATACTGCGTCAAATTGTCTTGATCAAACAATGTAAAAAAAACAGATCTAGCTTACTGAGATTGGCCAACACCGCTATTATGTTGCAGTTACGTTGGCTAATTTGTGGATGCCGGAGACGCCGGTCATGCCCTCCCAGTTATCTGTGCGGCCTTCTCGCCACCCGTTCAACCATTCCTGGCGCGTTTCTGGTTGATCTAATGGGCAGCTGTCTTTGGATTTTCCGGACACGCCAGCGAGGTAACCCCGCTTGAATGCACGAGCGTAAACGTCTCTTTTCTGTCTTTTCATGCCGTTCCTCACTATGGATTAACAGAACAAGCGTGTACACATCTGCAGTGACCATGGCGATGGGGCCCATCCGGGACAACCCACTATTGCCAGCTTCGGTCAGAGCAGTCAGGATCCTGTTAATGGAAGCGTTAATTGTTGCTTCCAGAGCGACGCGTCAAGTACAAGGTAAGACGAACCTTGCAGAGAAGTACACTAACGATTTCGTCTATATGAATGCTTTCTTATAGTTTTATGAACTAATGATGACGGGCCATTTTGGCTTTCGCTGCGAATCCAGCGGCTTACCAGCTTTATCTAGAAAACCAGGAGTTTATTTTGTCCAAGTATGTCTTTTTTGTAACCTGCCCGAAGGGCGTTGAGTATCTCCTGGGTGATGAGTTGGAGGCTTTTGGCCTTACGCTTTTACGCAACGCACCGGCGGGTGTCTGGGTTGAAGGTGAGCTGGAATCTGGATATCGGGCATGTATGTGGTCCCGGCTGGCCAACAGGGTGATTCTGCATATCGATGAAGTGGACGCTCGCAGCGCCGAAGAGCTCTACGATGGCATCGTGAAAATGAATTGGCAGGCGCATATTCCTGCCGGTGGTAGCTTCCGGGTGAATTTTCTTGGTCAGAATGAAGCACTGAGAAACACCCAGTTTGGCGCTCAGAAAGTAAAGGACGGAATTGTCGATAGCATTCGTGGCGCGGGTGCTCCAAGGCCAGCGGTTGCCCAGAAAGATCCGGATGTAACCATTTCAGCTCGGCTCAACCGTGGCCGTTTGGGAGTTGGCATTGATCTAAGCGGCCACAGTCTTCATATGCGGGGCTATCGTACAGAGCAGGGATTGGCCCCCTTAAAAGAGAATCTGGCTGCCGCCGTTCTGTTGCGAGCTGGCTGGCCTGAGATTGCCGAAGCAGGCGGAGATTTTGTCGATCCGATGTGTGGTTCCGGCACGCTGTTGATCGAAGCCGCTTTGATGGCGTTGGATATTGCGCCGGGCCGTCGCCAAGAGCGCTTTGGGTTCGAAAAATGGCCCGGCCACCAGCCCGAGCTATGGCTGGGCGTTCGTCAAGAGGCGGAACGCCGTGCACACGAAGGCAAGCAGGGCCGTGTACCTGCATTTGCCGGGTTTGATCAGGATAGCCGAGTCTTGGATACCGCCCAGAGAAACGTTCAGCGGGCAGGGCTTGAAGGTATCGTAACCGTTGAGTCGCGCTCGCTGAGCGACTTTACCCGTCAAGAAAATTGGGCCGAGCAGGGCCTGATTTTGACGAACCCCCCATACGGTGAGCGTTTAAGTGAGCGGAATGTGCTTGCTGCGCTTTACCAGAGTTTGGGCGAAGTGTCGCTGCGTGAACTGGCTGGATGGCGCCTGGGTGTGTTCACCGGCGCGCCTGAATTCGGTAAGTCTGTGGGGCTTAGAAGCTTCAAGCAATACAAACTTTTTAACGGAAAATTGCCGGCGCAGTTGTTGCTGTTTGAAGTGAGTGCTGAAAACGCAAGAACCCCGCGAGATCCGGCTGCCGCTGGCCAAGTGGTTCCGCGTATCGTCAATGCGGAGCGGGCGGAGATGCTTCGGAACCGCCTGAAGAAGAACGTGAAGTCCATCGGACAATGGGCCAGAAAGCAAAATGTTGGCTGCTACCGCCTCTATGATGCGGATATGCCTGAGTACGCGCTGGCGATTGATATCTATGAGGGCCGGGTGCACGTTCAGGAATACTTGGCACCAAAATCCATCGATGAAAGAGCTGCCCGCGAACGGTTGGCAGAAGCGTTGGCGATCATTCCGGACGTTCTGGAGATCGACCCCAAGGACATGGTCTGCAAACAGCGCCAGCGCCAGACCGGCACCAAGCAATACGAGAAGCAAGCGGCAACCGGGGAATACTTCAATGTGCAAGAACACGGCTGCACGCTGAAAGTTAACTTGAAAGACTATCTCGACACGGGTTTGTTCCTCGACCACCGCCCTGTGCGTCATTGGATTCAGCAGAACGTCCAAGGTAAGCGGTTCCTGAATTTGTTCTGTTACACCGGTGCGGCAACGGTACATGCTGCGGTAGGCGGTGCCAGTCGTTCACTGAGCCTTGATATGTCCAAAACCTACGTAAACTGGGCGACGGACAACTTGTCCCTGAACGGCGCAGACCCGCGTAAGCATCTGGTTGAACAGGCTGACTGCCTGGCATGGCTGGCGGACAGGCGAACGGCCAACCAAACTTTTGATCTGATCTTCATGGACCCGCCAACGTTCTCCAACTCAGCCCGTATGGCGGGTGTGTTGGACGTGCAGCGGGATCACAGTGTGATGGTTCGCCAGTGCATGGAACGCTTGTCTACCGATGGCTTGCTAATCTTCTCGAACAATTTCCGTAAGTTTAAGTTGGACGAAGATTTGGCTGCGGAGTTCGATGTGAAGGAAGTGACTGCGAGTACCCTGGATAAGGATTTCCAGCGGAACCAGAAGATACATCAGTGCTGGCATATTCAGCATAAGGTCTGAGTTTGAGGGGGGAAGAGGCAGGCGAGGGCTGCTTCCCCGATCATGAGTTTGGGGCGAGCGGGGCTAGAATCCTTTTTCTGGAATTTCGAAGGCCAAGGATGGCCTGAGAGAAGCGCACATGGATGTGCTCGTAGCGGTTCCAGAAAAAGGATTCTAGCCTCGCTTGACCTGCACCGAGCCTGGCGTTCCCTCAAAATTCGTAACGAATCCCCGAAGAAAACTGGAACGCGTTTGCACTGGTATCGGTATCTTCGAACAACTTCCCGCCTTCCAGTACCAGATACATGCTTTCGACTAACTCGAAATCAATACCCGCTATCCAGCTGAAACTGAAGCTACTGCTCGGATAGTCCTCGCCAAATTCCTGAAATTCGCGGTTGCGACGCTCGTCCGGATTATCAAGCGTGGCCTCGCCACTGATGTGAGTAAAGCCTGCTTGAGCGTAAACGTTACCAATCTCGCCGACCGGGTAGTGCAGTCCCATATACCAACTGCCGTAATAGTCGACCGCAAGGGTGAAGTCACTGTTTATGTCAGCATCTTTATAACCACCGCCCAAGCGGACTTCGGCGTGAATGAGGTCGTTCAGGTGACCACCAATCACCAAAGTGCCTGCTTGGCTCCAGGTATCTTCTTTGGAGATTTCACCGATAGAGCGGTGTTCTATGGTGGTCGCCAGCAGGCCCACGTAGTGTTTGTCTGAGCGCGGCGTCTCCTGAGCGAGAGTGGCTGCAGGTGAAAGGCACAAGGACATTGTGCTGGCGGCGAGGAAACGGGTT
>Ga0208435_100509_pt1 | contig 10982 bp, 11 predicted proteins | sample 24_taG_FD_184097 | JGI IMG/M metagenome (GOLD analysis project Ga0208435, IMG submission 184097) | Marine viral communities from Cariaco Basin, Caribbean Sea - 24_WHOI_OMZ (SPAdes) (version 2) | ecosystem: Environmental > Aquatic > Marine > Oceanic | place: Caribbean Sea: Cariaco Basin...
GGTCGAAAAAGAACTGGCAGAGGCCCGAGCGCTGGCGGAAATTGAAGCCGCACAAAAAGAAGCAGAGGAACTGGAACGCAAACAAAAGGGCCGAAAACGCTAAGCGTTAAAAATTAAGCATAAATACCGCTAGCTCGAAGATTCGTTATACAGCTATCTTGTTTTGGTATACTCGTTTAACGCTCAATAAGCTGCGATCGCTGGTCAGCTTGTTTACACCATTTATTTCAGGTTTTTTGGTTATGGCTAAGGCAATTCCGCTTCGCTCCGTTTCTCCGCTCAAGGCCTCGTGCAATCAGTGCAGCCTCAGCAATCTTTGCCTGCCCCTTGCGGTCGAGGAAAACGATCTCGATAGCTTGGAGGACATTGTTCAGCAGGGAAAGATCTACAACCGTGGCGAACACATTTTTGACCAAAGCACGCCGGTTAAATCCTGCTTCGCGGTAAAGAGCGGTTCGATCAAAACATCCATCATTACGGAAAGCGGTGAAGAGCAGGTCACAGGCTTTTTCATGCCGGGCGAGCTTGTTGGTTTAGACAGTTTGGGCAGCGATCATTACGCCTGCACAGCGAAAGCTTTAGAGCGCACCAGCTTGTGCGAGTTCCCTATGGATAAGCTTGAAGAGCTCACCATCAAGTTGCCTGAGCTTCAGCACCATATGTATCAGCTGATGAGCAAGGAAATCCAAAGCAGCCACCAGCTGGCCATGCTGCTCAGCAAAAATACCGCGGAAGAACGTATCGCGGCGTTACTGCTTTCACTTTCCAGTCGTTTCCGCCGCCGTCGGATGTCGGGCACGACCTTTACCCTGCCCATGCCGAGAAACGACATTGCCAACTTCCTGGGCTTGGCGGTTGAAACCGTCAGTCGCGTATTTACGCGTTTCCAGAGCCAAGGCATTTTGAGGGCAAAAGGGCGTGAGGTTGAAATTCTGGATGTTGAAGCCTTGCAGACTGTCACTCACGAAGTGAGCAAGCAGGCCTGCCGGTCCTCGCAAGCCTGAACGATTTGGCGAGCCGGGCTTATTGAGCCGGCTCGTTCTCGGATTTATCGGCTGCAGTCGCCATCAAAAACTCTTCTTCCAGCCAACGCCGCCAAGGCAACTGTTTAATGCCAAAGGTGTTGCGTATTTTCGTGCACACCATGGTTGTGTTTACCGGTTCCAGATGGCCCCACTCGGGCGTTTCATCGACTACTCGAATACCTTCCGGTATCCCCGGCATCTCGACGATAGCCAACCCTAATTCGTAAAAGGAGATCTCTTCCGCCCCGGCATATTGGTAAGTTCCCCAGACTTCTGCACCGCAATCCAACTGCATGATAATGGCCGCCATAACGCGAGCCAAATCCTTCACCGCGACCGGTTGGCCGTGGCAACGACCAGGCAACGGTAGTGCCTCTGCGTTGGCACTGTTTTCATAAACCTTCTTTGCAATCCGCGCCAGACTCCATCCGGTACGCAAAATAATGTGTCGAGGTAACTGACTCCGCAACGCTTGCTCGCACTCCCACTGCCAGCGCCCCAATTCATTAATGGGCTGGCCGGGATTAGACGCGATATAGGCATCTTGTTTGCGGCCATCAAACACATAGCACGACGACAACTGGAGCATGGCCATGCCGCGCTCCAGCGCATGACCGGCAAGCGCCAAAGGCAGTGAGAATGCGGCCTCATGAGTCGCTTCACGATCGGCTTCAGCCTGTTCGGGATCGCCCAACCACAGCGCGTTAACGATCAGATCGGTATCGTCCGGAATCCAGCTTGCCAGTGCATGCAAATCCACCCGCGCAGGGTCGCTTATCAGCAACGGGCTGACCCGCAGGTGCGAGGCTCGCAAGCGGTCAAGAAGCACCCGGCCTAATGGGCCATAATCGTGAACAACTAAGACATGCACGGGAATTCACTACCTCCGAATTTCGCTGATCTGACAGGCTAATCCACGTTCAGGCCAATGGCCTGAACAATGGTTTTGCTGCACCATTCATCACACCGTATAAACGCTGACTTTAGTCAGTACGAACCACGCTCTTCGCAGCAACACCTTGGCGCTGCAACCATGAGCATACAACACCAGGACTGATCATGCTGAAACAACAAAGCCACATTGTTGCTCCTATCCCCGATGAACTTCGCACCCGTGCGCTTTATACAGTATCCGAGCTGAAAGCGCGCGGCAAAGCCGACAAGGAAGCCATCGACCAGTTGCACAACCTGATTGTGGACCTGACCGAGAACGGCCTTGATTTCTTTTTTCTGGAACCGCTACGACGCCTGAATGCCGGCAACGTGACCATGAGCATGGCCAAAGTGGGCATCAGCAGCATGCTCAAGGGCAGTAAAATGGTGGTTCACAAAGTACTTAAAAAACTGAACGACCGAAGCCTGACTTCTATCCTGGAGTTCATCGAAGAAATCATTCACGAGCCGGAAGCCCAGTAAAAGTGATCACCGCTTCCCGGGACTGACCATCAGTAGCAGTCCCGGGGCACCCGGGCCGTTACGCCGGTCAGCAGCTCATACCCTATGGTCCCCGCACAGGCAGCCACCTCGTCCACGCTGACGGTTTTGCCCCACAGCTCCACCATGTCGCCCTCCTGAGCCTCCGGCACGCCGGTCAGATCAACGGCCAGCATGTCCATCGATACCCGGCCCAGAAGCCCGATACGCTGCCCGAGAACAGCCGCAGGCGTTCCCGTACCTGCATGGCGCGGATAGCCATCGCCATAACCGATCGCCACCATTCCCATGCGAGTTTCCGATTCGGCCACCCAGGTTGAACCGTAGCCGATCGACTCTCCCGGCTTGACGGTTCTCGTAGTGATTAAAGGTGCTTCGAGCGTCATCACCGGCTTTAACCCCAAATCAGACCCGGTTTTGCCAATCATGGGAGATGCCCCGTAAAGCATGATGCCGGGCCGACTCCAGTCGTAAAGCGGCTGCTCAGGCAGGAAGTGAGCGGCGGAGTTGCCGACACTTCGCATCAGTGTCGGCCAGGCCTGTGTGGCCTGCTCGAAGATGCGGGTTTGCTCGGCAGTCATGGGACTGGAGGTGTCGTCAGCACAGGCAAAATGAGTCACGAAGCCTTGCAGCTCCGCTCGCTGCCCCCCTTCTTCCAGTTTTGCCATGACAGCAGGGAGTTCCGAGGGCCTGAAACCCAACCGGTTCATGCCGGTATTCACTTTCAGCCAATACAGCGGAGCGGAACTTGCGGCCAACCACTGCAACTGCTGGCTGTTATGCAGCACCGGCTCGAAACCTTGCTGAAAACACAGCTCCAGATCTTCCGGGTGATGCACACCCTGCAACATGACAACGGGCTGATGTAAACCCGCTGCACGTATTGCAAAGGCTTCTTCCAAACAGGCCACTGCAAATTTTCGGGCATCGTTCGCCAGCGCCTTGGCAACAGCTTGAATGCCATGGCCATAGCCGTCGGCTTTGACCACCGCCATTGCCTGCGCGCTGCCTGCTTTGGCTTGCGCCAGATGGTAGTTGAACTTCAGAGCATCCAGATCAATTCTGGCAACGGTTGCGCGCGGCATTAATAGTCACCACCGTAATCACCGTAATCCCCGTGCGCCAGGTCTTCGAACTTGGTGTACTTACCGATAAAGGCAAGCCGGATGGTACCGATCGGACCGTTCCGCTGCTTACCAATGATAATCTCGGCGATGCCCTTATCCTGAGTGTCTTCGTTGTAGACCTCATCCCGATACACGAACATGATTACGTCGGCGTCCTGCTCGATCGCACCGGATTCCCGGAGGTCTGAGTTCACCGGCCGTTTGTTCGGGCGCTGCTCAAGGCTTCGGTTCAACTGGGACAGGGCCACCACCGGGCAGCTTAACTCTTTCGCAATACCTTTCAGCGATCGCGAAATCTCGGAGATCTCCGCCGTTCGGCCTTCGGTGTTCCCCGGGACCCGCATCAACTGCAGGTAATCCACCATGATCAGGCCGATTTTTCCGCCATTTTCCCGGGCAATCCGGCGCGCCCGGGAACGCATTTCGGTGGGGCTAAGGCCCGGGGTGTCATCAATATACAGAGGTTTGTCTTTCAGCAGGCTGACCGCCGATGTCAGGCGCGGCCAGTCGTCTTCCTCAAGCTTACCGCCCCGGACCTTGGTCTGGTCAATTCGCCCAAGCGAAGAGAGCATACGCATGGCCAGAGCATCTGCGGGCATCTCCATACTGAACACCAGAATCGGGGTGCCGGTGCTGATCAAAGCATTTTCCACGATGTTCATGGCAAAGGTGGTTTTACCCATCGATGGACGGCCAGCCACGATGATCAAATCGGCTGGCTGCATACCAGAGGTTTGATCATCCAGGTCACGGAAACCGGTGGTCAAGCCGGTAGTTTGCTCACCCGACTCGAACAACTCTTCAATGCGGCTAAGGGTTGTGGCCAGAATCGGGTTGATGGCTTTAGGGCCCGACCCCTCTTTGGTGCGCGCTTCGGCAATCTGAAACACGCTGCGCTCGGCCTCATCCAGTATTTCGCTACTTTTTCGACCCAGCGGATTAAACGCGGAATCGGAAATCTTACCGGACACTTCAACCAGCTGGCGCAGGACCGAACGCTCGCGCACGATGTCTGCATAGGCCGCTATGTTCGCTGCACCCGGGGTTTTTTCTGCCAACTCAGCCAGATAGGCAAGACCGCCTGCGTCTTCTATATCCCCGGCCCGTTCGAGAAACTCCGCCAGGGTGACGACATCCAAAGGCTCGCTTTCGCTGGCCAGCCGCTCAACAGCACCAAAAATCAGACGATGATCCTGGCGATAAAAATCAGCCGCCGAAATCATTTCTGAAATCTCGTCGAACCGTCGATTATCCAGCATCAGACCACCCAATACGGCCTGCTCTGCTTCCACCGAATGGGGTGGGACTTTGATACGACTGGTTTCTGAATCAATAGACACAGATTGGGGAGAAGGAGTTGCCATAGACACCAGACACGTAAGGAATGAAAAACAGACCTACAAGAATACCAGAAACAAACAAGCCCGAAACCGTTTCCGGATCGGGCTTGTTATGGACCGCGAAAAGCCTGAGCCTCAGCGGTCGCTGAACTTACCTGCTGTGGCTAACCGATTACTCGGCAACAACCGCCAGCTTGATGGTAACTTCAACGTCAGAGTGCAGCTGCAGCTCGATGTCGTACTCGCCAGTGGTCCGCAGAGGGCCTTCTGGCAGACGAACTTCACTCTTCTCAACTTCGGTGCCGCCAGCAGAAACAACTTCTGCAATATCGCGAACGCCGATAGAGCCGAACAGCTTACCTTCGTCACCAGCCTTGGAGGTGATGGTGAAGGATGCGCCTTCCAGAGCTTCTGCACGGGACTGGGCAGCAGTCAGCTTTTCAGCAGCGGCTTTTTCCAGCTCAGCGCGACGCTCTTCGAACGCCTTTACGTTTGCTTCCGTGGCAGGCACAGCCTTGCCGTACGGCAGCAGGAAATTACGACCGTAACCGGCCTTAACGTTTACCTTGTCGCCCAAAGTGCCAAGGTTTGCAACTTTCTCGAGCAGAATAACTTCCATCTCGTTAACCTCTTCGTGCTTTATTCAGCCGGTCCGGTTGGCGCGATGCGCTCCCGAATATCCAGCCAGCTATCCACAAAAGCCAGAACCAACAACAGCATCATTAGATTCAGACCCAACAGCCCCAACACAATGTAAAACGCGAACAGTGCCTGCCCGCCCCACTGTTTACGACCAACCACCCCATGAACCAAAGCCAAACCTGCCACCAGAAGTGGCGTGCCTGCAGCCCATGCCAAGAGTACCGGATTCAGCCCTAACAACGGGCCCGATATCATGGATACAGCGCATACAACCGCGATGGCCGGCGACAACCGGATGGCATGAAACTCGCGCTGAAAACCACCGGGGTTATCCAGCCCTGCCTGCCAGGATCTCGCCAACATGGCCATGGCAATCGCTATTGCGAAAGCCGAGCCCGCCATGCTGGCGCTCATCGCGCTTCGAATGATCCGCTCCAGATCGCCGCCCAGAGCCTGAACCACTTCGGCGTTGTATTGGTCGTAAAATTCGACACCGATTCGAACAAGTTCGTTTAACAGTGTCGGATACATGACCGGCAACATAAGGCCCGTCAGTATCGTCAGAAAGGCGCCTGATAACAGCGCGTTTTCCCAGGACAGCGATGCCCGGAAGACCGATGCAACCAGCATCGTTTGCAGCAATACAATCAGCGCTGTCGGGTTTTGACCGTATACGGCCCATCCTAACGCAGGCAAAACTGCCCAAAGGCCAATAGTGAGCCCTTGCCGAACCCCTTGTCTCATGATGACAAGGGCCGTAACTGCTGCGCCTATCCAGAACAACAAAGGAACAATAGTTGCTACTACTGCTACTCCGCCGGCCTGCATGGGACCGCGCATTACATACTGTGCGAGTGCACGCATGGTCCCGGGTCCTGTCTATCTGTGCTTAGTGGTCGTGACTGTCCGTATACGGCAGCAGTGCCAGGTAGCGGGCACGCTTGATAGCGGTAGCCAGCTGACGCTGATAACGTGCTTTGGTGCCGGTAATACGGCTGGGCACGATTTTGCCGGTTTCAGTGATGTAGCCTTTCAGGGTGTCCAGATCCTTGTAATCGATCTCTTTAACACCTTCTGCCGTGAAGCGGCAGAACTTACGACGTCTGAAAAAACGAGCCATAACTTAACTCCTAACTCCGGTGAATTACTCTTCTTCGCCTTTGGACTCAGTGCTCTGGCTTTCGCCAGACTCAGCCGAACGGCGTGGACGATCATCTCCGCCGGAACGACGGTCCTCACGGGACTCAGCGGCTTTCATCGGAGACAGGTCAGTAACAGCCTCGTCGCGACGCAGGATCAGCTCACGGATGATCGCATCGTTGAAGCGGAAGTTATGAGTCAGCTCGTCCATCGCAGCCTGTGAACATTCAACGTTCATCAGCACGTAGTGAGCTTTGTGAATCTTGTTGATCGGGTATGCCAGGTGACGACGGCCCCAATCTTCCAGGCGATGTACCTGACCGCCATCTTCAGTGATGAGGCCGGTATAACGCTCGATCATTGCGGGCACTTGCTCGCTCTGATCCGGATGTACCATAAATACGATTTCGTAGTGACGCATGAGTTCTCCCTACGGGTTAAACAGCTTTCTGCTTCGGACCGAACCGATCCCAAACATGGAAAGCAAGGAGGTGACAGCTAGGCTGCCGGCTTCTTTTTGCTTTATCGACAAGGCCTTGTATAAAACCGCCTGATCAAAAGCGAGATTTCGATCCCCTGAATTCAGGCAATACAAAACCACCCCTTCTAAAAGGGGTGACGTATTCTATGCCTACAAGGGGTATCGTGCAAGGATTAACCGGTTCGTTGGCGCAACGCTTCGTACAGACAAACCCCGGTTGCGACCGAGACATTCAGGCTATCAACGTGGCCGAGCATCGGGATGTTCACCAACTGATCGCAGTGCTCACGGGTCAGGCGTCGCATGCCCTTGCCTTCTGCACCCATGACCAGCGCCACCGGCCCTTTAAAATCCGCCTGGAACAGGTTGGCGTCGGACTCTCCCGCGGTGCCGATGAGCCAAACCCCCTGATCTTTCAACTCGCGCAGAAAGCGGGCCAGATTGGTCACCCGGACAAACGGCACGGTTTCAGCCGCACCACAGGCCACCTTACGCGCCACGGGGGTCAGGCTTGCAGACTTGTCTTTCGGCACAATGACGGCCTGAATCCCAACGGCATCAGCGGTACGCATGCACGCCCCCAAATTGTGGGGGTCGGTCACACCATCCAGCACCAGCAAAAATGGCGGCTTGTTGCTCGAGGCCAATTGCGCCAGCAAATCCGCCTCAGTCCATTCGCGGCTTTCGGCAACCTCGGCCACCACACCCTGATGCACGCCAGACACGCGCTCATCCAGTTCACGGCGATGGACAACACTCCAGCGCACACCCAAACCATCCAGCGCCTCGGTTACCGACTTTACTCGTTTGTCCTGCCGACCGGTCTGGATCGCACACCCAAACCATCCAGCGCCTCGGTTACCGACTTTACTCGTTTGTCCTGCCGACCGGTCTGGATCCACACGCGCAGCAAACGCTCCGGCTCCCGCTTCAGCACTGCATCCACGGCGTGCCAGCCAAATACATATTCCTGAGACACTAGCGATTCATTCCTGTGTTACTGATTACTTGCGGCTTTTCCGCTTTTTACCGGCCGGTGCCGATTTTTTCGCGCCTTTCTTTGAGGCTTCGCGCGCAGCTTCGCTGGCCAGACGCTCTTTCGCGCTGGCAGGCTTTCCGGACTTGCCACGCTTGCCTCCCTTACCAGCCCGATCACCTTTACCGCGCGGTTCACGCTTGGCGACATCCAGGGCATCCCGGTCAGCGGTACGCTTTTGCGGCTTGCTGGCGAGCTCTAGGTCAATCTTGCGATCTTCCAGACCCACCCGCACTACTTTCACCTTAACCTCATCCCCCAACCGGAAGCTCACCGCTGTGCGCTCGCCGATCAGCCGGTGCTTGGCCGCATCATGGTGGAAGTAGTCGCCACTCAATGTCGAGACGTGCACCAACCCTTCAATATAAATATCGGCCAGTTCAACAAAGAAACCGAACGGCACCACCGCTGCAATTACGCCTTCGTATTCCTCGCCCACGTGATCCTTGAGAAACTCACACTTGAGCCAAGCCATTACGTCACGAGTGGCATCGTCAGCCCGACGCTCAGTCATCGAACAATGTTCGCCGAGCTGTTCAACTTTCGCGTAATCGTATGGGTAGGCGGCCAGTTCCAGGTCCAACTCTTTCGGCGACACCACATCTTTCTGCACGTCCGGGCTGTGAATGCAGGACTTGATAGCCCGATGCACCACCAGATCCGGGTACCGGCGAATGGGCGATGTAAAGTGCGCATAGCTGGCAAAGCCAAGGCCGAAGTGGCCACTTTCTTCCGGGCTATACACTGCCTGGCTCAATGAGCGTAGCATCACCGTCTGAATGACGTGAGCATCTGAGCGGTCAGCGACTTCGGAAAGCAACTGCTGATAATCCGCAGATGTTGGCCGATCACCGCCGCCCAACTGCAAGCCCAGCTCACCAAGGAACAGACGCAATTTCGCCAACCGTTCTTCGGACGGGCCTTCATGCACCCGGTACAGAGCCGGTATTTTGTGCTTTTTCAGGAAACGGGCCGTGGCCACGTTTGCGCACAGCATGCACTCTTCCACAATCTTATGAGCATCGTTCCGGTGCACCGGAACAATCTCTTCAATCTTGCGCTGCGCATCGAAAACAATTTTGGTTTCAGTGGTTTCAAAATCGATCGCGCCGCGTTCGGTGCGTGCCTTTCGCAGCAGCTTGTAGAGCTCGTACAAGTTATGCAAATGCGGCAATAAGTCGGCGTAATGCGCACTGAGTTTATACCCTTGCTCGGTATCCGGGTGCTCAAGCATGGTACTGACTTTGTTGTACGTCAGCCGCGCATGGCTGCGCATAACCGCCTGATAGAAGGTATAACCACTGATGTTACCGGCCGCACTGATGGTCATGTCGGCGACCATACACAAACGGTCAACATCCGGGTTCAGGGAACACAGTCCGTTTGACAGCTTCTCCGGAAGCATTGGCACAACGTGATCGGGGAAGTACACCGAATTGCCACGCTCGAACGCTTCTTCGTCGAGCGGAGAGCCTGCGCGCACATAATGAGACACGTCGGCAATCGCTACGACCAGGCGATAACCACCCCGAGGGCGAGGCTCGCAATAAATCGCATCATCAAAGTCTCGAGCGGACTCATCATCGATGGTGACCAACCGCATGTTTCGAATATCGACACGGTTTACTTTGTCTTTTTCCTCAACTTCCGCTGGGATCGCTGCTGCTTGCTCGCCGACAGCATCGGACCAGCTGTACGGTATTTCATAAGAGCGGATGGCTACATCGATTTCCATGCCCGGCGCCATGTGTTCACCTAATACCTCAACGACCCGCCCGGTGGGCTGGGTTCGAATCGTTGGCTGACGCAAGATCTCAACCACCACATACTGGCCGTGCACCGCTGAGCCAATGTTTTCATCCGGTACTAAAATCTCGTGATTGATGCGCGCATTTTCAGGCACAACAAAAGCAATACCGCTCTCTTTGAAGAACCGCCCTACGGTCTGTTCGGTGCGGTGTTCGAGCACTTCAACGATCACGCCTTCTCGGCGGCCGCGGTCATCAACCCGATCCACGCGCGCTGCCACTCGATCGCCATGGAACACCTGTCGCATCTGGCGGGCAGTCAGAAACAGATCGGAACTGCCGTCGTCGGGAATCAAAAAACCCATCTCGATGACCGGAGATTTTGCCAGTCACCAATGCGGCTTCTTCAATAGGCAAGAATGCATTCCGGCGGTTACAGATCAACTGTCCATCACGGCACATGGCAATCAAGCGCCGCCGCAAAGCTTCGATACCTTCCTCGGAGGCCTGCCCTAATTCCTGGCACAGGGTTTCGTGAGTGGCAGGGGCACCACGCTCTTTCAGGTGATTGAGGATAAACTCCCGGCTTTGGATGGGATTGTCGTATTTCTGGGCCTCACGTTCCGCGTGAGGATCCCGTGTATTTTTTTTCTTGGAAACCATTCGGGTCCTTGTTATTCAGGCCGCAAACACTGCGGCAAAATTCATCAACTCACACAGTATAACGTTGGCATTTGAAACCTGCATGACAAGGGGGACATTAATAGGCACAAATACCGTGAAAACTTTTTTCACTAAAACATTTGACAGGCCAGAAAGGAATTATTAAAGTACGCGCCATCGGTTGAGGGGCACCCTTCAATCTTGGCAGAAACGCTTGTTCTTACTGAACAAACAGCGCAACTGCAAATCACCTGCCGAGGTGGTGAAATTGGTAGACACGCTAGCTTCAGGTGCTAGTGGGGGCAACCCCGTGGAGGTTCAAGTCCTCTCCTCGGCACCATTTCCT
>Ga0208435_100510_pt1 | contig 10958 bp, 9 predicted proteins | sample 24_taG_FD_184097 | JGI IMG/M metagenome (GOLD analysis project Ga0208435, IMG submission 184097) | Marine viral communities from Cariaco Basin, Caribbean Sea - 24_WHOI_OMZ (SPAdes) (version 2) | ecosystem: Environmental > Aquatic > Marine > Oceanic | place: Caribbean Sea: Cariaco Basin | collected...
TGTATGGTAATAGCTGTACAAGCAATGGCAGCATGCGCACCTGCTTGACCGATGGCCTCTATATCCGCTTGTAATCCAGCGCCGCCTGAGGGGTCTAATCCTGAAAAACACAGTACCACTGGTCGCATAAAAATTCCTTTGACATAATCTGAAATGAGTAACAAATACTATAGACACCCACTGCTAAAAAAGCCATAGTAGGTGAGAGATGGTATATAGCCAATCCATCCATTAACAACAACCCAGACCGTGCTGACTAACTTAAACATCGTTTTTACTGGTTTTTATTGATATTTGAGCTGATCAAGAGGCTATGAGACCATATAAACAAATAAATATGATAAAAACTGCATTAAATTTGTAGACAGTGCTTGCAATTCGTTTTGGCTTTGCTATAATACTCGCCCACGGGATAAGACGTATTATCAGCAATAATACTATTTTTTAGAACTTAAAAAGTCTTACGTCGTTTGGTGAAGTGGGTGAGTGGCTGAAACCAGTTCCCTGCTAAGGAACCATACGTTTGCGCGTATCGAGGGTTCGAATCCCTCCTTCACCTCCATTTATTCGGTTTTTAGTAGAGTAGTGACGCAGCATAAAAGCGTTAATAATCTTCTGTTTTATTAAAGTAAAAACTATTTTGATTTTAATAAAAAAAGATGTTGACACAAGCGAAATTATCTATATAATAACCAACCTAATTTGCTGCAATTGTTTCTTAACAACGCAGTAAATGATGTGCAAAGTACGCGCTTGTAGCTCAGTTGGATAGAGCACTTGGCTACGAACTAAGGGGTCGGGAGTTCGAATCTCTCCAAGCGCACCATTTGCATTATCACTTCTTTAACCCAGTTAAAGAAACCTTAAAATAATCGCCTGTCTTATGACAATTTGGCGATTTTTTTATGTCTGCAATTTCTGTGTGATAGTCTTATGAGTTGATGAGTCATACGACATGGTTATACCACATTGTTATATGACTTATGGCATCTTAGGATAATGTACGATAAGACCGTGAATTACGGTACAATAGAGCCACTATTCACTGCTTGCTATGAGCTTGTACCATGTCAAAAAGTTTACCTAAACGACCTACCAAATCTGCTGCTAAAACGAAAGCATCAGCACACCATGCCTCTGACGTTGAAGAGCTAACGATTGCTAAACCTGGCACCCGTATGGCAGCCATTCTTTATGATGGTATGTTAATTTTAGCGTTGTTATTTTTGGTCGGTACCCTGCTAACCGTGATTGGTACATTGCTGACCATGAATACCGGTACAGACTCTTCTCAAGCGCAGTCGCTGCCAACGTGGTATCAAAACGTGATTATGACGCCGTCTTTTATACTGACGTTAGTCGGATTCTATGGGATATTTTGGCGTCGCGGTGGGCAGACATTAGGTATGCAGACTTGGCGGTTAAAGACGGTCAATAGTAATGGTCATTTGCTAACGTGGGGACAGTCATTTAAGCGGATTTTAGCGGCCAGTATCATGCCACTTATATTTGGGATCATTGGTAGTGTCATCGATGGCTCGCGTGCTGTTTTATTGACCAGTGCCTTTCTGGGCTTTGTCTTTAACTATGCTTTTTGCCTCTTTAACCCACGTGGTCTCGCAGTGCAAGATATGCTATCGAATACCATTACCTTAAAAATGCCAAAAACAGAGAATGAAGGACTATGGCGGGTGATTAGAAATCGCAAGCAAGGAAAATAAACCACATTATCTTCGCCATAGTCTGTTCATGCATTTTTAGGTCTGTTAATACACTCTAAGCGTTACAGGTTGACGGTTTGTATCAGCCATAAAGTATAGCCGACAAAGAATAAGACCAAAGTCGACCCAGAAGTGCGACCGAATGGACGCTTACTCATAAAGGCAAACCCGCACAATACCAAGAGTAACAAGGTGACCAATCCCATCGCCACTATATCGCGTGATAAGATAATTGGACTGACTGTGATTGGCGCTATAAGCGCTGCGAGACCAACGACGCCCAAGGTGTTAAATATATTAGAGCCAATAATATTACCCAGTGCCATGTCTTGTTCGCCTTTACGGGCGGCTGATAAGCTCGATACCAGCTCAGGTAACGAGGTCCCCACAGCAACAATCGTCAATCCAATCACCAGTTCGCTCACGCCCCACAGCGTTGCCAATTCTACTGCACCCCAAACTATAGCTCGTGAGCTAATGACCAGTAAAAGCATGCCGATAACTAAGCTGATGAGTCCCCGTGTTAGGGTTTGCTCGATATGTTCAGCATCGACGCTTTCTGCTATGGGTTCTCCTTCGTGCTCATGGTTGCCTTCACGTAAGCTTAGTACAATCTGAATGCCTAAAGTCACGACCAGCAGCGCTATCAACACAATCGCATCTGCTTGGTCTAATTGCCCATCACGCAGCTGCCATGCGGCGACCATAGTAATCAATACCAATAGAGGTAAATCACGCTTGATGATGCCCTTACGAATGATAATAGGGCTAATCAATACGGTTGCACCCAATACCAGCGCAATATTGATGATGTTTGAGCCATAAGCGTTGCCTAATGCCAAATCAGGGCTGCCTTCTAGTGCCGCCAATACTGACACGACCATCTCAGGGGCGGATGTACCGACACCCAAAATCAACACACCTATTAAGAAACTGGGGACGTTGAATTTTTTTGCCAAGGCAGTGGCGCCATCAACAAAAAGGTCTGCACTCCAAACAAGAATAGCTAGTCCGATCAATACTGCAATAACTGCCAACCACATCAGTCTGTTTCCTTATTAGTGTTAATACCAAACCTAAAAATACGCTTAGCCGTGTCAAATTCATTTAGCCTAAAAACTTAGCACTGACATTTATTTTTCTGACGACTTCATCTTTTAAGAGTGGTATAAAATGTGAATTTGCCATATAAAAATGGCATAAAAAAAACTGAATCAGAATGGAGATTCAGCTCTCATATTAGCATAGCGGTTTTGGTTGGATAATAAGAATAACTTCAACAGCTTAGTCGATTATTTATCCTTGCTTTATCCAAAAATCTTCGATGTTCCGGTGCTTTAAGCCACTTGTACCGGAATGATGTTTGCTGTGTCTTTTACGGTGTTGTCTTCGTTGCAATACACCAGTTTTGGCTGGTAGGTTGCCGCTTCTACTTCATCAAAATGAGCATAGGCACAGATGATAACGATGTCGCCTAAATCTGCCATGTGAGCCGCCGCACCATTTAGCGAGATGATACCAGAACCCGCTTCAGCGCGGATAGCGTAGGTGCGAAAGCGCTTGCCATTGGTCACATTGTAGATATCGATAGACTCATTTTCGCGCAGACCAGCAAGATCCAATAAATCACCATCGATACCGCATGAGCCTTCGTAATGAAGTTCGGCATGGGTGACGCGAGCACGGTGTAATTTGCATTTAAGCATATTAAGTAGCATAGGTTGCTTCCTTAGCGTAACTGAGATTAATGATTCAAATCAAAAGGTTAATGGGGGATAACTTGCTAAAATAAAAGGCTATTATAGTTAAAGCATGATTTTATTCTGGCAGTTTGAAGCCATTAATCTGTGAACGTGCTTTTTCAATATCGCCATTTAGTAATAATGGAAGCGCCTCAAACGCTGCTGTCAGAGCGCTATCAATGGCAATTTGCTCATCGGGCGCAGCTTTTGAGAGCACATGACCACTAACTTTAGACTTATGACCAGGATGACCAATACCAATACGCAAACGATGGAAGTCGTTGCCGATATGAGGGGTGATATCACGCAGACCATTATGACCGCCATGACCACCATTCGTCTTAAGTTTGATACTGCCAGCTGGAATATCGAGCTCATCATGAGCAATCAGTAACTCATCATTTTCAATGCCATAAAATTTCACCATCGGCACCACTGACTGACCAGACTTGTTCATAAAGGTGAGCGGCATCAATAGACGTACGTCATGCCCATGAATCTGCCCACGTCCTGTGATTCCATGAAACTTTTTATCATGAGAGAGGGTAATGTTGAACTGCTGAGCCAAGTAATGGACAAACCAAAACCCTGCATTATGACGTGTAAACATATACTGCTGACCAGGATTACCAAGACCGACAATAAGCTTTATGGCCATAAAAACACCCTGCTTAAATTGAATAAATGAGGCATAAGGTTTGTGATTATGCTATTTATTCATAGCATATCTGTTATTTTTCAAACCTTACTTACAAAAACAGCAGGAGATATTTATCACCTGCTGTTTTTTGACTAAACAAACCTTGTATTACATAGCAGACGCTAGGTTGCGTGCTCTATGTAACCGTGGTTTATTATTCGCCGTCTTTGTCTTCAGTACCTTGCTCAGTAGCAGGTACGTCAGCAGCATCAACTTCTTCAGCGTCTGCGTCAACTTCTTCAACCGTTGGTGGCTGCATGTTAACGATAGTACGGTCGTGAGCATCTTCCATGTCAAGATCAAAGATGATAACGCCTTCAGGTAGTTTGATGTCTGATAGACGGAATAGATCACCGATTTCCATGCCTGATACGTCAATTTCTAGGTATTCAGGTAATTGTGATGGTAGGCAAACGATTTCGATATCAGATACTAGCGTTGATAGAACACCACCAGCTTTAGTACCAGGCGCTTCTTCACGACCAGCAAAATGCACAGGAACGTTCATGTTGATTTTCTGACCTTTTACAACGCGCTGGAAATCAGCATGCATTGGGAAGCCTTTAGCTGGATGGCGTTGCAAGTCTTTGATAACTGCTTGATGCTCTACGCCATCAACATTGATTGTCAAAATGTGTGAGAAGAACGCTTCGAATTCAAGTGACTTTACTAGCTCGTTGATCTTGATAGAGATAGACGTTGGCTCTTCGTTACCACCATAGATGATAGCAGGAACTAGATTCTGCTTACGTAGGCGGCGGCTCGCACCTTTACCTTGTTGCTCAGCAGAACGATCAACAGCGTTTAGTTCAAAATGATTAATGCTCATGGATATAATCCTATAAAAAGAATGATGAAGTGTCTGGTCATAAAAAAGTGGATTTGCGACCAATCCACTAATACGTGATGATAGCTAACATTTATGATTGCTAATAAAATTCACAATTGCTAAATGTAGCCATTTGCTCATCATAACGATTTTTTTGGATAGTCATTATCATGACAATCGTTACTTTTGGGCATGATCAGCACTTTTGAGAATGCCAACCTAATTAAATCGAACAAATGGTTGGCACAGGCGCGCATTATACGTGATTTTGTAGTAATAATAAAGACCTACGCAAAATGACTGTGCAGCACCAATAGGCAAAAAAAGCGTCAAGTAAAGATACTTGACGCTTTTTTTTAAACTTAAGCAGTGTTTTATAACGAGCATTGCCAACAGAAAGTAGAGCAAGTGCTCATTAAAAATCTAAGCGTCAAACATGGCGCTGATAGATTCTTCGTTATTGATACGGCGTAAGCTTTCAGCAAGCATCGGTGCGATACTCACTTGGCGGATTTTGCTACAGGCTTTTGCCGCTTCAGACAATGGAATCGTATCGGTAACAACGACTTCGTCTAGCGCAGATTCACTGATATTTTGTAGTGCGTTGCCTGATAGGACAGGGTGCGTAATATAAGCCAATACGCGACGTGCACCGTTTGCTTTCAATGCTTCAGCTGCTTTACATAGCGTACCTGCGGTATCAACCATGTCATCAACGATGACGCAATCACGGTCACGAACATCGCCGATGATGTGCATGACTTGCGACTCATTGGCACGGGCACGGCGTTTATCGATAATCGCCATGTCAGTATCGCCCAACTGTTTAGCCATAGCACGCGCACGCACCACGCCGCCGACGTCAGGAGAGACAACCATGATGTTATCGTAATCTTGTTTTTGTAGGTCGTTAAGCAATACAGGCGTGCCGTAGATATTGTCTACAGGAATGTCAAAGAAGCCTTGAATCTGATCTGAGTGCAAATCAACCGTCATCACGCGATCGATACTCACGATGTTTAGCATGTCAGCGACGACTTTAGCAGAGATAGGCACACGAGCAGAACGTGGACGACGGTCTTGACGGGCATAACCGAAGTAGGGCATGACTGCTGTAATGCGACCCGCACTAGAGCGACGCAGCGCATCGGCCATCATCATGATTTCCATCAAATTGTCATTGGTTGGTGCACAAGTTGGCTGCATGATAAACACGTCTTTACCGCGCACGTGTTCTTTGATTTCTACGGCGATTTCGCCATCAGAAAAACGCGTGATGTCAGCTTTACCAAGAGGTATATGGAGATGATCGGCTACGGTTTTTGCTAATTCAGGGTGGGCATTACCCGTAAAAATCGCCAAATAAGGCATGACAGAAGTCCTATTGATTGACTCAAGCAGCGACCGCTAAGCAGTGTCAAACTGCTCAAATTCAGAAAAGAGTGGTGAAAAGTTTTGATGACTACTATTACAGTAAAAAAATGGCAGGGGTAGCTGGACTCGAACCAACGGATGTCAGGATCAAAACCTGATGCCTTACCAACTTGGCTATACCCCTGTAATGTCTAGGCTGTGTACGTCAATATCTAATAGCAACTTTTAATAAAAGTCATTGTTAGAATAGCGTCACGACCTGTTCGCTATATTATAAACGGATAAACCATTTAAAACATAACTGTTCCCTAGCGGTGTCCATTGCGAACTATACCGAAACTGGGATAACGTTGTCAATGTCAATAAGATAAGCGGCTATTTATAAACCACCTATGATCACTGCATATCAAACGCTTCGTACTAAAAAATGGCAGGGGTAGCTGGACTCGAACCAACGGATGTCAGGATCAAAACCTGATGCCTTACCAACTTGGCTATACCCCTATTGAGGCGACCTATTATAATTAAATTTTCAGATTTTGCAAGTCATTTGCGCCTTTTTATGGCTTTTATTGAAAAATAGGTCAAAAAAAACGAATATCGGGTCAACAAAGCGCTTTACGCTGTATTTATAATCATTTTATCTTCGCACTACAGCTCAAATCTAATTCATAGATTACGAACTAAATAGGCAGAACAAGGCGCCTCTTCAATCCACTTTGCTAAATGCGCTTTATCAGTAGCCACGCTTGCATCCAAAGGTAAAAACACTGCGCTACCAGAGCCGGTCATTCGTGCTGTGCCGAGTGCTTGCGCCTCTAACCCTTGTAAGTAACGTAATGCTGCGCTGACGGCAGGAGCAAGACTGGTCACCACTGGCGTAAAGACATTTTGATAGGGCGTGGTCAGAGTTTGTACATAGTCGGCTTGTTTATTTTTAATTGTCTCAACCGATAGCACAGCGATATCACGTTGCAATTTAGGATGCGCGAACAGCTGGGCAGTATTAACGTGAGCATTGGGCGTCAATACTAAATACTGCTGGTCGGGCAACTTGATTGCGGTTAACTGCTCTCCAATACCCATCGCAATCGCATCTTGCCCAAAGATAAAAATCGGCACATCTGCGCCAATAGTGGCAGCAATTTTTATAAGCGTATCTTGATCAAAATTAAGCTGCCAAATTTCATTAAGTATCATCAATGTCGTTGCGGCATTGGATGAGCCGCCACCCAAGCCTGCACCCATCGGCAAATGCTTATCTAAAGCGATATGCACTTGTGCTAACTGCTCAGGTAGAGTATTTGACTGTATGGCAGCCGCTAGCAATACACGCGCTGCTTTAAAAATCAAGTTGTCTTCTATATCGGCAGTTATAGTCTCTGCACCAGCCAATATTAGAAGTTGATGACAGAGATTATTGGCATCTAGTTCACTATTTGCCGTAGGTTCACTATCTACTGTAAAAATTACGGCTTCATCTATGACTGAAAAATGCAAATAATCGCCCCAATCAAGCAGGCGAAACACGGTTTGCAAATTATGATAACCATCAGCACGCTTACCTGTGATATGCAAAAACAGATTAATCTTTGCCGGTGATAAGCGGGTGATGGTGGAAGTAGGCGTAGCGGCTAGGTTTTTAATCATAATGTTTGGTTGTAGACGGCTATGGTAATAAGTAATAAGCAGTTTTTATCGTTTTTGCGTGACGTCTTAATGATTGATCGTCATTACTACCTTATTGCCTTGTGGCAGCACAGCACTGATTTTATTTGGTAACTTGTCGGACCCTTTATAGGTGAAGCTTGCGGTCCATTCACCATTGACTGAGCTGATTAAACGATTCTGATCATCGAGCTGTGGTGTGCTATCGGAAGGCGCTGGGCGACCAGATATCCAATAGGGCATTTGTGAAATAGGCGCTTGCCACCCTGTGGCCTTTTTGAGCAAAGTCTCAGGATCATCAGCAGTTAAGGTACCTGTTTTTTCGCTGACTAAAGTGGCGGTTTGACCATTATACTCGATGTTGGTTTTACCAATGCCGAGCGCGCCGATCAGCTCAATGGCAAAGCGATCATTCTGCTGCCCCCATGCATAGAACGCACTACCACCTTGAGTGCCTGTGGTGTCATTGGCGGGCATCGTCACACCAATTTTGCCAGTGATATTAAAGTTCTCAAGCTTTTGCGGTGGCTCAGCGTTTTGACCTTGTAAAGTCGTGCTGGGTTGGTTAGTAGCGTTGGCTGTTTTTAGTGATTGACAACCAGACGTGATGACGAGCGCGGTTGTCACGGCAGCGAATAGCGCCAATTTATTAGGCTTATTAGCATGGACCAATACTGACATGATGTTTCCTCAAAGATAGACAAATTTACGAAATCATTGTTTCGAAAATAGATTAGCTTAATGGTTGTATGTTACTCAGTTATGCGTGGCTGTTAGTATCTTATGAGTGCCTTGTAATCATAGCACGCAACGATTTGTCCACTGTAAAACGGCGGGTCAGTAAAGCTGTATGCGGTCATTGATATTGTGTTGCCCAAATGAGAAGCGCTGCTGCAAGTCTGCGAGTAACGCCTTGACTTTTTCATTGTTGCCTAAACCTTGATAAGCGCGCAGCAGTAAGCTGCCAGAGCGCAAGGTAGGAAACACATCGTAAGGGGTTTGCAGGTAGTCGATGACTTGTTGGTAGTTCTCATTGGCCAATGCATTGCCAGCTAGCACATTCAGCGCTTGCAGGTGCACCTCATTGTCATAACGTGGATCATCATAGCGAATCTGAATGATGGCGGTGGCCAATGCCAATCCTTGTTCAGAGCTGCGTTCACTGGCTAGCAATAGCTGCGCATAACTGAGCTGGTAGGAGAGGTTGGTTGGGTCAAGTGCTTGCAGATGATTGAGCAAGGTGCGCTTAACGATATAGTCGTCTTTGTCGTCAAGGAGCTGGGCGCGTGCAAACAAGAGCATCTCATTATCAGGATACTTGCGAGCAGCTTTGGTTAGTAGGCGCAGAGCTTCTTCGGACTCATTTTGCTGCCATAAAATATCGGCTTGTAGCACAAAGGTATCTGGCGCAAAGACGTTAAAGTCTTTACGCAGCTTTTCTAAAGTGGCAATCGCCGCATCTACATCATCGTTAAGCAATTCAAAAGCCACTACTTTTCTACGAGCCTCTAATACCAAGTCTTCTTGCATGACACCGTTGAGATAGTATTTGGCTTGGTCAAAGTACTGCTGACGCTCGGCACTGATACCAAGATAATAATAAGCTTGATCAAGGTAAGCGGGGTTTTTTGCGAGCATGTTGAGTAGCTCATCGGCACTGTTATATTCTTCGATGTCTAAGCTCACCAACGCAGCCAACAAAGTAATCTCGGCATCATCAGCAAAGCGACCATGGGCATCCAGCAATAATTGCCACGCTTCTTGGCTTTGCTTTAAGTCAAGCAAGTAGCGAATCTCGTACAGATAGAGACTTTTACTATCGGGATTACGCAGGCGTGCTTGGCTCACATAATTGACGACGGTTTCAGCCGTGACGATTTTGCGCAGTATGTCTGCCTTTAGCGTAATAAAAGGTACGTAGTCAGGCTGGCGTTCTAGCGCACGATTGATATGGACAATGGCAATCTCAGGCTCGTTAAATTGGTAAAGTAACCCTGCTTTCAATACCGACAATGAGGCATTCTGCTCGCTATCTAGTGGTTGCAAAGCGGCAAGTAATTCACGTTTGTCTTCATCATTGTTTGGATAGATACCGATAAGGATTTCGCTTAAGTCCGCTCTAGGATCATAAAGCAAAATACGATTTAAGGTTTCGCCAGCTAACAGATAATCGTGTGCTCGCAGGGCCAAATGCGCCACATAGAACCAAGCAGGCACGTGATCCGGATTTTGGTCTTGCCATGACTTGGCAAATTGTAACGATTTCTCAACCCTTTCGGTGCGTAAAGAAAGGCTGAGTGCTCTTTCAAATACGGCAGTTGCATCTTCTTTAAATGCATGCTGCTTATAGATGGTAATCGCTCGTTGTCTATCACCGCGATCTGCTGCGAATTCTGCATCAAGCAGCGCATACAGGCTAGGCTCTTTGAGCTCAGGTTGCCATAAGGTAGTTGGCGCTAACCCATTAATATTGGCGACATTTTCTATTGGTTGTGTATTGGCAGGAGCAATTGCTGGTAGCGTTGAGCGGCTATTATCAATACCGTCGCTACGGACTGCCTTGTCGTTCTTATCAGTAATGGATAGTTTGGGTACATGGGCTTCAATGGATAGTTTGGGTACATGGGCTTCGAGCGAGATATCAGGATGACTGGCATGAACGGAAGACGATCCTAAGCATAGGCAAAAGGCCAACGACAAGGTTAGCTTATAACGCTGGCACAGACGTTCGATAACCGCATGCAATAGAGCACGCAGATTAGATTGGTCGTCATGCGCAAGTTGTGATCGAAATAATGACCCAAAAAAAATCATAGATAACCGTATTCGCCCATTGTTCATCTATATCGATAAGACAATTTTATTTTAATCATTTCAAACTAACTATTGGTAACGAGTACCCATGCCTGACATTATAAAAGCAG
>Ga0208435_100513_pt1 | contig 10916 bp, 9 predicted proteins | sample 24_taG_FD_184097 | JGI IMG/M metagenome (GOLD analysis project Ga0208435, IMG submission 184097) | Marine viral communities from Cariaco Basin, Caribbean Sea - 24_WHOI_OMZ (SPAdes) (version 2) | ecosystem: Environmental > Aquatic > Marine > Oceanic | place: Caribbean Sea: Cariaco Basin | collected...
TTCCCTACTCTAATAACAAGGACAATTCCATGGCATTATCCCTTAATAAAGGCGGTAACTTATCGCTCACTAAAACTGACCCAAACTTAACCAAGCTGCTTATCGGTCTTGGTTGGGATGAGCGCGCAACGTCTGGCGCTGAGTTTGATTTGGATGCCAGTGTGTTTTTACTCAGCACGGCGGGTAAAGTACGCGGCGATCATGACTTTATCTTTTACAACCAGCTAAAATCTGACAATGGCGCGGTTGAGCATACCGGCGACAACCGTACTGGCGAAGGCGACGGCGATGATGAAGTCGTTAAAGTAAACCTAACCCAAGTACCTGCTGATGTCGATAAAATCGTCGTTACCGTCACTATTCATGATGCAGCCGCTCGTAGCCAAAACTTTGGTCAAGTGGCCAACGCCTTTATCCGTGTTGTGAACGAAGAAACTGGCACGGAAGTGGTACGTTTTGATTTAGCAGAAGATTACTCTGTTGAGACGGCGATGGTATTTGGCGAGGTCTATCGTCATAACGGTGAGTGGAAATTCCGCGCCGTTGGTCAAGGCTATTCAGGTGGCTTGCAAGCCATGTGTCAGCAGTATGGCGTCGATATCTAACACGGTCTTGATATTTTATTCTTACCGTAAATCGACTTTTATAGAATGATCACGTCCAAGACCTAAAGCAGGTCTTAGCTATTTATTTAAAGTGGCTATTTAAAGTGATTATTTTAAAGTGATTATTGAAAATCAATATTTAACATCACTATTTGAAACCACTATTTGAAACCACTATTTGAAACCACTATAAACAGTCACTGTTTAAAGGTGCTGTAAACAGGTACTTCAACAGTAATTATAAGCCGCTATTTTGACGGTAAAATATGGTTGCAAAATAGTCACAATTATTCATAGCTAAAAGACTGGTAATGCTTTATGTTTCGTTTAAAATTATGCAAAAAAGTGGTTAGCAATAACCGCTTTTTTTGCGGTTTGTGTCTATAATAGACCGACCTTAGCTTTATGCAACCAGACAGGATGTGTCATGAGACATTTTTATTTAGACTTTATCTTCACTATTATTGCCCTAGCGGTAGCGGCATGGTGGGGATATTCACACGGCGGTATAGGCGGTATGATAACCACCTTATCTATTACCGCTATTTTGGCCGTCATGGAGATTTCATTATCATTTGATAATGCGGTGGTCAACGCCTCAGTCCTTAAAGGCTGGGACGAATTTTGGAAAAAGATTTTCTTAACCGTCGGTATTTTAATCGCCGTCTTCGGTATGCGTTTGGTATTCCCTATTGTCATCGTCGCGGTTACCGCTGATCTTGGTATGATGCAAGTTATAGATTTGGCATTGAACGATCCTAAAGAATACTCGGCAAGACTAATGGCACACCATGCTGAAATCTCAGCCTTTGGTGGTATCTTCTTACTATTGGTGTTCTTGAACTTTATCTTTGATGATAAAGAAGTACATTGGTTTGATTGGCTCGAGAGCCGCTTGGCAAAACTGGGTAAAGTCGATGCCATGAGCGTGTTTGTGGCGCTTATCGTGTTGATGATTGCGGTATCATTTGCTAACCCTGAGCAGTCAGCAGCGGTATTGATTGCAGGCATATGGGGTATCTTGGTATACCTTGGCGTACAAGTGGTCTCGGGTATGCTTGAAGGTGATCTTGAAGAAGAACTAGACGCTCAAGGTAATAGTACTGGTGCTGCAACTAGCGCCATTATGAAAGGCGGTATTATCGGTTTCTTATACTTAGAAGTCCTTGATGCCTCATTCAGTTTCGATGGCGTGATTGGCGCATTTGCGATTACCAATGACGTTATCGTGATTATGCTTGGTCTTGCAATCGGTGCGATGTTTGTGCGTTCGATGACTATCTTCTTAGTTGATAAAGGCACGCTTGATGAGTTTGTTTACCTTGAACATGGCGCGCATTATGCCATTGGCGCTTTAGCCATCATTATGTTATTATCGGTGAAATTCCATGTGCCAGAGCTTATCACTGGCCTTATCGGTATTACCTTTATTGGTTGGGCGTTTGTCGCTTCACTCAATTATCGTAAGCGAGAAGCGAAGTCGATTACTTAGTTTGAATTTTAGTTTCAACGCTAACTTCACATTAAGCAAAAATCGCTTTGATAGAAAATCGTAGTAATGACAGGTTATATCAAGTAATTGGTATAACCTGTTTTTTTATCTGTATTTACATACTATATTTTTGAATGCTTAAGTACCTCTGAATGCTTAAATGTTTCTGAATACTTAGCTAAATCTTTGGCGTTAAATTTGAGTCTGTCTACACGCTTGATGCATGGCGCACACCTTTAATCTCTATCATCAGCAGTGCGCTTAACATAGGTTATTGCTTTCTTATTTTTCCTTCCCTGCAAGCACTTTTTGCAACTTTGCCAATATCACACCATACAAAGGTAAGAAAATAAGCACGCCCATTACTATTTTAAACAAGTAGTCCATCGCGCCAATCTCAACCCAGTTCATTGCCATAAACGGGTCTGGGCTTTTATAAAAGGCGATGGCAAAAAAGCAAAAGCTATCGACAAGATTACCAATAAACGTCGATACTAAGGGCGCAATCCACCATGTTTTAAGCTGGCGTAATTTATTAAACACTTGAATGTCTAACAGCTGTCCGACGACATAAGCGCTAAAGCTTGCTACCACAATGCGAAAGACAAACAGGTTAAAATCTAGCAGATGCTCATGACCAACAAACTGACCATTTGAAAACACTACTGAGAAATAATAAGAAATCACCAGCGCTGGCAGCATAGCAAAGAAGATAATGCGTCTAGCGAGATTTTGACCAAATATGCGTACGGTCAAATCCGTAATCAGAAAGATGAAGGGAAAGGTGACGGCGCCCCATGTGGTAATAAAACCAAATAGTCCGACAGGTATTTGCACCAAGTAATTACTGATAGCAATAATAAATATATGCAGACTGACAAGCCAAAATAAAGCACGGCTATAGCGAATAGATTCAATCGAGGTGGTTGAAAGGGTACGACTGCTCATAGAAGAGTCCTTTTTTTAAGTCAGGGTAGAGGGAACCTGAGCGCGCTATTATAAATCATAATAAGATAAATAGCCAAAATAGATCTGATATAGCCATAAAACCCTTTTTTTCTAAACAAACATATAAATGTCATATAGTCACACAAAATACGCCTTGCTTAGTCAGCAAACGCTTAGTATAGTAAACCGTAATGATATGCAGGACGTGGCGTACAGGTCGATTTATTGACCTTTTGCGCTAAGATACTTTCGCTAAGATAGTTACTTTATCTAAGAGAGTAATCACTGCACTATTTTTAGTTTGTTTTATAAAACCAAATCCACTTAATTATTAATCCAAAGGATATTTATATGGCTATTAGCTTAACAAAAGGCGGCAACGTAAACTTATCAAAAGAAGCGCCCGGTTTAACCAATATTACTGTCGGTCTTGGCTGGGATCCACGCGCCACTGACGGTCAAGAATTTGACTTAGATGCGATTGGCTTTTTGGTCAACGAAGCAGGCAAAGTCCGTAACGACCAAGATTTTATCTTCTTTAATAACTTAAAGTCAGACAATGGCGCGGTTGAGCACACCGGCGATAACCGTACTGGTGAAGGCGACGGCGATGATGAAAAAATCAAAATTAACCTAGCTAGTATCCCAGCTGACGTCAGCAAAGTCGCTATCTGCGCCATCATTTATGAAGGCACAGCTCGTAACCAAAACTTCGGTCAAGTTGGTGATGCTTACATCCGTGTGGTCAATGACAATGGCGAATCTGAAATCGCTCGTTATGACCTATCAGAAGATGGTAGCACTGAAACAGCGATGATTTTTGGTGAATTATATCGCCATAGCGGTGACTGGAAATTCCGCGCGGTCGGTCAAGGCTTTAGCGGTGGTCTTGGACCATTAGCCGCCTCTTACGGCGTAAACGTTTAACGTTAAAATAACGTCATCGTTTTATACGATAACTGTAAGACCGCTATTAAGCCCCCTATCGCAATTGATTATTTGATTGCGATAGTTAATAAGCCATCAAGTGTGCCTGTTTAAAGCATTTGATGGCTTTAAATGTAATTGGCAGGCTTAAATTCAGGCTTAAATTAAAAACGATGATTTTTATAGAGAACGAAGCATTTAAAAATTTCAGAATAAGGATTTGCACCCCATGGCCGCAACGTTTAGCTTAATCGGCACTATTGAACCTTTTTTGCATTGTAACTTAAAAAAAGGCGATTCGATTTATTGTGAAGCCAATGCCATGGTGATGATGGAGTCGAACCTTGAGCTTAAAGGTAAGCTACAAGGCGGTCTTATGCAATCACTGATGCGCCGCTTTGCCAACGATGAATCCTTATTCCAACAGCAGATTGAAGCCGTCAATGGTGAAGGTGATTGTCTGCTAGCACCGACGCTTGATGGCGATATGCAAATCATCGATTGCGGCGCGCAGCAATATACCTTGAGCGATGGCGCGTTCGTTGCCGCACAAACTGGCGTCGATATCAGAGCCAATATCCAGCGTAACCTCGGCGGCGCGGTCTTTGGTGATACCGGCGGCTTTATGGTGATGCAAACCCAAGGTCAAGGCCAAGTTGTCGTTTCTGGTTTTGGTTCGCTATTTGAGATTGATGTGACGCCTGATAAAGACGTCATCATTGATAATGGCCACGTGGTCTGCTGGGATTCAAACCTTGATTATAAGCTTTCGGTATCGACCAGCAAGAAAAAAGGCATCATGAGCAATATTATCAATTCGGTCACCAGTGGTGAAGGCATGGTTTTAAACTTCTCAGGAACAGGCAAAGTCATCATCTGCTCGCGCAATCGTGACAGCTATCAAGGCTGGTTACAAAGCATCTTAGGTACTAGCTCAGGCGGTCGCGGTGGCAGCGGTGGTTTTTTAGATAACATTTTATAATTTAAATTTATAGCTAAAATTACAGCTAATACTGAAATCAATAACCGAAAACAGCACTGAAAACTTAAGTATTCTACTCACAATTATTATAAGGATTTTACCATGGCAGTTAGTCTACAAAAGGGTCAAAAAATTTCCCTCAGCAAAGAAGCTGGCGGCGAGCTTACGCAAGTAAAATTGGGTTTAGGCTGGGATGTTTTCCAAGGCCAGCAAGAGAAAAAAGGCGGCTTCTTAGGCAAGTTATTCGGCGGCGGTACGGGCGGCGACTCGATCGATTTAGATGCTTCATGCATTATGTTTGATGCCAATAAACAAGCGGTCGATGCGATTTGGTTCAGTCAGCTAAAATCAAAAGATGGCAGCATCGTCCATACGGGCGACAACCGCACAGGTGACGGCGATGGCGACGACGAAGTTATCAATGTTGATTTATCAAAAGTGCCAGCAAACGTAGTATCGTTAGTATTTACCGTTAATAGCTTTACTGGTCAGACGTTTGAAACCGTAGAAAATGCTTTTTGCCGCATCGTTAATGCCAATAACAATCAGGAAGTCGCCCGCTACAATTTATCAGCGCAAGGTGGCCATACAGCGATGATTATGGCAAAAGTCTATCGTCATAATAACGAGTGGAAAATGCATGCCATTGGCGAAACTGCTTCTGGTCGTACTTTTCATGATTTGATGCCGGCTATCACACCGCATGCGTAAATAGGTCAAGCAATCTGAAGTAAGAGTTTTAGTAATCTATAAGCAATCAGCCCGTCTATTTATAATAGACGGGCTGATTTTTTGTATTAAATAATACTATTAAAGCGCTTACTTACTACCACGTTTCCAGCTAAAGCCCCAATTAAAGGCTTTATCCATCTCTTGATGGCCTTTAAAGTATTGGTTAATACGCTCAACGTTGATACTGCCTTGCTGATTGACCAAACGCGCAATCGCACACATTGGTAAATTACCCGCACCTTCTGTCAAACGGGTTTCAATCGGTGGCTGGTCGGGTACATGAATGGTTACGACGCCATCGGTTTGCGCCCAATTTGGTGCACCTTCGTAGATAAAAGCAAAGATAAACACTTCCTCAATCTGCGACCACTGTTGCCCATTGATATCAAGCCACTCACCGCCGCTGACTTGTCCGGTTCTATCATCGGCACGTAACAACACATAAGGCGCTGATTGTAGATTACCAAAGCGATTTCCCAAGGCCTGAATCAGCGTTTTTTCGCCATTTTTCAGATGAATCATCGCCCCAACATCAAGGTCAATACCAGCGGCTTTATGCTGCTTAAACAGGTCGCCTAGCAAGCCTTTTTTAGGAGCTTGTGTACTGCTATCTGGACGTTGATTCCAGTTAAGATTGACAGAAATTTTACCAAAATCATCGCGTTTTTTTAGATTGATGCTAGATTGGTTTTTGGTTAAGGTGATTTTACTTAGGTTAATTGAGGGGTTTTGAGAAGCTGTAGGAATTGGCGGCGGCGTAGTTGTTTGAGGCGCACTACCCGCTTTTTGCGTATTGATAGGTCTTTGCGTATTGATAGATTGAGATTGGCTTTGCGCTTGATTTGGTGACTGGCTTTGCGCTGGCGCTTCATCGGCAATCTCAACACCGAAATGTTCAGACAAAGGCTTTAAACCACCTTCAAAACCTTGGGCGATAAAACGGAATTTCCAACTGCCTTGGCGGCGGTAACACTCTGCTAAGATAATGGCTTTTTCATTACGTCCAGCAGCACTTAACTGACAAGTCATCAGCACTTGGCTGCCTTGTAATACTTGGATATCTACATCACCGACTTGCGCAAGCGTTTGCGCACTAGAAAATGCGAGGGCTATCTTCTCAATACTCGCTGGCTGCGCAGGTAAGTTAATATCAAAAAATCCATCACTATCATGACCACGGAAACTGACGCTGCCATCATCGCTACGCGTTTGACCATAAAATATCATGTCGCCATCGCCACGTACTTTGCCTTCAGTCGTCAGGCGATAAGCGGCGCAATCAATGGCGCTTTGGCTTAAAATACGAATGCTGATATTATCCGTTGGCAGCGGTGCATTAGCGCCAGCAATCAGTTTTTGAGGTTGACTCATCATTTATCCTTTAGGTTATTTATTATTTGTTTATATAGGTGAGGTTGGCTATCGCTATATAGTAGCATGGATAGCGCCTGATTTTTACAGCGCACGGCACAGTTCAACAAGGCGTTAACAACGCTGCAAAAACATTTTTACAAATCCTTAATGCTATTTTGTCAGCAGCATTTATAACGCTTAGCATTTGTATATAATAGACCCTGCTATAACCAATACTGTTAATCAACGCTGTTAATCAATACTGTTAACCAACGCCGTATCGCGCCTTGGGTTATTACCTTATTAAATGCCAGTCCCAGTTATTCCCTTCTAAAATTTATGATAACGCTGAGAGAATTATGAAAACCCCTGCTAACGAAAGCCCTCATACAACGTCGACTGCCGTGCCACCTGCCGTTTGGTTAGCTGAAGGTCAGTCAAGCCAGCGTGATATGTTAGCCAGCCTGCAAACATTAAAAGCCCAATCTGATACGCCATTTAACATTATCGCGTCACATCGCCATAATAGACCTGAGATTTTTGAATTTGCCGATAGCATTTACCGTGAGCCTTCTGCAAGCGCTGCAGATAGCGATGAGCAAGCAATGCTCGAACCTTTAGAGCCATTGATGCCGCGTTGGCAGTTTGTCTTAGAGCAAGCCAAAAACAATAACGTTAAAGTGTTACTGACTGGACGCAATGGCATTGATTATGAAGCCCACCGTCAGGCATTTGACGCGGCTGGCATTCGTTTATTGACTGGCGCGACAAGTGTGGCGGCGTTAGAAGCGATAGATGATAAATTTGCCTTTATGCAGCAGTGTCATGAGCATGATATTCCCGTTGCCGATGCGTGGCGCTTTGATAATGTCGCAGAGCTTGAGGCGTTACTTGCTACGCACGGGCACCAACCATTATGCGTTAAACCGGTTACGGGTATTTTTGCCCAAGGTTTTTGGCGATTGGATTTAGCCAAAAACGATGGTGAACAGTACGATAGCTTTGAGCATTTATACTTTACCGAAGAGAAAAAAATCAATACAGCGCAGTTTTTCAATGCCTATGCAAACAGTCTGATGGTGCACGAGCGCCCTATTCCTATGTTACTGATGCCTTATTTATCAGGCCAAGAATACTCTATCGATGTCGTTTGCGAATATGGTGAAGTACTGGCTGCCATCACCCGTTATAAAACGGGGAAAATTCAGCATATCGGCTACGAGCAATCGGTCATGGATGTGGTTATTCCACTGATTAAAGCCTTTGGCTGTGATGGTATCGTCAGCGTACAAACCAAGGCCGATGATGACGGGCAGCACCGTGTACTTGAAATTAACAGTCGCCCCTCTGGTGGCATTGATTACACCAGCCATAGCGGGGTCGATTTAACCCAAGTTGGATTTGGCTACTGGCTCGGCTTAACCGATAAACCAAAGCTTGCGGATATTGCACAGCAAATCATTCCCTGCCAAGTACGCTCAATCATGGTCAGCGTAAAAATTGAAGAAGATGCTAGCGAGTAAGTAAAAACAATGAAATAAAAAATCGGCAGTAAGAAATCGGCGGTAAAAATCGACGGCAACCGAATATATTCAATAAGAGGCAGGCGATGACAGCACAAACTACGTTAATGTTAGGGGCAAATACGGTTATCGCCCAATCGAATTGTTCGGTCGCTTTTGCGACGACAAATCAGCTAAAGTTTGGCGAGCAGCTTGGACTATTATGGCTGCCTTTAGATGAGCATCGTAAAGCGGCTTGTAGCCCAGCTTATCTGCATGAACCAAAAGAGTGGGCGCAGCTCAATAGCAAGGATAATCCAAGCGCATGGCAACTGGATTTGCCTGCATTATTTGATAAACAAGGCGTAAGCTTTGTACAACTGATTGCTTATGTTTATCATGAGCCAAGTCTAAACTTACCCGCTGTCGAATTAAGCAAAGTAAATTTAACGCTAAACAATGGCGATATTCGTTATGAATTTATCGCAAGTGAGCGCCATGTTAAAGCAGCGATCATATTAGAAATATATCGGCGCAATGGACAATTTAAATGCCGCGCTCTTGGTGAGAGCTCTACCCAGGGATTGGCAAGCCTAGAGCATCATGTGCAAATTAGCCTCGATATGCGTCCGCCAGATACGCACGCCCTTATCCAAGATGCTCAACGTGCGCAGCAGGGTTATCCTAACAGTGATACGCGACCGCCAAGACACGTTCAGTCTGGTGAAACTTGGACAGGGACGGCTTTTGCTATTGACCCTTATCATCTATTGACTTGCTATCATGTCATTGAGTCGGCGGCGATGATTGGAATTCGACAACAAGGTCAGCCTGATCGTGAGGCGCAAGTGGTGCTTAGCGATATCGGTAGTGATTCAGCCATTATTAGAGTAAGCGAGCCGCTGCCAAGTTATTTACCCTTAGCACAGCGTTGTACTGATAATTTGGGTGAAACCATTACGACTTTAGGGTTTCCATTATCAGGATTGAGTAGCCAACTACAAGTAACGCAAGGCTGTATCTCAGGACTGACAGGGTTTGGTGATGATATTCGCTATATGCAATTTACCGCGCCCATTCAACCCGGCTCTAGTGGCAGCCCTTTATTACTACCGACTGGCGAAGTTATCGGCATGGTAACGTCCAGCCTCGTCCACGAGCATGCACAAAATATGAACTATGCGGTGAAATTTCAGTTATTATCCGCCCTACTCGCGAGCGCTGGAATGAGTTTAGATAACTTATCTGAGTCCTCTGGCTCAGATGGCATGTCACGCACGACAGCTTCCGCGTTGACCACACCGCAATTGAGTAAGCAAAGTCGCGGTGCTTTGTGGTTAGTAGGATGTCAGGCTTAAGTAGTCATTGCAAATTAAAAGAATATGAAAGAGTTACTTTAAGAAAGTGTATTAAGGAAAATAAATGCCCGCTAAACTCAAAAGTATAGCCGTACTTATTGATGCTGATAACGCCTCAGCAAGAAATATTGGTCATATTCTGCAAGAGATAGAGAATATTGGACATATCACTTGTAAAAAAATATATGGCGACTGGGGCAATGCGCATATCCAGAGCTGGCAAGAAGCATTACTTAAATACGCCATCGACCCTATGCAACATTTCGCTTATGTGAAAGGCAAAAACGCCACTGATATCGGTATGGTTATCGAAGCCATGGACTTGCTGTACAGTGATAATTACGATGGTTTTTGTCTGATATCAAGTGATAGCGATTTTACTTCACTGGCCCTACGTATTCGTAAAAACCATGTAAAAGTATTTGGCTTTGGCAAACGCAATACGGTTAGCGCGTTTTCACAGGCGTGTGATAAATTCTTTTATGTAGAGGATTTATTAACTGCTAAAAACGACTCAATTAAAGTCGCTCCTGCACCGAATAAGAATAGCGTCCCATCCTCAAACATAGCACCAAAACGTTGGACGACTAAGCAATTACATACCCAAAATCATCTTATTGGCGTAATAAATAAGCTTATCAATGAGAATTCTAATGCTAAAGATGGTTGGTTAGATATATCTTATCTAGCTCGTGAAATTAATAGCAATTATAATAACATTAAGCTCGATAAGTATGGGTATAGAAAATTTTCAGACCTCATTACTGCCTTACGCTTATACGATATGCGCCGTGAAAATAGCACTGTACTTATAAAGATAAAAAATAAAAAAACTACCTCACCTTCTGTAAAAGCTAATAGTAAATCAACGTCAAACTCACAAATTGATAATAATGCTATTCATCAAAAACAAATTTCTGAAACTACATCCAACCTCTTTGCCGCTGCACCTATTATTGTCAAAATAACAACCGCCCCTACGATCGATGCCGTATTATTTAGAGTAGACGCCACTGC
>Ga0208435_100520_pt1 | contig 10891 bp, 16 predicted proteins | sample 24_taG_FD_184097 | JGI IMG/M metagenome (GOLD analysis project Ga0208435, IMG submission 184097) | Marine viral communities from Cariaco Basin, Caribbean Sea - 24_WHOI_OMZ (SPAdes) (version 2) | ecosystem: Environmental > Aquatic > Marine > Oceanic | place: Caribbean Sea: Cariaco Basin...
CCAACGATACCACTCAAACTCATCGTGATGACGTACAACAGGTGTGCGCCATACGCTGGAAGATTGAGCAGTTTCATCGTGAGATTAAGCAGTTAACGGGTATAGAATCTAATCAGTGTCGCAAAGCACGTATTCAGCGCAATCATATTTGCTGTTCTATACTGGTTTGGATTTGCTTAACTCGTATTGCTAGGCAGACAAAGAAAACGGTGTATCAGTTAAAACATGGCTTACTTGATAACTATCTGTGCGAGCAGTTACGCTCGCCTGAATTGGTGGTTGCGTAAGTCCTAATACTGTACAACATCTTCATCTTTAAATAATCTTGAGCCGGCTGCTGAGGCTGTAGCCTTTGAGTAGCCAGCTGTCATAGCAGCTTTGGCTTTAGTTTCACCGTCCATGATAGCGTCAGCATATAATCTTTTTTTTAGTGTGAGCGCCATCAGAACCTCCTTTAACTTTTCTTGGTAGGCTTTAACATATTCGGCAAAGACAGAATTTTTTTATAAATGAGAAGGTGTGAGGTGTCCTGTGCCCTCCAGAGGAAAGAAAAACTACCTCCCCCCTGCCTTACTCTCATCCAAGGTTTTAACCCGATGGCATTCAGTACATAGAATCTGTAGATTACTTTCATCGTCAGTGCCGCCAACGGCAACATTAACGATATGGTCAAGCTCGAGCTCACCACCGACACGATGGCAGTTTTGGCAAGTATGCTTATCACGTAGAAGTATCTTATCTTTCAATCTACGCCAAGGTCTTCCGCCTCTTCCGTGTCCCCATTTGGACTTTGGTTGATGAGTATCAAGACCTATCTTATTCATCTCGCCAAGTCTTGGCTTTAGCGCTTTAAGTGCCATCGCTTGTTACCTCATATAAAAAATGCCCGGACCAATCAAGGCGGGGCAAAATAGTGTACTACTACCAAGATATGCGAACCATCTTGATGTTCATTGGTTTACCATGTTTATCGACATTATCCACAGTTTTGTAATAAACATCGAATCTATAACCTAGCTTAGCTAGTTCAGCTTTAACCAAATGTGCATTGGCTACTGTTCTTGCGTGCCATGCATCTGCATCGGTTACGAATTCAAATTGACCGTTATCGCAAGCAGCTCTTATATTCTCTGACAACCACTCCATTGAGTCGGCTATCTTTTTTAGTACAACCACCGCGTCATTGCTTAGGTTCTTAGCATCGGACGCATTCATCAAATCACTCACGGCTTATTCCTCTCAATCTTATCAATCTGCTCTTGGGCGCCCTTAGAATCCTTGCCACCTCTATTTACCCTAGCTCGTAAGAAGTTAAGCCAATAGTCTTTAGCACTGGGCTCTTTCAAATATTTATAATAATTATAGGCTTGTTGGTTAGTTAGCTCGCACATTGCAACGCCTGCCAAATCGTAGATGTAAAAAAACCCGTTATGGATAATCACATAACGGGCAAAACGTAGGCATAAAAAAAGACGAGAGCAATTAAGCTATCGTCTTGTATTTATTTGGCTGTACTTACAACTGAAGCCAGTATGACAAATACTACCCCATTCGGGGGCCATGGGTCAAGCAGTATCAATTAGCGAGGATTATTCAGCTGTCTGCGATACTCGCTAACACAGTAATCAGCCTTGCCAACCATATCAAACAAATCATGGGTCATCTGCTTTTGGTAGGTCAGCCATACATTGGTGTATGTACTTGCCTTCACTGCAATGCCTGAGAATCCCAACCGCCCTTTAACTGTATAAATATCCCACAACTCATATAGTTCAAAGTGTAACACCATACGCGCCATCAGCCATGCTAGCTCTGTCAGGCTATGAGTGCATGCCTGCGGTGCGCCGCGGCCGTCTTCCTTGCACCGCCTCATCATGTTAGTTGCCAAACGATAGACCACCTCATCAAAATAGTGTGACCAATCCCAATTAGTATCACTACCCCATAATAATATACTTGCCAGCGCTTTGGCTGGCTCGTCGTCAATCATGGCAATGGCGGCGCAGTGACCCTCGCAATTAACTTCAGGAGACAATCCGCCATGACCGCCGTTAAGGTTGGCAGTTTTATCACCCATACTATTTTTTAGCCACTCTCCATTGGTTAGCTCTAAGGAAGGACTTCTGCCAAAACTTGTCTTTATTATACCAATCACTTTTTATCTCCTTCTACTTCTGCGCGGACTTCAAAAATGGTTGGCTCTTTGATTTTGATGTTCGTCATCTTAGTGCAATGACTGCACTTGGTTCTTTTGCGATTCTCAAGCTTGCGAGCAAGCAACTTATTGCGGGCTTTCTCTCGAATCAAATCTTCTCGATAAGCATCTAACCTTTCCTTGTACTCATCAAGCCCATCCACATACTCAATCGCTGTAGTGAAAGGGTCTAGTAGCTCAAAACAAACCATGCACCTTATCGTTCTAGTAGCTCTGTCGATATTTATGCGGGCGTGTTCACATGAACTGACAACTTCGTATTCTCTTTTATTGAATTTTATGATCTTCATGAGGAGCCCTTAATTATGTATCGGTACGTTCAAAGTAGTAGGCCATGCCAGATGTTTCATACAGCCACCCTCCGCAACTCCGCCAACTGCTCGGTAATCTTCCTATCTGCCTCACTACCAGGCTTAACCACGGTACGCTCATACTCAACTTGATGTGACTCAGGGATAACGAACGTGGACCCATTCTGATGCTCGCTGATTACTTGCTCATACACACTCGTGAATGTCTTTAGAAAATACTCATTAGCGTTTTTAAGCTTTCCCCAGCCGATACGGTTTGCTGTTTCTAAGACCACTGCATGCAGCCACTGGCGCTTAACATACTTATCCTCAATCAATCCGCATTGGTTGCATGCGTTATCAAAAGCTGCATGTGCTGATGGATATTCACTGGCTTTCGGTGCTCGTGCTAGTGCCAAAAATTCTTTGGCATTACTTGGTACCCAATCTTCATCAAACGATAATTCACTAGCCTTATTAAATTCAGTTTGGGTAATGGCTTTCATGGTTAAGTACCGAGCCCAAACTAAAACCATATCGAAGGACCAGTCGAAATCATCTTCACGGGTTTTCATCTTGTTTTTAAACCATGCTTTCCACTGCTTAAAAAGTACCCTCAAAGCTTCCGTCAGCTGCTTGCTGGGCGATTGCTGATTGCTCTGCATAGTATCGTTCTGCATCTGCATCGAGTTTGGCTGCATAGCCTGCTGTGGTGCTAGTGTCGAATTGCTGATGCTGACTGTTAGCTGATTGATTGTTCGCATTATTATTCCCCTGATAACTTATTGGATTTGACTGGTGGTAGCGAGATATTGCTTCATCGCATCGTTGGTCACTGCTGATTGCGTTCTTAATCAATACTTGACCATTTTGCTGATGCCATGAACTTTGGATCACACTAAGCATTGCTAACTTAATTTCATCTGAAGAAAACTTTTTAAGTCTCGCTTTTACTTTGTCTAACCAAACACTAGGTTTAACGTCTGCTGATTTATTTTTACCGTGATTGTTATTCCAATAATCAACTAGGGATAATGCTTGTTCACTTTCCTTTTTATTACTTTCTTTAATATTATCTTTAATGTTTTCTTCTTTCTTTATAAGTGTGGCGCTTTCCGCCACTACTCCTGTGGCGCTTTCCGCCCCTACCTCGTGGCGCTTTTCGCCACTACCTATGTGGCACTTATCGCCACTACTGGCGCTTTCCGCCACTACTGGCGCTTTATGCCATAAGTCAGACTCTTGATTGATTGAATAGACGCTAACACAGCCTTGTTTTTTTATTACCTTCACTAGACCTGATTCCACGGCTTGCCTAACATGCTCATAAGCTGTTTTCTCTCTATTTGTACCCAGCACACGCATGAACACTTCAGTAGGTATTGCTGCTGATTTCTTGCCACGCATACCTACTGTGTACCTTATTATCGTCATAGCTACTACCAATGCACCAGGCTTAAGCTCTAATCCTGCCACCCAGTCAATGATACTGTTAGGGCATTTATACCACTGCGCTTGGTATAAGCCCTCACCTTCATTTTTCTGTTTGTCGTCGCTCATTATTCAGCCCTCCATCGATTAGCGGGCCATAAGCTTTTTGATTTGTCGCATTTAGCTGCTTGAACGGATGTTATATCGCAGACAGTTATGCTATTATCTTCGGTGTGGTTATTAACCACTGACATGAATGATGTCGCTAATCCTTGCTGTGGAGTTAGCAAAAAAGTATTTATCAGTTCCAAGAAGCCTAAGCTAATCGCTTGGGCTTTTTTATGGCTGTTAGTTTTACGCGGTGTGGTAGTCATCACTCCCTCCATGCTTGCGGCTTTGTTTGGAAGGCTTACGCGAAGATTGGTACTTCGTATAGTGATTTTTGCGCTTAGCGCGTCGACGGCTCTGCTTCGGTGGTGGGTAACTGTTTTTCATAGTTACACTCCTACGCTGGTAGGGCTAGCAGACGCTAGGGTGTTATTGACTGACTCTAAACTGTCGAATAAAAGCTCAGACCACGTATTGGTAGAATCATGAGATAAGCGTGCCAGCGCAATGGCTTGACGAGGATTTATCTTTTCTCGATAAATCATATTTAACAGTAGGCCTATATCATGTAAAGCTTGGCTTGCACCATCCATTTCACTAGCGATGCTTTTTAGTGTTTCGACTGGCATGGTGACGTCATTGGTTTTGTTAGGATTTTTTTGCGGCGCTGCACCGTGATATAGCATTGCTATCGCCTGGCGATTGGCTTGGGTGTTATGAAATAAAGAAGGGGTGTTGTCGTCGCGGCTGACTTTGCCATCAGATCTATAGTGGTAAGTTTTGCTGTTAGCAGTGAAACATAGACAGCCATTCTCTTCATCATTGAATAGTCTATAAAGCTCATTACCTACAGACGGGCACAGCACAATATCACCAATATCAAAGGTTGTTTGATTGGCTGCTGGCACAATTTTTGGAGTGGTGATACTTTTAGAGATTTTGATTGACGCGATAGTGTTTGAATTAACCGTCATGGTTAGCTCCTGAACAATTAGTTAGTTTGTTGCCACTCACGAAAAAAAAGGGTGACAGGTTATTAACTACCGTGTTCAGACGGCGGGGCTTATTTCCCACAAGGGGTATTTTATTCGGCCCACTTAACCCGTCATAGATGTTTGCACCGATGGTATCGGCACTATATTTATGACTTGTCTGCAGTGCAGAAATATTTGTATTTATGTCTTTGTTAAATCGCCGATAGTTAGTCAGACAAATTTTGGACATAAAAATAGCCAGGGAATGACGGCTTGGCTTTGCCGCTGAACAATTAGTAGTAGGGCTATAGTAACGCTTGTTATCATGACTTGTAAAGCATTGTTTTTTACAATCGCTAAAATCAAATAAGTGGGTAATCACCCCTGTTACATCATTTTTTTTATTCATCATTATTGGCAGATATTTAGCAAAAACCTTTGCTTTAGGTAACATATTTATATTGCCGCTAATAAAACTCGAATTCGTATCATTTACGCTCGAATTCCACACATTTACACTCGAATTCGTGTGATTTACGCTCGAATTATTACCACTAAGGGGTTTTAGGTTGGTTTTGTTGTTATTGGTCATTTCTTACGTCCTCCACGTTAAAAGTGCTTAATAGAATGTCGGTGTCATCGTTTGACCGCCACACATCTTCGCCCGTTCCGCGAACATCGGTAGGCGTAACCTTACCGTTCACGTACCGGGCACGCTCTTCCTCCTCTAACCAATAGAGATTAAATCGTTTACCATTTTTGACAGTGGACTTACTTTGTATTTCCATGCCAGCTTTTCGTAGGTCATGTACGCGCTGCGCAAGGCACATTATTTGATAGCGCTCGTAAGACTCCAATTTTGATATTGTTGCCCCGGTCATTAAATGCTCTTTGATAATGTCTGTCTGTGTTGCTATTACTGTCTGCTGTGGAGTAATCATCGCTATGCTCCTGCTGTTTCTATCGATTGACCTTCGAGCCATGCAATCACTTCACTATTACGCCAAGCAGTCATAGTGGGCGATAACTTAACAGGCGCTGGAAAACGTCCATCTTTCGACCACTCGAACAGCGTAGTTTTACTGAAAGGCACAAATGGTAACAGCTGGCTTGCTCGGCTCATTCCCTGAGGGGGTAAATGGTTAATAATGCTTTTACGTGGCTCTTGTTCAGCGCTATCTTCACCATAAGAAGTGAAAGGGATAACCGGCGTGTCTGTAATAGTCATGTTTATAACTCCGTACTGATAGGTTACGTGTCGCAACGTGGTGTGGCGGTACATGGTTATGCTAATACTAGAGGTATGGTGGTAGGCAATAGTGGCGGCTTAAGGTAATACCATTGGCGTAGGGTGGCACCTTCCTCAAATAGCACCCCAATTAGTGAGCCAATCCATCCCAAATAGGATGCTATTTTTGTATGATTTGAATTTTTGACAATAAAAAAGGCGAGCATTTAAGCTCACCTTTCTTTTGGGTTTGTGCTGGCAGGTTTTAGAGTTATAAGCTTGGTCACATTTCAAATGCAACCAAGATCGGCTGGAGAAACCTCTTTAAAATCAAGATCATCCATATTTGGATTACCTATTTAGATACATCCAAATATGGATGTATCTGTTTAGCTGCGCCCAAGTTTGGGCTCATCTAAATCCTATAGCATACTGTAGGGTGGCAGCTTAAGGTGCCACCTTGTTTAATCAATCATTTTATCGTTATAAAGGATATCAACATCTCTTAAAGTAGCAAGAAGGTCAGCCGAGGTCTTTTTACTCTTTAAAGGAGTTAATATTGATCTAATTCTATTTTTTAACTTACCATCCTTTAAATTTAACTCTCCAGTTATTCGATTAAACTTACCAGTATTAAATCGTGTAATATCTTCTGTATCACTAGCTTTGTAATACCCTTTCCAAACTTCGATCACTAAATGTAATTCAGGCGGATATTGACTTTCATTCATTGACTTCCAATTGTATAGTTGCCAATCGCCATCCTGACTTAATGTTTCGATATCACTAAACCCTTTTATTACGGTCTCAAGCTCTTCTATTTTAGATTTATGTTTTATACTTTCAGCTTCCCAATGTTGTTTCAGTTCCTCGCTATCGCCCTGTTTGTGCTGCTCAACCTTATTAAGAAGGCCCTTTTTTTGGCTTTCAAGCTCTTCACACCTTAAGCTAATTTCTTCATACTTCAAGCTAAGATGTTCATAATCTGCAGTCATCTTTTTAAGTTTCTCAACGGTTTGATCACTAACTTCATCGTCATTTGTTGGCTGACTAGCACCAATATCGTCATTGGTACGAAGCTCGGCATCTTCTATTTCAATAGCTTTAGAGTCCGAACCAATCAGATGTCCAACTTCTGAATATTTGAAGTAAAAGCCCTTGAATAACTCCCTATCTGATGACACTAGACCCGTTTGATCACTATCGAGAACATCGTAAAAACTGCGTAATATCTCGGCAGAATTTTCATATTTAGATTTCTCCGCTTGAGAAGCTAACAAATACTCTCTTCTTTCTAGTTTGTATAAATCAATATCATTTAACGGGATATTCTCAAGCATCTCCTCAACGGCAACTCTTAATGCATTTCCCGCTCCAAAGCTTCCACCTTTTTTAAAGTCTCCACCTTTGCTCAAATTGTTTACAAAATCATTTACAGCAATATATTTTCTACGTTTATCTTCCATCCGTCTATCAATAGGATTTTCTATTTCTTCATTTTCAAAACTGGGCGTTAATTCTGATAGCTCAAAGTTTTCTATATCAAAGCTCACGCCTAGAATGTCAATTAAATCCTTACTAAAGAACTTATCTTTTTCCACATAAGAGCTGCTGAAATACTCATTTTCGCGCAAGCCATGGTAATCTTTAATGCTATTACAATCATAATCTAATGCTATTAAAAATTCACCATCTGGGTAATATCCGCCATAACCGTTGTCATGGAATAAATCGATTCCTTCAAGCCATTTCTGGTAAGTTGGCGTGGAAGTACAATGAAAAAACCGCACTACATCATCTTCACTATCATTAGTAATATTAGCAATAATAGCTATAGCTTTAGCTAGCTTTATAAAATTTTTCTTATCTTGCTGTATAGCTTTAGCCAATAGTCCCATGGTCCACACCCCTACACCCTTTGATTAAAATAGGAGCAAGGCAGTGACAGTTTAAGGGTGTGAATATCTGTCGTTCGGGGGATCAGCCCTAGCCTTGCAAAGTGTTTAGCTGAGCATCAGCCCAGCTTTTGGCAGATACTCTTTAAGTTTTTAATAAACTCTTGAGTATCTAAAAAGTAGTTTGGATAAGCTTTTTTAATATCCTTCAGGTTACCTGCTGCTATTAGCACCACTTCTATATTTGGCTTGTCTTGTGTGGCGATCTCACGCATTTTATAGAAATCTTCGGCAAGCTCTAACTGTGATTTAGTAAAAGCGACAAGGCTAACCGCTGGGTGGTCACCGCTAGTGTTTAACTCCATTACGTGATATTCATCAGTTTTATCACTCACATTATCAATATGTTTAGCAGTGATAATCAGGCCTGTTAGCTTGGCATATATCTGTAGTTCTTTCTCTAATGCCATCAGCTCAGCAACCCAGGTACTAGGCTCGTCTTTGCTAAACACATCAATTACGGGCTTTTTCTCATGGTGGGCAAACAATACACTAGCCAATTTAAAGAAGCGTTTAAACTCTTCTGCTCCTTCGCCTGTCTTGAATGATGACTTCTCCACCAGTCCTAGCGTTTCAACCGCTGTGGCCCATGAATGTTGTAGCTTAGTTCTAATCTGCAGCTCAATGAATAAGCCGTTCAGCTCCGGTGCTATGGCGCTTTTGTATTTAAAGACTTGATGCAAACTTCTATAGCCGTCATCTTTTGGTCTTTCAATGTAGTCATCTGCGGGTAGTAGAGGCTCATGGTCAAAGCGTGCCTTGGTTTTAATAATATCGTTATGCAATCGATAAACATCATTAACGGTAGGCAACACAATGCGTATGCCGCCGATGTCCTGCATACGTGACAAACTCATAGTTGGAAAGCGGTTAAGCTTACGGATGATTGAAGGCGTGCGCTTTAGACGCTGCGCGATGATGGGCGACTTAAAGCCTAGTTGCTTAACCTTACCGCGCAACATTGCTTGAAAGGTGTTGATAGTGTAGCTATGCAAGGCACGCCACTGCGACAACACTGCCATAGCGTCGTTAAATTCATCGGTAGTGGCATTTTCTTTAATTAAAACTTTGCCAGCTTTTTTAACCTTTTCGCGGCTTGGTACAACGTGTGTCATTGCTCTGCCCTCGTTAGTTATTATTTTTATATCATAGTCGGTGCAGCATGATACTAACCATGCTTTTGTGTTTGTTGTTTGAAGCTGGCATGAATGACGTTATCTAACTTGCCAGCGTAAGCATCATCAATGAAGTTTGCCCATTGGTGCATCATGTCAATTCTGTATGGTAGATGCTGAGCACCGTTATAGGCCGCGCTAATTTTGTTTTCTCTGTCATGTGCTAATTGCAGCTCTATAGCTTCGTGCATAAATTCTTTTTCATGCAAGGTCGTGCTGGCAAGACCGCGGAAACCATGGCCGGTCATTCGTCCTTTATACCCCATTCGCCATAAGGCAGTAATGAAAGCGTTTTGACTGTACGGCTTACGTGTTGAGGTATTAAAGAAAACATATTGATCCGAAAAACCCAGCTCTTTGATCTGTTTTAATATTGCCATTGCTTGTGGGGCCAGTGGCACAATGTGCAAACGCCTTGCTTTCATTTTCTCAGCAGGTATGCGCCATAGACCGTGTTTATAGTCAATCTCTGACCACTCCATAAAACGTAGTTCACTGGTACGGACAAACGTGTAGCACATAAACCATAAGCCCAATTTGACCAGTAAATCACCCTCATAGGCGTTAATATCTTGCAGTAGTTTAGGTAGCTGTTGAGAGGTTATACGACTATGGTGCACGGTTTTACGCGGTTTAATAGCTTCTGCAAGGTCTGTAGCGGGGTTATGCATTGCAAGTCCGTTACGTATGGCATGTTTGAATATTTGACCCACTTCTCTAATGGTACGCTTCGCCATTTCACCAGCGCCGCGTGCTTCTACTGCCTTACCAATAGCTAAGACATCAGGCGCAGTTATATCATCTATATTTTTATGACCAATAGAAGGTTTAACATCACGCATGTATGCAGAGTAATTACGAGAGAAGGTGCTTTCTGCTAGGTAGGTTTTACGTTCGGCATACCAATCTTGGGCTACTGTATCAAATATCTTCTTGCCGTCTTGGTTAGCCTGCTGCTCTTTCTTATGTTCTTTAGGGTTCACACCATCCGCTATTAAGCGTTTAATCTCAATATTGCGCTGGCGTGCATTTTGAAGGCTCATTACTGGATAGGTGCCAATAGTAAGAGTTTGCTGCTTACCTTGCCAGCGGTAGGCGCTGATCCATGATTTAACGCCAGTATAACGAACCCATAACTGCAGTCCGTTACCATCACTGTGCTTGTCTGGTCGCTTTGTATCAATAGAGGTGCTACTGGGCTGTAGCTTATTGATAGCGGTATGGGTTAAAGGCATGGTCCTATCCTTTGTTGGTATTGTCCATGTTGGTACTGCTCAATACCAACAATAATACCAACATTCTATATGGAACGCCATAGGACGAGATAGAACTTAAAACCTAAAAAACGCCCAAAATAAAGGGCAGACAGTCTATGACGGTCTACCCTATATCGTTGTTTGGTGGAGATGGCGGGAGTTGAACCCGCGTCCGCCAGCATTACGCTCATGAATCTACATGTTTAGTTTCTGTCTTTAGTTTTAATCCGCACCGATCCGACAGTCAGGATGGATTGGA
>Ga0208435_100521_pt1 | contig 10884 bp, 10 predicted proteins | sample 24_taG_FD_184097 | JGI IMG/M metagenome (GOLD analysis project Ga0208435, IMG submission 184097) | Marine viral communities from Cariaco Basin, Caribbean Sea - 24_WHOI_OMZ (SPAdes) (version 2) | ecosystem: Environmental > Aquatic > Marine > Oceanic | place: Caribbean Sea: Cariaco Basin...
AGATAATAGTCTGCATAGTTGCCAACCAAACACTATAACCACCTTGAATCACGCCCAAATTACCCTCATAATCTAACCACTTCCAAACAATAAATAGCCTAAGTAAATATGCCGAATACTTCTAAGAACACCACAGATATACCAACTGAAAACAAAACCAATAGGTTTAAATCCGATGAATTAAGTAAGTTAGCAAACCCAAATAATGATAATTCAAATATGACAGAGAACAGTAATGAAGCGTCTTCACAACCTGATATGGTTGTTAATTTACCAGTACTCGCTAAAGACAGTTATTATTTAAGTCGTCTCGAGCGTGAGCTGGCAAGGGCTGCTGTGGCTAAAAATAAAAAAGATTCTGACGATAAAGCCAATGATGGGCTAACTAAAAAACGTGCACGGTATGAAGAAATCAAGACCCGCTCACAGCAAGCGGTGCAGGCACGTATGGATAGTATTCCAGACAAACTGGCAGAAAAACTGAATCTTGATTTGCCCGTCAGTCAACGTGCAGAAGATTTAATACAGGCAATTATTGATCACCAAGTCATTATTGTTGCAGGGGAGACGGGTTCTGGTAAGACGACGCAATTGCCTAAGCTGGCAATGCTGGCAGGTCGCGGTATCACTGGACAGATAGGGCATACCCAGCCTCGACGATTGGCCGCGCGCAGTGTGGCAAACCGTATCGCTGAAGAATTGGGCGAGCAGCTCGGTAATACTGTCAGCTTCAAGATTCGCTTTAATGAGCAGGGTACGGCGCAATCTGTTGTTAAGCTGATGACCGATGGTATCTTGCTGGCTGAATTGGGTCACGATAGATTCTTGAGTAAATACGATACCATCATTATTGATGAGGCGCATGAGCGTAGCTTAAACATTGATTTCATTATGGGTTATCTGAAAAAGCTACTGCCCAAACGTCCTGATTTAAAAGTGATTATTACCTCAGCAACACTTGATACCAAACGCTTTAGTGAATACTTTAGCCGCTATGATAATAAGCTAAAACGCAACGTACCTGCACCTATTTTCAATGTCGAAGGTCGTAGTTTTCCTGTTGAAGTTCGTTACCGTCCCCTCACTGATGAGCCAGTGAACAGCTCCGATGATGACAGCTACGATGACTTTGAAGAAAATCTGCCACGTGCGGTTGTGGCCGCCGTCGAAGAATGCTTCAGCGATGCACAAAATAAAGGTCATGCTGATCAAGCAGACATCTTGATATTTGCCGCCACAGAAGCTGAGATTCGTGAGCTGCAAGAGGTGCTTGAGCGTCATGGACCCAAGCACACCGAAGTGCTGCCACTATTTGCACGGCAGACTTATGAAGAGCAGCAGCGCATCTTTCAACCGTCAGGTCGTGGTCGGCGTATCGTTATTGCGACCAACGTTGCCGAGACCGCGCTGACCGTACCGGGTATCCGCTATGTGATTGACTTGGGTTTTGCGCGGATATCACGCTATTCGTATCGCTCGCGCGTACAGCGTTTACCGATTGAGGCGATCTCGCAAGCGGCTGCCAATCAGCGTAAAGGTCGCTGCGGTCGTGTTGCGCCGGGTGTTTGTATCCGTCTTTATAGTGAAGAGGACTTTACTGGTCGTCCTGAATTTACCGAACCTGAGATTTTGCGAACTAATTTAGCCTCGGTTATTTTACAAATGGCCAATCTGCGTTTAGGTAGCGTTGATGATTTTGCCTTTATTGAGCCGCCTGATAGCCGCTTGGTTACTGATGGGCATAAATTGCTTGATGAGTTAGGCGCGATTACCTCTAAAAATGAAGTAACTGCTGCTCATCAAAACAATAAGCCAAAACCAAAAAAAGGTCTCGACCATTTAAGCCTGACGCCAACTGGACAAAAAATGGCGCGTATGCCAATCGATCCAAGGCTAGCACGTATGTTGGTTGCGGGCAGTGATTTTGATTGTATCCGTGAAATGCTTATCGTTGTCGCCGCGCTTGCCGTACAGGATCCACGCGAGCGTCCTGCCAATAAACGCCAGCAAGCCGATCAAAAGCATGCGGAATTTCGTCAAGATGATTCCGACTTTTTATTCTATTTAAGTCTGTGGAAAGCCTTATTTGAAAAAGATGAAGATGGCAATAAGCTGTCTGGCAATCAGCGTAAGCAGTTTACGAAGAAAAACTATCTGAGCTTCCCGCGTGTACGTGAGTGGAATCAAACCCATCGTCAGTTAGTACAAATGGTCACAGACCTTAAGCTTACGGATGTTAAAGAGGCAAAAGCTTCCGATAAAGGAACTGGTAAGAATGCTTCGTTAGAAAACATGACCAGCGACCCTACCGCGATCGAAGATGAAGAACTCAAAGCGGTTAAATATGCCAATTTACACCGCGCATTATTAACAGGTCTATTGTCTACAATTGCGCATAAAACCGAAAATCGCGGTGAATATCTAGCAGCGCGCCAGCAAAAAGCCAAAATCTTCCCCGCGAGTACGGTATTTAAACAAGTACCACCTTGGGTCATGGCTTTTGAAGTGGTCGAAACCTCGCAAGTCTTTATGCGCACTGTTGCCAAAATTGAACCAGAATGGATTATCTCAGCCGCAGGTGACTTATTAAAGTATCACTACTTTGAGCCGCATTGGTCGAAGAAGACTGGACGAGTGAAAGCTTACGCGCAGATTAGCTTATTTGGGCTGATTATTATTAGTAAACAGCTGACCAATTATGAGCAAGTGAACTTAGTTGAGTCACGAGAAATCTTCATTCGTGATGGTCTGGTGACTGGTAATTTGGGGCGTCAAGCGCCATTTTTACAGCATAATATGGATAAAATTGCCGACATTGAACGCATTGAAGATAAGTTACGTCGCCGTGATTTGTTGGTTGATGAAGAAGCACTGTATCAGTTTTATGATAAAAAAATACCTGAGCATATTGCCAGTCGCAAAGCCTTTGAAGATTGGCGTGCCGAGGTTGAAAAAACTGATGCCAAATATCTATTCTTTACCGATGATGACGTGCTCAATAGCCAAGCACCGACCACAGGCGATTTCCCAGAAGTGTGGAAATTGGGTGATTTAAAACTACCGCTACGTTATGTCTTTGATCCGTCCAGCGATGATGATGGCGTGACCATTCGTGTGCCACTTGCCGCGCTACCGCAGCTTGATGCGATCGAACTATTGTGGGGCGTACCCGGTTGGCGTTATGAGCTAGTATTGCAATTGCTTAAGTCACTACCAAAGGATATCCGCCGTCAAATTGTACCGATTCCTGATACAGCCGATAGCTTGTTTGATGAACTGCAACCTGCTGGTGGACAAGGATTGCTTAAACAGCTTTGCCAAGTGCTCAACCGTCGCGGCGTTATGTCAGTGACGCCTGATAGCTTTAATCCCTCTAGCATTGATCGCTATTTGCAGCCACAAATCTGTGTGGTCGATGACAAAAACCGCATTATCGAAAAGGGTCGTGACCTGCAAACGCTACAGATTCGTCATGCTCAAGAGACCCGCCAAGCGGTGAATGAGCAGCAAGGTACGCATACTGAATTCCCTGAGCATTTTGCCTTTAGCAAAAATCATCATAGTGCAGGGGTGGTGATGAAACAGTTTGCTGCGCTCGTAGCAGATGCGTCAGGTGAAGCGGTATCTATCCATCAATATACCGATGTCAATGCAGCGTTACAGGCACACCGTATCGGGGTTTTGACCTTGATAAAAGGTAAGCTTGGTGCGAAGAAAAAACAGCTGACCAGCCAAATTGATAAGATATTCAAATTGGCATTTGCACCACTTGGTGATATGGAGAAGCTAAAAACCATCGTCATCGACGCGGCATTGGACGCGTCGCTCGAAGAGCATTATGTGTTATTTGACCACAGTGCTGATTTGCCTGAAAGCGCTGATGATACTGCCGTAGCGCTTGCTGAAGAATTACCCTTTACGCCAGAAGAGTACGAGAAAACCTTGGAAGTGGTGTCGGTTAACTTTCTATTGACGGGGCAAAACGTCATAAAAATCCTTAAAAATGTCTATACTCGCTGGCAGCGTATTCGCCAAAGCTTACTCATGCTCGATCGAGAGGTATTTGGTGAGTCTATCGAAGATATCGAAGACCAATTAGAAGACTTACACTTGGCTGATTTTGTTTATCGCATGAATTATAGCCAATGGCAGCAGTATCCGCGCTATCTAAAGGCACTTGAAATTCGTATCGAACGGCTTGAGCACAATCTCGAATCCGATCTCGACGGTGTCTATGCCCTTGATGAGCATATGGAGCGGCTGGCAAATCGTGCCAATGATAAAGCCATTAGTGAGTATCGATGGATGGTCGAGGAGTATCGTATTCAGCTATTCGCGCAACCGATGAAAACCCGCATGGCAGTGTCACCAAAGCGCCTAAGCAAGATGTGGGATAAAATGAGTTAGGATAGCGTTAGATTTTTAAAATTTGCTAATTGACAGCATATGACAATTGTCTTGCATAGCTCTTTGATTTAGTCGATAATATTTGATTAAATCAAAGAGCTATTATTTTTTATACCAGAGTTTTTTGGTCGTTACTTAATATATTGATGTAGGTTTTTGAGCAGGATAAAAAATAATGATTAAAGATAGATTGATAATATTAGGATTTGCATCAACTATATTTATGAGTACGGGCTGTGATGAGACACAAGCCAGTAATAATGAAAATGTAAAGGTATTCGCTCCAACAAGCGTAGAAAAAGAAGTGCAGTTACGCGGTAAGTTTAAAAGAAGCTTTGAAGTTCATGAGTTCGTTTCTGATAACATCATTTACTATGTATCAGACCCAAAGCAGTTATTGATTAAAGATTTGAAAAGTCTCAATCAAAAAGGTTATTACAAATATTTCGAAACTTGCATCATTGGTAACATTAGCCCCATCGGTCAATACGGGCCTCTAGGTAAATATCAAAATCAAATAACTATTCGTGAGATTTGCGCGTAGCTTTGATAGAGTAGGTTATCGTATGGATACCCTACTGATTTTAAGTAACCAACCCTCACTCACCATCGACAAAAAGACTGGGCTAGCAATTGCTAGCCCAGCCTTTTGTTTATTTAATGCGCATTAAGGCATTTGATTAACTTCTGGATATACTCTATTACTAGGAGATAAGATGTCGTCTAGCATCTCTTTATCCATCAATTTTTCTTCTAATACAATGTCATAAACACTGCACTCATTTCTTGTGTTCTTCTCACGACAAAAGAAGACGCATCATAACCAAGATGCAGGTCTTATCGTTTTATTAATCTCATTGAATTGATTTTAAGTATCATTGTTTTTTTGCGATGGATAAATCTTTTATGAAACAAAAAAGCAAAGGTGGCGTCATGGGACCTTTGCTCTAAAATTTAGCATCTGAGTAAAATTAGTGGCTGATCTTTTCTGTCAGCACACCCATACTATAAAGCACGAATGCTATAACGGTCAGTGCTACAATAAATGGCGTGAGTATCCAAATCACCACGTTGATCAATAATGAGGGCAATAATCCATTAAATAATACCGTGTTTGGTGTAAAAAAGTCCGTCATAACATCGACTGAACGCTTAGCTACGGGGAATAACAAGGTGCTTAGTGCCAGCATATAAATATACTTGCTAAAACCAGGGTCGCTCATGACCACCATAAAATAAAACACCAAAAAATAAGTGACACCCAATGCCCAGCATTTGAGAGTATAGCTTAAACGAATCATGTTAGTACCTCCCGAAGTATTCTGACGATCACACGTAGAAAAATTATTATAATAGTTGCAAAATTATGAATATGTTATAATATGAATATATAGATCAAGTCAACTGTTTTTTTCTTGAGTAAGATATTTCGTCGTTTGTTCGGCTGGCAAGAGGGAGGGTGTAGGAATCTGCTAAACAGATAATTACGTTATGTACGCAGTTACTTATGAAGCTGTCAAGGCGCAGGGTAATTACCCTAGTCAGAAAGCATTATAGTAGGGGCATCATGGTAGAAGCATGATGCTAGATATTTAACTCGCTGCTTGGGCTTACTCCAAATAGACGCTTATATTCACGGCTGAATTGGCTGGGACTTTCATAGCCTACTTGCATGGCGATTTGCGATACTTGTGCCTCGCCGAGTTGAATAAGCTGCCGCGCTTTCATCAATCGTAGGCTTTTTTGATATTGAAGCGGGCTTAATTGAGTGATTTCTTTAAAATGTTGATGAAATCCCGACACACTCATACCGCAGCGACGGGCCAAATCTTCTATGATGACGGGCTCTTCTAAATGCGCTTTTAGCCAATCGGTAGCTTGGGCAATACGGTGGGTGTGACTGCCATTAACCACCAGTTGCCGAAGCTTATGACCTTGCTGTGCTGAGAGTAGCCGATAATAAATCTCTTGCTGAATCAAATATGATAAAAACTCTATATCACTTGGATAATTAAGCAAGTCTATCAGCCGTTCGAATGCGGTTAATATGGTGTCTTCTAACGGCCATTTTATACCTTGATGCTCATAATCGGCATTTTTCTGAGGGGGTATTTGCGCCATGACCTCACGAATGAGCGCCAGATTTAATTTCATAGACAATACGATGACAGGCTTCTCTACAGTGGCGTGTTTGATATGCATGCTTATAGGAATATTGACAGGGCAGAACATCAGGTTACTGTCATCAAATTTCTGGCAATCTGTACCTAAGTAAATTTCACGCGTGCCTTGTAAAACGATACATATACTAGGTTCTTGGATATAGCTGATAGTCTTTCTTGGTGTGTCGGCACAATAAAAAAACAAGCCTGAAATGTCTGATTCGATGGTTTGGTTTTTGGGTAATATACTAAGTAGCTGCTCTACCGTTTTTGTTTTCATGATTTATGCTTACTTTATAATTTGCCTAATGATATAAATATTTATAGGATTAGGCAAGAATTTTGGAGTAATACTCTACCAGATTAGCGTGCTCACTTCTATAATGATGGCATCAAAACGCAGTAAGATTGATTTGCAGCGTTTTGCACAATACCAATAATATGCCAATCCATAAGGAATATATGATGAAAATTTTCTATAAAACGCGCGCAACGGCAACCGGTGGTCGTTCTGGTCACACAGGTCTTGACGATGGTTCGCTAGCTTTTGACCTGGTCTCTTTTCAAGAAACAGACAAGGAAGGTGTCAATCCAGAGCAGCTTTTTGCAATGGGTTATGCGGCTTGTTTTGATAGTGCTTTAAATCTGACCGCCCAGCAAATGAAACTGCCAATCACTGCCTCAAAAACCTCGACCCAAGTGGGTATTGGTATGAAAGCCGATGGTAGCTATAACCTAGACATAGATTTGTATGTTGAAGTGTCGGGCATTGATGAGGCTCAAGCGCAAACACTGGTCGAAACAGCTCATCAAGTTTGCCCATACTCTAATGCTACTCGCGGTAATGTCGATGCACGTTTGCATGTGACCGTGGTTTAACGGTCAGCAGTAGTTAACACCTAACGACTGATTCAACAGCTGTTCTAATAACTATAAACAAATATAAAAACGACATGACTTTCAACTGCTTGGGTATATAAAGTATTCAGACAGTTTTTTATTGAGTGATTCAACGTTGATCATTAAGATTAAATTATCAGGCATGAAAAGTTAAGCACAAAAAAGAGCCAGTAGTTTGACTACTGGCTCTTTCGTTTTCAATAGATGTGAATAAAAACATGGATTTTATTCAAATAACCATCACGTATTATTTACGCTTGTTTCTAAGATTATTATAGTTGGCAGTTCACTTGGTATTGTTGACCATTGTCTGATTTGATGGTCATGATGCCGTAATCCGCTTTGGTGTGCCAATCGTAAGTGGTTTTAGGGTTAACATTATTGACATAACGAGCGCCAGAACCTGATACCGCTTGTTCCATAGTGATTTTTGCATTGGTCAAGCCAACTTTAGGCAAGGTCACGTTTAGGTTAGCAGTTTGACCATTGGCAGTGTAGGCAGCAGTGAGTTGACCGTTGTCTTCACAAGTGAATGATTGGACTACTGGCTGAGTATTGGTCTCTGGGATCGTAGTAGTTGGTGCATTAGTGGCGCAGGCAGACAATAATAGAGCAAAAGGTGCTACGGCTAATAATTTTTTCATAATATGCCTCAAAAATATCGGTAAAAGTAGGTTGTTACTTGAAGCAACATGATACCGTAGAGAATGTAACTTCATGTTGTGTTTGAGAGCTATGGTAGTAATCTTATCTGTCTTTTTTATCACTAAGCCTCTATTAGCCTATTAGTTTTAAATAACGAATGAGGATATTTCACGTAGGGGCTTTTTCTCTATTTAAAATAAATACCAATACTGCACCCAAGATAACCGAGCTTGCTATAACGAATGGCATGGTCAATTGCTCAGATAAAAATACCACGCCTAATATCGCAGCGAGTATAGGTACACACAGTTGTACAACTGCTGCTTGAGTGTTTTTTAACAAAGGCATGGCCATATACCAGATACTGTAGCCCATACCAGATGCGATCGCTCCTGATGCACAGGCCAAAAGTACTCCTTTGATAGTAATATCACCTAGATTGATGTTTTCCAAGCCTATATTGTCTAGATAAGTCATGCTTATCACTAACAGTATGGGCGCTGCTATCAGACTCCGAATGAAATTAAAACCTGTGGCTCGCAGCGGTGACACGCATGATTTGCCGCGTATGCTATATATACCCCAAGCAGCACCACTGATTGCCATAAGCACCGCCGCTAATAACGAAGGCACCGCTGCTGACGGTAGCATCAAATAGACAAACCCTGCTACCGCTACGATAAATGCCAGCCATTGTAAGCCGCTCAATTGCTCTTTCTTATAGATGCCCCAACCAATCATCGTCAGCTGAACCGCTGAAAATAGAATCAGTGCTCCTGTACCAGTATCCAACTCTACATAAGCAATCGAAAAGCATAGCGCATAAATCACTAAGCTCACGCTACTTAACCAGCTGCCTTTGTCGTTTAAAATAGCAGCGTGAACAATACTGTCAGGCTTTCGCGCATTCTTTCGTAACCGATAAGCATGAATGGTCATGATAATACTTAGGCAGACAGCAGCGCTCAGCAGTCGCAAAATGGTAAAGCTCCAAGCATCTATATGACCCTCTGCTAACGCCATACGGCAAAAGAGAGAGTTTGCAGCAAAGGCGATTAATGCAATAACGGTGTACAAGGTGGCTTTCAAAAATAATTCCTACAATAAAGAAGCTGGCTTTTTAATAAAATAGGCAAATTCGACTTTTAGGGATGTTGTTATTACCGCTTTTTTACCAGCAAAAATACTGGAAAAAGTGCCAAAAATTAGTTGCTAGTTGCCAATTGAGAGGTTTCTCACAACAGACCATATTTTATTGCACTCGCGGGCAAAAGTATTTTTTAAATTGGACTGATGATAGTTGAATTAACAATAAAAGCTGACTACAAGGGTGGTGGTAGGTCAAGCGCATACTCAGAACAATTGCTTAAGTTAATCGTCATAAATCAAATAAAAACAATAGATAGGAAACAGTAATATGGATTGGGCAAGTATTTTTATTCATGACACCACTTGGGCATTTGCGCTTGAGATATTGGTGCGTGTCAGCGTCATGTTTGTGCTGATTATCTCGTTTTTGCGTTTGACGGGCAAACGCGGCGTCCGTCAGCTGTCAATTTTTGAGTTGACCATTATCTTATCATTGGGTTCTATCGCAGGTGACCCTATGTTTAACGAGGATTTGCCGATTATTCAGGCGGTGCTGGTCATGAGCGCCGTTATCCTGCTTTATCGACTGTGCACGTGGATCATGATGGAATTCCAACCTTTTGAAGATTTATTAGAAGGGAAATCGCTCTATATTGTAGAAGACGGAATGCTGGTACTCGATAAGATTAAAAAGGGTAAAATGTCTCATGATGAGTTTTTTACTGAAATGCGCCAACAAGGGGTTGAGCATTTTGGTCAAGTGCGTACAGGCTTGCTAGAGACAGACGGTAATTTTAGTATATTGTTATATCCGCCTGAAAACACTGGCTATGGTATGCCACTTTTCCCTAAGCAGTATCAACCCGTCGAAGAGATAGAGTCAGAAACGTATTATGCATGTATGCATTGCGGCTATGTCGATTGTATATCTGACCCCAATCAGCTCTGTGAACGCTGTGAGAATGGATGTCGAGACTGGGCGAAGGCCTTGAATAGCGAGATCATTAGATGATAATAAATGAGATGATGGCTATATGAATTATCTATGAGTAGATCGAGCGGTCTTATGTTGGCAGACTTAATAATAGCCAATGATACCAACGTAAGACAGCCCTAGACTAAACGCTTTTGACATGCCCTATCTGAATTAGGCAATTTTATACCAATCAATTTTACGGGTCATGACCATCACGCAAGCGAGTAGCACAAAACAGAAGACAGCACCAAGCAATAAATTCATATCTTCGGTGGTTAATATGCCGAAAAACGCCGCATACAATCCTGCCAATGTGACAGTAAAAATCGCCGCTCGCTTGACGCCGCCCAGTACATAATAAGTATACCAACCAATGAGTCCAACACAGGCGCTGGCAGCAATGGCATACGCTTTCCAAAAGACAATTTGCTCAGCAAGTGGTAATAGTAAGACATAAAACACAAACAGCGCGCAACCGACCAACAGATATTGAACAGGGTGAATACGGCTGGATTTAATTACTTCAAATAAGAAGAAAGTGCCGAATGATACTAAGATTAATAATAAGGCATATTTCATCGTTCGTAGATGACTGAGCCAATCATACCGAGACCGATGGCAAAAATAATACAAAGCCCGGCGATGATGGACAATTTAGTCAATAGTGTTTTTTGCATGAAAGCTCCTCATATGAATCTTTAGTCC
>Ga0208435_100522_pt1 | contig 10883 bp, 5 predicted proteins | sample 24_taG_FD_184097 | JGI IMG/M metagenome (GOLD analysis project Ga0208435, IMG submission 184097) | Marine viral communities from Cariaco Basin, Caribbean Sea - 24_WHOI_OMZ (SPAdes) (version 2) | ecosystem: Environmental > Aquatic > Marine > Oceanic | place: Caribbean Sea: Cariaco Basin | collected...
CAAATGAGTCATTGGCATTATCGTGATGATAAGAAGGTAAGTCGCCCACCTTATATAATGAGCTAAAAGTAGCCAATTGGCTGGCGACATTTAATAATGCTTCATAAAGGCGTTCTGGATGTAGTTTGGCATTATTATATAGATGACTGAGCTGAGAGTATGCGGTATTTAGCGTATGCAATAGCCAAAAAGAGGCAATATCTGAGGATCGAAACTCCAGTAAGTCATTGTTAGACTGACGATGATGGTCATACAGTGACGTGGACTTGGTATTAATCATCGTCATCAAACGATATACGTGACCAATAAGCGCAGGGTTACTCGTAATATGCACACTTGGGACGATATAATCATCATCGACTTGATAGATGCCTTGAGTGGTACGCACGAGCTTGGCTACCAATAAGGACACGGTATCTTGGCTAGGCGCTTGCGCAGAATGGCTTAATTGCAAACTTGGCGACAGTTTAATCACGTCAATGACTGCTTCAGCCGCTTGGCTATATAGATCTTGTGCCTCAATAGCGCCCCTTACATAGCGTGTTGGGTTGTCACTACGATCCGTCTGTATATTGCTGCCGCCACTATGGACAATCTCTAAACTCAAAAATACGAAAACTTCATCGCCATTGTCTTGGGTATCTAAGGTAATGGCTTTCGGTAAGGTGTCGGTACGAGGCGCATGATATATCGTACCATCTGGCAATACCGCATAAATACTTTGAAAGCTTAGTAAATTGCTTTCCAAAAGTTGCTTATCAATCTGAACATCAGATACGCCATAAGCATAAGGATGCACCAGCATCATACTCAAAGCTCGTTGCGAGTCATGATAAGTGTCTTGAATCTGAAAATGTTGGGGTCGCAAAAACAACCCTTCTCCCCATAATACCCTGTGTTTACTCAAGACAATCTCCTAAGAACAGCTGACTAGTGGCTGCTGATAATATTTAAGTTTGGTGGTAAATGTAGGTGCCAGTGCTGGGTCAACACCTTCAGTAATGCTGACATCGCATCCACCAATATTGATCGCCAGTGGCGTATCAAAATTGAGACTGGCAAGTGGGATAAGAAACTGTGAGCGCTTTTTGGTATATCTCAGCCCCACTTTAATAGCGATAAAGCGCGCGTCTTGTGGAATGTTCACGGTCAGACTGCTCTCACGATTTGGAATAATACTGATCTCTTTGGCAGCCAGCGCTTCAATATCCGTAAACTGACTCTCCTCCTCCAAAAATGCGATATAGGCAGTACTTGCTGTGCCTACTTTGGTACGCCCTGCATTGGCATTAGTGGTGGGTTTGATATTTAGGGTAATCTGCTGACGCTTCAGTTTTTCATGTAATGCTTGCTGCTCAGCACTCATGGTCGCTAGCTGCTGTTGCTGCAGCTCTAGCTGTGCTTTTAAACTTTGCAAATCGGCACTATTTTTGCCATTATCAACGATAGGGCTCATGGCATCTATAGTAGGAGTCTCGCCTGCCAATGCTGATACCTTGTCATTTGACTTGCTCAATTTATCAGTGCTGCATCCGGCGATCGCACCACTTAACAAGCAAGTGGCGGTGATTAATGATACTGGCAATGTCATACATTTATTCATACTTTCAGTTTACCTTAGCTCATTATTATCATTATTGACTGGTCAAAATCTCAGCCATTTCTGGGCGACCGAGCACGCCTTTTTTGCGCAGCTCGACATGCCCAAGATCCATCATACGCCAATCACCACCCCACACAAGTCCGGCAGATTTGGCTACTTTACCATATAATTTATAGCCTCGCATTGCCCAAGGATCCTTTTCGCTTATGACAATTTTACCATTTCTGATAAAGGCGCTATCGCCCGCCAAACCAAACTGATGATAGCTCTTGTATGATCCTGCCTTCGTTACATGAGTGCCTTTTTTCAATAGTCTTGCTTGCCTTGCAGGGCTACGATAGCCTTCTAACAGCACCATGTCATAGCCATATTGGTCACTCATTACTTTATACACAGTCAACAGCCGTTGAACAAAATCTGAGTTCATTTTTTGCCAATTACGGTCAGCATTCTTAATATTGATATGACCGTTGTTTAGATGTGTAGCCAACATGTCACCTGAATAGCCAGTGCTATGATCTTGCGTGTTTAAGTCAGACAAATCAGGCTCAGGGAGCATGAGCGGTCTATCAGTCTGAGGTATATTTGTCTGATTATCCGGCCAATAGCCTTCCTCTGTCTTGTCAGCTTGGTAGCTTGCAATCTCAGCTTCTAGTTCAGCAAACAGCTCCTCTGGCGGAGGCGACGGCGGACGCAGACGCTCTCCTATGAGTAGTTGACTGATTTGCAGATTTGTCGTGCTAGCCACGGTATCGTTGGCATGATAAACCTCCAGAGAATGATTGGTAATCAGGGCATAACACAATCCAACCGTTGCCATGACAATCAAAAAAGACAATGCCGATATCACTGGAATACGAGAAACATCTATATCTGAAATAAAACGAATAAACTGCTTGATACGATAATGAAATGCCTTCTTTGGTGTCTTTATTGATGGACGCTTGAATTTTAGGCTAGGCAATCGATGAAAAAATACCATTACCTTATCTAATAGTCGTCCACATAGCTGCCGATCAAAAAGCATGACCATCATGAGGATAGAGAGCAATGTAAAGACCGATACAGTCAAGTAAATCATAGGCAAGAGTCAGCGACAGTTGAGACGATAAAAACAAAATAACAATAAACAGGCGTTGATAATTACGATTTCGTCAGTATTATATAGACAAATCATCCCCTTTTAAAATAAAGCTAACTTAATTACACTAATTTTTATTTATTGCTATCCATTAGCTTATCTATAGACAGCTTAAAAATACCATTTCATTATAAAAATTTACTTAATAATGCTTAGAAGGCTTACTGGTTATCGATTTTATAGTTTAACAACGTTTTCAAAGCGATTCCTATCATTACAATCGAATCATAAAAAAGACAAATAAAGTTAACTAATATAGTAAAAATAAGCTTATAGATATCATAAAATTTGGATCGAAAAGCTTGTCTACATGGTAATAATCATAATAACAACCCAACAAATAGGGAGTTTAAATAAGTGGGCGCAAAAAAAATACTGTCATACGGCCGATCTGTTTTAGTCATGCTTTTGGTGTTGTATCTCATTTTGGTCTGGATGTACTTTAAAGACAATGCGCGACAGCTGACCTCATCTGGTTTATTACTATGGTTTGTTACCACCCCTTTATTGTTTCTTGGCTCTATCATGGCGCTCTCATGGTGGCAAAAAAAACTGGATAAACAAACAACCGATTCACCAAAGATACTTGATGGAACAACAGATAAAACAGACGCTATTAAGCCGCCCAATACTTATCAGTTATTCATCTATAGCCGTGTCTGCCTACCAGAAGGAGACTGTTGGTCTGAGGTGGTGGACAATGATGCAGACCTAACCGTATTGAGCGAGGATTTGACAGATATTGATGGTATGCCAATGTTGGTCAAACCGATTGCAAGACTCTTTGATGCCGCCGCCCTACCATATCCTAGTCTGTCTGATGCCTACTCAGCAGATTCAGAGTTTGACGACAGCTATTCAGACCATTATTTAGATTCGAACAGTGATTTAGACAGCAGTTTAGACAGCCATCTCGATGATGAGAGATTTACTGAACGTAAAGCTGCGTTAAATGATACTACCTTGCGTTTACAGGCATTAATTTATGAGCAGCTAGTCTTGAGCGAGGAGATGCTGTCTAGCCTTGCCGAACACTTTTACCAACATCACCAACAAGATACGACTCAGTCCAACGCAGCCATTCATATTCATCCCGAATGGCAGCAACATTATTTGGTGAGTGCCAACGAAGTAAGTAGTGAAAATAACAGCCGTAAAGAGAACAGTGATGACAAAATGACAGCAGCCTCTGCTGGTCATTTAACCAATCTTCCTATCTATTTATGCTTACCTGCCAGCGCCGATTCAGCATTTTTGATCGCGACCATAAAAGAACAGTTAGCAACTTACGGTATTCCTGATACACGGCTTGCTATTACGACCATCATAACTGACAGCACTGACGTCGCAAACACCGTAGCAAATAATGGCGCTAACAATACCGCCATTGCCACACCTACAGAATTCATCAATAGACATCTGCTGCCTTTATCTAAATCAACTGCGCCGGATCTTTACTTAATTCTCATTGCAGATTCACAGATAAGTGAAGAATGGTTAGACACTCATTTGTATGCTGAGCAAATGACCAATGTCATTCCTACTGAGGCGGGTGTGCTGTTGCTATTCTCGAATCAAGCGGCTCAAGAGCTACTCAATATTGACGCTAGTACCCGTATTTTATTAACGGAGATAGCTACAGCTCATCGCACTGAGCTTTTGAGTGATAAACGTCGCTATTTGAATCATTTAACGACTATCAAAAACCTATTAATAGACAATATGCTTTCACTGTCGCCGACCGATACGACCACGCTAAAAACCACCGATAAACAGATAGTAAAGCCCGAAAAAAAATCGTCTGACATCAACAGCAAAGAAAAAAACAAGACTAATGTTTCTATAACAGACATATCCATTACCGCCATGTCTGACATTAATCCATTAAATCAGCCTTATGACTTATCAACGTATATGAGCTTTCTTGAAGCATTTATAGCACAAGGCGCTCTAGTAAATGAGCATCATTTAGGGCATTATATGCCATTGAATAATTGGTTGAAGCCATTCATCAGCCTATCACTATTCATTGACTTAGCCAAAGAAGACCAACAAGAGTCAGACAGATCGTTTTTAATTACTCAACATAAGCACTGCAATATGCTTTGGTTGCTAGACTCTTCTCAAACATCTGAGTCGTAGTTTTAATGGTGTTTTGTCGTGGTAAATACTCGTTTTATTATCTTAAGTTCATACTAGGTAGCACGCATGTTTTCAAGGTTTTTTCATCTTATCTATAACCCAAGAGTATTATTGGCGCTGGGGCTCATAGTCGCCCTAGTCTTACTTTATGATTATGTGACTATTAAAACCTTTGTCATAATCATTGGCGTTCTAATCACATGTACGGTGCTGGGGGCGCTTGGCTATTACCTGTGGAAAAAACGTAAGCTTGCCTCAGATGAGCTGGCAAACTTAGTGGAGGATAATGGCAACGAGAGCCAAGGTGACGATAGCCCTCATGTGGCCAAAGATGAAAACGCTCAAGAAGTGCAGGCGCTACGTCAGCAAATGCAAGATGCCATTAAAACCATTCGCAAGTCTAAGATAGGCGATCAAACAGGCAAAGCGGCGTTATATGAGCTGCCGTGGTATATGGTCATTGGTAATCCAGCCGCAGGCAAAAGCTCTGCAGTGCTACACTCTGGCTTAAAATTCCCCTTTATGGAGCAAGGTAACAAGCTATCCGTTAAAGGCGTCGGCGGTACACGTAACTGCGATTGGTTTTTTTCGACTGAAGGTATTTTGCTCGACACCGCTGGACGTTACTCCGTTTATGAAGAAGATCGCTCAGAATGGTTGTCATTTTTAAGCCTACTCAAAAAGAATCGACCTAAAGCACCGATCAATGGCATCATCATCGCGGTCAGTATCGCCGAACTCACCAAAAACGATCCAAACTATGCCTTGGATTTGGCCAAGAATCTGCGCAGCCGTGTGCAAGACTTAACTGAACAGTTAGAAGTTTATGCGCCTGTCTATGTGGTCTTTACTAAAATGGATTTGATTTCAGGCTTCCGTGACTTCTTTAATGACTATGAGCAAGAAGAGCGCAGCCAAGTATGGGGCGCGACCATCCCCTACCCTGAAGACCCAGAAAACATCAATATCACTGACGTATTCGAAGAGCATTTTGGCGTCTTGGTCAATGGTCTAAAAGATTTGAGCACCACTAAGCTATCCTTGCGTCATCAGCGCACGGTATCTCCCAGTCTAATGACTTTCCCAATGGAGTTTCAGTCATTACGTCCCATGATACGGACACTGATGCATGCTTTGTTTGAGGACAACCCTTTCCAATTTAAGCCCATATTGCGTGGCTTTTACTTTACCAGCGCCTTGCAGGACGGGCAAGTTAGCAGCCAAATGACGTTACAAATGGTACAAAATTACGATTTGCACCCACCTGCGATACCGCTCAATGCGCAGCAAGAAGCCGCAGACAAGCCTTATTTTTTACAAGATCTATTTTCTAAAGTCATTTTAAAAGACAAGCATTTGGTCAAGCAGCATAAAAACCGACACAAGCGCAGTCATCGTGCGCTTGCGACGCTAGCTGCTGTCGTGACTTTGTGTGCGGCTGTCGGTCTGTGGACATGGTCTTATGCCAATAATAAACAGCTCACTGAGCGTGTCGTGGCTGACTTACAGCAAGTCGCAGCGCTACAAAAAAATTCTAACGGTGATTTACAATCGCAGCTTGAGTCGCTCAATATTCTACAAAGTCGAATCGAGCAGCTTGAAGGCTATGAAGACGACAAGCCGCTGTCTTTGAGATTTGGCCTCTATCAAGGCGATAAGCTTAAGCAAAAATTGCTAGCAGAATATTATAACGGCATCAGCATTATCGTCTTAGCGCCAACCAAACAAAATATCGAAACGTTTTTGACCGAAGTAAATACCAATGCCGATCAATTAGAAGTCCGTACAGAAGACTCAAGCACTGATGACACCTCTGATGCTGCCGTTAATGATGCTTATATCCAGTCAGACCCCACAGACGTTGAAGATGCTTATAACGCGCTCAAAGCTTATCTCATGCTTGGCAATCATGACAATTTAGAGGCCAGTCATTTGAGTGATCAGATGACCCGTTTTTGGCGCAACTGGCTCGAAGCCAATCGCGCTGATATGCCGCGTGACAAGATGATTCGCCAAGCTGAGCGTATCTTGAGTTTTACCTTGGCTCATGTCGACGACCCCGCCTTTCCATTGATCCAAAATGACTTAGGGCTGATAGACAAAACCCGCAGCAATTTATCCAAGGTTAGCAAAGGTCAACCTGCTCGTGAGCGTGTTTACTCTGAGATTAAAATGCGCGCATCTGCCCGCTTCCCATCGGTCACGGTTGCACAGATTACGCAAAACAATGCTAATGAAGCACTGCTTGGTAGCTATGTCATTTCAGGCACTTTTACTAAAGAGGCATGGGAGGCTTTCGTCAGTGATGAGATTGATAAAGCTGCCACCACAAGAGTGGTCGCCGATGATTGGGTGTTGGCCACCAGCAGCCAAGATGACCTTACCTTGACGGGCAGTCCTGAACAGATACGACAATATCTGGTCAATCGCTATAAGCAAGAATATATCAGTGAATGGAAACGTTTTTTATCTCAAGTATATGTTCGGGATAGCACAGGCTTCGATGATCATGCAGTCTTATTAAATCAGCTGTCCAATGCCGCAGAGTCACCGTTAAAAACCCTGTTTGAGACAGTAGATCGCCAAACTCAATGGGACAATAAAGCGGCTAATCAAGCAGCTGGCAATGGTGGCGAATCTCGTCGCTCATTTGTCAATTGGTTTAAGCAAACCATCCTGCGTCAAAGCCCTGCTGAGCTGCGGCAAGCAGAAGCTGCGATGAATAATGGTGGTAGCTCTAATAACGCCGCGCCTGTAGCACAAGCAAGCTCAGGTGTGATTGCGCAAGAATTCTCCTCTATACATGCGCTAGTAACGCCAAGAGAAGAAAATCAGGATCTGTCATTATTAGACAGCTATTTAGTCAGCTTAGGCGATATCAGAACCCGTTTTAACAATATCGCTCGTAGTGACGACATCGGCCCTGATGCTTTGTTGTTTGCCTCACAAACCCTCAGCCCCGAAGGCTCAGAGTTAACCAAATCTCTACAGATATTAGATGAGCAGATCCTAAGTCAAGCCAACTCTGAAATAAAACAACTGGTTCGTCCGTTGTTGAGTGAGCCACTGACTCGTTCATTTAATATGCTGCTGACGCCTACCAAGGCAGAGATTAATAAAGTTTGGAAAGCGCAGGTCTATAAGCCTTTCCTCGATAATTTAGGCAGTAAGTATCCCTTTACCGCCAATGCAAACTTAGAAGCGACGCCTGCAGAGATCGGTCAATTCTTCGGCGAAGATGGCTATGTGGCGCGATTCGTCAACGAAACGTTATCGCCCTTTATCATTCGCCGCGGCGATCAAATCTCCAGTAAAATCTGGAATGGTGCAGGTCTGGGTCTTAATCCGCAGTTTGTCGCTGATTTTGGCCGTTACTTTACCAATTATACGGGTAGTAATAGCCCAGGTGCTGCTGGTGCGAATAATACTGGTGGCGCTGCCAATCAAACCACTTTTCAAATTATGCCATTACCCGTCAGCGGTTTGACTGAATATACCATTGTAGTCGATGGTCAACAGTTGCGTTATCGCATGGGTACTCAAGCGTGGACAACGTTTGTATGGCCAAATCCAAGTAGCCAACCTGGTGCCAGTATTCGAGCCAAGGACTATGATGGCAGAGACTTTACTGTATTTGAAGAAGCAGGCAGCTTTGGGGTAGAAAGGCTCATTAACAGTGCACGCCGTACTGAACTTGGCAATGATATCTTTGAGATGGCATGGTCTGGTGACGGTATCACTATCTCTGTACGCTTTAGAATCATCAGCGGCAGCGGTACCACTACCGGCCAAGGTCGTTCTACCAATCCCTTTACCGGCATGAAACTACCAGAGGAGGTTATTGCCCTTGGTGTCACACGTACAGCAAGGCCAATTTCTAATGATAATGCTGTTGATGGCGATACTCTCAATGCGGGTTCTGGCACCAATCAGCCAGTACCGACTGGCGAGCAAAATACAAGCAATGTCACGCCGCCCGCCCGCGTATCTACTGTAGTCCCTAATACCAATAGTGAAAACAGTCCACCAGTACAACCGCCTACTGATACCACGACGGCTACTGATGATCGTTCAGCCATGACTGAACAGCAGGAGCAAACGCCATGACTCCAGACTCCTTGCCTTTAGTATATTTTGGAAAATTGCCTGCTCGCGGGGACTTTGTACGGGCGCGCGCTCATATCTCTGAGACCAATGCCATTGATGAATGGGTCAGCCAAGCGCTAGCCGTGTCGGAAAGTGTATTTAGCGGAATTCCGATAGACAATGTCAGTAATCATAACTTTGCCTTTTTAAATTTCAGTCATATCGATACTAGAGCTAATGAGATTATTACCGGTGTTTTGATCCCTAGCCACGATAGTAGCTATAGAAACTACCCATTGATAGGTTTTGGCGTGCTTCATCTCGATAAACCGAAAAACTGGATGAACTATCTGCCCGTCAAGTCATCAGCGCTTTGGAATGACACTTATGAAGTTTTAAGTATGGCCAAATCCAAAACTGACAATACCGATCTGATGGAGCATCTCAACCATAGCCAACTCAGCATCGATAACAATGCCAGTACTTACTACTATGATTTTATCAATACCACTACCTTGCATGATATAGCGATCTTAATGAACATCGATAAAACGCAGCTGATACAGCAAATCATTGCCACTGGCCTGTTATTTTTACCGACCTTTACTAAGGGTTTCCATGGCTTGAATAAAGCCATCTGCTGGTCACTTACCTCTGATAGAGAAAACTCGATACACATGGCCACTTTTTGGCACGATCTCATCAATGGTTTTTATCAGCCACACCAACTCTACTTGAATACCTACTTATATCGTGTCGCTAATTGCTATCGCCTGCTCATGAGTTTTACTAAACCCGATGGACGTATACTCAAGCAAATATCAGAAAGTGAAAAAAACTATCCTGAAGATTGGGTGGTCATCGCTCATAGCGACTGGACTCAAGGCTATATCGATGAAGACATTGGATTGACACGGTTTAATAAAGTATTGTTACAAGACAATTTATATCTGTATGATACTAGGCAATTGTTTAAAAAAACTTTTTTAGCACAATAAATAATAGCTCACGATAACTGCTGATTCGTAACAGCTAGTAGTAGCCGTCATGCATCATACCCCTGCAATTAGTCACTGCTCAATAATAGACAGATTAAAAAGGTACTTGAATGAAAGTCCTCTCTAGAATAACAAAATCCAAGCGAACAAATCACATGAAAAACCTGCTATTAGCCGCTGCTATCACCCTGCCTATGAGCGCCGTTGTATTTGCAGAACATAACGACACTCATGTGACAAATAGTTCACAAAACGTGCCAGTGGTCATCAAAGGTGTGGTCGCTACCAGCTCAGACAAACAGCAACTGCTCGACAAACTAAAAGCACAGTATCCTGATAAACCTGTCAGAGATGAAATCGAAGTACGTTCGAACATCAGTATACCAACCAACTGGCAACAGATAGCCACGACTATCATTGATAGCGATATCTCTAACATTCGTCAGGGGCGTATCGACATTCATGGTACGACCATTAGCTTACATGGCAAAGTAAGCAGCCTTGAACAAAAGCAAGCCATTCAAAATCGTATTCACTCGCGCCTAACCGATCTTTATCAATTAGAAAATCAGCTGGTCGTAGTAGAAGGTGAACAACGCCTCATAGACGAAACTTTAGGCAACCGTATCGTCGAGTTCGAGTCTGGTAGCACCAATCTAACGCCGATGGGCCTTGGTATCTTAGACGATATGGCAGGGGTGTTACAGCGGGTCGGTGATAAGCCTGTTCTTATCACCGGTCATACCGACAATGTCGGCAATTCTACCGCCAATCTTGCCCTATCAAATAAGCGTGCAGAAGCCGTCAAACAATACCTGATCGGTCGAAATATAAATGCAACTCGTCTCAGTACTACTGGCAAAGGGGACTCAGATCCTATCGCTAGTAACGACAACGAAGAAGGTCGCACTCG
>Ga0208435_100523_pt1 | contig 10878 bp, 9 predicted proteins | sample 24_taG_FD_184097 | JGI IMG/M metagenome (GOLD analysis project Ga0208435, IMG submission 184097) | Marine viral communities from Cariaco Basin, Caribbean Sea - 24_WHOI_OMZ (SPAdes) (version 2) | ecosystem: Environmental > Aquatic > Marine > Oceanic | place: Caribbean Sea: Cariaco Basin | collected...
ACAAAGTGCCAATACCAAGAGGCCGCTTCGAAGCCGAAATGATTGTCTTCCGTAAAGTGGCCTTTGGTGATCCGTATCAGCATGACCGTCAGCATGATGGTGCCCAACAACACGTGAGCCCCGTGAAACCCGGTCAACATGAAGAAGGTACTGCCGTAAATGCCGGACTTCAGAGTCAGGTCCAAGTCACTGTAGGCATGAGCGTATTCGTAACCCTGAACAAACAGAAACACCACGGCCAATGCCAGCGTCAGCCCAAGCCACAACTTTACCTTGGCGCGATTACCGGCTTTCAGAGCGTGGTGGGCAATGGTCACCGTAACGGACGACGTAACCAGCAAAAGGGTGTTCACCAACGGAAGCCCCCAAGGACCAACGACTTCTTTAGGCCCCCGATAGGCCTCAGGGTCCGGGTTATTTACCAAAGGCCAACTGGCCTGAAAGCCTTCCCACAGCATATTGGTACTGCCTTTGTCGCCCTCGCCACCCAGCCAGGGCACCACAAACACCCGAACGTAGAAGAGCGCGCCGAAGAAGGCGGCAAAAAACATCACCTCTGAAAAAATGAACCAACTCATGCCCCAACGGAACGAACGGTCCATCTGATCGCTGTACAAGCCGGCCCGGCTTTCACGAATCACACTGCCGAACCAACCGAACAACATGTAGGCCATAATCAGTGCGCCAATCCAGAACATCACCCATGATCCGGTGGTGCTTTCACCTTGATTGCCATTGACCATGATGGATGCGGCACCGTAGAGGGTGACCCCAAGGCCAACGGTGGCGACAATGGGCCACTTACTCTGTTCGGGAACGTAGTAGGTCTGGTGATCCGCCATAGTTCTCTCCGATGGCTTAGCCGTTATTGTTGGTTATTGTGTCTGCCGTTGCAGGGCCAGAAACTTCCACGGGCTTACCCTGATCGTACAGGGTGTATGACAACGTCAGCTTGGTAATGTGTTCAGGCAACTCCGGGTCCACGATGAAGACCAGCGGCATCTCCACGCTTTCGCCCGCCTCCAGCGGTTGCTGGTTGAAGCAAAAGCATTCGGTTTTGTGGAAATACAGGGTGCCCTCTGAAGGTGACAGGCTGGGCACTGCTTGGCCCACCATGTTGCTGTCCGTCGGATTAGAAGCAAAGAAATTCACGGTCATCGGTTCACCAGGGTGCACCGTCACGCTGCGTACAACAGGGCGGAATTCCCACGTCATTCCCGGGCCATTGCTGGCCAGAAACTGCACCGTGACCGTCCGGTTCTCATCCACCTGTTCACCCGTGCCCGCTTCATAGCGGCCACTGGTTTTGCCGTTTATTCCGGTGATGTCACAAAACACGTCGTACAAGGGAACCAGGGCAAATCCAAACGCGAACATGCCCACCACGCCGGCCATGCACCAGGCAATGACCCGGCTGTTACTGCGCTTGCCTTGCTGCTGATCAGCCATGACAAAACTCCCGGTTACTTCACTTCAGGGGGTGTTGTGAAGGTGTGATAAGGCGCAGGGGATGGAACCGTCCACTCCAGACCTTCTGCGCCATCCCACGGTTTTGCCGGTGCTTTCTCACCGCCACGGGCACACTTCACCACGATGAACAGGAACAACAGTTGCGTAACGCCAAACATGAAGGCGCCAATGCTCGACACCATGTTGAAATCGGCGAACTGCAACGCGTAATCCGGAATCCGCCGTGGCATGCCCGCCAAACCGAGGAAATGCATGGGGAAGAACGCCAGATTCATGCCCACAAACGACAACCAGAAGTGGGTTTTGGCGAGCGTTTCGTCGTACATGTTGCCGGTCCACTTCGGCAACCAGAAGTATGCGGAGGCGAAGATACCGAAGATGGCACCCGGCACCAGCACATAGTGGAAGTGCGCCACCACGAAGTAGGTGTCGTGATACTGGAAGTCAGCCGGAGCAATGGCCAGCATCAGACCGGAAAAGCCGCCGATCGAGAACAGGATAATAAAGGCCACGGCAAACAACATGGGCGCTTCAAAACTCAGCGAACCGCGGAACATCGTGGTTACCCAGTTGAACACTTTCACCCCGGTAGGCACCGCAATCAGCAAGGTTGCGTACATAAAGAACAGTTGCCCCGCCAGCGGAATGCCAACGGTAAACATATGGTGCGCCCAAACCAGGAATGAGAGCAGGGCGATGGCGCCCGTGGCGTACACCATCGAGGGATAGCCAAACAGCGGTTTGCGGGAAAACGCCGGTACAATGTGGGAGATGGCCCCGAACGCCGGCAAGATCATGATGTACACCTCGGGGTGCCCGAAGAACCAGAACACATGCTGGAACAAAACAGGGTCGCCGCCGCCCGAAGCATCAAAGAAACTGGTGCCGAAGTTAATGTCCATCAGCATCATGGTGACCGCACCGGCCAGGACCGGCATCACCGCAATCAGCAGAAACGCCGTAATCAGCCAAGTCCAGACAAACAGCGGCATTTTCATCAACGTCATGCCCGGTGCCCGAAGGTTCAGAATGGTGGCAATCACGTTGATGGCCCCCATGATGGACGACACACCCATGATGTGGATGGCGAAAATGAAGAAGGTGGTGCTGGGTGGCCCGTAAGTCGTGGACAAAGGCGCATAGAAAGTCCAACCGAAGTTTGGCGCGCCGCCTTCCATAAACAAGGTGGACACCAGGATCAGGAAGGCACAGGGCAGCAGCCAGAAACTCCAGTTATTCATCCGTGGCAACGCCATGTCGGGCGCACCAATCATCAGCGGCAACATCCAGTTGGCCAACCCCACGAACGCGGGCATGACTGCGCCGAACACCATGATCAGCCCGTGCATGGTGGTCATCTGGTTAAAAAATTCGGGCTGAACAATCTGCAAACCCGGCTGGAATAATTCCGCCCGTATGACCATCGCCATGCTGCCGCCCAGCAGGAACATAGCGAAGCTGAAGATCAGGTACATAGACCCGATGTCTTTATGATTAGTGGTCAGCAACCAACGGCTGATGCCTTTGGCCGGGCCGTGGTGATGTTCCTGGTTGTGGGTATCTGCAACCGCACTCATGAAAACCCCCGTTACCGCCGTTTTGTTATGGCTGGTGATTGTTGTTATCTGGCGTCAACTACTCTTTATTCTTGAAGTCGAAGATCTCTTTCGGTGTGACCATTTCACCGGTGTTATTACCCCACGCGTTCCGCTCGTAGGTAATCACCGCGGCCAGGTCTACCTCGCTCAACTGCCCGCCAAAGGCCTGCATCGCGGTGCCGGAAACCCCGTTCACCACAATATCGATGTGTGCCGCCATATCGCCGGTGGCAATCGGGCTACCCTTAAGCGCCGGGAAGGCCGGGGGCATACCCGCACCGTTCGGCTGGTGACAGCTTGCACAAGCACTGGCATAGGCCTTCTCGCCACGCTCTATCAACTCATCCAACGTCCAGTCTTTTTGGGTAAGCTGACGCTCTGCTTCGGCAGCTTCTTTTTGCTCTGCCACCCAAGCGACATATTCCTCTTCAGGCACAGCTTCAACGACCACTGGCATAAAGCCATGATCTTTGCCGCAAAGTTCTGTGCACTGGCCACGATAAATGCCGGGCTCATCAACACGGGTCCAGGTTTCGTTGATAAAGCCCGGAATGGCATCTTTCTTCACGCCAAACTCCGGCACCCACCAAGAGTGGATGACATCATTCGCCGTTAACAGAAAACGGACTTTCTTACCGACCGGGATCACCAGTGGCTTATCCACCTCCAGCAGATAGTTTTCACCCTTCGCCTGACGGTTCTCGATCTGATCACGCGGGGTCGATAAACTGGAGAAATAACCAAAGTCATCGTTGATATACTCGTACTGCCAACGCCACTGATACCCGGTGATCTTAATATCGACCTCGGACTCAGTGGTGTCGTACATTTCGATGAGGGTGGCTGTAGCCGGCACGGCCATGGCGACCAGGATCGCGAACGGTATGGCGGTCCAAAGCACTTCCACCAAGGTGTTTTCATGGAAGTTGGCTGCTTTGTAACCCTGGGACTTACGGTGGGCAAAGATTGACCAAAACATGACCCCGAACACCACCACACCGATGGCAACGCAGATCCATAAAATGGTCATGTGAAGGCTGAATATCTGATTGCTGGTACCGGTTACACCCGGCGTCATGTTCATGGTCCAGTCCGCCATGACCACAGCCGGAAGCAACAGACCAGTAACTAGGGCAAGTGCCCGCTTGGCATGCACGCGCATACTGTGTCTCCACAGAGTGTTATTCTTGTCGGATTTTGCGTCATCCCTCTGCGGTTCGTTCTGATGCTCGCAACACCGGAACAACCGCGAGTGAAAGCCTGCTTATGGATACATCATTGCTCAGTGTAGCCAGTGATTAGCAAAACACTAAAAATCCAATTAAACCTAAATGAGATAAACGGCCCGTTTTAATGAGTAATTCGCATAAAGCAATCTTCAGCCCCACAGACCAGCGCCTGTGGCTGCTTGCCTGGCCGCTGATGTTGACGAACCTCACGGTGCCGCTTCTGGGCTTGGTTGATACCGCCGTGCTGGGCCATCTGGATAACCCGGAATATCTCGGTGCGGTTGCAGTTGGCGCTAACCTGTTCAGTATTTTGTACTGGACCTTCGGCTTCATGCGCATGGGGACCACCGGTCTGGCCGCTCAAGCTTGGGGACAGCAGGACTCCTTCGCTCAGGTTGCTCTGTTGTTACGCTCATTGATGCTTGCTGTGGGCATCGGCCTGTTGTTGATCCTGTTTCATAAGCCGCTGATCACCCTCGGTTTGCATTTAATGAACCCGAGCCCTTCGGTGGCTGAGCTGTCAGCTGAATACGCCTCGATTCGTATCTGGAGCGCGCCCGCGGTTTTATGCCAATACACCTTGGTGGGATGGCTGATTGGCACCCAGTATCCCCGGGGTCCGATGGTGATGCTGATCATTGCCAACGGTATCAACATAGCTCTGGATATCTTCTTCGTGACCGTGCTGGGCTGGAACAGCCGAGGGGTTGCCATGGCCACGGTGCTGGCCGAATACGGCGCTACCGCGATCGGTTTCGCCATCGTGCTCAGGCGCATGCCCGAGGGCCAAACGCTGACCAAAGAGCTGTTCGGACGCATTTCGGATTATTTGCGTATTTTGCAGGTCAACCGATTCATCATGGTGCGCACCATCGCGCTGTTGCTGGTGCTTGCCTTTTTCACGGCCCAGGGCGCCCGCCAAGGCGACATCATTCTGGCCGCCAATGCGGTTTTGATCACCTTCCTGCTGGTTATTTCCAACGCGCTCGACGGCTTTGCCAATGCCGCCGAAGCATTGATTGGCGAAGCCATTGGCAAAGGCAGCAAAGATCAGTTTAAAACGGTGTTCAGCAGCGCCCTGCGCTGGTCAATCTGGGGTGCCCTGCTGCTGACCGTTGCTTTCGTGCTGGGCGGACGTTGGTTGATCAGCCTGCTGACCGACATTGAGGGAGTGCAGCTTACCGCCTGGCAGTACCTGCCTTGGCTTTGGCTACTGCCTTTCGCCGCGGTCTGGGGGTTCCTGCTGGATGGCGTTTTCATCGGCGCAACCCGCACCCGGGAAATGCAGAACACCATGTTGTTTTCTGCGCTCGTGGTGTTTCTTCCGGTGTGGTGGCTGACAACCGGCTGGGGCAACCATGGTTTGTGGTTCTCACTGATCAGCCTGATGCTGGCCCGGGCCGCCAGTATGGGCTGGCTATGCTGGCAATACACCCGCCACGACCGCTGGTTTCAATCTCACTAAACCGAAATCGAACGTCTGCAGCTGTAACGATATTTAACACTTGGCCGCAGCAGTCTCGCGAATTTTGGCTACAATAACGAGAAATGGCAGGCATATCGTGGTGGCCAGCCACCCTATGACCTGCTTCCGGTTGCTCTTGGTTGAACCAAGGAGGGGCCTTGCGACCTCAACTCGTACACAAAGTGGCATCTCCTGCAATGACACCACAAGCAGTCCTTGAGATTATTGATCAGGCTCGGCGTAAAGAAGCTCGCTCCGGCAGGTTTCTGCGTCAGATGAAGGAAAAGGTGGACCGGTTGCCCGCGTCTATTGTGGTGGGTGGCTCGAACCCTGCGACCAGCCTGTTCCAGTTCGCCATCGAATACATCGAAATGGCTCCCCGCCTGATCGAATGCGTTGACGCATGCGCTCAGGAAGCCGGCATCCGAGAATTATTCAAACCGTTTATCGACGGGGCGGCCCAATACTTCACCCAACCCTCGGTTTTACTGGTTCAATACGACGGTTTGGACGGGCTGCTCATCCGTGCCTACATGTGCCACCGCCTGATGGAAGAAATGCACGACAACAACCGCTCTATCCGTGCCAGCGAGCTCATCGATCTGGAGGCCACCCGGGCCAACTTATTGGTGCATGAGCTGATTGGCGAGCCCTTTGCGAATGAACTCGACGATGCCATCACCATCACGGTACTTCAGATTGCCGGAACCCCCGACTACTACAGCCTGGATCTCGAACCCTTCGTGAATCAGGTCAACAACCGCGCCTGGGACTGGATGCGCCAGTTTTGGGAGCATCTGCTGGATCGCAATCACATTCAGTTTTCACTGAGGCCGGGCTTGCTCTAACCCTGCCGACCATGCGCTGCTCAGCGCGCGACGCACGCCTTTCCGACTACCCGGCAACCCGCTAAACTGATCGCCGCAACTCACCTTACTGGTTGAAATAATTAAGGAGATACACTCTCGTGCTGGACAATGCAGACTTGGGAAAACTGATTATTCGACTCACGCTTGGCGGCCTTCTGTTGTTCCACGGGGTGTCCAAGTTGCTCAACGGCGTTGGCTTTATTGAAGGCCAGTTGGCCAACCACAATCTGCCAACCATTCTGGCGTACGGCGTTTACATCGGCGAAATCCTTGCGCCTCTGATGATTATTCTGGGCTACCAGACTCGTATTGGTGCGCTCATCATTGTCTTTAATATGATTGTGGCCATCGCACTGGTGCACAGCCATCAGCTGCTCTCGCTCAGCAGCAACGGCGGTTGGTCACTGGAGCTGCAGGGCTTCTTCTTGTTCACGGCTTTAGCCGTCATCTTCCTCGGCCCGGGCCGATACAAATTGAAAAACTGAGCATTAATTAACGGTGGTTGTCTGATTATCGCGCCAGACAACCACCCGGTTACGACCTGTATTTTTGGCTCGGTACAGCGCTTCATCCGCGCGCCGTATCAACTCTTGCGGGTCGGTGTTTGGGCATGCCACAAGGGTGGCCACCCCCAGACTGATGGTAAGGGTTACCGCAGCTCTGCCGTCACCCAAATCCATCTCAGAGCGTTCAACCGCCACCCTCAGACGCTCCGCAACAATCGCAGCGCCCTCGCGATCGGTGGATGGCAGCAGCACTGCAAACTCTTCGCCACCCAAGCGGGCAAGTAGATCAATCGAGCGCTGCACTTCATTGTCAATGGCGTGGGCGACCGCTATCAGACAATCGTCTCCGGTTAGATGGCCCAAGGTGTCGTTCACCTTTTTGAAGTGATCGATATCCACCATGATCAGGCTCAGCGCCTGATCGTGGCGCACGGCCCGTTGCCATTCCTCCTTTAATTTCTCGTCAAACCGACGGCGATTGGCAACACCGGTCAGGCCATCGGTCAAGCTCGCCGCTTTAAGCAATTCATTGGCCTTTTGCAGCTCTTCGGTCCGGGCCTGAACCCGACTCTCCAGGGTCAGATTCGCGTCTCGCTGCACCGCCAACGCATGATCTTGTGCTTCCTGGCGCTTCTGGCGTTCAATATTGATTCGGTAGGCCAAGGCAAAGGACAGTAATACCGCTTCAATCGCCACCCCGGCTTGCGGAGCCATTTCGGTAAACAAACTTCGGGGAATTAACCCCAGCTTGCTCGTGGCTAACGCTAGATGCCCCACTAAAAGAGGCGTCCACGCCAAAACATAATAACCCGCCAATGCCTGCCCCCGACGCCAGAGCCTCAACGCCAATAGCCAAATCATCGGTGTGCCGATAGCGGCCAAGGCGCTCACCAAAGCAATCCCTGTGTGATACGACACAAAAATGCTGTACCCAAGTAACAGAATCGCCAGTAATCGAAACAGCCAAAGCAGGCGATAGCTGGCTGGGCTGAACTGCCTTAAAGACAAAAACTTGATCGTGAACGTCACACCGAAAAGTAAAGCGGCTCCAACTAACGGAGCGGTTACGAATTCATTCAGCCACGGGATGTTTGGCCACAACCACTGAAACAGCAAGCCATTAAAGTTAAGCTGAACCAAGCTCGTGGTGAACACGGTCGCCACGTACCACAAGTAGGTTGTGTCACGCACCATCACGAACAAAAAGAAGTTATACAAAACCAGCGCTAAAACGACGCCGACAAACATGGCTTGCCAGCCAAAAGACGCTTGCTCCTTCGCCAGAAACTCCGCAGAGGGTGTCACTGAGACCGGTATCTGAGCCGAGCCATTTGTGTGCACACGTACCCAAGCGGTTAAGGGTTCAGGAGAGGTTGGCACTAAAAAAACAAAGTTCCGGTGAACAATTGGGCGACTATTGAATGGAAGGGTGTCACCGGTGTGGTGGGTTTCGATCACTTGCCCGCCAACGGTCCAATAGACAGACACTTCATCAAGCAGCGGATAGCCGATATCCAGAAGCCGGTTGCGCTTAACCACAGGCAATGAGACTTTCAACCAATAATCGCTGTCGCTGAAGCCTTGATTCAAAGTCTCGTCAGCAGATACGGATTGCCACTGACTCGAGGGTACGGATCGCACTTCATCCAGAGTCAGTTCACCATACGGCACTTCCAACCATTGGAACGCCATGTTGCCCGACAGAGCCACTGGGCTGATCAGATACAGCAAAATAAATAGAATAGCTCTCACAAGACGTCTACCATTGCTCATCGGCCGGCTGCAAATTCTGGTTCGACTGGCTGAACGTTACGCACACACTGAGCATAGCTCACTTCGCACGGGGCACCACTATGAGCCGATCGCCACAAACTATTTCACCGGGCCGCTACCGGCACTATAAAGGCCGCGATTACGAGGTCATTGGCGTGGCCCGGCACAGCGAAACCGAAGAGTCGCTTGTGGTCTACCGTTGCTTATACGGCGACCACAGTTTGTGGGTTCGGCCGCTCAGTATGTTTCGAGAAACCGTTCAGGTTGCTGGAGAAGACGTACCCCGGTTTGCCCGGGTAGACGCCAACGATTAGTTACATAAGCACTTTGACTGACACGGTCATTTCCTGCACATTAGCCCACTTTTCGTACCGCTGGTGCCCTGAAGGTGCCAGCTCACCTTCAGTTTTCAGCCGGAGTTTGCCATGAATGCCGTTGTTGCCGCGGTACTGATCATGCTCGTACTGAGCTTGTGCCGTATCCACGTTGTTGTTGCCCTGATTGTCGGCGCCATATCTGGCGGCCTTGTCGCAGGGATGTCTCTAGAATCCACCATTGATGCCTTTAACGCCGGTTTGGGCGGCGGCGCAACTGTCGCTTTATCATACGCTACTTTGGGTGCCTTCGCTGTTGCCATTGGTAAATCCGGGCTGGCCCACGCACTGGCTGACAAGGCGCTGGCACTGATCGGCAAACAAGACGAAGGCGGCGCAGCCACCGGCATCCGTTTCATGATTATCGGCCTGCTGGTCGCGGTGGCAATGTCTTCCCAGAATATCCTGCCGATCCACATTGCCTTTATCCCGCTGGTTGTCCCGCCGCTGCTGTACGTAATGGCCAAACTCCACATGGACCGCCGCCTGGTAGCCTGTGCACTGACCTTCGGTTTGATCACCCCGTACATGTTTCTGCCGGTGGGCTTCGGCGGTATTTACCTGAATGAAATCCTGCTGGCAAACGTAGCAGACAACGGTGTCGATGCCAGTGAATTGAATGTCATGTCCGCCATGGCGCTACCTGCGCTGGGCATGCTGGTGGGCCTTTTGATCGCAGTGTTCTTCAGCTATCGCGGCGGCCGTGGCTACGACCTGAAGCTGATCAGTCAAACCGAGCGGGTGGATGTGAAATACAGCCCGAAAACTCTGGTTATGGCACTGGTCGCCATCGTTGTAGCTTTCGTGGTGCAGCTGTGGCTAGGCTCCATGATTTTGGGTGCACTGGCTGGTTTCGTGCTGTTCAACCTGTCGGGCGTTGTTAAATGGCAGGAAGCGGATGACCTGTTCACCGAAGGTATGAAAATGCTGGCGATGATCGGCTTCATCATGATCGCGGCCAATGGCTTTGCCGAAGTGATGCGCGAAACCGGCGACATCGCCAATCTGGTCGAAGGTTCGGTGGCCGCCATTGGCGAGAACAAGCCGCTCGCCGCGTTGTTGATGCTGGTGGTGGGCTTGCTGATTACCATGGGTATTGGCTCGTCGTTCTCGACCATTCCCATCATCGCGGCTTTGTATGTTCCGCTGGCCCTGCAAATGGGCTTCAGCCCGTTGGCCATTGTTGCCTTGGTAGGCACCGCCGGTGCTTTGGGTGATGCCGGCTCCCCGGCTTCAGACTCTACCCTTGGGCCAACGGCTGGTTTGAACGTAGACGGCCAGCACAACCACATTTGGGATACGGTTGTTCCGACATTCCTGCACTACAACTTGCCGCTGCTTGGCTTTGGGTGGTTGGCGGCTATGGTTCTTTAGCTTCGGCGGTAGCCTGCTTTTTGTAGCCTTCTCTTTTGGGGGATTGTTCGGAGTTGGTGGGGGGTGTCAAAACGGAAAACGTGGTTTCCCTGATAGTTTTGACACCCCCCACCAACCCCGAACGTTAATCTTTAGTGAAATATCTGGGAAAGACTAAAGATAACTAAAAAGCACTGTTTGGCGGTTTAATGAAAATCTTTCAAGCACCCAAGCGTTTGTA